>Ga0105049_10000623_pt1 | contig 39434 bp, 24 predicted proteins | sample MAT06_FD_78087 | JGI IMG/M metagenome (GOLD analysis project Ga0105049, IMG submission 78087) | Freshwater microbial communities from Lake Fryxell liftoff mats and glacier meltwater in Antarctica - MAT-06 | ecosystem: Environmental > Aquatic > Freshwater > Ice > Liftoff microbial mat | place...
ATCTCGAAGCGAAGAGGTGTCATCAGCCGAGGTATGAGGCTGATGACACCTCGAAGCGGCGGCTGGTGACACCTCGAAGCAGCAGCCGGCGACATCTCGAAGCGAAGAGGTGTCATCAGCCGAAGTATGAGGCTGATGACACCTCGAAGCGGCACATCTCGAAGCGGCAGCCGGCGACACCTCGAAGCGGCAGCCGGCGACACCTCGAAGCGGCACATCTCGAAGCAGCGGCCGTGGCAGAGTGGATGCGGGTCGGATGAGATGTCACTGCTCCTTAGGTCGCAATGACACCTCATCCGACCCGCATCCACTCTGCCACACTCAAATTTTCTTTACTTTTTTCTTTTCGGTCAGGTAAGGTGCTCCTGAAGTGATGATTTCTGTTACGCCTTCCAGCCCGCTTTCAATGACCGCCATATTGCCTTCTATAAAGGCTACCTGTACTGATACTTTGCGCACACTGCTCCCATCAGCCTGCAAAGCATAAATAAAGGCCGACTTACCATCTCCCTCCACAATACTTTCAATCGGTATTATAGCGTAGGGTCTTGATTGCCCCGGAGTGATATCCACTTGCGCAAATAAACCGGGTGCAAATCGCTTACCTTGTGGCGAAATACCCACTTCTACCGGATATAATCCGCTTTGTGGGTCGGCGGCAGGTGCCAGGTCAGTAACTTTGCACAGGAAAATTGTGCCCGGGTAAGCGTCCATAGTCACACGGGTTGGCATCCCTTTGTTGAGTCGTACCCAATCGCGGTCGCTGACATTTGTTTTGACTACCCAGTCGTTTGCGCCCGTTTCAAACAGCACAAAAGCCGGGGTACCCGGACCGGTAATCTCCCCTTCATTCATGAGTTTTTTGATGATTTTGCCGCTTTTTGTGGCCCTTATTTCGGCATACTGCTGGTTGAAGGTAGCAATTCTGACGGTTTCTTTCGCTACATCCCGGCCCGTTGTGGCATTTTGTAGCAGTTCAAGGGTGGCACTGCTGTCTTTATAAAGCCCTTCCACACGGGCGAGGTCACGTTCTGATTTGGCCAATCCTTGCTGGGCCTGTACCACTTGCGCATCTATTTCTGTTTTGTCTAATACTGCCAGCAACTGACCCGCGCGCACCATATCTCCTTCCGCTACGTATATTTTTCGGATGATACCGCCTATTTTGAATGACAGGCGCTGCTCCGCTGAGGAGGTCAGTATACCGCTGGCGTGTATGGGCAGGGTTACTGTTTTTTGCTGTACTATTACGGTGCGGACTGGGATGGCTTCGTCTACGGTTTGGAGGATGGTGACAGGGGCTTCTTTTTTACCGCAGGCCGCGAGGAGGAGGAGGAGGAGGGCGATCCCGCCCACCGATAAATCGGTGGGATGAGGGGGAAATCCTAACGGATTAGGAGGTAGTGCTGCACCTGAAAATCCGGTAGGATTTAATACTGCGCCCGTCGGTTTTGCGAGGATTCTCTTGAAAAATCCGGTAGGATTTAATACTCCGCCCATTGTTTTTGCGAGAATTCTCTTGAAAAATCCGGTAGAATTTAATACTCTGCCCATTGTTTTTGCGAGGATTCTCTTGAAAAATCCGGTAGGATTTAATACTCTGTTTTGTAATTTTATCATATTTTGAATTTTTCCCTGTATATTTGTAATAGTTTTTTGGTTTAAGCGGCACTCCAAGACATTATTCACCATTTTTTATCACAATTAAATTCTAACCAAATTATGGCACACGCTAAAAACAAGGTTTGAATCCATGGCGTATTTGCGCCTAAGTACGGTAAACCCGTTCTTATCAAAGAAGTACAGCCTATTGTTTATGAGGCGATCCACCTCCAACTTAAAAAAATAGATTGCTATCTGGAGGAAATCGGCGGCATCGAAGATCATGTTCATGTATTGTTTTTATTAAATCGAAGTACATCCGTTGCAACGGCTTTTAAGCAAATGAAAGGTGCTTCATCCCGCTTTTTTAACTTACAGCATGTTTTCCCGCACTATTTCAACTGGCAAGAAGGTTACGCCGCTTTTTCGGTCTCGGAATCAAAAGTTCCTGTCATGAAAAACTACATTATAAAACAGTACAACCACCATAAAAAAATGGATTTTCCTATTGAATTTAAGGGTTTAGTCAAAATGCACGGACTTCCGACGGATGATATTACTTTTGAGTAGGAAACTGGGGTTGTGTAAAGAGTAATTATTAAAAAAATTATTTATACTTTTTCCGAATATTAATTTGATTAACCGTCATTATTGTCGGTACAAATTTTATTAACGCCGGAAAATAAGCACAAAACCATATTTTATTTGGCTGATATTTTTGAAAAATTATGGACTACACTCTTTACACAACCCCATGAGCGTTAAATCCTACGGATTATCCGATGGCCCCTTCTTCCTAATCCGTAGGATTTCGGCCCTTCGCCCACCAATTTATCGGAGGGGCGTTTATCGTGTCCCCAGCGCCTTCCGCACCATTGCTTCCTTCAGCAGCACCTCCGTCCAGGCCAACACCTGCTGCAAACGAGCCGTCAAAACCCTGTTTTGGGCATCTAAGTACTCGATCAGGAGTGCTTGGTTGGCCCGGTACTTATTATTGACAATTCTAAAAGTAGCTTCAGCGGCAACAAGACCTAATTGTGTAGTTGTATACAGGTTTTGGGCGGCAGTATAATCGTTCCAAGCCATAGTGACCTGCAAAGCCACTTGCTGCCGCACCTGATCGTACTGAGTTTTCGCTTTTTCGGCTTCTATCTTTGCCTGTTGTGTTTTGCTTTTACGCAAACCGTTGTCAAAAATATCATAGGTGATGCCGATTTGCGCCAAGATATAGCCCTGTTCATTAAAGTGATAGCCAAATCCCTGAAAACCAGCTTCACCTCCTATGTAAGCATCCGGGCGTTTTCGATTGGCATCCTGCAATTTAATAGCGGTTTCTGCAGCATTCATACCTGCCCGGATGGCCGTAAATTCAGCGCGTTGTTCCCATGCCTGTTGCACCATTTGGCCTGCATTAAAAGTAGTGGTGGCTGTGTTGCGCAAAAGGGTGGTATCTGCGGTGACTTCGCTTTGTAAATCTCGATTGATCAGAAAATTTAAATAGGCACGCGCTGTATTTTGTGTATTTTTGAGTTTGAAAATTTCGTGGTCGGCTTTACTAATTTCATAGTCGGCAGTAGCGACTACTTCACGGGTCGCTACGTTGTTTTTTACCAAAGATTCATTGAAGCGTCGCAATTCATTCAGCACGGTCTTGGCATTCAGCCAGATTTTTTCTGCTTCCAAAGCCTGTAAATACTGAAGATATGCTTCCGTAATTTGATAGGTCAACTCGTGTTCATAGGCTACTTTTTGCGCAGCCTTGCTTTCGTACAGGTGTTCCTGAATTTGGCGGTTGTATTTCAGATCAGTATTATAGAGTGGATAAGCAAATGTAATTTTGGTATTGTGAAAATTATTGGGCAAAAACTGCTCGTTCACATTTTCTATATTCGTAGAGTATTGTGGTGCGCCCGTCATTAACGCCGTGTTGAGGCCATTTAAATTGGCGTATACTGGGTTGAGTATATCGCCAATGGGAAATGCAATACGGCGGCCACCGGCGGCAAGGGTATAATCGGCTTTAAATTGGGCAGTAGGATAGAACAGGATTTTGGATTGTCGGATGGCTTCCTGTGCTTTTCGCAGATCGAGGTTTTGCTGTTGTAAAGCCAGGTTTTGACTCAAACCCTGTTGTATATAGGCCGTTAAAACAGGAGATTCCTGGCTATACACCTTTGAATCACTGATATTTACAAAATAAAAAAACAAGAAAGATAACATGGGGAATGCTATATTTCTAATGCGCTTCAAACTTAAAGACAGGTTTGCCATAGTTGGACTAAAAATCAAAAAAATAGAAAAACAGAAACAGTATTGTCTCGTTCCTTATGACAGCGCAAAGTAAAGCCTAACTTTTCATTTGGAAAAGGATTATTCGGTGAACTGTCTTTTTTGTGGCTTGAACCGAATAAAATAGGGCCGGAATTGAGTCGTTCCTTAGGTAAAAAGAAAAGAGGTACCTCATTTGGCATGAGGCACCTCTAAAATAGCAGTGTGTGTTTATTTAGTGGGCGATAGATTTTGTTATAACCTCCAGGTTGCCTCACTAAGACGAATGTGTTTACTTACTCGTTCCTTATCTGTTCCTTCCTTTACGCTAATTTCTCCATATCCCGAATGAGGATACTACTGCGATTAAAATGGATCAGGTTCATTCTCTTCAAATCATTAAAAACCGAAGTAACGGTTTGGCGGCTGGTACCGGTCAAATTAGCGATGTCCTGTTGGGTCAAATGGTGTTTTACCAACATTTCAAACCCCACCTTACGGCCATCCCGGCCAGCCGTTTCCAGCAAAAATTCAATGATGCGCTTACGAGCATCCTGCAATACAATACGGGTCAGGCGTTCTTCCACTCTTTGCAAACGCTTTGCTAAATACTGCATCACTGTATAGACAAGCCGGGTGTTTTGTTGCATCATTGTTTGAAAATCTGTCACTTTAACAAAAAGCATTTCTACCTCATCATGGAGCGCTTGTGCATACTCCGTTCGAGAAATTTCACCAGATAAGGCCAATTCACCGATTACAGCCCCGGCTTGAAGAATTTCTTTGATGACTTCACGTCCATCGGGTGAAAAAGTACCCAATTTAACCCGTCCTTTTGTTATAAAATAAATGCCATTAGATGGTTCATCGGGCATAAAAATAAATTGATAACGAGAGACAGAACGCCATTCAGCAATGTTCGCTAATTTCCTCAACTGAATATCATCAAGGGGGAGCAGGAGACTGAATTCTTTGAGGAATTGAAGTTTTGTGTCTACGTTCATACGGGCGGAAATTTGAATTGGCACAAGAAACATGTAGTCACGAAAAACATGTATTTATGAAAACATTATTTTACCTAACTGCCAATGATTATTTTTGACATTACAAAAGTCTGCCGATTTGCATCATCGAAAAAATACAAAATCATCAATTTGTCTAAATTTAAAAATTGTTTTTATAAACATAATAAATTGACTATCAATTTATTATAGTAAATTAATGTGTTTGATAGTCTATTTTTTATTGAAAAATTGCATTAAAAAACCCCAAAATGTATAAAAATTATCGCCGGATTCAGCCGAATCCGACGATAATTTTTATACATTTTGAGGTGCCAATGAGTAGATTTACTCAACCACTTCATTTTAATTCAAAATCTGCTGTTTTAGTCTCCTGTGAATTACCGCCGATAAAAATTTGGAATTTACCCGGATCGCTCTTATATTGCAGCTGCTGATTCCAATAGGCCAAGTCTGCCTGCGTGAATTTAAACGTAACATTTCGAGATTCTCCGGGCTTCAGCGAGATTTTTTCAAAACCTTTTAGTTCGCGGATTGGGCGTGCTACATCGGCAGACAAATCGCGGATGTAGCATTGCACCGTCTCTGCTCCGGCCACCTTGCCGGAATTGGTAATATGTACAGTAGCTTCCAGCGTTTCTCCCGCCTTGATAACGGATTTATTGAGGGTAATAGCAGCATAAGAAAAAGTGGTGTAACTCAACCCAAAACCAAAAGGCCAGGCCGGGCTGACAGGGGAATCCAGATAGCCACTCGTCCACATTTGGCCCTGGGCACTCTGCGGACGACCGGTATTATAGGCATTATAATAAATCGGTATCTGGCCGGCATTTAGTGGAAAAGTCATCGGCAATTTGCCGGAAGGATTCACCTTTCCGGTCATGATATCCACTAAAGCATTTCCGGTTTCATAGCCAGGCTGCCAAGCCACCAAAATGGCACCGGCGCGATCTTTTGCCATCGGGAATACCAACGGGCGACTGTTGAATAAAACCATAATAGTTGGCTTCTTTGTATTGGCTGCCACCTTGATGAGGTGTTCCTGGTTGCGAGGCAAGGTAATATTAGCCACCGAACGGCTTTCTCCACTGTCAAAGCCGCGCTCTCCAACAAACACAATAGCCAAATCCGCTTCCCGGGCAGCTTTCATCGTATTAAAAATATCATCTTCGCTGATGCAGTCTACATTGACACACACCGGGGTAACCGTCACCTCAAACCCCATCGCTTCTAAAGCCGGCTTTAGCGCCTGAGCAGGCGTTACCACTTTGGTTGAATCATAATCGCGGAGTCCAAGTCCAAGGGTCCAAAAACTCATATAATCCTTATCACCTTTGTGATCCACATACGGCCCGATAAGCGCAATTTTTTTGATGGCACCGCCCGCTTTAAGGGGCAGTAAATCTCCGTCATTTTTTAATAATACCATACTATTGGCCGCTGCTTCCCGCGCTGTTTGGCGGGAATCGGCTTTTTCAAGCAGTTCTGCCCTGCGGTTGGCATTCAGGTAGCGGAATGGGTCATCGAATAACCCCAACGAATATTTCAGGCGCAGCACCCGACGTACCGCTTCGTCTATCTGAACTTGTGTGACACGTCCCGATTCCAATGCTTTTTTAAGCCCCTTTTGGTGCACAGACCCCACCATTTCCATATCACTCCCTGCCGAGAGGCATTTGGCGGCAGCATCGGTCTCATCGGCGGCAGCGCCGTGTACAATGGTTTCGCCAAATGAATTCCAGTCGCCGACCATCATACCTTTCCATCCCCATTCTCCGCGCAGAATATCCGTAATCAGGTGTTTATTCATGCTGCCAGGCGTGCCATTCAGGATATTAAAAGCATTCATAAAAGTAGCAGAACCCGCTTTGGCCGCTGCTTCAAAGGGCGGCAACACAATTTCGCGCAGCCGTTGCTCGCTCATATCTACCGTGTTGTAATCGCGCCCGGCTTCCGAAAAGCCATATCCTGCAAAATGCTTTGTACAAGCTGCTATACTCCCTGTGGCCGCAAGATCGTCGCCTTGGAACCCGCGTATGCGGGCTGTGGCAACCCGGCTCCCGAGGTAGGGGTCTTCTCCGGCGCCTTCCATCACCCGGCCCCAGCGGGGGTCGCGGGAAACATCCACCATCGGCGCAAACGTCCAGTTCTGTCCGTCGGCAGCAGCTTCGGTAGCGGCAATGCGTTCAATGCGTTCAATTAAGCCCATGTCCCAGCTGGCAGCTTGTGCCAAAGGGATAGGAAATATGGTTTTATAGCCATGAATGACATCAAAACCAAAAATAATAGGAATACCCAGTCGTGATTCTTTTACGGCTATCTGTTGAATTTTGATTTTATTTTCAAAATTAGTGTGACTCAATACACTGCCGATTCGCCCGGCCCGGATACCATCCAGCAGGTCATCTTTTTTTACAGTGGTACCAGTGACAATATCGCCTGCAACCTGATTGAGTTGGCCAATTTTCTCGTCTAAGGTCATTTTGGCTAAGAGTGCCTCCGTTTTTTTATCAATATCCGTGACTGAAGTACGTTGCGCAGCAAGTGTCTGAAGGCCAAATCCGCAAAAAAGGATGGCAAAAATGGAAGGGAATGAGTATTTGATCGTCATAAAAAAACGCTAAAATAGGTAAATAGAAATAATCGTGGTTTTGAATTTCATTAATTACTTTATTATCAAAGGTTTGTGAGGCTGTGGACCGCCGACTATCGACTGTGACAACTTAAATAGTCGACAGTTAATAACGGTGAAATCACAAAGGTAGCGGTTTTTCCAATTCGCACCTAAATTGAGCTTACTTTTGATTACTTAGGAAACGCTTAATCAGCATTGAAAAATTTTTATTATTTTAACAAAGAAATCTCCAAATTTTATACCTTTGCGTTTCTTTTTTTGGACGTACTACCGCTATTTGGAGTGCCTGAAAAAATAGTACAGATTTTTTATTCTGTAAAATACTGAAAAAGAGTTACTTAGGCGGTAATTTCCTTTTATTATCTTTTCTGCAAATCAAAACCATCATCGTGATATTGATTTTTATTACTTGGTGGATGCAGAGAAATATCATTAACCGCAGAGGGCTGTTTACTAACGACTATTAATTTAAATGAAAGTTGCTGTTGTAGGTGCTACCGGATTGGTTGGCACAAAAATGCTCGAAATATTAGAAGAGCGCAATTTCCCCGTTACGAAATTACTTCCGGTGGCTTCCGAGCGCTCGGTGGGTAAAACCATTCGTTTCAAAGGCAAGCGGTATAAAATTATGAGCATGACCGATGCCATCGGTAAAAAACCCGATATCGCTATCTTTTCGGCGGGAGGTACCACTTCTAAAGATTGGGCACCGCGGTTTGCAGAAGTGGGTACCGTGGTGATTGACAACAGCAGTGCGTGGAGGATGGATCCCGATAAGGCCCTCATAGTGCCGGAAGTGAATGCGCATATATTGACCAAAAAAAATAAGATTATAGCCAATCCCAACTGTTCTACCATCCAAATGGTGGTAGCACTCAAGCCCCTGCACGATCGCTACAAAATTAAACGCATCGTGGTGAGTACCTATCAATCCGTGACCGGTACCGGCAAAAAAGCGGTGGACCAACTGATGGCTGAGCGCAAAGGCAAGGATGCCGATCGTGCTTATCCGTATCAGATTGACCTGAATGTGTTGCCGCATATTGATATGTTTATGGAAAATGGTTACACCAAAGAGGAGATGAAAATGGTGAACGAAACCCGTAAAATTATGGGTGATGATACTATCCGATTGACGGCTACTGCGGTGCGAGTTCCGGTCATTGGCGGCCACTCTGAATCGGTGAATGTAGAATTTGAACGCGATTTTGACCTGCATGAAGTAAGAATGTTGCTCGAAAAAGCACCGGGAGTAGTCGTAGTAGATGAACCCGCAGGGCTGCACTACCCCATGCCACTGACGGCACACGACAAGGATGAAGTTTTTGTAGGCCGGCTTAGGCGCGATGAAAGTCAGCCTAATACGTTAAATATGTGGGTAGTAGCTGATAATTTGCGCAAAGGGGCAGCCACCAATGCCGTGCAAATTGCTGAATACCTGCTTGAAAAAGGAATCCTGAAATTAAAAGTGAAAAAACAACCAGTACTTGCATGAACGGTGGATCGGTGAACACACCATCCGCCATTCACTAACGAATTAATGAATTAACGAATTAACGATTTTGTCATGTTGAAGAACAAGTTAGTCGTTTGGGGCACCAACGACGAGGCCGAGAAAGTACTCATTGCCTTAGAACTGCAAGCCGAAGCCGGAAAAGTAATGCTTTATACTTTCCCGGAATCTATTACCACCGAGGCATTTGTAACCCTTATGATGGATGAATGGCGTAATGGCGGGGAGGTACCCTTTCCCGAAGGCACAACGACCATTGAGCGCCCATTGAGCATTGCCGACAGCCTGTTGCCCAATGACCTGAAGGTGGAACGAGGTTCCGATATGATCCTTCGGGCACAAACAGAATGGCATTTTACCGTACTGTCTTCCAAACTCCATACCGCTTATGAACAAGAGCTGCAGGAGTTTAAAGAAAAAGTGGCAGCACTTTCGCAGTTCGATAAAGATGTTTTCGTGGGACTCCGTAGCTTTTGGGAAAAAGTACAGGCACAGTCGCGGGAGCGCAACCTGTATCGGGAACATGCCGACCACCTCCGGGATAACATCAATGGCCTTTTTGATGACATGAAAAAACTGCGGACTACTGTAAAAACAGAGTTTATGGTGGCTTCCGAAAAAATAATTAGCGAATTTAATACCGCATTGGAAGATATCGAAAAGCGCATCGCCGCCGGCAATGTGCGGATAGGCCCTATCTTTGATGAGTTAAAGCAAATTCAAGGTCGCTACCGCGAAGCACGCATCACCAATGAACACCGCAATACTTTGTGGGATCGCATTGATGCAGCGTATAAAGCAGCCAAAGAAAGCAAATACGGTCCTTCCGCCAATCAGGGTTCTGCCGGCGAGCAACAAGACCGACGCTTAGGCGGTATGCAGGAAGCCATCAAACGGATGGAAGATGGCATTCGCCGCGACGATGAAGAACTCAATTTCCAACGCAAACGCGTGGATACCACAGAAGGCCAGTTGGAAGCACAAATCCGAATGGCCAAAATAAAAATGATTGAAGAACGCCTGTCTGCCAAACGCGAAAAATTGGCGGATATGCAAAAAACAATCCAGCAAATTGGGCGCCAGGCAGAAGGCACCAAAGAACGCGAACATCGCCGCAACGAAAAAGAAACGCATCGCCAAAAAGTGGAAAGCGCCCGCGATAACGCCCGCGCTGAAATAGCAGCAGGTATTAAATCCAAGCGCCAGCCGGATGCTGGCCGTGAAGAAAACTTCATGGAAGCCGCCGGTACCGTTTTGGGCGATGTACTCATGGATGCTTTAGATACGTTTAAAGCAGTTGCATCCGTTGCCGCAGAAAAAGCGGGTGACGCTTTTCAGGGAGCTGCCGAAGTAATGAATGAAATAACGGATGCCGTTCGCAAAGAAGTAGCCGAATTTACTAAAGATACACCTGTTGCAGCGGAAGCAGCCGTAGAAACTGCTACAGAAACAGCGGTAACAGCAGTAGAGACTGTTGCGGAAACTGCCACAGAAACTGCAGAAGCAGCGGTGGAGACTGTTGCGGAAACTGCCACAGAAACAGCGGAAGCGGTGGTAGAAACAGCGGAAGCAGCGGAAGAAACCGCTACAGAAACTGCGGAAACAGCGGTAGAAACCGCTACAGAAACTGCGGAAACAGCGGTAGAAACTGTTGCGGAAACGGCGGAAGCAACGGTAGAAACCGCTGCAGAAACGGTGGAAGCAACGGTAGAAACTGTTGCGGAAACGGCGGAAGCAACGGTAGAAACTGTTGCGGAAACTGCGGAAGCAACGGTAGAAACCGCTACAGAAACGGTGGAAGCAACGGTAGAAACTGTTGCGGAAACGGCGGAAGCAACGGTAGAAACCGCTACAGAAACTGCGGAAGCAACGGTAGAAACTGTTGCGGAAACTGCCACAGAAACTACAGAAGCAGCGGTAGAAGGCGAATCTTCCGATGCAAAAGCATAATAAGTATTAAATCACATAAGTGGTTATTGAGGATTTCAAATTGGTTTCGCAACTGTTTGATAATGCGAGTGTTGCGAGAATGCACAACCGCGTTTATTTCAATATACCTACTTATGTTTTATACATATAAATAAATTAAATCAACGGGGTACTAAGATAAATTTTTACAAAAATTTATTTTACTACCCCGTTGATTTTAATTTATTCCCTGCAACATGGACTTACTCGAATTTCGCGAATTCTGCCTCTCTAAGAAAGGTGTCACCGAAGATTTTCCATTTGGTGAAACTACCTTAGTCTTGCGGGTCATGGGTAAGATTTTTGCCCTGACAGGTATAGACAGCGAACATTTCAGCGTCAACCTGAAATGCGATCCTGATCGTGCTGTAGAATTAAGGGAGCAATACCCGGAAGTTCAACCGGGTTATCACATGAATAAAAAGCACTGGAATACCATTGATTTTGAAGGGAGCCTGCCAGCTACTTTATTGCGGGAATTGGTGGATCATTCCTATCAGCAAACGATCAAAACGCTGAAAAAAGCCGAGCGGGAAGCATTGGAGGAGTAGCCGGCAGTCATAATATTTAGTATTGACTAACTGTTCATCAGGTGTCTTTCACCTGTAAATAAATTAAATGAATGGGGGCGGGTATAATTTTTTTTGTAAAAAAATTATACCCGCCCCCATTCATTTAATTTATTCCCGTGCCAAACGCTCTACCGCCCAAATACCTGTACCCAGCAGTTGGGTTTTGCCCCCACGGTTCCGGCTTTGAAGCAGGCCACATAACGCCATTCAGGGTTGAGCAGCATCTTTCGGTGTCCCCTTGCATCCACACCGTCGTCCACCAATAGCGTAATGACCGCACGCCGAGGGTCTGCAATACCGCCAATCAGGTTTTCATTGCCGTCTTTCAATTGCGGACATTCCCGCAAAACCCGATCCCAGGGCCAGGAGCCATCGCTCCCGTCGTGCCCCGCATAGCCCCGCTTTACTTGGTCTGTGCCATGCTTTTTAGCCGAAGCGTAAAGACATTCAGCGGGTTGTAACAGATTCAACTGGGGGGTTATCTTTAATTCCTCAATCAATTCATAGGCGGTAGAAACCGCAGGTGTCCAGTCGCCATTTTGGCGCAAATAAGCCAGATATGCCTCAATATGCGGTACATACGCTGTCGGGTTTGATCGGAGCAGGTTGATTTCTTCAATCATCTGCATTTCCTCTTTTTTTAGGTAGCGGTCAGGGTTTTTCCCTAAATCAACGTTGCGGCCGGGTACCCCGTTTTGAGCGCTGTCCATTTCGCGATCTTCAAAATTGGCCGTTTGATTGCGATTCCACACGTCATCCTGCTGCCGTGCTCTTTCTACATTATAGGGCATATCCGGGTTGCCCTGGTTGTTGTTATGAGTAACTGGTTGTACCGGATTTGAACCGGAATCACCCACCGGTACCACCGGATTGTAGGTACTTCCCCGTTCCGGGCAGGTACAATCGGTAGAACGCAGCTCCATCCCGGCATACACTTCGTAAGCATTCAAGGCATTAAAACTGCGAAACCGTTCGGTCGTATAGCCGTATAAGCGAGCAAGACCGTCGGATGTCTCACCGGGCTGTACAATATGTTTGCCGCCACTTTGTTTTCTGTAGGCTAATGGGTAAGCAGGTTTTGTTACGTCCGGGGTGTTGGAGTAAGTTTCCGGTTGGGAAGGTGTGTTGTCTGGTGTCGTAGTCGGCTGTCGTATCCATAAACTGATGCATTGGGGTAATACCGTGTTAGGTTGCAGGTTATTCCACCTGCAAATATCATCAACTGTTATTTTATAGGACCTTGAAATGCCGTATAATGTTTCGCCGGATTGAACCGTGTGAACGCCCGGTCGAAGTGTGGGTTCGCACGGCTCGGCGGGTTGAGCAGAGAGCGTTGCCAACAGCACGCAAAAGAGAGTAGTAAAAAATGCTTTCATGGAAAGTAATGTTTAATGTGAAAAAAGTATGTATTCTGTTTATGAAGAATAAAAGTATAAAACGCTTAACAATAACTAAATATTTCAATCATAAATAGTGCCGGAAATAAAACTTTTTCCGAATAAAGTTGTACCTTTGCGTTCCTATGATAGAAGAAACAAAACCGGAAGAAGGATTCGACCAGGAGAACAACAGTGCCGACTATGGCGCAGACAGTATTACCGCACTCGAAGGCTTAGAAGCCGTGCGAAAACGCCCCGGCATGTATATCGGCAGCACCGATACCAAGGGCTTACATCATTTGGTCTGGGAGGTGGTGGATAACTCCATTGACGAACATTTGGCGGGCCATTGCAGCCACGTGTGGGTCTTTATGCATGCCGATGCCAGTATTACGGTACGCGACAACGGAAGGGGTATTCCCACCGGAATGCACGCCAAATTAAAAAAATCGGCCTTAGAGGTCGTCATGACCGTGCTGCACGCGGGTGGTAAATTTGATAAAAACACCTATAAAGTATCGGGTGGTCTGCACGGTGTGGGCGTATCCTGCGTCAATGCACTTTCCATCCACCTGCGGGTGGAAGTACACCGCGAAGGCAAAATTTTTGAACAGGAATACCGGCAGGGCAAACCCCTGTATCCGGTCAGGGAAATCGGCACGACCACCGATCGCGGTACCATCGTCAATTTTTTGCCAGACCCGGAAATTTTCGAGACCGACGAATACAAATTTGACACCTTGGGGCACCGCCTGCGCGAACTTTCCTATCTTAACAAAGGCTTGGAGTTGATCCTCGTGGATGAGCGGGAGCAGGAAAACGGCGAATATAAAAAAGAATGTTTTCGCTCGGAAGGAGGGCTTCAGGAGTTTGTTTTGTACTTAGATGAGGCTAAAACCAAACTCATTGAAAAACCCATTCACATCATTGCCAAGGAGGAAGGCGTGGAAGTAGAGGTAGCCATGAGCTACAATACCTCCTATTCCGAAAACCTGTTGTCTTTCGTGAATAATATCAATACCCGCGACGGGGGTACCCACGTTGGCGGCTTTCGGCGTGCCCTCACCCGCGAGTTCAAAAAATATGGCGATGACAATGGCTTTTTCAAAAAAATAGACTTTGCTATTTCGGGCGAGGACTTTATGGAGGGCCTCACTTCTATTATATCGGTAAAAGTGCCGGAACCACAGTTTAAGGGTCAAACCAAAGGCGAATTGGGCAACTCCGAAGTGACCGGCATTGTGAGCCGTTGCGTAGGCGATGCACTCAAAACCTTTTTGGAAGAAAACCCCAACCAGGCCAGACGGATCATTGAAAAAGTGGTATTAGCCGCTACCGCCCGCAATGCAGCCCGCAAAGCCCGCGAAATGGTGCAGCGCAAAGGTGCCCTTTCCGGTGGCGGATTGCCCGGCAAATTGGCCGACTGTTCCAGCCGCAACCCGGTAGAATGTGAGGTGTTCTTAGTGGAAGGTGACTCCGCCGGTGGTACTGCTAAGCAGGGTCGTGACCGCCATATACAGGCCATTTTGCCGCTGCGCGGTAAAATTCTGAATGTGGAAAAGGCCATGGAACACAAAATATACGATAACGAGGAGATCAAAAATATCTTTACCGCACTGGGTGTCAGCGTGGGCGAAAATACGGAAGGGCATCGCATCCTTATAACAGAGAAATTGCGTTATTATAAAGTCGTAATCATGTGCGATGCCGATATAGACGGCAGCCACATTACCACCCTCATCCTGGCCTTCTTTTTCCGCTATATGCGCGAATTGATTGAAAAGGGGCACATATATATCGCACAGCCGCCCCTTTATTTGGTTAAAAAAGGCAAAAATCAGCGTTATTGCTGGAATGAAAAAGATCGAAAAGCCGCTGCTTTAGAGTTCTCCGGTGGCCGCGAAGACGACGATTCCGTAAAAGTGCAGCGCTATAAAGGTTTGGGTGAAATGAATGCGGAGCAACTGTGGGATACTACCATGGATCCAAAAACACGCATCCTGAAATTAACTACTATCGATGATGCCGCCGAAGCAGACCGGATGTTCTCCATGCTCATGGGCGATGAGGTGCCGCCGCGCCGGGCATTTATTGAAGCAAATGCGAAATACGCGCGGATAGATGTGTAATGGCACGGAATGAATTAGTTGATAGTAATTGCGTAGATTTTTTTACAAAAAACCTACGCAATTACTATCAACTAATTCATTTACACATAAAAATGAATAACAATTTTTTATTATAATAACATTTTTGACGGTGCTATTCTGTTCAAAAGACGCTGGTTTTTTCTTTCTCTTCGGGCAATAAAACGGTTTCACAGACCAGCTGTGGAGTATATCAAACATTGCCTCCGCTCACCATACTGGCATATCCACGAATTTCTATAAACGTTGTCGGGGCTACGCCCCTTTATATGTCAATTTGATACTCCAATAATGTTTTTTCAAAGTGCCTAAGTACGCGATCAGAACTACTGAATGGCATTTTTATATCCTCTTTTGAAAAAATGGTTGCTTTCTTATTATTATTATTACATTTGCGGCTATTTTTAATCCTGTGTTCGTATAATATAGACAAACTAAAACGTATTTTTTAGTTTGTATACATCTTGAAATATACCGAATTTTTTGAGAAACTTTGGTGTAAAACCATTGTTATTTCGTGTTTATTTTTTCAACACTGTTTTATGAATACTTCATTGCGTACGGCATCAGTTTGCTCCATCTTTTCAGGTGTGTTTGAGCAGAGATTTTTTTCTCAAAGCCTACTCCCTTTTTCCCGCCTACTTTTTTCTTTTCTTATTTTCTGCACCAGCGTACCACTATCAGCCCAGGTCATTTGGTTAGAAAATTTCTCTGGTGCCAACCAGGGGTGGAGTACGGATTTTACCGACTGCGACGGGTTAACAAATGGTTTTTACGGTGTTCGTAACAACAGGTTTGAAGTACAGGGTATGGAAGGGAGACCCTGCTGCGGTACACCTTTGCCACCCTTGCAGGTGCCTGGTGGCAATTACAACGAATGGATCACCAATCCCATCAATATTGCCGGGCGGTGTCAGGTGAGTATTTCGGTAAATTATGGCTCCAATGGTGCCAGCTTTGAATGTAATGCTGGTGGGCCTCATACGGGAGTTCCCTGCTCAACACTTCCAGCCGGTATCTTGATAGGACATGACCAAATTGTATTTGAATACCGGATTGACGGCGGCCCGTGGATACAATTCCGATACCACTGCGGCGGCGGCGGCGGCACAGCCACGGCCAATAACTTATCCGGTAATACCATTGAAATTCGTATTTTACCCGCCAATAAAGACGAGGCAGAAATGTACTGGTTTGACAATGTAACCGTCTCGGCAACGCCACCACCCACGGCCACCCAACCAGCCAACCTCACCGTTTGTGCGGGCCAAATCGTCAATGTCACCCTGACGGGTTCCACCACTACCACTTTCCCCTGGACAAATAACAATACAGCCATCGGGTTGGGCGGCAGCGGCCCGGGCAACGTGGTCAGCTTTACCGCAGCCAATGTTACAACAACACAAATGAGCACGATCACCGTCACCCCCACCAGAGGAACCTGTGTCGGCACACCAATCACTTTTGATGTCACCGTCAATCCGCGCCCAATAGCGGACGATCCGATGGATTTGACCCTCTGTGGGGGAAGCATGGGAGCCATTCCGGTGACCGGTACCTCCGGCGCCACCTTCAACTGGACCAATGCCAATGGCGCAACAGGCGTACCAACTACCGGAAGTGGCGACATTAATTTTACCGCATCCAATGTAACGACACAGCAGGTCAGCAATATCATCATCACGCCTTCCCTCAACGGTTGCAACGGTATCCCGCAAACCGTAGTCGTCACCGTAAGACCCAACCCGACGGTAACAGTACCGGCCAACCCCACCCGTTGCTCCGGACAGTCCGTCACCGTTAATTTCGGCGGTACCGCCGGGGCCACCCTCAACTGGACAAACGATAATACCAATATTGGCCTGGGTGGCAGCGGCTCCGGTAATATCAGTTTTACGGGAGCCACCCCTTCTAATACCACGGAAACGGCCACCATCACCGTAACGCCTACCCTCGGAACCTGCATCGGGCAACCCCAAACGCTGACTATCACGGTCAATCCTACCCCTACCATGGATTTACCTGCTCCGGTAACGGTTTGTGGCGGAGAACCCCTCAATATACTTTTTAACAGCGCTTTTTCCGGGGTCACCTTCAATTGGCTCAACAGCAATAGCCAAACAGGTATCCCCAGTTCGGGCAACGGCGATATTGCCGCTACCGCCGCAAATGTCTCTGCACCCCAATCCGGCACCATCACGGTGACACCCAACCTTTCGGGTTGTATCGGCCCCGCCCAAACCGTGATGGTCTTGGTCAACCCCACACCCGTGGTCAATAACATCAACGATGTGACGCGTTGTACCGGGCAAAATATATCCGTCCCCATCACCGGTACTACGGGCGCTACCATGAGCTGGACGAATGACAATACCGCTATTGGCCTCGGAGGCAGTGGCACCGGCAACATCAATTTTGCGGGCCAGACCCCCGGCGGAGTGCAACAGGTTGCTACCATTACCGTCACCCCGACCTTTGGCGTTTGTCCCGGTATGCCCCGCACATTTATGATAACCGTGAACCCCGTACCGACGGTAGACCCGGTAGCCAACATTACGGTTTGTGGCGGCGATGCCATCCTGGCTAATTTTACCGGAACCTCTTCTTCTGCTACTTTCAACTGGACGAATACCAACACCCAAACGGGCATCCCGTCAAGCGGCAGCGGCGACATCAACGCCACTGCGGCCACGGGTACGACCGTTAGAACCGGAACAGTAACGGTAACGCCCACTGAAAATGGCTGCCCCGGCACCCCGCGTACGTTTCAGGTGACCGTTAACCCGACTCCGCTCGTCAACCCCATCAATAACCTGACGCGTTGTGCCGGTCAAAATGTATCCGTCAATATCACGGGTACTGCCGGCATGACCGTGAACTGGACAAACGACAATACCGCTATTGGTTTAGGGGCCAGTGGCACCTCTAATTCCCTGAACTTTACCGGAACGGCCCCAAATGGAGCGACCGAAACGGCCAATATCACAGTAACGCCCTCCTTTGGCAATTGCCCCGGACAACCAGTTAATTTTACCATCACCGTGAACCCAACCCCCATTATGAACGCCCCGGCTCCGGTCACCGTTTGTGGCGGAGAACCCATTAATATACCATTTAGCAGCACTTTTTCGGGGGTCACTTTCAACTGGACCAACAACAACGGGCAAACCGGCATACCCGGCAGCGGCAGCGGTGACATTGGCGCCACCGCCAATAATGTGACTAATCCTGTGACCAGCACGATCACCATTACGCCCAATATTGCAGGCTGTAACGGCCCTGCCCGAACGGTAACGGCCTTGGTCAATCCCACGCCTGTGGTCAACAATATCAACGATGTAACCCGGTGTACCGGCCAAAACATTGCTGTCTCCATCACGGGTACAGCTGGTGCCACCTTAACGTGGACAAATGACAATACCGGTATTGGATTAGGGGCCTCCGGTGTCGGAAACATCAATTTTACGGGGCAAACGCCGGGTGGCGTCCCCCAAATTGCCATGATTACCGTTACGCCGACTTTTGCGGGTTGTATGGGCCAACCGCGCACGTTTATGATCACCGTGAACCCGGTGCCCGTCCTGAACCCGATCCCTAATTTGACGGTGTGCGGAGGCAGCCCGATAGACGTACAGTTCTTTGGGAATTCACCCGGTGCCACTTACAATTGGGTCAATTCCAATAGCCAAACCGGTATTCCCTCCAATGGCAGCGGCGACATCAACGCCACAGCGGCCACGGTTACGACCGTTAGAACCGGAACAATAACCGTAACGCCCACCGAAAATGGCTGCCCCGGCATCCCGCGTACGTTTCAGGTAACCGTTAACCCGACTCCGCTCGTCAACCCCATCAATAACCTGACGCGTTGTGCCGGTCAAAATGTTTCCGTCAATATCACGGGTACTGCCGGAATGACCGTGAACTGGACAAACGACAATACCGCCATTGGTTTAGGGGCCAGTGGTACTTCAAATTCCCTGAATTTTACCGGAACAGCCCCAAATGGAGCGACCGAAACGGCCAATATCACGGTAACGCCCTCCTTTGGCAATTGCCCCGGGCAACCAGTTAATTTTAGCATCACCGTCAACCCAACCCCTACCATGCTCCCGCCGGCTCCGGTCACCGTTTGTGGCGGCGAACCCATTAATATACCGTTTAGCAGCACTTTCCCCGGGGTCACTTTCAACTGGACCAATAACAACGGGCAAACGGGCATACCCGGCAGCGGCAGCGGTGACATTGGCGCTACCGCCAATAATGTGACTAATCCTGTGACCAGCACGATCACTATTACACCCAATATTGCAGGATGCAATGGCCCGACCCGAACGGTTACGGCCTTGGTGAATCCCACGCCTGTGGTCAACAATATCGGCGATGTAACCCGGTGTACGGGCCAAAATATTTCGGTGTCCGTCACGGGTACCAGCGGTGCCACCTTAACGTGGACAAACGACAATACCGGTATTGGATTGGGGGCCTCCGGTGTCGGGAACATCAATTTTACCGGGCAAACGCCGGGTGGTGTACCCCAAATTGCCATGATTACCGTTACGCCGACTTTTGCGGGCTGTGTGGGGCAGCCGCGCACGTTTCTGATTATGGTCAATCCCGTACCCGTCCTGAATCCGATCCCCAATTTGACGGTGTGCGGTGGCGGTCCGATAGACGTGCAGTTTTTTGGAAATTCCCCCGGTGCCACCTACAATTGGGTCAATTCCAATAGCCAAACCGGCATTCCCTCTAACGGCAGTGGCGACATCAACGCCACAGCAGCCACTTTAAGCTTGGTTAGAACCAGTACCATCACCGTGACACCGGTGGAAAATGGCTGTTCGGGTACGCCCCGTACTTTTACCGTGACGGTGCAACCGGTTGCCACCATCGCCCCGATCAACGACCTGAGTCGCTGCGTCGGACAAAATATTGCGATCACACTGACGGGTACACCCGGCGCTGTGATGCAATGGGCCAACGACAACACGGCCATTGGTTTAGGGGCAAGTGGTGCCGGCAACCTGAATTTTACCGGACAGGCCGCCGGAGGCATCACCCAAACCGGGATGATTACCGTGACACCCACTGTGGGCAACTGCCCTGGTGTACCCGTTACCTTCAATATCACCGTCAATCCGATACCAGCAGTGACGGCTCCGCTCAACCAAACGGTTTGCGCGGGAGAACCAATTGATATTCAATTCTTTGGATCACCAGGGGCTACCTTCAACTGGACAAACAGCAGCAACCAGACCGGTATTCCGCTCACCGGAAATGGCGATATTATGGTCAATGCCAACAATGTTACCGTGCCCCGCACCAGCACCATTATCGTCATACCGACCGAAAATGGCTGCACCGGCGCCCCCCGAACATTTACCGTAACCGTCAATCCGGGACCAGTGGTCAATCAATTGCCCAATGTGACGCGCTGCGCCGGACAGAATGTTGCTATCAGCCTCGGCAATATACCCGGTGCCACGCTGAACTGGGAAAACAGCAACCCTGCCATTGGTTTGATTCCGGCCGGCAGCGGCAGCAATATCAGTTTTATAGCGCAAGCACCCGCCGGCGTTGCAGAATTCGCCGTTGTTTCCGTGACGGCTACCGCTAATGGGTGTACCGGCCCCACCCGTACTTTTGATATTTTTATCAATCCGCCACCAGCCATGAACCCGCCAGCCAACCTGACGGTTTGTGGAGGAACAGTCATTTCTATTCCATTTTCACCCAATACCGCCTCCTTTACCTGGTCAAATAACAATACCGCTACGGGTATTACTGCCGGAAATTCGGGCAGTACGCTGACGGCTACCGCCGCCAATGTAACGATTGCCGGAACCAGTGTGATCACGGTATTTCCGAGCGAGAATGGGTGCCAGGGGCCTTCTGTAACCTTTTCAGTGACCGTACAGCCCATTCCAACCATCAATGTATTAGCCAATATTAACCGTTGTGTGGGGGAATCCGTTTCAGTCGCCTTTTCCGGCACAGCAGGTGCTGCCTTTAACTGGACGAATAGCAATCCGAATATCGGTCTGGCTGCCACCGGCACGGGAAATGCCTTGAATTTCACGGCTGCCGCCCCCGGAGGCCCGCAAACCGCTACCATCACCGTGACACCCCGATTGGGTAATTGCAGCGGCCCGGCTCGAACATTTACCGTGCAGGTAGCGGCAGCCCCGTCGGTTAATCCCGTGCCAGACCTGAATATTTGCGCCGGCACGCCCATTGCTGCGGTATTTAGCGGCAATGTTACCGGTACCGTATTTAACTGGACCAATAACAATGCTGCTACCGGATTAAACGTTTCGGGAACCGGCAATATTTCAGACACTTCGGCCTTGGTGACGACTACCCAAACGGGCATCATTACGGTAACACCGGTGGCAAGCGGTTGTGCGGGTACTCCAACCGCATTTAATTTGACGGTGCGTGGTGCTTCGGTGGTAGATTCGGTTCCTAATTACGCTGTTTGCGGCGGATTGCCCGTTGCCATTAATTTTACCGGCAATTCGCCCGTGTTTAATTGGGTCAATAACAATACATCCACGGGGATACCCGCCAGCGGTACGGGCAATATCAGTTTTGCCGCCATTAATAATCCGGGTACCTCGGTCATCACGGTAACGCCTTCGGGTACTTGCCCCGGCCCGGCCCGTACCTTCACTTTTAGCGTGGTATCCGCACCGGTAGCAGACAACCCGGGAGCTAAAAACGTTTGTGTTGGATCGGTACTCAATGTGCCGGTCACGGGTACTGCCGCTACTACTTTCAATTGGACAAACTCCAACACTGCCATTGGTTTGCCCGGTGCCGGTGCCGGCAACCTCAATTTTACCGCGCTGGCAGCCGGGCAAAATGCCATCGTCACCGTGACACCGGTATTGGGCGCTTGTACCGGAGCACCCGTTACTTTTGATATTGCGGTGCGGGCATTGCCAGTGGCAACCATTAGCGGACCCGCCGCATTGTGTATTGGCAGCAGCGCCACATTGACCGCTTCCGGGGGCAACAGCTACAACTGGAATGCCGGCTCTACGGCTGCCGGGTTGACCGTAACACCGGCTGCTACCACCACTTATTCCGTTACGGTCGCCAATAATTTTGGATGCACCGCTACGCGACAACAAACCGTTCGGGTCAACTTGCCAAGCACGGTCAATTTTTCCCGCACCAGCTGCAACCCGGCCGACACGGGCGTTTCGGTGCGTATTTTAAAAAACTTTGCAAATTGTGACAGCACCGTGACCACAGTGACGCGTTATTTACGAAGCGATACCACGCGTTTTAGCAAAACCAGTTGCTCTTTAAACCTGACGGGTATTGTCACCCAGCGGTTGACCAACCGGAGCGGCTGCGACAGCCTGATTATCACGGTCACGACCTTCGATCCGGCAGGTCGGGACACGACTTATGCCACGCGCAATACCTGTAACCCCGGTCTGGCAGGTACCAGCCAGCAATTGTTTAAAAATAAATCCGGCTGTGATTCTTTGGCCATTACAACCACCCTGTTATTGCCTTTTGATACTACCCGGCTGAACCGCGTGAGTTGTAATCCGACACAGGCAGGCATCCAAACCCAGCGGCTGACCAATCGGAATGGTTGTGATAGTTTGGTCATTACAACGGTCATTTTTAACCCTTCGGGGCGCGATACGACCCGGTTGAGCCGCATCACCTGCAACCCCCTGCTGGCAGGCACTACCCAACGCTCCTTTATTAACAGCCTCAACTGCGATTCATTGGTCATAATGACCACTACGGTACGACTGTTAGATACCATTCGATTGTCTAAAATCACTTGTGTGCCCGCTCAGGCGGGCATTTCTACGAGAAAACTCCTGACTAACGGCGGCTGTGATAGTATCATTTTAATAAACACTATTTTCGATGCCTCCGGCCGCGATACCACGCAGTTATCGGCCCGAACCTGCGACCCGACGCTGGCCGGGGTGACTTCGCGGTTGCTGCAAAACAGCGGTGGCTGCGATTCTTTAGTGATTACCACCACGGCTTTGTTGGCCAAGGACACAACGCGCCTGACGAAACGGACGTGTAACCCGACGTTGTTGGGCGTGGTAAACCGTTTGTTGCAAAACCGCAACGGCTGCGACAGCCTCGTGGTCACTTCCACGGTATTTGACCCGTTTGGGCGGGATACCACGCAATTGTCGGCCCGCACCTGCGACCCGGCGCTGGCGGGCGTCACTTCGCGTTTGCTGCAAAACAGGGGCGGCTGCGATTCTTTGGTGGTGACCACCACGGCCTTGTTGGCAAAAGACACAACGCGCCTGACCAAACGGACGTGTAACCCAAATTTCACTGGTACCGCTACCCGTTTGCTACAAAACCGCAACGGTTGCGACAGTCTTATTATCACCAATACCCTGTTTGATCCGCTTGGAAAAGACACCACGCAACTGTCGGCCCGCACCTGCGACCCGGCGCTGGCGGGCATCACTTCGCGCCTGCTGAAAAACAGCGGCGGCTGCGATTCTTTGGTGATTACGGTCACGGCTTTACTGGTCAAGGACACAACGCGCCTGACGAAACGAACGTGCAACCCGACGTTGTTGGGCGTAGTAAACCGTTTGTTGCAAAATCGCAACGGCTGCGACAGCCTCGTGGTCACTTCCACGGTATTTGACCCGTTTGGGCGGGATACCACGCAACTGTCGGCCCGCACCTGCGACTCGGCGCTGGCGGGCATCACTTCGCGGTTGCTGCAAAACAGGGACGGTTGCGATTCTTTGGTGGTGACCACCACGGCTTTGTTGGTCAAGGACACAACGCGCCTGACGAAACGAACGTGCAACCCGACGTTGTTGGGTGTGGTAAACCGTTTGTTGCAAAACCGCAACGGCTGCGACAGCCTTGTGGTCACTTCCACGGTATTTGACCCGTTTGGGCGGGATACCACGCAACTGTCGGCCCGTACCTGCGACCCGGCGCTGGCGGGCGTCACTTCGCGCCTGCTGCAAAACAGGGGCGGCTGCGATTCTTTGGTGGTGACCACCACGGCTTTACTGGCCAAAGACACGACGCGCCTGACCAAACGGACGTGTAACCCGACGTTGTTGGGCGTGGTAAACCGTTTATTGCAAAACCGCAACGGCTGCGACAGCCTTGTGGTTACTTCCACGGTGTTTGACCCGTTTGGGCGGGATACCACGCAACTGTCGGCCCGCACCTGCGACCCGGCGCTGGCGGGCGTCACTTCGCGGTTGCTGCAAAACAGGGGCGGCTGCGATTCTTTGGTGGTGACGACCACGGCTTTGTTGGCAAAAGACACAACGCGCCTGACGAAACGGACGTGCAACCCGACGTTGTTGGGTGTAGCCAGCCGTTTGCTTAAAAACCGCAACGGCTGCGACAGCCTTGTGGTCACTTCCACTGTCTTGGACCCGTTTGGGCGGGATACCACCTATTTGCCATTTGAAACCTGCAACCCGGCGCAAACCGGAACGGTCAGTCAATTGCTGACGAACCGGGCAGGCTGCGATTCTTTAGTACTGACGATTACCCGCCTAAATTTGGCACCCTGTGCTTTTAAAGCAGGTATAGTGGGCGGCGTTACTTCCTGTCCGGGTGTTTCTGACGGCTCTGCCACCCTGGTGATGAGCAAAGGACAACCACCGTTTAATTATCGGTGGTCGGGGCTTGCCGGTACCGGTGGCACGGGGGAGATTACGAACCTCAACAGCCCGGCTATCTTAAACAACCTGGCTCCCGGTAATTACAAAGTGACGATTACCAAGCCCAATACGCCGTTGGATACGGTGATCAACTTTACCGTGACGGCTCCAACGCCCATTTCCATTCAGGCTTTACCGGTGCTGACGGCTGCCCCTTACGCGATAAAATGTTTTGGGCAAACCAACGGTATCGTTACGGCCAACGTGGCGGGCGGAAACCCGCCATTTAGTTTTGTCTGGAGTAACGGTGCCACTTCCACGTCCCTCACGGGGGTAGGGGCGGGTACTTACACCCTTACCGTGACGGATAAAAATGGCTGTACTACTCGGGCATCTGCTACCCTCACGGCACCTCCGCGGCTGAAAATGACCCTGAATGTAGCGCCTCCTGCCTGCGGCGACACGCGTGCGGATGCAACCCTTTCTTTGTCGGGAGGGGCCGGCCAATTTGCTGTTACGGTGAATAGCCAACCTCGGCCGGTCAATAATATAGCGCTTTCCGGTGGCCAAAATTTGATTGTTGCCACCGATAAAAATGGCTGCACCATTGATACTTCCCTGCGTATTGTGCTGCCACCCGTACCCACGCTTTCTTTACCCAAAGACACGACCGTATTATTGGGTGAAACGCTGACGTTGGAAGCAAAAACAAATATTTTGGCGTGGGATACCTTAATTTGGCGGGCATTACCCGATCCTAAGTGTCCCGGTTGCCTGAAACAGACCTGGCGGCCCGCTCGTGATCAGCGGTTTGAGGTAATTTTATTGGATACTTTGGGGTGCAGGGCGGCGGCCACCGTAGTTGTCTATGTAAAAAGGGATATTAATATTTTTGTACCCAATATTTTTTCACCGAATGGCGATGGGCAACACGATATTTTCAAAATAGGCGTGAGCAAAAACTTAGAGGATGCCTCTTTGGACGAGTTGCGGATTTACGATCGCTGGGGCAATCAGGTATATGGGTGGAAAGAACCGATACCAATTGCCCTATGGCCCGGCTGGGATGGCCGTTTCGGTGAAGGTGCCTTGGTACAACCTGCGGTATTTGTTTATTACATGAAAATCAGGCTGCCAAGTGGCGAGACATTTGAGCGGAGCGGGGATGTGACGGTGTTGCGTTAGCGGCACGGGAATGAATTACTTAGATGACGCGCATCAATTTTTTTTACAAAAAAAGATGATACACGTCACCTAAGTAATTCATTTACCAATAAAAACATATAAAATTTTATTACGGTAAAAATTGACGGCCTGGTTTCGCTTCGATTCCACTGCACGCTTAAAATAGCAGGTGAGGTGGTATAACTCAGTTTACGCGAACGCTCAAACCGCGGCATGACCACTCCGGATCAAATTGGCGCAGCAAGTGCCGAATGAGCAACGGATAACCGTAGTTTATAGCCGGCCTTACGCTTTGACCGAGCACCCCGGATCCCGGAAAACGGTCTGTTGACGCCAACGCTGCCGTACACACGCTGCGCCACTCTTTTGCCATCCACCCGTTGTAAAAAGGGGTGGACCTGCGGTACATCTAAGATTTATTGGGGCATGAAAGTGGCAAAACGACGGAAATCTGCACGCACATTAGCAGAAAAGGTTGGGGGAAAGTAAAAAGCCCGATGGATGACTTAAATTTGTCGGGTGATAAAAAAAATTTGGATAATAATAAAACAAATACCACCTTTGTCGGGTGATAACAACGAAGGACCATTTTTTGTTGGTTTCATTCGGATGTTGCCGCAAAGCAAACTGTTTTTCGATTTTTTTTGAAAAAAAACCGAAAAACAGGGCACTAAATTTATTCGTATGGAGTTACTTATGCGCAATAGCGTCAAGCTAAAATACGCTGCGGGTTTTAGCTTGACGCTATTGCGGATAACTATAGTTATCTCAAACTAAAAAGAAAAATATTGTAAATAATGACTCAATGGTTCGTAAAGAAATCGGCGTAGACGATTTCTTTACGAACCATTGAATTAAACCAACTTTTAATTATCTGCCGGACAATGGCAACGGCGGTTGAAAAGAGGATCAGTGGCTGCTTTTTTGAACTGTTTGGGTGGCTAAAGGTCACCTTTCGCCGATTTTACCCGGGTAAGAGGGAGTTTGGGAATTTTACACTAATTTTGCTTTAAATAATATCGAAAAGAGATGGAAAATAAAATTGCGGAGTTGCACGAACGGGTGTACGCTCATTTGATAAAAGATGAATCGCTGCGTTTCACGCTGCGACAGGTGAACCGTGCACGTCGCATGGACGCGGGGTATTGGTTTTCTGGCAATGAAAATTATCTGGCATTTTCCTTTTGGAAAGGATTGGATTGGAAGAACAAAACGCCAAATATTTATTTTCAAGTGAACTTGGATGGGAGCGCGTCGCTCAACTTTGTTTCGTATGATAATGATGCGAAGGTAAAGTTCTTTTTGGATGTTTCGGAGGCACTTGATATGCGCTAATTGTCGAGAATCCGGACAGAAGAGACCTTTGAACATTGGCAAAAAGTGTATCGCGGTAATGATTATCTGGCTTCTTTGGATAGCTTTTTGAAAAAAGACAAACGTATCATTGATGCCTTTTTGAAAAGCTCGGAAGGGATGGAGGAAATTTTTGGAGCAATTGACGACTACGAATTTAAAAAACAAAAAGCACGCATTGAAATAACCCGCAAAAAACTATTAAAGGATAAAAATTTCAAGAAAGAACATGAAGAAGTCCGTTCGATCAAATTGGATAGGATGATATTTGAAAATCTAGCATTGTTCGGCAATCCACAGGAAATCAACTTTCATCCCAACTTGACATGCATCCTTGGAGAAAACGGCACGGGCAAAACTACTGTGCTGCGAGCTCTTGTCTTAGGTTTTATGGGCTACGAACAAAACGAAACCATTGGAGTGGAGGATAATGAATTGCTCACGGGCAGCATTATCAAAATGAAACGTATTAAAGGACTGAAAGACGGGAGAATCGAATACACAAAGGAGCAAGCCTCTATAGACTTGTGGTACTCTATCGAATCAGTCGGGAGCGAATCGCCAAGCCCCGATCTTTTCCACAACAGCGTGTTTTTTCAAAACGCAGCGGACAGTCCTAAAATCAGCGACGACCCCGAGGCGGATTTTAGAAATGTGATTGATGACCGATTCAAGAGTCTTTTTTTGGCTTTTCCGCAAGTATTAGGTTTGCCTGATGAGTCCAAAAAATTAGACGATAAAATCTATCCGCACGCTGGCGATGCCATTTCGATGCTAAACAACCAGCCAGACAACCGTTTGTTGCGCTTTGGAAATTTTCTGCGCAAACTGAACGCCATTGCTAATGATAAGCAAGTAAAAGGGGAAAAGCAGCCGAAAGAAAGGCTCCTATTGGAAGAGATTTTCAGAATCATCTCGGATATGCTGTTGCAAACAGTGCAACTTCATTCGATTGAAGTGGACGGCAGCGACCGTGAGCCTATTTGGGTGAAGATTGGCGAAAGCGGGCAACCGATTTTGTTCGAGTTGGTTAGCTCAGGCTACAATAATGTGTTTGGCTGGATGGGCTATTTGCTCAAACGCCTGATTGACGTGAATCTTGAAGGTGAGGATTTCAAAAAGACAAACGCCATTGTATTAGTGGATGAAATTGACACCTACTTGCATCCGGTTTGGCAATCGCGGGCATTACGCGTTTTGATGGACACATTTCCAAACGTACAATTTGTGGTGACCACACATTCACCCTATGTTGTTGGCAATATCCCAAACAATCGCTTGCGGGTTTTTGTCTGCAGGCCCCAAGCAAATCATTTGATAGCTGTGGAAGAATTCATGGAATTCAATACATATGGGGCAAATCTGGAACGCTTGTCAGAGGAAATTTTCGGTACGCCCGGTCGGTTTGTGCCAGATATTCAACGGAAAATGCACGATCTCTCCAAATTGATTGATGTGGGGAAACTATATGAGGCAAAAAGAATGCTTGCCGATGCTTTCCGTGAAATTGACCGTGATGACCCGGAATTGAATCGCAAACGAACTCTAATCAAAACCAAAGAATTGCTGGCACAATGATTTTGATCAAGAAAAAACAAGCGGATGTGTTTCCACAAGTTTATAAAGATTGGTTAGCGGAAAACCAAACAGAAATAGAGAAATTGAGTGAAGATTTGCGCTCTGCGCAAGCGTTGTGGGAGTTATTTGGAAAACCATTGACAGTACGCGAAACTCAAATAGACCCGTTACGTGTCCGATATGAGTTGTAGTGTTCACTTTATGAAGAGCAAGGCGGGATTTGTTGTTATTGTGGCGACCGATTGCGTCGTGATTGGGATGATGATAACAAAATATGGAATTTTTCGAACCAATCTATAGAGCACTTTAAAGGAAAAAGTCAACACAAAGATTTGATGTTTAAATATGAAAACCTAATGTTGTGTTGCAAGAACAGTAGTGGTTTTTCAAAAGTAAGAGTCAGTGACAAACTCGAAAAAATTGTAGTCAAAGGCTGGGAAGACGTAGCCAGTATTTCAGGAATTCCTTTTGAAAAAATTATTGATCATCGCCCCAATCAACATTTAAAAAAGAAAAACAAATTAGAAAATGGCGATGTCATTCATATTCCTAATCCTACTCACTGCGACGATGAGAAAAGTAAATTTGATTCAAAACCAGATTTGGTGATCATCAATCCAGCATCAGATGCGCATTTAATCGAAAAATTGGTTCATAATTCCGATGGGAACATTGATTTATTCAACGCCAGTGAAGAAGAGGAAGCAATTATCCAAAAGACAATCAAAGTACTTGCGCTTAGGATTGACAAACTGATAGAAAAGCGGCAGCGCGTTTGGGGTAAAACGGACAGAACAGCATTTGAAAAAAAATATGCTGATTCATTCGAAGCCATCAACGATGCTGCTATTTCCAAGGAAAAACGGAATGAGGTCATGAGAAAACTTATTGGAAAAATACTTGAACCGGATGATTCGGACGGCCTTTTGGCTCCTTTTTGTTTTGTAGAATATGCCAGTTTAAAGTCCCAATTTAGTTCAATTTTCACATGACATACTATGCTTCAAACTAACCTGCAAGAGTCTGGCTTCGAGGAATATTTAGGTTCCCAATTCGTAGCCCAACACAATTGTATGGATCGGTATTGGAAAGATTATGATAGCATCAAATCCTATGACCATACTACGTTGCTCGATTTTTTATTTTAGGGGTGTCCGAATTCAATCATTACCCGAAAAAGATAACTCTGCACTACTTTTCATGCCTCCTAAGCGGAGGCACATCAGTAGTGCTTTCGTTCCCTACAATCAGAGATATAGATAAGGTACAGGCAGGAACAGAAAACATCGAAAAAATTGATAACTTTGTAAAGCTCTTGATGAGAAATATCAAGAGTGCTTTTTGTTTCCATAACATAAATAATTGACTATCAATATTTTAATTATGACGACGACCATTTTGAAGGGGTGCGGCCTAAATTTGATGTAAAATCAGGCTATTTTTTGAGTAGCGAAGTTCCAGAATTACTCCCATCGTCCCTCTGTTAAAACAATACCTCTGCGAAGGAGCATCCGTTGAGTGGGATCAATTTTCCACCGCATACCGGAGTTTCCAAACCGCTGTTTGATGACGACCTTGCAAGCTGCTTCTGTTACACCAGAGCCAATGGGATAGCCCATTTTTTGATGGCATAATACTCCATTCGTTTAAAGTTATTTTTAAAATAAGTGATAGTCTCATTCAATGTATCATACAGCGCCTCGTCGGTCGTCCGTGATTATGCTTAAAATTTTCCTCAACCGCTCCCGCAGGCAAACGGGTATACTTCCATGACACCATCTTCGCAAAACGTGGCGTACTAAAGCCTCCAATCATACAGTAAAGCTCCTCTAATGGTATGACCAATTTACCTCCTGAACTTGATTGATACGTATGACGATTCACTTCTACACAACCCCAGGGCGTTTGGTATTTTTTTTCCTGACCACGGCTCGTGTGCCGCTTGTTCTCAACCACAATCGGCCTACCGTCCGTATCATGACGCTCAAGGCTCAGGCGGCTCGCAAGACGACCCACTTCCAAAACAGCTTCCGCTATCTGTTCTTCTTGTTGCAAAAATGTCCCAACAGGCTTCATATTAATTGTTAGGGTGATGCTGCCATCTTCCTCAATTTTGTATTGTGTTGCCATAATTCTTTTATTTTTGCCATAAAGTTACATCAAATTTAGGCCGCAGCCCAAGCTTCTTTGGATAAAAGGTTGTATTGAGGCGTGGTGAACTGTGCCTCCGCCACTAAAGGGCTAATAAAGCAGTACTTCAGCTCGTCTTCATTCCAAGAATCGGCATTTTGCAGCAATAAACTGCTCAAATAGTGTATCCTTTTTCGAGTATCCGCTTCCATATTATTGGAGCCTGCTAACCATTGCGACAGCAAGGGATGGCTTTGCAAACGTTTTATGCCGAACGTTTGCTCCACGCTTTCGTACTCCCATGTTTCAAATACTTTTTTTGTCAATTGCGTTAAGTAAGGATAAGAATGAAAGATGAAGGATCGCAATGAAAGAATTTACTTTAGTCGCACAACTGAAAGGGTCCGCGATGTTTTTTGGAACTACTCAATTTGATTAATTTTCTTTCCTGAATAATTTCTGCTCTTATTTTTTGCACAAATTCCACAGTTTCCTGTAAAGCGTCGGCGATATCTTCTGCGCTGAACTGTTTAAGTAGCAGGAGTCGAATTGCCTCTTTCTTAGAGCGCAAATTTCTCTGCTTCGCTTTTGGATGCCGCCCCGGCCTCCAGAGCCAACGCATTAAAAAAGGCGAAATTGTCGTGAGTGACACTTTCGCCTTTTTTAGTAGCGACTTTATTAACATATTAAAAAATTTTAATATGTGAAAAAAAATCTTTTTTCTATTGCTTCTTTTGTTGAAATCAACAGAAGGTACCTCACAATACGCACCCACAATCGAAGGCCCATCTAAAGAACTGATCCAAATACGAAAAATATATGAAGAAGGTAAATTGGATACTTATAATTTTCTGATTTTATTAGACTCTATTACCCACTTAACAAAAGATCGTGCTGATTATGAGTTTTATTACTCTTCTTTTGAATTGGCCCAATACAAATTTCGCAATAAGATTGATACAGCCGATAGGATGGCCGTAGAGGTGCCTATGCACCGGCTAAGACAGTATCCATTTTATCATGTAAGCACAGGGGAGTATTTTTACAAACTCAGAAACCTGCATATTTTTGCGTCACATTTGTTGATAAAGTACTATGTGAGTAAAAACGACCTACTGAGCTTGTTAAAATTAGAGGTATATCCTACTTTTTTTTCAACAGTTTATCCTCCACTTAAGAATGCCATTGAGCAATTGGGCGGAGTTTGGGATAGGGGAGAAATTCCCCCTATGCAAATATCTCCACCCATCAAAAAAAATTAACCCTTTTGTCATGATAAAATATTATTTCACACTCACATTTCTGTTTTTTTCTGTTTTCTTATTTGCCGATGACGTTACCGGAGTGGTCAAAAATGCCAGTACGCCCAATTGTGCCGATGGCTCCATTGACCTCTTCGTAAGCAATGGCGTGGAGCCATATACTTATGTCTGGACAGGACCAAATGGATTTTCTGCTACTACACAGGATATTAACGGGCTTTTGCCCGGCGCTTATACCATAGTAGTAGAAGATGCTGCCTGTGGCCGAGTTGTGCTAAAATTTGAAGTAAAAGTATCATCCCTTACGGTTTACGTGGCGGATAAAAAAAATTCCTCTTATTGTAGCGAAGAGGATTTTCAATGTGATGGATATATTGCCTTAGATGCTGCGAATATCAACAATTTAACATTCAATTGGTCTGGCCCAGAAGGTTTTTCCTCATCAGAACGCAAAATAGAGGGTTTATGTCCCGGTTGGTACACAGTAACAGTAACAAGCGCATCAGGTTGCACGATGGAATTGAGTGAACAAATATGCTGCTGTGGCTCCGATTACGACCCGACTTCACAAGGCACAGAGCCATTACCCGTAGCGTTACGCTGTAACGGTGCGCTGTATTCTACGGATATTTCGCTCACCGGCCAGGTGACTTCCCCTGAAGCCCGCACTTCGGGCAATGGCAGTATAAACATCACTGTATCAAGAGGCAACGGCCAGAATATTTACATCTGGACCGGCCCAAATGGATTTAAGGCCAATACAGAAGATTTGTCGGGGTTGTCTGTTGCGGGTATCTATTGTGTGACTATTACTGATGGGTGTATTCGGGCGTCTAAGTGTTTTACAGTAGTATATTGCTCTGAATCCATGTTAAATGTTTCAGGCAACATAACCCATACCTGCTCTGGAGTGAGTTTTGGAAGTATTACCGCTATTGCTACTGGCGGAACAGCACCCTATACTTACAGGTGGAACAATGGTTTTGCTACACCTTCTATTCAGCGATTGGCAGCGGGCCAGTATTGCGTTACGGTAAAAGATGCCAGCGGGTGTACTCAAAGTAAGTGTTTCTTTGTTTCTCCCAGCACTCCTTTTGCTAATATTCCGGGTACTTCACCCTGTGGCATAACCTCTACTTGTAACGGCTTTTTCACCTCTTTCCAACCTCGTGGTAGCACTTGTGGCTTTTTTGATGATCCTTTTTCCTGCCGGGTAGAAAACTGCCGATGCAGCGTTACGGGGGGAGTTACTTCCAGTGTTATTCGTCCTTATCGTTCTTTTCGTTTTAATGCCAGAGATTGTCAGATTCTTGGACTGTGTCCAAATAGCAATATAGAAGAAGTAGCGGCACAGGGGACTTTTCAAACAGAGTTGGTAGCAAGGAAACTTCCCAACTGTAATTGCTTTGGATGCTTCAAACGGACTTTTTGTAATATTCCTGGTTCTACACCCGTGCTTACTTCTGTCAGAAGCGTTTCCATCAATATTAATCTGTGGAAAACCACGGACTGTGGCGATGGTTGTTTATGGCAGATTTCCTGTTCGGGTCAGTTAACTTCCAGTTTTTGTGGTGCTTGTGTAGGAGGCGGAGGAAAACCTTCTACAGGTAACGTGGAGGATTTATCCTTTGGGCAATATATGAAAATGATGATCGAAACAGGAGATATGAGCGATACCACAAAAATATCTGTTCCAGATTTTGTCACGATCAATACTCCAATGACAGAGTATAATAAACGGTTAAGCTTAGATACACTCTGGACTTTAAGAGAATTCCAATGGTCGGAACTTGACAGTCTTTTCAAATCGGACAAGCCGAAAAAAAACAGAGCCGAAACAACGCAACAATATTTTGCAATCCGCGTCCGTCAGCTCCATTGGTATTACGCCGAATCCATTTGACGATTATCTTCAGATTGAGATGAACTCCATCGCCAATCAAAAGATCAATCTGGTTTTTACAAATGTGTTGGGATCAAGACTTATTGAACAGTCTTGGCAGGTAAGCAAGGGTCAAAGTCAGATTAAAATTTCAACAGAAGGTTTAGAAGATGGTATCTATATGCTGTATTTTACAGGTGAAGATGGCCAACTCATTCGAACTTACCGACTCATTCATCAAACAAAATAGACTTTCTGTTCATGAAGTCTAATCAATAACCTTTTCAACATTTTTATTATGGTTTCCAAATTTTTTACCAACACCCTGACCAACCTATTGCTTCCTCTCATAGTAGTGGCTTCAATAAACCTTTCTTCCTGCGAAAAATACGTGAGTCTAACTACCACCGACGTGATCGGGCAGTGGAAAGACGTGACCGATTATCCGCACAGAACTTTGCTGGACACCTTGAAAGGCCACTACCTGCATTTCAATTTTAACGCCGATGGCAGATATTTTGTCTATATAGACAGCTTTATTGCGCCATATACATTTGAACCGGATAGTGCTTTTTTAGCAAATATCACGCCTGAAACACCAACAACAAAGTGGTATGGCACTTGGACATTCGATGAGGTGGCTCAAAAAATTACAATCACCCCGGAGCCTGGCATATTTCGACATTACCAGATAGAAGGAATTATCAGCGATGCTCCTTATACTTGGACAATCAACCGTTTTGATGGAGAAGCATTGAATGTGAAGCAGGAAAAATGGTTCAGTGCTACGGCATATCAAATAATAGATCGGGGTTTTGAGAAAGAGTAATGAGGTGCGCAATTGACCAAGGGTATTAAAAACTTGTCTGAAAAAGGCGCAACTGTCACCACGACAATTTCGCCCTTTTTAATCATTCTTGTAGCCTGCTTTAGCCGTCCTGAAATTCAAAAACCATATCAATTGGGCAGAATTGCTGCTTGATTTCTTAACGAAATATTGTTAGGGACAGTGAAAAAATAACTTAGGAACGGTAAAAAATTAACTTACTCAAATTATGGATATATTTCTGACAAAATTGGGGAAGTTATTTTTTTCGCGTTCCTTAGCCACGTAGTTAAAAAACATTCTCCCTTGTTTTCCAAAATATCCATATTTTTGCGGCCTCATTTTACAAAAAAAATCGGTGCAAGACCCACTTGGCACCATTTTAAGTAAGTATGCTGAAATAAACGCGGTGATTATTTTTATAATCAACTCCATTACTAATTGACTACGCCTAATGCTTTGCCCACTTTAGTAAAGGCGGCTACTGCTTTTTCTAAATGTTCTCGCTCGTGAGCAGCCGACATTTGTACCCGGATACGTGCTTTGCCCTGCGGAACAACCGGAAAAAAGAAACCAATGACATAAATACCTTCGGAGAGCAAGCGCCGGGCAAACTCCTGTGCTAAGGGGGCTTCATACAACATGATGGGTACGATGGGATGCTCACCGGGGATAATATCAAATCCGACAGCCGTCATTTTTTCGCGGAACCATTGGGTATTTTGCTCCAATTTATCGCGCAAATGCGTAGAATGGCTCAATATATCTAATACTTTTATGGAAGCCCCTACAATGGCCGGTGCTACGGTATTGGAAAACAAATAAGGCCGGGAACGTTGGCGCAGCAAGTCCACAATCTCTTTACGGGCGGCGGTAAAACCTCCGCTGGCACCCCCTAAAGCCTTGCCCAGCGTGCCAGTCACGATGTCAACCCGATCCATTACACCCCGATACTCATGTGTTCCGCGACCGCGCTGACCGAGGAAACCAGTGGCGTGACATTCGTCAATACCCACCATGGCATCGTAGCGTTCTGCCAAATCGCAGATTTTATCCAATTGTGCAATAGTGCCATCCATAGAGAAGGCTCCGTCTGTAAAAATGAGTCGGCGGCGGGTTGACTGCGCTTCCTTTAGGCAATCTTCCAGCGCATTCATGTCATTGTGTTTGTATCGGAAACGTTTTGCTTTACAAAGCCGGATACCGTCAATAATAGAGGCGTGGTTGAGTTCATCGCTGATGATGGCATCTTCTTCTCCCAGTAGCGGCTCGAACAACCCGCCATTGGCATCAAAAGCAGCAGCATACAGAATGGTGTCTTCCATGCCGAGAAAATCGGAAAGCCGATGTTCCAATGCTTTATGAATATCCTGCGTGCCGCAAATGAAGCGGACAGAGGAAAGGCCAAATCCGTGCGACCGGGTAGTGGCTATGGCGGCTTCTATGACTTCCGGGTGGCTGCTGAGGCCGAGATAATTGTTTGCACAAAAATTGAGTACCTGCTGCTGGGCAGTGGTATCAATCACTGGTCCCTGGGGCGTGGTGATAATGCGTTCCTCTTTATAAAGACCCGCTTCGCGGATGCCGGATAGTTCGGTCTTTAGGCCGGGTGCTACGTTTGTAAACATGAATTTTAATGTTATAGAAGTCAATTGAACGCTCTAAATGCTCAACAAATAAATGAGTTTCACAAAGTCATTTTGTCATGCCTCTATTTTCTTTTAGGTTTCAATATTTTTCCCAATATTTCCCCCCAAAACGTCCATTCGCCATTCTTTATTCCTTAGAAACGGGTAAATAATAACTTGATAGTTTTAGGTAGGTTAATTTTTGTTTAAACAACTATTTTTTTGGGCAAATAGTGGTTTTATTTAAACAAAAAGATGGGCAGTTTGGGCGGAAAGGAATCACATCAAATTGTTACGTTATTGTTTACCCGTTCCTGAACTGCCACTGTTGCCATTTTCCTCTCCCACACCGCTTCGGCCAACCAAAGAAAACCATCCATAAAAAATTGCATTTTCCGCTCAAATGCCGGATCAATCAGGTTGCCCAGTTCATCAAAACGCTCAATGACCAATCCTACGGTCAACATTTGAGGAATCGTAAAACCTGAAATGCCCAAGGCCAACTGTTGCATGGCTAACGCAGCCCGCATTCCCCCCATCGGGCCACTCGTGACGGAAGCAACACCTATTACTTTTTTGGAAAATTCGCTTTCTTTCAGATAATCCACCGCATTTTTAAGGGCCGCCGTATAGCTCCCGTTGTATTCTGGAGAGACAAAAATAAAGGCATCCGAGGATCGAATTTTATCAGCAAACTCATTTAAACCGTCTGGTACCTCCGACAGACGATGCAGCACTTCTTCCATCATGGGAAAATTGTAGGCTGCCAGGTCCAAAATCTCTGCGGAATGCAGGGTGTTTTTAAGAATATACTGTTTCAAACCAAGCGCTACCCTGTGAGAATGGCGATTGATACGCGTGCTGGAAGATAAAATGGAAATGTACATATAGTTGTTATTGCTCTTGAAACAATCATATCTTTGAAAAGTTTTTTATACTTATTCATAAGTAATTGTACCTTTGCCCACTTTTTTAAGTATTTAAAACGAATAAGTGTGTTTTTTAATTTTCCTGGCAGCGGCAATAAAGGGTCGCATTTTTAGTCAGACCAGACTATTTTAAGCATACTCTACTAATATATAATAAGCAAATAACCGACCGGTACGTGAAAAGAGTACATTTAGTCTCCGTTGAGGATGGTCACCCTGAAGATCACTTGATCATACTTGCGGAGAAGGATCAACTGAATATTCTGGAAGCGATACTATCGCCGGAAGAGTATGCATTTTTGACTCGTACCGCTGAGTTAGAAATACACAACTTTTTTTTCCCGCGTGCGCATGGCGCTTTGGCGTTGCGTATATTAAAGCCTGAAAAGAATGAAGATCAGGCATTAGAAGCGGCACGCCTCTCCGGCAATGAACTTTTACGAGAAATTCGTCAGTATAAAATTGACGCAGTCTGCATTCGAAATATTTGTAAAAAAAACCTGACATTAGCCTTTGCTGAAGGATTAGCGCTGGGCAGTTATCAGTATGTAAAACACCTGTCAAAGCCCAATCCCAAAGAGAAACCCCTCCGGGAAATAAAAATAGAAGCCGCCGCCGCATCAAAAGCCGATGTAGAAGACCTAAATGGGCTTTTATCAGCTGTTTTCGATACCCGTGATTTAGTCAACGAACCTTTTTCGCACCAGAGTTCCACACAATTCGCCGAATCCATAGAAGAGATGGGGCGCACGTATGGTTTTCAGGTAGAAATTATGGGGCGTGAAAAATTGGAAAGCCTAAAAATGGGGGGGCTGTTGTCCGTTAGTCGCGCCAGTGAAGTGCCACCGCAATTTTGTACCATAGAATGGGTATCCGACCATCCGTTAAATGCCAAACCCATTGTTCTGGTTGGCAAAGGCGTAGTATACGATACTGGTGGTCTGAGTTTAAAGCCCAGTGAAGGGATGGATTACATGAAATGTGATATGGCAGGAGCTGCTGCCGTTGTTGGCGTAATCGCCGCGGCGGCCCGCAATAAAATGCCCCTGCATCTGATCGGTTTATTGCCCATTACAGATAATTTGGTCGGTAATCGTGCTTTTTCACCGGGCGATGTTATTACCATGTATTCCGGGAAAACAGTGGAAGTAGTCAATACCGATGCCGAAGGCCGCTTGATATTAGCCGATGCACTACACTATGCAAAAAAGTATAAACCCGAATTGGTCATAGATATAGCCACGCTCACTGGAGCAGCCGTCCGTGTTTTGGGTACACAGGCAACCACTTATATGGGTACCGCCTCTAAAAAAATCAAACGATCGCTGGAAGACAGCGGAATGGCCACCCATGAGCGAGTATGGGAGCTTCCGTTATTTAAAGAATATGGAGAGGAATTAAAAAGCAACGTGGCCGACCTTAAAAACCTTGGCTCCGCCAATGCCGGTGCCATCACCGCCGGGAAATTTTTAGAAAATTTTATAGATTACCCGTGGTTGCATTTGGATATTGCCGGGCCGGCCTATCTTCGCATCGCAAATGGCTATCGAACAAAAGAAGGTACTGCTGTAGGTGTCCGTTTGTTATATGATTTTTTGAAAAAATACGTCAGGTGAGTGGTGACGTTTACTGACACAAGACACCAGACACCAGACAAAAGACACAAGACACAAGACACCAGACACCAGACACCAGACACCAGACAAAAGACACCAGACAAAAGACACCAGACACCAGACACCAGACACCAGACACAAGACACCAGACACAAGACACCAGACACAAGACACCAGACACAAGACCACAAGACACCAGACACCAGACACAAGACACAAGACACAAGACACAAGACACCAGACACCAGACACCAGACACCAGACACCAGACACCAGACACCAGACACAAGACACA
>Ga0105049_10000626_pt1 | contig 39401 bp, 40 predicted proteins | sample MAT06_FD_78087 | JGI IMG/M metagenome (GOLD analysis project Ga0105049, IMG submission 78087) | Freshwater microbial communities from Lake Fryxell liftoff mats and glacier meltwater in Antarctica - MAT-06 | ecosystem: Environmental > Aquatic > Freshwater > Ice > Liftoff microbial mat | place...
CAGGCCGCCGCCCTCGGCTCGGCCCAGGTGGCGGCGATCACCACGACCACGATTGCGGCGATGGAAACCGCCGACCTCGCGGCGCTGACGAGCACGGCGATCAAGGGGCTGACCAGTGCCCAGATCGGGGCTTTGACTTCGGCGCAGGCCTTTGCCCTGACCACGGTTCAGGTCACTTCTCTGAGTACCAACCAGATCGCGGCTTTGGGAACGCTGCAGGCGGCTGCGATCCACACCGCCGGGATCATCGCCCTGACAACGGCGCAGATGGCCGGATGGGGAACAGCGCAACTTGCGGCGCTGACGACATCCCAGATCTCTGCGCTGGAGACGGCGGATATCGTGGCACTGTCGTCCACCCAGGTTGCCGCCTTTACCACGACCCAGATCGCCGCCATGACAACTGCACAGATCTCGGCACTGTTTCTGTAGCGCGCGATGGCCCTTGCCGCCGGCGTCTTTGGCAGGGTATTTCAGAAAAGACAAAAGCCCCGGGTTTCCGGGGCTTTTTCGCAGATCACGCCAGCGAGTGAAGGAGCCTCGCGTTCACTTCGGACAATGGCCCGCGATTCCCTAGTCCGGAACCACCCGCACAGCGCCGCGCGCCGCACTGGTTGCCATCAATGCGCAGGCTTCGAGCGCCGGTGTGATCTTGCGCTTGCGCGGCGCGGCGGCTTTCCAGCCCAACCGGTCCTGCTCCGCCCGGCGCGCCGCCGGTTCAAGTCAGGTTTTCTTGCCGGTACCGCTGAAAAGATCCAAATCGCCAAAGGAACTTCTCAGGCAATTCCGATGCGACGCGTGATCTGTCCGTTGCTTTCCCAATAAGTGTGTTTCCTGACTATGAATGGATCGTCCATCGCGGGTTGGATCCGCCCGGCTGTATCGGTTGCCCGCGACGTGACATCATGTTCCCCGGAAGTCGGATTCTGCCAATCCAAGTACCATATTTTCCAGGCGAACTCGGCTTCTTCACTATGATCAATCGTGGCTTCGCGCCATGGCTCATCGTCGACCTTCACCTCCACCTTGGCGATTGGTGCCCCCCAGGCGGCCCCGGAAATGCGGTAACCGGCGTCATTGCGCGTGACCCTGGCCGGTGCCGACTTCAACCGTGCGCGGCCCACTGAAGTCTCGGCCCAAACCGTCTCGCCATTGTGGTCCTCTTCGCGCAAGGTGACGTAGTCGCGCCCCATCAGAAGGCTTTCGAAACGCTGGTCGCGGATTTCAATGCGCTTGAGCCATTTCGCATTGGCGATGCCATACCAGCCCGGCGCGATAAGCCGCAGTGGGAAACCGTTCGCTGCAGGCAGCGGAACCCCGTTCATCTCGTAGCAAAGGATATTCTTTGGATCCATTGCGTCTTTGATCGACATGCTTCGCGCGAAATTTTGCTTGAACTTGACGTCATGCGCATCGTCCTTGATCGCGATATCACCTTCGTCGGTGCCCCAGAAAACCACCTCTATACCGCTGTCAAGGACACCCGCTTCCTGCAGAATCGGGCCCAGCGGTGTGCCGGCCCATTTGGCGTTGCCGATGCCACCGGAGAAAAACGGCAAGCCGGTATTGCCCGAACATTCGACGGTGAACACCACTTCCTGCCGCGGTCGCGCCTTGATGTCAGCAAGGGAAAGGGTCATCGGTGTCTTGACCAAACCGTCGATTTCGAGTTGCCAAGTGCTCGCTTCAATATTCGGTCGATTAAAATGGGCAATTGAGAAGAACTTGTCATTTGGTGTGATCCAGGTATCAAGATCCTCCCAGACAAGTTGGGACCTGATAACGTCCGGCACCGGGTTTGCGACCATCTGATCAAGCCATGGTAGCACGGTCTCGCCCGCCCGACTGGGAAAAGCCTGAGCAAACTGCGCCTGAAGCAATGTCATTGCGGCCAATGCCGCGCTGCCTCGAACGATGAACTCGCGACGTGGTAGATCGGTCATGATTGTTTCTCCTTCATTGTTTGCGAAAACTTATTAAGATGACAACATCATTCAGTGGACTTCTATGCAATTGGCTGCTGCTTTTGTATCTTCGGCCACGCGGTTCGACGAGTCCGGAGGCATCTTGCACAGCTTGGCGAGCGACAATGATTTGATGCTGCGGATCTCCCGGACGGACCAAAAGCGATCAAGTGTCGCGGCGTTGGAAAAGATCGACGGGTCCGCAAGCGTGCCTATGAGTGCAGGCCGCAGCATTGCTGGCAGCTTGGCACGGCGACCGCAGGATTTCCGGGCAAGGCCGTCGATCTGGCAAGCGAGCCGATTGATCCGGCCTATCCGTGAAGATCGCACGACTGCGTTCAAGGCAACCTCAATGGTTCAGTCTGTCACTGCCATCCCGTCGGCATCGAAAACCGGCAGAGAGACGCGAAAGTCGGTCCGGATTTGCCTCCTGCACGACGCCATGAGAAGATAACCCGATCCGATCATCGCACCTGCTGCGACGGTTCGCCTCCCTCAAACAGGGGAGAAGCCGCTGTTTTCTGTGCCGGCAAGCAAATGCGAACTCGTCTCAGTCTCCTGAATCCACGGGGGTCAGGCAGTTCATCGAATCGCCGGTGAACATGCCCGAACAACTCCCGCAGGTCGGGCAGGCCTCCTCCTCGATCTTTTTCACATCGTCGTCAAAAATGGAATCGTCTCCAGCGGCACCCATGGCATCGACCGGATCCATCGCCTGCAGATTGCCGTTCAGCACCGCCTTGCCCGCCTCCATCGGTCCGCCGGACACGAACACCACCGCGATGCTCAGCCGCATCGCCGCCATCAACATGCCGGGGTGATCTTGTCGCAGTTGGAAATGCACACCATCGCATCGGCGCAGTGGGCAGTGACCATAAAGTCCACCGAATCGGCGATCAGTTCACGCGACGGCAGGGAATAGAGCATCTCTCCATGGCCCATCGCAATGCCGTCGTCCACCGCGATGGTGTTGAATTCCTTGGCGACGCCGCTTGCCTGTTCAATCCGCGCGCGACCAGTTGACCGAGGTCTTTCAGATGGACATGGCCGGGCACGAACTGGGTGAAGGAATTCACCACCGCGATGATCGGTTTGCCGAAATCGCCGTCTTTCATCCCCGTGGTGCGCCAGAGGCCGCGCGCGCGTGCATTGTTGCGGCCGTGGGCCGTGGTGCGGGAACGATAGACAGGCTCGCGGCAATCCCTTCCGAATTGCCAAAAGCAAAGGACATTCGCCCCCGGCCCTGTCAAGGTCTGGCCCTTTACTTCGCACCGAGGCCGGGCCACCAAGGGCGCGAAAACTTGGCGGGAGGCGCCCATGAAAATCGTCAGACTGGAAACCTTTGGCAATGATTTCGTGACTTTCACGCGCGTGACAACGGAAAGCGGGGCTACGGGTTGGGGGCAGCTTTCCACCTATAATGCCGATATCACGGCCACGGTGTTCCACCGCCAGATCGCGCCGCACGCATTGGGCACCGACGTGGGGATGATGGAGGATACGCTGGCCCTGATCGGCGAGCGCGAGCACAAATACCCCGGCAGCTACCTGCGGCGGGCGATGACGGGGCTTGATACCGCAGTGTGGGATCTGCGCGGCAAGGAGGCGGGGCAGCCGGTGGTCGCGTTGCTGGGGGGCACGCCGGGGCGGTTGCGGGCCTATGCCAGTTCGATGAAGCGCGACATTACGCCCGAGGACGAGGCGGCGCGGTTTTTGCGGTTGCGCGACCGGGACGGATTCACCGCGTTCAAATGGCGGGTGGGGGCAGAATGCGGGCGGGGGGCGGATGAATGGCCGGGGCGGACCGAGGCCGTGGTGCCGGTGGTATCAAAGGCGCTTGGCGAGGGGATCGACAAGCTGGTCGATGCCAATTCCTGCTATTCCCCGGCGCAGGCGATCGAGCTTGCGAAGCTGCTGCAGGACAATGGCATCGGCCATTTCGAGGAGCCTTGCCCCTATTGGGAGTTTGACCAGACGCGCGAGGTACGCGAAGCGGTCAGCATGGATGTGACGGGTGGCGAGCAGGATTGCGAGTTCACCGCCTGGCGCACGATGATCGGCACCTGTGTGGTGGATATCGTGCAGCCCGATGTGATGTATATGGGCGGGATTTCCCGGACACTGGAAGTGGCGCGGATGGCAGCGGCGGCGAGCATCCCCTGTACACCACATGCCGCCAACCTGTCGCTGGTGACGATGTGCACCATGCATTTGCTGAAGGCTTTGCCGAACGCAGGCAAGTATCTGGAGTTTTCCATCGAGGGGCTGGATTATTACCCTTGGCAGCACGGGCTGTTTCTGGGCGATCCTTACCGGATCGAGGATGGCCATGCCATGGTGCCCGCCGAACCCGGTTGGGGAGTGGAGATCAACCCGGATTTTCTGGCGGGGGCAGCCTATCAGGTCAGCGAAAAGTAGGGGGCTTTGCCCCCCGCTCCGCTCCCCCCAGAGTATTTTTACGAAAAAGAAACGTATTTTTACGAAAAAGAAACGTATTTTTACGAAAAAGAAACATGCAGGTCAGTACCAGGCGTCGGCCATTTCGGCTTTGCGCCGGGTGATGAAGGCCTGCAGTTCTTCGTCTGTGCTTTCGTCGAGCGGAGGAGCTTCGTATTCGGCGAGGGATTTCTTCCAGGCGCGGTTGGCGCGTTCGGGGGAGGCGGCGGACCCGGCGGCTTGCCATTTTTCGAACGGTTCATTGTCGCTTTGCGTGGATTCCCAGAACGCACCTTTGTAGTTGGCGATTGTGTGGGCGCAGCCGAGGAAATGGTTGCTGGGGCCAAGTTCGTCGAAAGCATCGAAAGCCAGCGTGGTGTCGTCGATCACGATCCCGTCGAGGTAACTGTGCAGCATGCCGCACATGTCAGCGTCCATCATGAATTTCTCGTAGGACATGGACAGGAGGCCGTCGAGGAAGCCTGCGGCATGCAGGATGAAATTGGCCCCATTACCGGAATATCGGTCGGCTCGCAGATCGTGCCGCCGGAATGGTGCATCCAGTCCGAGTTTTGCGCCAGCTTCACGAAATTGCGAAAATCCTCGATGGTGCCGTAGCGCCGTCCGCGATCAAGGTCCATCACGAACGGGGAGCCATAGGCCGGGGCAAACACCACCGCCTGGCCGCCGATCTGCACCGAATTGGCCGGGTTGCGGGCATGCTGGGTGAAGGTGCGGGGGGCAGTTTTCAGGATTTCGCGCAGCATTCCGGGCGGGAATTTCACCAGAATATCATCGACTTCCGCCCCGGCTTTCTTCCACAGGGCAATTGCGGCGGGATCATCGCGAAACGGGATGCCGGTTTCAGCAAGGATACGGTCCGCCGCTGCCTCGATCCGCAGCAACCCCTCTTCAGAGGCGATGTCATAGGGTGGGATGCCCACGATGATACAGGGGCGGTGCAGCGAATGGTCGGGTGTCGCGTCGCGCAGCGCACGAGCCTGCCGCCCGCCCGCCCGCCCGTTCCCGTTTGGGTTGCTGTTCCATCGCTACAAGTCCTTCATCAGCCGCAGCGCGTCATAGATCGCGGCATGGGTGTTGCGCGCCGAAACGGCATCGCCGATCCGGAACAGCTGAAACCCCTCCGGCCCGCCAGTCAACGCCTGCGCCCGGCCTTCGATCAGCGCGCCATGATCCACCACGCCGAGGTTTGAGGACAGCGGTTTCAGCGCAAAGTAAACCTCATCCAGCGGCAGGGTGCCGTGGTTCACCACCACCTGATCAAAGATAGCTACGCGCGTCAGATCACTGTAATCACTTCCGATCGTGGCTTTCAGCCGGTTGCCGTCGCGGGCCACCGACAACAGCCGCCATGTCACGGTAAAGGTCACATCGCGCTTTTGCAGTGCCCGCATGTAGGGCACCAGATTCATTGCCATCACATCGGGGGCAAAGGTCCGATCCGGCGTCATCACCTCGACATGGCCACCGGCCTCGGCAATCACCTGCGCCGCCTGCAGCGCGGCATGGTCGCCGGCATCATCGAACAGCAAAACGTTCGATCCCGGCTTCACATCGCCCGACAGGATATCCCACGCCGTTACCACCAGATCAGCGCCGGCCGTCAATGGCACCCCCTGCGGTATACCGCCAGTGGCCACCACTACAATATCATGATTTTCCGCCATAATATCAGCGGTTTCGGCATAGGTGTTGAAGCGGAACTCTACCCCCCGCGCCGCGCATTGCGCCATGCGCCAATCAATGATCCCGATCATCTCGCGCCGGCGCGGCATGCGCGCCGTCAGCCTGATCTGCCCGCCAGGCGCACCCGCCGCCTCGAACACGACAACCCGGTGCCCACGCTCCGCCGCCACCCGCGCCGCCTCCAGCCCGGCGGGGCCTGCGCCCACCACCACCACGCGGCGCGCCGCCGGAGCCAGAGCGATCACATGCGGCATCGTCAACTCGCGGCCCGTCGCGGCGTTGTGGATGCACAGGGCCTCGCCCGCGCCATAGATCCGGTCGAGGCAATAGGTGGCACCAACGCAGGGGCGGATATCCTGCTCCCTCCCTTCGATGATCTTTCGCACGATATGGGGGTCGGCCATATGGGCGCGGGTCATCCCGACCATATCCAGCTTGCCCGATGCCACTGCATGGCGCGCGGTAGCGACATCGGGGATGCGCGAGGCGTGAAAGGTCGGCATCCCCACCTCTGCCCGCACCCGCCCGGCAAAATCCAGATGTGGCGCGGAGGCCATGCCCTGCACCGGTATCACATCGGTCATCGCCGGATCGGTGTGGATCTGACCCCGGATGATGTTGAGGAAATCAACGTGGCCGCCATCGCGGAACCGCCGCGCCATTTCCATCCCGTCGGCCTCGGTGGTGCCGCCAACAGCGGTTTCATCGGCGGTAAATCGTACCCCAACCAGAAAATCCGGCCGCACCCGTTGGCGCACCGCCGCCAGAACATCGGCGGCGAACCGGAACCGATTGTCGAACGACCCGCCATAGGGGGCAGCCAGCGCATTGGTCAGCGGCGACATGAACTGATCCATCAGGTGGCCGTAGCATTCGAATTCGATGCCATCGAGGCCGGCCGCCTGCATCCGTTCGGCGGCATCGGCGTAATCGTCGATGATGCGGCAAATGTCCCAGTCTTCCAGCACCTTGGGGAATGCGCGATGGGCGGGTTCGCGGTAAGGCCCGGGCGCAACCGTGGGCAGCCAGTCACCCTTGTTCCAGGATGTGCGCCGCCCCAGATGGGTCAACTGGATCATCACGGCGCAGCCGTGGCCGTGGCATTCATCGGCCAGCGCTTTCATCCAGCCCACCACTTCGTCCTTGTAGGCGAGGATATTGTTGAACACCGGCGGGCTGTCGCGCGACACCGCTGCCGAACCCGCCGTCATGGTCAGCGCCACCCCGGCCTTGGCCCGTTCGACATGATAGGCGCGGTAGCGTTCCTTGGGCATGCCATCGACCGGATAGGCCGGTTCGTGGCTGGTGGTCATGATCCGGTTGCGCAGGGTCAGATGCTTCAGCCGGTAGGGTTGCAGCAAAGGGTCGGATGACATGGTTGCCTCATGGTCGGATCAGGCCCACCCTATGCCGGGGCAGGCCGGCCCGGATATTCCAAAAGCGACATGCCGCGCGTGGCGCTGGATCAGTCGGCGATCACGGTGCCGACCCCGGCCTGCGTCAGCATTTCGGCGATGTCAGCCGGTGGCGGCTGATCGGTGACCAGACGGGTAAACAGGTCAGGTTCGCACAGGCGGATCGGGGCGTGGCGGCCGAATTTGGTGGCGTCGGCGGCCATGATGCTGGTGTGCGCGCACTTGATGATGGCGCGGGCAAATTCGGCTTCGCCCATATCCTGCAGCATGAATCCGGCGCGGGCGTCGATGGCGGTAGAGGACATCACCGCATAATCCACCCGGAATTGCCGCACAAAGGCCAGCGCCTCGGCCCCGAAGGCACCGCCATCATGGCTACGCAACTCGCCACCCGCCATGAACACCCGGTTGCCATTCTGCATGGTCAACGCCTGCGCCACCGTCAGCGAATTGGTGACGACCAGCAGATTCTGATGGCTTTTCAGCGCCTGTGCCACATAGGCGGTGGTGGAGCCGATATCCAGCACCAGCGATGCCCCGTCGGGGATCATCGCGGCCACCGTGCGGGCAATCCGCGCCTTGGCGTCGGGCTGTTCCTTGTAGCGCTGCGCAAAGGAGGGCTCTGCCACCCAGTCTTTCAGATAGACCCCGCCGTGAACCTTGCGCACCAGCCCCTGTTCTTCCAGCCGGCGCACGTTTCGGCGGATGGTCTCTTCGGTCACGTTCAGGCGGCGCGACAGGTCCAGAATGCGGCCCGACCCCGACAGGTTGAGAAGCGTCAGAATCTCCATCTCACGCTGGGTTGAAAGCATGGTTTTCGCCTACGATCTTGTTGGGAAATGTGGATATTTCAGATATTTTGCGTTGGAAGTTTAAAAAAAGCAACAATAAACTCAACTAAAGCCATAAAAAGCCACAAAATGATTTGACAGCACGCCGGGCCTGCGCCCACTCTTGGGCGAGGGGGAATTCCCCCCGGAGTCGCTCCATGTCTGCCCGTGAACGGGTGCTTGCCTTGCCGATCTGGTCTGGCCCGGTGGATCCGGTGCCGCTGGATGGCGGCATTACCAATGTCAACTTTTCGGTGCAGGACGGGGCGCGCCGGGTGGTGGTGCGGGTTGGGGCTGATATCCCGGTGCATCAGGTGATGCGGTTCAACGAACTGGCCGCCAGCCGTGCCGCCCATGCCGCCGGTATCTCGCCCGAGGTGATTTACCATGAGCCCGGGATTCTGGTGCTGGGCTGGATTGAAGGGCGCAGCATGCACGCCGCCGATGTGGTGGCCCCCGGGATGCTCGAACGGCTGGTGCCGCTGATCCGGCGCTGTCACCGCGAGGTGCCGCGCCATCTGCGTGGCCCGTCGCTGGTGTTCTGGGTGTTTCATGTCATCCGCGACTATGCCGCCACCCTGCGTGAAGGTGCCAGCCGCCATCTGCCGCTGCTGCCGGGCCTGCTGGCAGAGGCGGAACGGCTGGAGGCCGCGACCGGGCCGATTGATCTGGTGTTCGGCCACAACGACCTGTTGCCCGCCAACCTCATGCAAGGGGCCGACCGGCTGTGGCTGATTGACTGGGACTATGCCGGCTGGAACAGCCCCTTGTTCGACCTTGGCGGGCTGGCGGCCAACAATGGTCTGACCCATGTGCAGGAGCATTGGCTGCTGGAGGCCTATTTCGACCGGCCCGCCACCCCCGACCTGTTTCACCGCTATCACGCGATGAAGGCGGCGGCGGCGCTGCGCGAAGCGCTGTGGAGCATGGTCTCGGAGCTTCATTCCGATCTGCCGGTCAACTTCGCCGCCTATACCGAAACCACGCTGGCGGCATGGCGCGCCGCCCTTGACGAATTCACCCAAAGCTGAGGATCAGATGCAGGATTTCCCCACCACGGCGCGGGCCATTGTCATCGGCGGCGGCATCATCGGCTGTTCGACGGCCTATCATCTGGCCAAGCTGGGCTGGACCGATACGGTGCTGCTGGAGCGCTCAAAGCTGACATCGGGCACCACATTCCACGCGGCGGGACTGGTGGGGCAGTTGCGCACCTCGGCCAACATCACGCAGTTGCTGGGCTATTCGGTTGATCTTTACAACCGGCTGGAGGCGGAAACCGGGGTTGCTTCGGGGTGGAAGATGAACGGTGGCTTGCGGCTGGCCTGCAACGCCGACCGCTGGACCGAGGTCAGGCGGCAGGCCACCACCGCCCATTCCTTCGGGCTGGAGATGCACCTTTTGACGCCAAAGGAGGCGCAGGCGCTGTGGCCCCTGATGAACATCGACGATCTGGTCGGCGCGGCCTTTCTGCCGACCGATGGACAGGCCAACCCGTCCGACATCACCCAAAGCCTGGCCAAGGGCGCGCGGATGGCCGGGGTGCGGATCCATGAGGATACCCCGGTCACCAGGATCTGCGTTGACGGTGCCACTGGCCGTATCACCGGCGTCCACACACCGCGCGGGTTCATTGAGTGCGACGTGGTGGTGTGCTGCGCCGGGCAATGGACGCGGGCGATTGCCGCCACCGTCGGGGTCAACGTGCCGCTGGTTTCGGTTGAGCATCAATACCTGATTACCGAGCCCATTCCGGGTGTCACATCCAACCTGCCGACCCTGCGCGACCCCGACCGCCTGACCTATTGGAAAGAGGAAGTCGGCGGGCTGGTGATGGGTGGCTATGAGCCGAACCCGGTGCCGTGGGCGGTAAAGGGCATTCCCGAAGGGCACAGCTTTCAACTGCTCAATTCCAACTTCGATCATTTCGAACAGTTCATGGGTCAGGCGATCAGCCGGGTGCCCGCGATGGAAACCGCCGGGATCAAGCAACTGCTGAACGGGCCGGAAAGCTTTACCCCCGATGGCAATTTCATTCTGGGCGAGGCACCCGAACAGCGCGGCTTTTTCGTGGGTGCCGGGTTCAACGCCTTTGGCATCGCCTCGGGTGGCGGGGCCGGGATGGCGCTGGCGGAATGGGTGGCCAACGGCGAACCGCCGTTCGATCTGTGGCCCGTCGATATCCGCCGCTTTGGCCGGGTGCATCAGTCCACCGGCTGGGTCCGCAACCGCACGCTGGAGGCCTATGGCAAGCATTATACCATCGCCTGGCCAGCCGAGGAATACCGCTCGGGCCGCCCGATCCGCCGCTCGCCGCTGTATCATCTGCTGAAAGCGCAGGGGGCCTGTTTTGGCGAAAAGCTGGGGTGGGAGCGGCCAAACTGGTTTGCCGATGCCGCCGCTGGTGAAGTGCCGCAGGACCGCTACAGCTTTGAGCGGCCAAACTGGTGGGCCGCCGTGGCCCGCGAACATCAGGCCTGCCGCAATGCCGCCGTTCTGATCGACCAGACCTCTTTCGCCAAGTTCCGGGTGTGCGGCTCCGATGTCGGTTTCGCGCTGAACCAGATCTGCGCCAACAATGTCGACCGCCCGTTTGGCAGCCTGAGCTATACCCAGATGCTGAACCGCAAGGGCGGCATCGAATGCGACCTGACCGTGGTGCGCCTGAGCCGAGACGAATATTACATCGTCACCGGCACCGGCTTTGCCACCCATGATTTCAACTGGATCGCCCGCAACATCGCGCCCCATACCGATGCGCGGATCGTCGATGTGACCTCTGGCACCGCCGTTTTGTCGCTGATGGGGCCAAAGGCGCGGGTGATCCTGTCGCGGCTGACCGAGGATGATCTGACCAATACCGCCTTTCCCTTTGGTGCCGCACGCTGGATTTCGGTCGCTCATTGCCCGGTGCTGGCACTGCGTGTCACCTATGTTGGCGAACTGGGGTGGGAATTGCACATGCCCACCGATGTGGCGGTGACGGTGTATGAGGCATTGATGGCGGCGGGGGCCGATCAGGGGCTGGTCAACGCCGGTTACCGCGCGATCGAAACCCTGCGGCTGGAAAAGGGTTTTCGCGCATGGGGGGCCGACATCGGGCCGGACCATACGCCGCTGGAAGCGGGCTTGGGCGGCTTTGTCAAATTCGCCTCCGGCATCGAGTTTACCGGGCGCGATGCCCTGTTGGCGCAGCGCGAGGCCGGGGTGAAAAAGCTGCTGGCCGGGTTTACCGTGGATGATCCTGCTGTCGTGTTGCTGGGCCGCGAGACAATTTATCGCAACGGCAAACGGGTTGGCTGGCTAAGCTCCGGCGGCTTTGGCCATACACTGGGCGTGCCGATCGGCTATGGCTATGTCCGCCACCCCGATGGGGTGACGGCGGAATATGTCATGGCCGGGAGATATGAACTGGAGGTGGCCTCGGTTCGGGTGCCCGCGCAAGCGCATCTGACGCCGCTTTACGATCCGAAGATGGAGCGGGTCAAAGCCTGACGCGCCGTTTCCTATCGGCTCAAATATCCATCTTTTTGCTGCGACCCTGCTTCAGCCCTGATGCAGCCCCCATGGCCCGTGGTAGGCCCCGGCAGCGTCAATCCGCTCGAACCCATGGGCCCCAAAGAAATCGCGCTGCGCCTGGATCATGTTGGCGGTGGAGCGGGCGGTGCGCATCATGTCGAAATAGCCCAGGGCCGCCGCCAGTGCCGGAACCGGCAGCCCGTTCAGCGCGGCCTGCGCCACCACCTGGCGCAATGCGCCGTGGTTGGCCTTGAGCAGGCTGGCAAAGAATGGCGCCAGCATCAGGTTGGTGCCGGGGGTTGCCGCCAGTGCCGTGGCCATGTCGTTCAGCATGGCGGAACGGATGATGCAGCCCTCGCGCCAGACATTGGCCACCGCAGGCATCGGCAGGCCCCAGCCAAAGGCAGTGCTGGCGGCTGACAGCAGCGCGAAGCCCTGAGCGTAGCACATGATCTTGCCCGCGATCAGCGCGCTTTCCAGCCCGTCGATGGTGATGGTACCCTTGGCCAGCGCCACGGGGGCGGCACCAAACAGCGCCTCGCCCGCCCGGCGTTCATCAAGGCGTGACGAGAGGTTGCGCGCCGTCACCGCCGCCTCGATCACCGGGATCGCGGCGGCAAGATGCTGCGCCTCCACCGCCGTCCAGCGGCCGGTGCCTTTCTGCCCGGCGCGGTCAAGGATCACGTCAAGCATGGCCGCGCCGGTTCCGGGGTCTTTGGCCAATGCCACCTGGCCCGATATTTCGATGAGATAGGACGACAGCACCCCCCCGTTCCAGCGCTGGAACACCGCGCCGCACTCCGCCGCGCTCATCCCCATGCCGTCGCGCATCACGCCGTAGGCTTCGGCGATCATCTGCATATCGGCATATTCGATGCCGTTGTGCACGGTTTTCACGAAATGCCCGGCCCCGGCTTCGCCCATCCAGGTGGCGCAGGGGATGCCCTGATATTTCGCCGAAATCGCCGCCATGATCGGGGCTACCCGGTCCCAGGCCGCTTTCGGCCCACCGCCCATGATCGAGGGGCCGTGGCGCGCGCCTTCTTCGCCGCCCGATACGCCGATGCCCAGATAGAGCACCCCGGCGGCGGCAGCATCGGCGGCGCGGCGGTTGGTATCCTGAAAATTGGCGTTGCCAGCGTCGATGATAAGGTCATCCTTGTCGAGCAAGGGGCGCAGTGCGGCAATCTGCTGGTAGACCGGATCACCGGCATTGACCATCAGAATGATGGCGCGCGGCTTCTTGATCGCCGCGACCAGATCGGTCAGCGCATCGCAGGCGGTCAGGTGCTGCGCCAATTCACCGGCACCGGCGACAAAGCTGTGGGTGGTGGCGGTGGTGCGGTTGAACACCGCGATGGGAAAGCCCTTTTCGGCGATGTTCAGCGCCAGTGCGGCACCCATGGTGCCAAGGCCGATCAGGCCGATGGTTGCAGTGGCGGTCATGGCTATTGCGCTCCGTTCCGGTTCAGGCTGATGGTGTAGACAGAGGTGGTGGCGGTGATGAACAGCTGATGTTTGGCGCGCCCGCCAAAGCAGAGGTTGGAGACGATTTCCGGCACCAGGATCTTGCCGATCCTGGTGCCCGACGGGTTGATGCAATGGACCCCGTCTGCGGCGGATGACCACAGGTTGCCGTCGCTGTCGCAGCGGATGCCATCGGCGGTGCCCGGGCTGATCTGGTGAAAGACCCTGCCGCCGGTCAGTTTGCCGCCCGCCACATCGAACACCCTGACATGTTGCGGGTCGGGGTGGAACATCCGCCCGGTGTCGGCAATGTAAAGCTTTGCTTCGTCAGGGGAAAAGGCCAGACCGTTGGGGCAGTTGAAATCGGTGGCGACCGCTGACATCGTGCCGTCCGGGTCAACCCGGTAGACATTGCACGGCAGTTCCTGCGGGCTTTGAAACCCCTCATAGTTGGTCATGATGCCGTAGTGCGGATCGGTGAACCAGATCGCACCATCGGAACTGACCACCACGTCGTTGGGCGAATTCAGTGGTTTGCCCTGAAAGCTGTCGGCAATCACCGTGATCTGGCCATCCCATTCGGTGCGGGTCACCCGCCGGGTGCCATGCTCGCACGATACCAGCCGCCCCTGCCGGTCGCGGGTGTGGCCGTTGGCAAAGTTCGAGGGCTGGCGAAACACCGAAGTGCCGATGCCGGGGATCCAGCGCATGATGCGGTTGCCCGGAATGTCGGAAAACAGCAGGCAGTTGGCGTCGCCCAGCCAGACCGGGCCTTCGACCCAGTCAAACCCGCTGGCGATCCGTTTCACCGGTGCGTTGAACATCACACAGGATGCAAACACCGGATCTTTCGCGACATGGAATGTCATGGCAACTCCTTCCCGCGCCCGTTATCGCTAACGAGGAGGTGAAAGAAAAGCCGGAAATGTATCCCGATGTATGCCGCCAATCCATGCCGGTCAGACCACCGGGGTCAGCAACGGCTGCCCGGCGAAATGCGCCGCAAGATTGTCGCGCACCAGTTGGCCCATCGCCTTGCGGGTTTCAAGGGTGGCTGAGCCGATATGGGGCTGCATCAGCAGGTTCGGCAGGGTGAGAAACGCGGGATTAAGCGCCGGTTCGCCCTCAAAAACATCCAGCGCCGCTGATCCCAGCGAGCCACCCCTCAGCGCCGCGATCAGCGCCGTTTCATCCACATTGGCGGCACGCGAGATATTGACCAGCATCCCCTCCGGCCCCAGCGCCTTCAGCACAGCGGCATTGACGATGTGGCGGGTTGAGGGGGTGGCGGCCAGCGCGACGAACAGCACATCGGCGCTTTCGGCCAGCGCCACCGGGTTGGCGACATGCAGCCAGCCCGGGGTTTTCTTGGCCGCGCGGCTGAAATAGCTGATTTCCATTCCGAATCCGGTCAACCGCTCGGCGATGGCGCGGCCGATCCGGCCCAGCCCGAGGATCCCCGCCTTTTTCCCGAACGCGCGCCGGGTGATCGGGAAATTGCCCGTGGCAGCCCAGTTGCCCGACCGCGCCCAGGCGTCGGCTTCGACGATACGGCGGCGCTGTGCCAGCCACATTCCGACCGCCAGGTCGGCCACGTCGCCGGTCAGGACATCGGGGGTGTTGGAAACCCGGATGCCACGCGCTTTGGCCGCGACCAGATCAACGCTGTCATAGCCGACACCATAAACAGCGATCAATTCCAGCTTGGGCAGTGCTGCGATCAGGTCGGCCGATGCCCCCAGATCGCCACGCGTGGCGATGGCGCGGATGTTCCCGCCCATCTCGGCCAGCAGCGCCGCCTTGTCGGTTGCCTGGAAATAGCGGTGCATCCGATAGGCGGCATCCAGCGGAGCCTGATCCCAATCAGGGTAGCTGCCAACCTGCAGCAGTTCGATCTTTGGCATATTCGGCATCCTTGACTTGAGCAGCGTTCGAAAACATAGACTTGGCAGTCAGGAACTGTCGAGAGAGGAAGCGCGGGATGGGGCTCACGACTTTGGGGTTGTTTGATCTGAGCGGCATGCGGGCGCTGATCACCGGATCGTCACAGGGTATCGGGATGGCGCTGGCGCGGGGTTTGGCCGGGGCCGGGGCAGCGGTGGTGCTGAACGGGCGCGACCGTGCCAAGCTGTCCGCTGCCGCTGCCGCGCTGGCGGGCGAGGGGATCTTGGTCGAGGTTCTTGGGTTCGACGCCACCGACCACGCGGCCGCGCGGGCCGCAATTGACGGGTTTGAAGCCACGGTGGGGCCGATCGACATCCTTGTCAACAACGCCGGGATGCAGCACCGCGCGCCCCTGGAAGATTTTCCGTCCGAAGCATTCCAACAACTGCTGGCCACCAATATTTCCACGGTGTTCAACGTGGGGCAGGCGGTGGCGCGCCACATGATCGGGCGCAGGGCGGGCAAGATCATCAACATCGCCTCGATCCAGACCGCATTGGCGCGCACCTCGATTGCCCCCTATACCGCCACCAAGGGCGCTGTCGGCAACCTGACCAAGGGGATGGCGACCGACTGGGCGAAATACGGGCTGAACTGCAACGCGATAGCGCCGGGCTATTTCGACACGCCGCTGAATGCCGCACTGGTGGCCGACCCGGTGTTTTCCGGCTGGATCGAAAAGCGCACGCCCGCAGGGCGCTGGGGGCAGTTGCCCGAACTGATCGGGGCGGCGGTGTTTCTGGCATCGGAGGCATCGACCTTTGTCAACGGCCATATCCTGTATGTTGATGGCGGCATGTCGGTCTGCCTGTAAACGAATTGGCTTGCAAGCTGCGGCGGCCGGGCCAACCGGAGTTTGCACAAACTCCGGAACGAAGCCTGCACAGGCTTCGGCTCGATTTCTGCAAAGAAATCGGTCAGTGCGGGTGTCGGTCCGGCGCTCCAGCCCGGGATCATCCTGACCCCGCGACTGCGGCTAGGTGTTCAGGCTCAGCCGGGCCAGATCATAGCCGTTCCACTCCAGTATTTCGCGCGCCGCTTGCAGGCGGTCGGGCGGGATGGTGGCGTCGCGGTTCAGGATGAAGCCCAGCTTGCCGGACGGCGTGCCGATCACGGCAGTGCGGTAGCCCTCATCGACCCAGAGGATCCAGTAGATGTCGGTTTCGGGGCCCGAGGTGACGGTCAGTCTGCCAGGGCCGGTCAGGGTGGCCACAGCCTGCCGTGGCCCGCTGTCGGGGCGGGCGCAGGTCTGTTCGGTCAGTGTCAGGCTGCCATCGGGGTTGGGGGCGTAGCGCGACCGGGCACCATTGCAGGGTAGTGCGGTGGCGGGGCGGAACGCCGCCACCTCAACCCAGTCACCGGCAAAGCGGGCAGGGTCGAAAAACACGATCGAGGTGATCGGCGCATCGCGGCGATATCCGAGCTGCGGTGCCGGGGGCGGGGTACAGGCGGCGAGCAGGGCAAAGGTCAGCGCCACCCTGGGCGCGACGGCGATCAGTCGATGCACAGTGTCACCGGCACGCCTTCTGCCGTCAGCACCTCGTTGCAGCCGAACAGCGGTTCTACCGGTGCGCAAGTGCGGCTGCGGGCCAGACATTCGGTGGTGCAATCGGATTGTCTGGCGCAGCTTTTGCCGGCATCAGGCGGAGTGCGGTGGCACACCAACCCGTGGCCTTCGCCGCCGGAACTGAAGTCGCCACCGCGGCTCTCACACTCCCCCCGGAGCTTTTCCAGCAATTGCGGACCGAAATTTTCCGCCCCCGGATAGGGGTTTTCCGGCACCGGTTTGCAGGCTGCCACGGCCAGAAGGCCGGTCAGGGCGAGGAAAAGCAGGATCGGTCTGGCGGGCATCTGATCTCTCATGGTCGGGGGAGCGGGTCTGAAATATCGGGCGGCTTCAAGGGCAGCGGTCAGGTTTGCCCCGGCGTGGAGATCGGCGTCGCGGGTCAATAGGGCATCGGATGGGCGCGGTGGGCGGCGGTGATGGCGGCCAGCACCTCTGGCGACAGAGTCAGGTCGGCGGAGCCAAGGGCGAGGTCAAGCTGTTGCGGGCTGGTGGCACCAAAGATCGGGATGGTCGGCACCGGGCGGCTGCGGCACCAGGCCAGCGCCATCTGGCAGGGATCAAGGCCATGGGTGCGGGCAATGGCGTGATAGGCATCAATGGCGGCAAAGGCACGCGGGGTGATGCGCCCACCCATGGTGGCGTTGCCCTCGCGGCGGCTGCCCTTTGGCGTGACATCACCCTGATATTTGCCCGACAGGAGCCCCGCCGCCAGCGGTGAAAAGGCCAGGAGCGTCACCTTTTCGTGGCTGCACAATTCTGCCAGGTCACTGTCGAACTGGCGGCACAGCAGCGAATATTCATTCTGGACAGCGACCGCGCGCGGCCCGCCGGTTTCCGCCGCGACCCGCAGCCATTGTGCCATGCCCCAGGTGCTTTCGTTGGACAGGCCGAAGTGGCGGATCTTGCCTTCGGCCACGAAACCCTGCAGCGCCGCCATCATCTCGGCCATATGGTCCAGCACCTCCGCCCGGTTTGCGGTGGTGGGATCATAGGTCCAGTTCTGCCGGAAATGGGTGGCGCCACGATTGGGCCAGTGCAACTGGTAAAGGTCTATCACCTCGGTTTGCAGCCGCCGCAGCGATCCTTCCAGCGCCTGACGCAGGGTGTCCGCCGTGATCGCGGCACCACCGCGCACCGCCGGTTGCCCCGCCCCGGTCATCTTGGTGGCGATCACCATGCGGTTGCGGTTTGCGGGCTTGCGGAGCCAGGAGCCGATCACCGCTTCGGTTCTCCCGATGGTTTCGGCGGCGATCGGGTTGACCGGATACATCTCTGCCGTGTCGATGAAATTCACGCCGCGATCCAGCGCGCGGTCGATCTGGGCATGGCCTTCGGCTTCGGAATTGCGGTTGCCCCATGTCATTGAGCCAAGGCAGAGGGTCGAGACCATCAGGTCAGTGCCGCCAAGCGGGATCAGTTTCATCGGTTTCCTCGGCTCCGGGTGTTATGCCGGACTTAAGGGCCGGATTGCGCGACGGCAAGAGCGGGATTGAGAACATAAAGCGAACATGCTATCCTGACTCCATGCAGGATATGGCAGCCTCCCTCGATATCAGCCGCAAAGGGGCGCGGGCGCGGCCCTGGCAGAGCTTTCTGGGGGGGCTGCGCCTGGACCGGGGGCGGGTTCACGAATTCTGCGGCCCGGCGCGGCGGACGCTGGCTGTGATGGCGGCGCGGGGCGATCAGGGCGGGAAAGCGGGGGCGGACGGCGGCGCGGTGCTGTGGATCAGCCCCGGCTGGATGCCCGAGCGGCTGAACCCCGAGGGTCTGCTGCCCTTCATCGCGCCGGGGCGGCTGATCTTTGTGCTGCCCAGGCGCCCCGAAGATCTGCTGTGGGTGATGGAAGAGGCGCTGCGGTCGGCCGCAGTGCCGCTGGTGGTGGCTGATCTGCCCGGCCCGCCGGGGCTGACCCCGGTGCGGCGGCTGCATCTGGCGGCGGAGGCCGGGGCTGCGGTTGGCACCGCCCCGCTGGGTCTGATCCTGACGCCGGGTGACGGCGGGGCGCAGGGCGTGGAAAGCCGCTGGCATCTGGCCCCGGCCCATGCCGGTGTTGCCAGCGCCTGGCAGTTGCAGCGCCGGCGCGCCCGGATGGAGCCACCCCGGCAGTGGGCGCTGCATCAGGGCCGGGACGGGCTGCATCTGGCCGGGTGAGGGGGGCGGGCGGATAGGGGTACGGGCGAAAGCGCCGGGTGAAGTGCCGGTGCCAAAGGTCGGCCCGCAATCCGACCAAAGCCCCTATCACCGGAATGTGCCTGACGAAGGCCGCAGGATCGGCGTAGGATCAGCCAAGGAGGCCCCACATGCACCCGAACATAAAACTGATCCTGACGATGCTCTGCCTTGTCACCCTTGCGAAACCCCTTGCCGCCGCCCCGGTGCCCTATGCCATCGAGGCCGCCAAATCCTCGGTCGGATTCGAAACCGATTTCGGGCCCGACAGGATCAGCGGCACCATGCCGGTGACCCGCGCCGATCTGGTGCTGGATTTTGCCAATGCCGCCAGGAGCACCATGGCTGTCACGCTGGATATCGCCGGCGCCTCTGCCAGCTTTCCCTTTGCCAGCCAGGCGCTGAAGGGGCCGAAGGTTCTGGATGCCGCCAGCTTCCCGGAGATCACCTTTGCCAGCACCGCTGTCCGCGCCAAGGGCGACGGCGCCGAGGTTGATGGTGACCTGACCATCCGGGGCATTACAAGGCCGGTGACGCTGGCCGCCCAGATCTATCGGCAAGACGGCTTTGTAGAGGGCGATTACAGCCACCTGTCGGTACTGCTGACCGGCAGCGTGAACCGCAGCGATTTTGGTGCCACCGGCTGGGCCGACATGGTGGGGGATCAGGTGCGGTTGCGCATACTGGCGCGGATCGCCGTGGTAAAATAGGTGCTGCGCAACCGGCAAAATGGCTTTGGGGTCGTCAGCCGCCTGATCCATTGGCTGATGGCCGCCGGGCTTCTGGCAATGCTGGTGCTGGGCACCGTGCTGCAACAGATGCAGCCGGGGCTGGCAAACCTGTGGCTTTATGGCCTGCACAAGACCATCGGCATCACCCTGCTGGCGCTAGTTCTGGTGCGGCTGGGATGGCACCGCTACTCGCCACCGCCAGAACCGGTGGGCGGGGTGCCTGACTGGCAGCGCCGCGCGGCACTCTGGGCCCATCGCGGGCTTTATGCGCTGATGCTGGCGATCCCGGCCAGCGGCTGGGTCGCCAGTTCGGCCACCGGGATTGACGTGATGTTTGCCGACCGCTGGGTGATGCCCGCGCTGGCCCCGGTATCGGAGGCCTGGGAAAAGGCCGGGTTCGCCGTTCATGGTGTGCTGACCAAAGTGTTGATGGCGCTGGTGCTGCTGCATGTAGCAGGCGCGGTGAAACGTGGGCTGGCGGGGGATGGCACGGTACGGCGGATGCTGAAGGGGCAATAGCGGGCGGGGGGACCGGATCGGGCTGGACCTTTCGTGGCAATGGCGACAAGGTTCGCCACCCAAGCAGGACGGGCCCGATGCGCCTATTGATTTCTTTCGCAGCCCTGTTCCTGTCGGTCATCCTGCTGCAACTGGGGTCGGGCGGGGTTGCGCCGCTGGATGCGCTGTCAGGCATCGCTGCGGGGTTCACCACGGCAGAGGTCGGCGCGCTGGGGTCGGCACATTTCTTCGGCTTTTTCATCGGGTGCTGGTGGGCACCGCGGCTGATGGGCACGGTTGGTCATTCGCGTGCTTTTGCCGCCTTTACCGCCGCAGGCACCATCGGGATTCTGGCGCATATGCTGGTGGTCAACCCGGTGGCATGGTGCCTGATGCGGATAGGGTCGGGCCTGTGCGTTGCAGGCTGCTACACCATCATCGAGGCGTGGCTGCAAGCCAAGGTGACCAATGCCAACCGGGGCCGGGCGATGGGGGTTTACCGCATCGTCGATATCGGCGGCAGCCTGTGCGCGCAGTTGCTGATCGCGGTGCTGGAGCCGGGCAGCTATGTGTCCTACAACCTGCTGGCGCTGTTTTGCTGCGCCGCAATCTTTCCACTGACGCTGACCCGGGCAGAGCCGCCCGAAACCCCCGCCGCGCCACGGCTGCGGCCGGCCACGGCCTGGCGTCTGTCGCCACTGGGGGCGGCGGGGGTGGTGGTGTCGGGTATCACCGGCGCGGCCTACCGGATGGTCGGCCCGGTTTACGGCGTTGCCATCGGCCTTGGCCCTGACCGGCTGGCGCTATTTCTGGCGGCCTATGTGCTGGGCGGGGCGCTGGCGCAATATCCGGTTGGCTGGCTGGCTGACCGCTTTGACCGGCGCTGGGTGCTGATCGGCCTGTCGGCGGGTGCCATCGCTGCCTGCGGTGTAACGGTGGCGCTGAGCGGCAGCGGCGTTGCAGGGGTGTTTCTGGCAGCCGGGCTGTTCGGCTTTACCACGCTGCCGGTCTATTCGATCTCCTCCGCCCATGCCCATGATTTCGCCGAGGAATTCGAGCGGGTGGAATTGTCGGCCTCGCAGATGTTCCTGTATGCGGTGGGGGCGATTGCCAGCCCGGTGCTGGCATCAGCACTGATCGCCTTCTATGGCCCGGCGGCGATGTTCCTTTATATCGCTTTGGCGCATCTGGTGCTGGTGGTGTTTGGTGTGGTGCGGATGCGTGCACGACCAACGGTAGCGGATCGTACCGATTTTGTGACGGTGCCCCGCACCTCGTTCCTGATCGGGCGGCTGATCGGCGGGAAGCGGCGAGGGTAGCGGCCTGGCAGACCGGCCCGGCCGGATTGGCGGCTTTGCGGCAAGCCAAGGAGCGAACGGCAAAGGGCAAAATTGCCAGGTCCACCGCTATTGCCGCCACCGATTGCGATGCCCTGCAGGATGATCAGGATCAGTACCCCGCCATCGGTGCGGTGGTAGGTTTGGCTTGGCATTCAGCACAGGAGCATATCATGCAGATCACTTTTGACGGGCAAACCGGGTTGGTCACCGGCGCCGGTTCCGGCATCGGGGCCGCCATCGCCCGCGCGCTTGCGGCCTCAGGCGGGCGGGTCATCGTGGCGGACCGCGATCTGGCCAAGGCCGAAGCGGTCGTGGCGGAAATCACCGCAGCGGGCGGCAAGGCGCATGCGGCGGGTGGCGATGTCGCCGATCCCGAGGTGGTCAAGGGTCTTGTCGCCCTGGCGGTTGAAAAGGGCGGCGCTTTGACCCTGCTGGTGAACAACGCCGGGATCGGCGGGCCGCAGGCACCGGTCGGGGATTATCCGCTTGACGGCTGGCGACAGGTCATGTCGATCAATCTGGATGCGGTGTTTTTCGGCATGCGCTTTGCGATACCCGAGATGCTCAAGGCGGGGGGCGGATCCATCGTCAACATGGCCTCGATCCTGGGGACGGTCGGTTTTGCCAATTCCAGCGCCTATTCGGCGGCCAAACATGGCCTGCTGGGCCTGACCCAGACCGCAGCGCTGGAATATTCGGCCAAAGGCATCCGCACCAACGCCGTTGGCCCCGCCTTCATCGACACGCCGCTGCTGGCCGCCCTGCCACCGGGCGCAAAAGAGGCGCTGGTCGCCGTTCATCCGATCGGCCGACTGGGCACGGCGGACGAAGTGGCGCAACTGGTGCTGTTCCTGCTGTCCGACAAAGCCAGCTTCATTTCGGGCAGCTATCATCTGGTGGATGGCGGCTATACTGCGCAGTAGGGGATCGCATTCACCCTTGCCTCTGGCCCTTCGTCCCGGCCCGCGCTAAACGAGCGCGGACCGGGACGAAAGGGGCCAAGATGGCGCGCATTCTCATCACCTCTGCCATTCCCTATATCAACGGGATCAAGCATCTGGGCAATCTGGTCGGCAGCCAGCTTCCCGCGGACCTGTATGCCCGTTACCTGCGCGGGCGCGGGCATGAGGTGATGTTCATCTGCGCCACCGACGAACACGGCACCCCGGCCGAACTGGCCGCCGCCAAGACCGGTGAGCCGGTCGATGTATTCTGCGCCCGGATGCATGGCGTGCAAAAGGAAATAGCCGAAGGCTTCCGCCTGTCGTTCGATCATTTCGGCCGCTCGTCCAGCCAGCGCAACCACCGGCTGACCCAGCATTTCGCCGGAAAGCTGGCCGATGCCGGGCTGATCGGGGAGGTGATGGAAAAGCAGGTCTACTCGATTGACGACAAACGGTTTCTGCCAGACCGCTACATCGAGGGCACTTGCCCGAACTGCGGCTATGACCGCGCCCGTGGCGACCAGTGCGAAAACTGCACCAAACAGCTGGATCCCACCGACCTTCTCAACCCGCGGTCTGCCATTTCCGGCTCGACCAATCTGGAGGTGCGGTCCACCAAGCACCTTTATCTGCGGCAATCGGCGTTGAAAGACAAACTGGCGGCATGGATCGACAGCAAGACCGACTGGCCGATCCTGACCACCTCCATCGCTAAAAAATGGCTGAACGACGGCGACGGGCTTCAGGATCGCGGGATCACCCGCGATCTGTTCTGGGGGGTTCCGGTCCGTCGTGGCGATGAACCCTGGCCGGGGATGGAAGGCAAGGTTTTCTACGTCTGGTTCGATGCCCCGATCGAATATATCGCCTGTACCGCTGAATGGGCCGATGCGCATGGCCTGCCGGATGCCGCCTGGCAGCGCTGGTGGCGCACCGACATGGGCGCGCATGATGTACGCTATGTACAGTTCATGGGCAAGGACAACGTGCCGTTCCATACGCTCGGCTTTCCCGCTACCATCATGGGGTCGGGAGAGCCGTGGAAGCTGGTCGATTACATCAAGTCGTTCAATTACCTGAACTATGACGGCGGCCAGTTTTCCACCAGCCTGGGGCGCGGCGTATTCATGGATCAGGCGCTCAGCATCCTGCCGTCGGATTACTGGCGCTGGTGGCTGCTCAGCCACGCGCCCGAAGGGTCGGACAGTGAATTCTCGTGGGAGAACTTTCAGACCTCGGTCAACAAGGATCTGGCGGATGTGCTGGGCAATTTCGTGTCCCGCATCACCAAGTTCTGCCGGGCGAAGTTCGGCGAGGTGGTTCCTGATGGCGGCACCATGGGCCCGCGCGAAGCGGCGCTGGTGGCGGAGCTGGAACTGCGGATCCGCGCCTATGAGGGATTCATGGAGGCGATGGAGGTGCGCAAGGCGGCGGGCGAATTGCGCGCGATCTGGGCGGCCGGCAACGAATATGCCCAGTCGGCAGCCCCGTGGAGCGTGGTGAAAACCGACCCGGCGCAGGCGGCGATGATGGTGCGGCTGGCGCTGAACCTGACGCGGGTCTACGCGGTGCTGAGCCGCCCCTTCATTCCCGATGCCGCCGCCGCGATGATGGCGGCGGTGGGATGTGAGGATTGGTCATGGCCGGGCGATGTCGGTGCTGCGCTGGCGGTGTTGCCGCCGGGCCATGCCTTTACCGTTCCCGAGGTGCTGTTTGCCAAGATCAGCGACGAGGACCGGGCCGACTGGCAGGTGCGTTTTGCCGGGGTGCGGACCTGAACGGCCTCAGGCCCGTTTGGTCAGGGATTGTTCGTGCCGCCGGATGCTCTGGCGCAGGCCGGCAAAGCCGCTGATCCCGTGGCGGGCAAAACGGTGTGCCGCAGGCGGGGTGCTTGCGCGCGGCGCTGGATGCCCTACCTGTGCTCCGGCTGGGGAATATCGACCGGCAGCGCCGATATCCGCCGTTCAGACCGAAAGGCGATCACGTCCGAATGCGGCAGCACCGTCTGCGCGCTGGTTTCCGCCAGATTGGTCATCATGCTCATCAGCGAACCGCCAGATTGGCGGATGTTGATTTCGGTCAAGCCATTGCCATCGTTGCGGCGATTGAACAAGGTCACTCCAACAACGGCGCAACGCCGGATATCAAGGGAGGGGCCGGATGGCTGACATTTCAACCGACGTTCTGATCATCGGCACTGGCCCGGCGGGCTCGGCCTCGGCAGCACTGCTGTCAAGCTATGATGTTGAAAACATGGCGATCAATCGCTACCGGTGGCTGGCCAGTACCCCGCGCGCCCATATCACCAACCAACGCACCATGGAGGTTTTGCGCGATCTGGGGCCCGAAGTCGAGGCAGAGGCCTATCTGCACGCCACCCCCAATGAGTTGATGGGCAACAATGTCTTTTGCGAAAGCCTGGCTGGAGAGGAGTTGGGGCGGCTGCAAACCTGGGGCACCCACCCCAATTCCATCGCCGAACACCTGCTGTCGTCGCCAACCCGGATGAACGACCTGCCGCAAACCTTCATGGAGCCGCTGTTGTTCAAAACCGCCTGTTCGCGCGGCACACAGGCACGGATGTCCACCGAATATCTGCGCCATGCGGAGGATGAGACGGGGGTCACCACCACCTGCCTTGACCGCCTGACCGGGCGGGAAGTGACCATCCGCTCGAAATACCTGATCGGGGCAGATGGCGGCAATTCGCTGGTGGCCCAGCAGGCTGGCCTGCCGTTCGAGGGCAAGATGGGGGTGGGCGGCTCGATCAACATCCTGTTCAAGGCGGATCTCAGCCGGTTTGTCGCCCACCGTCCCTCGGTACTTTATTGGGTGGTGCAGCCGGGCGCTGATGTCGGTGGCATCGGCATGGGGCTGGTGCGGATGGTGCGGCCGTGGACCGAATGGCTGATTGTCTGGGGCTACGATATCACACAGCCCGCCCCGGAGGTGGATGAGGCTTTCGCCAGAAAGGTGGTGCGCGATCTGGTCGGCGATCCGGGGCTGGCGGTGGAACTGACCTCGGTTTCCACCTGGACGGTCAACAACATGTTCGCCACCCATTTGCAGACCGCGCGGGTGTTCTGCATGGGCGATGCGATCCACCGTCACCCGCCATCCAACGGGCTTGGTTCGAATACATCAATCCAGGATGCGTTCAATCTGTGCTGGAAGCTGGCGCATGTTGTAAAAAGCCAAGCGGGGGCGGCGCTGCTTGATACGTTTTCTGTCGAACGTGCCCCGGTCGCGCGCCAGATCGTCACCCGCGCCAACCAGTCGATCGGCGAATTCGGCCCGATCTTTGAAGCACTCGGGCTGACCGACACCATTGACCCGGTCAGGATGCAGGCCAATATGGAGGCGCGCGTGCAAGACACGCCTGCCGCCGAAAAACAACGCGCCGCCCTGCGTGCTGCCATCGCTTTCAAGGCCTATGAGTTTGATTGCCACGGTGTCGAGATGAATCAGCGCTACCGCTCCAGCGCCGCGCTGACCGACGGCCAGCCGGATCCAGGTTTTGCCGGCGATGCCGAACTGCACTACCACCCCTCCACCTGGCCCGGGGCACGGCTGCCGCATGTCTGGCTGTTCATTGCCGGCGGGGCACGGGTATCCTCGCTTGACCTCTGCGGCCACGGCCAGTTCACCCTGCTGACCGGTATCGGCGGCGACGGGTGGCTGACGGCAGCGGCGGAACTGTCGTCCGAACTGGGGTTGCCGATCAAGACCCACCTGATCGGCCCGCGTCAACCGGTGGAGGATCATCTGGGTGACTGGGCGCGCGCCCGAGAGATCGACGATGCCGGCTGCCTGCTGATCCGCCCCGACCACCATGTGGCATGGCGGGCCCCGAAACGATCCGCCGACCCGCTGGCCGACCTGCGCCGTGCACTCAAAACCGTATTGTCACTGGGAGAGGCATGATGCAAAGCGATGGGTTCTTCACCGAGGCCAATTCCGCCGAAGTGGTAACGGGCCGCAATGCCAACGCTGCCGATCCGCGGCTGAAACAGGTGATGGCGGCAATCATCCGCCATCTGCATGCTGCTGTGAAGGAAATCGAACCGACCGAAGAAGAATGGCTCAAGGCAATCATGTTTCTGACCGAAACCGGCCATAAATCAGATGATTGGCGCCAGGAGTTCATCCTTTTGTCAGATGTGCTGGGAGTTTCGATGCTGGTCGATGCGATCAACAACCGCAAGCCCTCGGGCGCATCGGAATCGACGGTGCTGGGGCCGTTCCACCTCAAGGGTGCGCCGGAATTGCCGATGGGTGCCAACATCTGTCTTGATGGCAAGGGTGAGCCGATGCTGGTGGCGGGGCGCATCCTCGATACCGCCGGTCTGCCGATCGATAACGCCCGGATCGACGTCTGGCAGGCCAATGACGAGGGGTTCTACGATGTCCAGCAAAAGGGCATCCAGCCCGATTTCAACTTGCGCGGGGTTTTCACCACCGGGCCTGAAGGGCGCTACTGGTTTCAGGGTGTCAAGCCGAAATTCTACCCGATCCCCGCTGACGGCCCGGTCGGCGCATTGTTGGGCGCGCTGGGCCGTCACCCCTACCGCCCGGCGCATCTGCATTACATCATTTCGGCACCCGGCCACCAACCGCTGACCACCCATATCTTCGATCCCGACGATCCCTATATCAACTCGGATGCGGTCTTTGGCGTGAAGCAAAGCCTGCTTGCCCGGTTCGATTGGCACAAAGCGGCCAACCCGGTCTTGGGCGTCGCAGTGCCGCACTGGGCGGTGACCCACGATTTCGTGCTGGCAAGGGCCTGACCGACCCTTTACCAGCGGTTTCTTATTGGCTCAAATATCCCCTTTTTCCTGTTGCAAAGCCGGGGTGGGTGCCGGGAGCAACCTGTCGCCGCACCGGGCACCGTTTTTTTTGTCATTTGCCCGGTTTTCAGCCGGGCAAATCCGGCATAGATCACCATTGTGTGTTGTCAGGAGAAAGCGATGGCTGCAGCGTCAGGGACTGGCCCGGAACCGTGCACGGACTGGCCGACAATTGTGCTGATCGCCGTGGTCTATCTGATGGTTGGTCTTGCCACCACGCTATTGGCGCAATGGTCCCTGCCCTTGTCGATCCTCGCGGCTGCCTTGCTGATCGCGCAATACTCCTCGCTGCAGCACGAGGTGATGCATGGCCACCCGACGCCTTGGCAGTGGCTGAATGAGGTGATGGTCTATCCCGGCCTGACTCTGTTCATTCCCTATCAGCGCTTTCGCGATACCCACCTGGCGCATCATCAGGATGAGCGTCTGACTGATCCCTATGATGATCCGGAAACCAACTATATTGACCCGGCGGTCTGGCATCGCCTGCCGCGCTGGCAACAGGCCCTGCTGCGCCTCAACAACCGGCTGGCGGGGCGGATGCTGCTGGGGCCGGCGATCGGTACCTGGCGGATCTGCCGCGACGACTGGGCACTGGCGCGTGGCGGGGATCACAGCGTCACCCGGGCCTGGCTCCACCATCTGGCCGGGGTGGCGCTGGTGGGCCTGTGGCTGGTCGCCGTGGGTTCCATGCCGGTCTGGGCCTTTGTCGGCGCAGCCTATATGGGCTTCAGCCTGTTGAAAGTCCGCACTTTTCTGGAGCATCGCGCGCATGATCGCGCCTCAGGTCGCAGCGTGGTGATCGAGGAGCGCGGGCCGCTGGCGCTGCTGTACCTCAACAACAACCTGCATGTCGTGCATCATATGCACCCCAACGCCTCGTGGTACCGCCTGCCCGCGCTGTACCGTACCAACCGCGACCATTACCTGCGCCGCAACGACAACTATGTCTATCGCAGCTACGGCGAGATCTTCCGCCGCTATTTCCTGCAGGCCAAGGATCCGGTGCCGCATCCCCTGTGGGAGCCGGAGCCTGCACCAGGTCAGACCGAAAAGGTCAGTGCCAAGCCGTTCATGCAATAGCGCTTGCCGGTCGGCTTCGGCCCGTCATCGAACACATGGCCAAGATGGCCACCGCAGCGCTGGCAGTGCACCTCGGTGCGGACGGTCATCAGGCCCTTGTCGGTTTTCAGGCCGACCGCGCCCGGCAACGGGTCGAAGAAACTGGGCCATCCGGTGCCGCTGTCAAATTTGGCGGCTGACGAGAACAGCGCCAGATCGCAGCCTGCGCAATGAAAGGTGCCACTGCGGTGCTCATCCAGCAATGGCGAGGATTCCCCTTTCAGGCTGTTGCTGAACGGGCGCTCCGTCGCCCCAAGCCGCAGCACCGCATATTGCGCCGGGGTCAGGATCGCCTGCCATTCGGCATCGCTATTGCTGACCTCAAAGCTTTCGGCACCGGCCTTGCGGTTGATCCATGGCAACAATGTTGCGGCGGCCGTGGCAAACAGAATCTGGCGTCGGGTCATCATCATCTCCTTTGCATCAGGTAGCCTGCAGATGCGGCAGAAGTTTCAAGGTGCGCCCGCCAATGCACGCTGCACAATCATTTCGTCGTGAGGCTTGCGTGATCGCGGTTCACAACCGGCGAAACTGTGGCTCATCCCCGGAATTGTCGAAAAACGGCACGGAAGGCGGCGGGGCACCCGGATTGGTCAGCGCCGCCACTTCTGCCAGAACAATCTCGGTGATGAAGGGCAGATCAAGCTGGCGCAGACGGTCCAGCGGGACCCACCGCAGATGGCGCAATTCATCCGATGCGTGGGAAAAATCGTCGGGGTCGCCGATCAGAGCGGCGGCATTGGCCAGAAAGAAGCGGGCGTCAAAGCGGCGCGGGTTGCCGGGGGGCGTGATGGCGCGAAACACGAAGCGCAGCCCGGCAGCCGACGGCCGGTGGCCGGTGGCGGCAAAGCTTTGCCAATCGGCGGGGGCACCTTGCCAGACCTGCGGCAGGCCGAGGATCAGCCCCGCCTCTTCCCACAATTCGCGGATCGCGGCAGCGGCGACTTGCGCAGGGTCGATCCGGGCATGGCGTTGCAACCTGGCAAAACACAGCGGGTCAAGGGTGTGTGCAAGCGGCGCAGCGGCATCGCCCGCATCGACCGCACCACCGGGAAACACGAATTTATCAGGCATGAATGAGGCCCCGGTGCCGCGCTGGCCCATCAGAACCGATGCGCCACTATCGGTCGCGCGCAGCAAGATGATGGTCGCCGCATCGCGGATTGCCGTGACGGTCATCTGATTTCACCCCAAACGACGGCCGCCGGGGCGGATCAGCCCGGCACCGTGCCGAAGCCATGCATCCGCTTGGCCCATTGTATCGCCACCATCACCCCCTTGAGCCGGGGAAGCAGGTACAGCGACAGCCCGACCGTTCCCACCGAAAACAGCGAAAACAGCACTAGCGGGTCAGGGCGGAAATGGATGAATGACCAGAGCAGGGTCGGGGCCACCAAGTGGCCGACGATCAGGATCGTCAGGTAGGCAGGGCCGTCATCGGCGCGGTGGTGGTGCAGCACTTCGCCGCAGACCGGGCAGGCGTCGCGCACATTGAGGTATCCCGACATCATCGGCCCGGCACCGCAATTGGGGCACCGTTGCCGCCAGCCACGCAGCATTGCCGGGCGCAGCGGCCGCTCGGCCTCGGCCTGATCAGGTGTGGGGGGAAAGCGGTTGGGCATGACAAACCGGGCTGGATAGGGGTCAGCCGCTGCGGGCTGGAAAACCGGGCGGTGACAGAAGCGTCAAGACCGGGCGACGCCTGTTATACCGTAATTCGGTTGAGCAGAAAGCCGCAATTGCGGCCTTGCGTCGCCATGTCGCGCACGGCTTCGACGGTGAATTTCTTCCGTCGCCCGAAAATCCTGCAGCTCAAGCGACGGAAGCCCCGGGATGCGGCGTTTGATTGGTACATCGCAGCCGGTAGTTGCGTCTGAACCGAAACAGGAGACTGAGATGACCTTTTCCCGCACAACCCGCATCAGCGCTGTGCTTGCCGCTGCCCTGGTGGTGGCTGCAGCCATATCGCTGCCCGCCCTGGCCGAAATGCGCGGTGCCGGTGGCATGAGCCGAATGGGCCTTATGGGCGGCATGGCAGGCGGCCCCGGCATGATGCCGAGCTTTGACCAGCTGGATGCCGACAAGGATGGCAAGGTGACCGAGGCCGAAGTGGCGGCGTTTCGCATCAGCATGGTTGCCGGAGCCGATGCCGACAATGATGGCCTGCTGAGCGTCGACGAACTGGTGGCCCATCAAACCAGGATGATCAAGGCGGCCACCACCGACCACGCGGCGCGTCACGTCGCCGAGCAGGATCAGAACGGTGACGGCAAGCTGAGCGTCGAAGAAATGCTGGCAGCACCGATGCCGACTGCGATCTTTGCCAGGCTGGATACCGATGGCGACCGGGCCGTGAGCCAGGCGGAGTTTGATGCCGCCAAAGCCGCGTTTCAGGATCACGGTCGTGGCGGCGGCGACGGCATCGGGCGCGGCCACGGCTTCGCCCTGCGCGGCGGCGGCGACTCCGGCACCGGCAACTGAGGGATGATGCCCCGGCAACCTGCATGGCAACCCCACTGGCGGGTTGCCGGGAATTGCCCCTTTCCCGCGATCAGGATACGCCTGCTGCACGATGACCATGCCATTTGATACCTTCAGCGAGGTAAGGAACGATGCGCTATTGGTGCTGTTTGCCAATGGCGATGCCGCAGCCGCGCGCGCCCTGACGCTGCGGCTGACGCCGCGGGTTCTGGCCTTTGCGCACCGCATGTTGGACAACCGTGCCGAAGCCGAAGATGTGGCGCAGGAAGCAATGTTGCGGTTGTGGAAAGTGGCCCGCGACTGGCGGCAGGATCAGGCCAGGGTTTCGACCTGGCTGTTTCGCGTCGCCGCCAACCTGTGCACCGACCAGCTGCGGCGTCGCCGCTCGGTGCCGCTGGACGGAATCGCGGAACCCGAAGACGGCCACCCCGGCGTGCTTGCAAGGATGATCGAAAATGACCGCGCCCTTGCGCTGGAAGCCGCTTTGGCCCAGTTGCCCGAGCGGCAGCGGCAAGCGGTGATACTGCGGCATCTCAAAAGGTTCACCAACCCGGAAATTGCCGAAATGATGGAAATTGGCGTGAAATCCGTGGAAAGCCTGACGGCGCGCGGCAAACGCAGCCTTGCCGTGGAACTGGCCGGACGGCGAGAGGAGTTCGGATATGGCACAGACTGACCACAACACCCGGTTTCCGGGCCTGCCCGACCCGGCGCAGGTTGCAACCGACGATGCGGCCCTGGCGGAATTCCTTGACGCAGCCCGTGAACGGGTGCTGGAGCCAGATGCCGCCCTGATGGCGCGCATCCTGCAAGCCGGGTTGGCGGAACAGGTTGCGATTGCCGCCAGCCGAAGCCTGCTCGCCCGGCCGGTACCGGCACCGCGCGGGTTTTCGGCCTGGCTTGGCAACCTTGGCGGCTGGGGTGCCGCGACCGGGCTTGCTTCGGTCACGCTGGTCGGGCTTTGGCTGGGCTTCATCCCGCCCACTGGTCTGGCCGGGATGGCCGACGGTGTGCTTGGCACCAGCCTGTCGGGCAGCAGCACCGTGGTGGATCAGGTCGATCTGCTGCCGAATTTCGAAACCTATCTGGCGGAGGGCTGAGCCATGAGCGATCAGGAAAACGATGGCCAAACCCCGGTCAGCGCGGCATTGCCCGCGCCGGGCGATCCTGTCTCGGGAAAAGGTTGACCGCGTTGGGTCTTGCCGCTGTCGCTGACGGTCAACCTGTTGATTGCAGGCATCGTTGGCGGGGCTGCGTTGCGCCATTCGTTCGGTGATGGCATTGGTGGCGGCCCGATGGCGGTGCGCGATCTGGCCTTTGGCGCCTTTACCGAGGCATTGTCGCATGAGGACCGCGCAGCGCTGCGCCAGTCTTTCCTTGCGCGTGCCGGGGAATTGCGCGACCTGCGGCCCCAGGGCCGCGCCGAATTTGACGGGCTGCTGGCGGCCTTTCGGGCAGTGCCGTTCGATCTGGCTGCGGTGAAATCCGAAATGACCCGCCAGTGCGACCGGATGGCGGAGCGGCTGGGGCTGGGGCAGGACCTGCTGGTAGAACGGATCGCCACCAAGTCGGACAGCGAACGCACCGATTTTGCCGGACGGATCGAGGCAGCGCTGCAGCGGAGGCGGGCACGAAGGCGACCACGACTTACGATCGACGACGGCCACGACTGATGACGGCCGCGACTGACGACGACCGGGATTGACGGGTACGCTTGTCTCCTCCGGTGTGGTGGCGGGAACGGGCGGAAACGCAGTGGAGTATTTGTGCCAAAAGCAAGCCGGGTGGTGGTTTGTGACGGGTTCAGGCAGCGGACCGGCTGGTGATGACCTGATTGCGGCCATCCGACTTGGCAGCAAGCATGGCGTGGTCTGCCAGATCAATCAGGCCCTGGACATCCCGTTGCGCTGCCGGGTGCGCTTCACCACCCAAAGCCAGACCGATCGACATGGTGACCGAAACCTGCGGGCCGCCGATCACCTCTACCGGGCGTTCGTCGATCACGCGGCGCAAGCGCTCGGCCGCAACCTCGGCCTGCGGCAGGTTGGTATCGGGCAGTACCACCAGAAACTCCTCGCCCCCGATCCGCGAGATCAGATCGACCGGGCGCAGATGGTCGCGCAGGCGGTTGGCAACCTCGACCAGCACGGCATCGCCCACCGCATGGCCCCAAGTATCGTTGACGGATTTGAAACGATCAATATCCAGCACCATGACGGCAAATGGTCGCCCGGTCTGCACCGCCCGCTCGGCAATCCGGGCGACATGGGGCAGGGCATAGCGGCGGTTGTAAAGCCCGGTCAGCGGATCGGTGACGGCGGCGCGCAGCCCGTCGTGCATCGAGGCCCGCAGCCGGTCAGCCTGTGCCTTGCGGCGCAACTGTGTGGTCAGCCGCAGCGCCATTTCGCGCGGATCTGCCCCTGCGGTCAGCAGATCATTGGCACCCAGATCCAACGCCATCACCGCTGCTTCACTGTTGCCCGGGGCCACGAGCATGCAGATCGCGGCATGACGGGTGCCCGCGCGGCTGCGCAGTTCCGACATCAGCCGAAGCCCGTCACCTGGCTCGTGCAAATCTGCCGCGATCATGAACACATCGGGTGCCGCTGCCCCGGCCGGTCCGGCGACGGGCTCTGCAAGTGCCTGCTGCCGGTCGACAATCAGGATATTGGCCGCAAGGCAGGGTTTCAGCTTGCGCCGCCATGCCAGCGCCGTTTCACGAGACCCGGCAACCAGCGCCAGCGTGCCCTGCCGTTCAAACCCGGCGACGGGTTCGGCAAACCCAAGCTCGCGCCAGGTGGTATCGCGCAGGCGCAGTTCGTTTTCGGTTTCACGGGCGCGCAACAGGCTGCGGATCCGGGCGGGCAGGATCATCTCATCATGGGATTTCGTCATGAATTCATCGGCACCGGCCTCCAGCGCGCGCATCCGCGATGCCACATCGCTTTGCACCGTCATCATGATGATGGGGATATCCCGGGTTGCGGCATCGGCTTTCAGCCGACGACAAACCTCTACCCCGTCCATTCCGGGCAAAATCAGGTCGAGCAAAATAAGGTTTGGATTGTGAAGACGCGCCATCCGAATGGCTTCGGTGCCGCTGTCGGCCTGCAGGCAATCATAGCAGGCATGCGCCAGCTTGACCTTCAGGACAATGCGGTTTGTTGCTACATCGTCAACAATCAGGATCGTTCCTGACAAAGCCCATCTCCGTTGGTAAGTTGTACGCCACTGGTGAAAGTGTCAGCGACATAGGTTAAGAAATCCTTTCCAGAGTTTAACGGATAGCGGATTTTGACAGCGCAGTCAGCAAATTGGAGTGTTGTCGTGGGACTTGAGCAAGAGTCTGCCGAAGTCATCGGCCTGCAAGCCCTGGCATGGCTTGCCGGGAATGACGACCTTTTCCCAGCCTTTCTCGCCACCAGCGGAGCGGCGGCCGAAACACTGGCAAGCCGCGCCGGCGATCCGGCGTTTCTGATCGCCGTTTTGGATTTCGTGATGACTGAAGATGCCTGGCTGATCAGCTTTTGCGACTCGGTCGCACTGCCTTATGCTGCGGTCGACCGGGCGCGCCAATTGCTTCCGGGTGGCGCAAGGGTGCATTGGACCTGAGGAACCCGGCTGTCAGACTTGCATCGGCGCAAGCGATCGGCCAATTGTACGCCGGGGCCAGGTTTTGCGCCAAAGATCGGGGGGACCATGGCAGAAATCCTTGGCGTGCTGTTCGACAAGGACGGAACGCTGTTCAGTTTTCACGCCACGTGGAGCGGTTGGGCTGCCAGATTGATTGCCGAACTGGCGCAGGGCAACGATGGCCATGCCGCCGTTCTGGCCCAAGCCATCGGTTATGATCTGCCATCGGGCCGGTTTGCCCCCGATAGCCCGGTGATCGCCGGAACCCCGCCCGAAATTGCCGAGATGCTGGTGCAGCATCTGCCGGGCAAGACCCTTGCCGGGTTGGTCACACAGATGAACGGGTTGGCGGCAGCCGCCCAAATGGCAGAGGCCGTGCCGCTGATCCCGCTGCTGGATCAGTTGCGCGCCCGCGGGTTGCGGCTGGGGCTTGCCACCAATGATGGTGAAGCACCGGCACGGGCGCATCTGGCCTCGGCCGGGATCGCAGGGCATTTCGACTATGTCGCCGGGTCGGATTCAGGCCACGGCGGCAAGCCGGCGCCGGGGATGCTGCTGGCCTTTGCCGCCACTCAGGCACTGTCACCGCATCAGGTGGTGATGGTCGGCGACTCGACCCATGATCTGATTGCCGGGCGCGCTGCCGGGATGGCGACCGTGGCGGTTCTGACTGGCCCGGCAACGGCGGATGACCTGGACGCACTGGCCGACGCCGTGCTGCCTGACATCGGCCATTTGCCGCAGTGGCTGGACGGAAAAACCGGGATCGCCCCGGCCTGAGCCGCCTTCAAGCCCGAAAAACGACGCCTACCGGTCGGGAACGGAAAGCCAAAGCGGCATTTGCTGGTATCTGCTGATCCCAACAGCAGCCGGAGGCAACCGATGACAGACGACGCAGGGCGCAAGAAGCGTGCGGGTGGGCGCGCCGGAAACCGTGGCCGCGCCGGGTCTGCCGCGATTGACCAGATGCCCTGGCGGCTGCCGGTCAACCCCGACCGCCCCACCGAACCGCTTGGGCCTGACGGTGTCATGGCGATCCACAAAGGCTGCCTGCGCATCCTGAAAGATCTCGGCATCGAATTTCTGAACCCCGAAGCCGTCGCCATTTTCAAGAAGGCCGGATGCCGGGTCGATGGCACCAATGTGCGGATGGATGAGGATTTCCTGATGGAAATGCTGCGCCACGCGCCGCGCCAATTCACCATCACCCCGCGCAACCCCGACCGCGAAATCATCATCGGCGGCAAATACATGACGTTTGTCAATGTGTCGTCGCCGCCGAATTCCTGGGATATGGAACGGGGCAAACGCTCCGGTGATTTTGCGACATTCCGCGACTTCATGAAATTGACCCAGTATTTCAACTGCATCCACATCGCCGGTGGCTATCCGGTGGAACCGATCGACATCCACGCCTCGGTGCGCCATCTGGATTGCCTGTATGAAAAGCTGACCCTGACCGACAAGGTGGTGCACGCCTATTCGCTGGGGGCGGAGCGGGTTGAAGATGTGATGGAGATGACGCGGCTGGCTGGCGGTCTGACTCACGGCGCCTTTGAGGCCAAGGCGCATATGTATACCAACATCAACTCGGTCAGCCCGCTGAAGCATGACTTTCCGATGCTCGACGGCGCGATCCGGCTGGCGCGGCGCGGGCAGGCGGTGGTGGTCACGCCCTTTACCCTGGCCGGGGCGATGGCCCCTGTGACCATGTCGGGGGCTGTGGCGCTGAGCCTGGCCGAAGGGTTGTCGGCGATTGCCCTGCTGCAATATATCAACCCGGGTTGCCCCACCGCGATCGGCACCTTTACCTCCAACGTCGACATGCGCTCGGGTGCCCCGGCGTTCGGCACCCCGGAATATATGCGGGCGACGCAGATGACCGGGCAGATGGCGCGGTTTTACGGGCTGCCGCTGCGATCATCGGGGGTATGTGCTGCCAATGTGCCCGACGGGCAAGCGATGTGGGAGACCTGCAACAGCCTGTGGGCGGCGGTGCAGTCGGGCACCAACATGGTCTATCACGCCGCAGGCTGGCTGGAGGGCGGGCTGATCGCCTCGCCGGAAAAGTTCGTGATGGATTGCGAAGTGCTGCAGATGATCCAGCGCTATTTCGAAGAAGCGACCTTTGCCACCACCGAGGATGACATCGCCTTTGATGCCATCAAGGAGGTCGGGTCGCAGGGCCATTATTTCGGCTGTGCCCACACGCAGGAACGCTATGCCACCGCCTTTTATTCCCCCATCGCATCCGACTGGCGCAACTATGAGGCCTGGGCGCTGGATGGATCGGTCTGGACCGCCGAACGGGCGCACCGCATCTACAAGGCGATTCTCGAAGAGTTCGAGGAACCGCCGATGAACGGCACCCACCGCGAGGCGCTGCAGGCTTTTGTGGCCAAGCGCAAACAGGAAGGCGGCGCGCCGACGGATTTCTGAGTTGATTCGATCGTATGCGGGGGGAATCCACCGGTTGGACCCAGATCTCTTTGCAAATCCTTAACTCCACCAGAGCAACTGTTCGGCAACCTTGGCGGGACACGGCAATGCATGGGCTGATAAACCGATCACTTCAGTGCTTCCTTCGGGATACCTACAGCCACGACACCTGGTCGCGGATCGCCGACACCGCGCAACTGGGGTTTGATGGCTTTGAAGCCATGTTGACCTATGAGGATGCTCTGACCTTTGCGGTTCTGGATGCTGCAACGGCGCGGCTGGCGCGCTCGCGCGAAAGCATATTGGAGGATCTGGGCACCTATCTGGTATCGCATCCCAATGTTGAACCGCTGCGCCGTCTGCTGCGGTTTGGCGGCGTGACCTTTGTGGAGTTTCTGCATTCGCTCGATGATCTGCAGGGCAGGGGGCGGCTGGCGGTGCCTGACCTTGATTTGCCCGCGCTGGAACTGCTGGAACATACCCCGGATCGCTTTACACTGCACTGCCGCTCGCCCCACCCGGGGCTTGGCTTTGTGGCCGTGGGGATATTGCGCGCCATGGCCGATGACTATGGTGCGTTGGCCATGCTGGAACATCAGGGCAGCCGGGATGGCACGGAATTGATCGCCATTGATCTGCTTGACCAAAGCCATGCCGAAGGGCGGCGGTTCGAACTGGCGCTGGGGTCGACACAATGATGGACGGCAGCACCCAACTCGACAGTCTGAGCATTGACCCCGCTGCCGTCGGCTTTCTGATGCCGATGCATCTGGTGGTCAGCCCGACCGGCCACATCCGCAGCGTCGGCCCGACCATGATGAAAGTCTGCCGCGATGCCCGGGTGATCGGCCAGCGGTTTCTGGAACTGTTCGAGTTGCGGCGGCCGCGCAATGTGGTGACAATGGCTGAATTGGTGCAGGGCGGTGCTGTTCGCCTGTCGCTGGCGCTTCGCATGCCCCCGAAAACCAGCTTCAAGGGGATCGCGGTGCCATTGGGGCCGGGGCAGGGCATGTTGATAAACCTGTCATTCGGTATTGCTCTGGGCGATGCGGTGCGTGATCACCACCTGTCGGATTCCGATTTTGCCCCGACTGATCTGACAGTTGAAATGCTGTATCTGTCGGAAGCAAAAACCGTGGTGCTGGATGAATTGCACCGGCTGAACCAGCGCTTGCAAGGTGCCCGGAAAGTGGCGGAAACGCTGGCGCTTACCGATGCCGTTACCGGCCTGAGCAACCGCCGTGCCATGGGGATAGCGCTTGACCGCATGGCGCGCACCGGAACCCCGTTCAGCGTGATGACTATCGACCTTGATTTCTTCAAACAGGTCAATGACACCTTGGGCCACGCCGCAGGCGATTTCGTGCTTTATCAGGTTGCACGTATCTTGTGCGCCGCAACCCGGGGCAGCGATACGGCCGCCCGCATCGGTGGCGATGAATTCGTGCTGATCTTTCCCAACCTGACCGACGAATTCATGCTGTGCTCGATTGCCCACCGCATCCTGTCGCGGCTGGAGGAACCGATGTCGTTCGACGGAAATCCCTGCCGGATTTCCGCCAGTATCGGCACCACCATGTCAACCCAGTATGCCAAGGCAGACCCCGAGCAGATGCTAAACGACGCCGACCGCGCGCTTTATGCCTCCAAGCGGCGCGGGCGGCGGCAGGTCACTGCCTTTACTGCCGATCTGGACCAGATGCCCGAAACCTGACCCCTGTCGCATCGCTGCCGCCCCCCCTTCCAACAGGGCCGAAAACCCGGCATTGTCATCGCCAATCCAAAGGGAGCGGTGTGATGAAGGTATTTTTCAGCGAAGATCACCGCCTGCATTTTCCACAGGCCGAACTGTCGGGCGGGCAGTTCGTCACCCCCTATGAACGCCCGTCGCGGGTGGAATATGTGCTGGCCCGGCTGAAAGAGCGGGGCTTGCGCGATCTGGTGGCCCCCGGCCCGGTCGATATGGCGGCGATCCGCGCCATCAATACCCCGGATTTCCTTGAATTTCTGGAAAGTGCCTACGACCAGTGGAAAGCGGCGGGCTGTGGCGGCGAAGTGATTGCCGCCGGGATGCCGACCCGGCGGATGCAGATGGGCCGGGTGCCGCGCAACATTGATGGCAAGGTCGGCTACTACTGCCACGCCTCTGAAACCGCGATCACCGGCGGCACCTGGGCTGCCGCTCTGTCATCCGCCGCATCCGCCCAATCGGCTCAGCGCCATGTGGGGGGTGGCGATGGCAGCGCATTCGCGCTGTGCCGCCCGCCCGGCCATCATGCCACGGCCGACCAGTACGGCGGCTATTGCTTTTTGAACAACGCTGCCATTGCCGCCCAGATGTTCAC
>Ga0105049_10000628_pt1 | contig 39277 bp, 28 predicted proteins | sample MAT06_FD_78087 | JGI IMG/M metagenome (GOLD analysis project Ga0105049, IMG submission 78087) | Freshwater microbial communities from Lake Fryxell liftoff mats and glacier meltwater in Antarctica - MAT-06 | ecosystem: Environmental > Aquatic > Freshwater > Ice > Liftoff microbial mat | place...
ATCTAAAATAAACGGTCCCATACCGCGTGATCGTAGGTTAACATGGCTAAAACAAAGACTGCTTTCTTCTGCCAGAATTGTGGCGCTCAAAGTCCGAAATACATGGGCAAATGCCCCAGTTGTGGGGAGTGGAATACGTTTGTGGAAGAGGTTTTGCAAAAAGAACCAGGCACCGGAATTGGGATTCCGTCCCGCCGACCTACTTCGGTACCTAAACCAATCAGGGATCTTGACACTTCCATTTCGCAGCGCATCACGCTTCACGATGGCGAGTTAAATCGCGTGCTCGGTGGTGGAATCGTTCCTGGCAGCCTCGTTCTATTTGGTGGTGAGCCTGGTATAGGAAAGTCCACACTCATGCTTCAGGTGGCGCTTCGCCAGCAGGATTTGAGCGTGCTATATGTAAGTGGAGAAGAAAGCGAAGATCAGCTTCGTATGCGGGCCGATCGACTTGGTCTTGATAATCCACGCTGTTTAATTCTCATGGAATCGTCAGTGAGTCAAATACTCGGACACCTTGAGGACATTCAACCCAATCTCGTGATCATTGATTCGATACAGACTCTTCACAGTGATGCAGTGGAGAGCTTTCCTGGCAGTGTGTCGCAGGTGCGGGAATGCGCTACGCGGCTTCTTCAGTATGCCAAAGAGAATCAGGTGACCGTATTTCTAATTGGACACATCACAAAAGAAGGCACACTCGCCGGACCGAAGGTGCTCGAGCACATGGTTGACACAGTGCTCCAATTTGAAGGAGATCGCAACCACATGTATCGCATTTTGCGTTCCACCAAAAACCGTTTTGGCTCCACAAACGAACTGGGCATCTATGAGATGCAATCTGCTGGATTGCGTGAGGTCGAAAATCCATCTGAAATACTGATTCATTCTGCCGGTCCTCCACTAAGCGGATCGGCAATCGCAGCTTCATTAGAAGGAATGCGACCACTGCTGATTGAAATTCAGGCGCTCGTGAGCACGGCTGTATATGGCACTCCACAGCGGAGCACTACCGGATTCGATATACGTAGATTAAATATGCTCCTCGCAGTATTGGAAAAACGGTGTGGATTCAGGCTAGGAATGAAGGATGTATTTCTCAACATTGCCGGTGGAATGCGCATCGAAGACCCTGCCATGGATCTCGCCGTAATTGCAGCAGTTCTTTCGAGCAGTGAGGATCTTCCTTTACCTCCGCATGCCTGTTTTGCAGGTGAGGTTGGACTGAGTGGAGAAATCCGCCCGATCGCGCGAATTGATCAACGTATTCAAGAAGCATGCAGGTTGGGTTTTGAAAAAATGTATGTCCCACGCCCGGCTAAAGGCAGCATCACCTCACCGGCTTCAATGCAAATCATTGCCGTTTCGCGGGTAGATGAATTATTCAGCGAACTCTTTGGCTAAATAATTCCGTTCATTCAATATTATTCCCGCCGTATCGTTCAACGGGCTAACTTTCCCATTGCTAAACCTCCTTACTCCATGACTTTTCAGGCTGCGCTTCAGAGAACATCGCTTCTCGCCATTGCCCTTGTGCTTTCTCTCAGTCAAGGTTGCAAGCCCAAGAAACCTATTGAAATCGATCCGGCATTTGCGCAGTATGTCTCGGCATTTACGTCCGGAACTATTTCCGCAACTGGGAAAATTCGCATTCGTTTTACAGAAGAATTCAAGGAAAACATCACCCTTGAAACTCCCTTGAAAGAAGGCTGGATCAGCTTCTCCCCCTCCATAAAAGGAGATCTCGTATGGACTGACACGCAAACGTTAGAATTTCGTCCAACGGAGTGGCTAGAACAAGGTCAGTTGTACGAGGTGAGTTTTAAGCTCAGTGAAATCACCTCAGTTCCTGAAAACCTCAAGGACTTCCAGTTTTCGTTTGCCGTGTTCCATCAACACATGGAAACGGAAATCAACTCCATTCAATCGTATGATCAGATTGATCTAACGAAGATGGAAATGAAGGGCACCATTCGTACGATTGATGTATGCAAGTCAGATGAATTGGAGAAGACCTTGAGCGCAGCGCAATCTTTTGGCCCGCTTGCTGTGAGATGGGATCATTCCGAAGATATGCGTCTGCACCACTTCACGGTGGACAGCATACGTCGCACTGAGCGCGCTGATTCCGTTCTTGTAAAATGGAATGGCAAGGCCATCGGTGCTGATCAGGAGGGACGCTATGCCCAAGAAATCCCTGCATTGGGCGACTTCAAAGTGATCTTTACGAAGGTCGTTCAGCAGCCTGAACAATACATCATACTTCAATTCTCTGACCCTCTTGATGCTTCGCAAAACTTGGAAGGACTTGTGGTTCTCGATCAGGTATATGAAGAACGAATGGTGCTCGATCACAATGAGATTCGTATTTATCCGCCCTATCGACTTACCGGTACTCATACCGTTATGGTGTACCGCGGGGTGAAAAACAGCATGGGATTTCCGTCCATTCAAGAACAACAAGTGGTGGTTCAATTTGAAGATTTGAAACCGCTGATTCAAGTGCCTAATGACAAGCGGGTTATTCTCCCCTCCACTGACGGCATGGTCTTTCCATTTCAAGCAGTCAATCTGTCCTCTGTAGACGTTAGAATTATCCGCGTCTTTGAAAACAACATTCCGCAATTTCTTCAAATCAATGAAATGGGATCTGACACAGAAATGAAACGTGTCGGACGCCAGGTGATCAAGAAAACCATTTCGCTCAACGCCGATGGATCGAAAGATCTCGCGCAGTTGAATTGGTTCTATCTGAATCTGGATGAAATAGTGCAATCCGAGCCTGGAGCAATTTATCGCGTGGAGCTTGGATTTAAACGTGAGTATAGTCTCTATCCCTGCGAAGGCTCGTCTGCAACGGAAACCCAAATAGAAGAAGAGCTTGCAACCGATTGGGACGAAGAAGAAAGCGACGCGAGTTATTGGGACTATTTCGACGATTACTGGTATGGTGAATATTATGACGAATACTACGACTACGATTACGATTGGGAGGAACGAGAAAATCCATGCAGTTCGTCCTACTACAAATACCGTCGTCCGGTTGGCAAAAACATCCTGGCATCTGACCTCGGATTAATTGTCAAAAAAGGCGATGACCAATCGCTGGAGTGCTACGTGACCAACATAAAAACAGCACTGCCGATGAGCGATGTGTCCATCGACATCCTCAATTATCAGCAGCAGAGCTTAGCATCAGGCCGCACCAACAATGAAGGAAGATTTTCAGTAGATAAGTTAGATGGAACTCCATTTCTATTGGTAGCCAAAAAAGATCGTCAGGCTGGCTATCTTAAGTTAGATGGTGGACATTCTCTTGCGATCAGTTCGTTCGATGTAGGTGGCTCCACATCGCAGAAAGGTCTGAAAGGATTCATCTATGGAGATCGTGGCGTGTGGCGTCCAGGAGACACACTATTTCTGGCATTTATGCTGGAAGATGATCGCAAGACCCTCCCGGGAGGACATCCCATTCAGTTTGAATTAAAAGATCCACGCGGACGAGTAGTTCAGAAAATGATGCGTTCGGTAAACGACACAAAACTGTTTCCTCTGACCTGTTCAACCTCATCCGACGCACCTACCGGAACTTATACCGCACAGGTGCGTGTGGGTGGAGCCACATTTACTAAGCCGATACGAATTGAAACGGTTAAGCCAAACAGACTTAAACTCTCTCTTGACTTCGGAAAAGAACGCATCACTGCGCTTGATCAGAAAATGTCTGGCGTACTCTCTGTAAAATGGCTCCACGGTGCTGTGGCAAAAAATCTTAGAACCAATGTATCTGCTACTTTCAGTGCCACTACTACTCGCTTTGATCGGTTCACTGATTACACCTTCGACGATGCGGTGAAGCAATTCGAAGCCGAAGAACAAGTCATTTTTGATGGTCAAGTAAATGCGGAGGGTAAGGCGACCATTCCTGTAGAAGTAAATCTTCAGGGAAAATCTCCGGGCATGGTCAATGCTAATTTCAGTATTAAGGTATTTGAAGAGGGTGGTGATTTCTCCGTAGATCGCTTTACAATTGCGTATGCACCCTATGACCGCTTCGTGGGTGTTCGTCTGCCCCAAGGTGACAAGGCCAGAGGTATGCTTCTTACCGATACCGATCATAAAGCAGAAATCGTGACAGTAGATGCTAATGGAAAGCCAACAGCCGTGAAAAACCTCACTTGGCAGGTATATAAAATTGCGTGGCGTTGGTGGTGGGAACAGAGCTCTGACAACCTTGCCAACTATGTCGGATCAGAATCCACAGTGCCCATTGCCTCAGGCAATATTTCCACTTCATCGGATGGAAAAGCCACCTTTAAGTTTCAAGTGAAGTACCCCGACTGGGGCCGTTACCTCGTGCGCGTAATCGATGCCGACGGCGGACACTCCACTGCACAGCCTGTATACATTGATTGGCCGGGTTGGGCAGGACGAGCTCAGACTGAAAATCCCGGTGGGGCCAGCATGCTGATGTTTGCCCTCGACAGCGATAAATACACTGTTGGCGATGAATGTGCGCTCACTATTCCCAGCAGTGGTGAAGGACGGCTCTTAGTGTCCATCGAAAATGGATCGCGGGTTATTGAATCACATTGGGTTGTTCCTCAAAAAGAACAAACCCGATTCACGTTCAAGACCACCGAAGAAATGACGCCCAACGCTTATGTGCATGTGACCCTCATTCAACCCCATGCGCAATCGGTAAACGACATGCCACTTCGGATGTACGGCATCCTTCCTCTGTTTGTAGAAAATAAAGACTCCCACATTGAGCCGGTGATCACGATGGCCAAGGAACTTGCTCCTGAAAAAGCATTTGATGTAAAAGTGTGCGAAAAGAGCGGCAAGAGTATGTCTTACACTCTCGCCATCGTCGATGAGGGATTACTTGATCTGACGAGATTCAAAACGCCTGATCCGTGGAATCACTTCTATGCGCGAGAAGCATTAGGCGTAAACACCTTTGACATGTACGACGAAGTCATTGGTGCGCTGGGCGTAAAAGCTGACAGACTGCTTAGTATTGGCGGTTCCGATGATCTAACGAAAAAGGGTAAGAATCAAGTCAATCGGTTCAAGCCCGTAGTGATTTATGAAGGACCATATACCCTAAAGCCAGGAGAGTGTAAGACACACAAGCTTACGATGCCGAATTATATCGGCGCTGTTCGCGTTATGGTAGTGGCTCGCAAAGATGAAGCCTATGGTAATGTAGAAAAGAGCGTCCCGGTTAAGAAGCCATTGATGGTACTTGCTTCACTTCCCCGCGTGCTGGGCCCAGGCGAAAGCGTGCAACTTCCTGTCACGGTATTCGCTATGGACAAAGCAGTAAAGGAAGTGCAGGTTAGCGTGGAGGTAAACAGTCTGCTTCAATTGAGCGGATCGAACGAATGTTCGGTTTCATTTTCTCAGCCAGGAGATCAGGTGATTAATTTCCCTCTCACCGTGAAGAATGTGGAAGGCAAGGCTACCGTTAAAGTTTCTGTGTCAAGCGGTGCTTTCAAGAGCACTTACGATGTAGAATTGGAGGTAAGAAGTCCCAATCCCGTTCAAACCACCTTTATCGAATCGGTTGTAGACGCTGGTAAAGACTGGAGTCCGGTGTTTGACCTTACCGGAATCGCGGGAACCAACTCTGCGATGCTGGAGGTAAGCACCGTCCCCGCAGTAGACTTTGGTCGACGCTTGAAATATTTGCTTGACTATCCACATGGATGTTTGGAGCAAACTACATCTCAAGCATTCCCTCAACTTTATCTCGCCGATGTAATGGATCTTGGAGAGAAAGAAAGAAAACGTGCAGAAGACAACATAAAGGCAGCTATCAACAAACTTGCGCCTTTCCAAACGGCAAGCGGAGGATTCACCTACTGGCCCGGAAATACAGAAGAAGATCAGTGGGCCACTACGTATTGTGGTCACTTCATGTTGGAGGCTAAGAAGAAGGGATTCTCACTGCCGGTCGGCTTTGAATCAAGTTGGCTCGCATTTCAAAAGAAGACTGCACAAAATTGGAGAATGCCGGACGGCAAAGATGGCAATCCTTATTACCAACAAGGGGATCTTGAGCAGGCCTATCGTCTCTACACACTTGCCCTAGCCAACCAACCTGAGATGGGAGCAATGAACAGGTTAAAGGAACGTCCGAAACTGAGCTACACCGCCCGCTGGCGCCTAGCTGCAGCGTATGCACTCAGCGGTCAAAAAGAAACCGCCCGTCAATTGGTGAAGCAGATTCCCTCCACGGTTAGTGAGTATACTGAGTTGGGATACACTTATGGCAGCAAACTGCGCGATGAAGCCATGATCATCGAAACACTGGTGCTTCTCGAAGACCGAACTACTGCAGCGTCACTCATCAAGGAATTGTCTGCCCGACTTTCTTCCGACTCTTGGTATAGCACACAATCTACCGCATTTGGATTGCTGGCCATTTCGCGATTCGCGGCAAAAGAACTCGGTAAAGAGATTCGCTACACCATAGCTCTGAATAGCAAAACACAACCAGAGAAGGTAAGCAACAAGCCGATCATTCAGCAAACGCTCGACGCAAAACTGAAAGGAAACAACCTTGTGCTGCGCAATACTACAGGGAATATCCTCTATGCGCGCATCATTCTGAGTGGCAAGCCTGCTGCAGGAGTTGAGCAGGTTGTTTCCAACGGTATGACTATCGACGTTAGCTACCAAACCGTTGCCGGCCAAGCGGTGAATGTGTCACGAATCGAACAAGGCACAGATTTCTATGCGCTCGTTTCCATTTCGCATACAGGAGTCCGACAGCGGTATGATGAACTTGCGCTCACAGAGGTTTTTCCGAGCGGGTGGGAGATTATCAATTCAAGGCTCGATCCTTACGCTGTGGCTTCTGAACAGGATTTACCAGAATATCAGGACATCCGTGATGACCGAGTACTGACTTATTTTGATCTCTATCCAACCAAAACAAAAACGTACAGGGTTAAGCTAAATGCGTCCTATCTCGGTAGGTATTATCTGCCCGGTTTCCATTGCGAAGCGATGTACGACAAGTCCATTCAGGCGAGAAACAAAGGTCAATGGGTAGAAGTGGTGGTTCCCGGAAACGCTACTGCTGCTGTGAAACAATAAGGATGAGCGGTGCGAAAATGTACCGCCCGCTTTATGTCATGTGATGAAAAAATGGACTCGGCGTAGTGTATTCCTAGCGGCCAGCGTATTGTTTGGTCTGTTTCTGTTTTGTCTTCCGCAACACTTATTCGTACGTGAGCATAGCACTGTGCTCTATTCTGCCGAAGGAGAATTACTCAGCGCAATCACCGCAAGCGATGGTCAGTGGCGTTTTCCGGAGCGAATGGAAGTGCCTGAGAAATTCGCGACAGCCATTCTTCAATTCGAAGACGTGCACTTCCGTGCTCACAGTGGTATTTATTTACCTTCCATTTTGCGCGCGATTCAGCAAAATGTTCGCCGCGGAAAAGTAGTGCGCGGAGGAAGCACAATCTCGATGCAAGTCATTCGACTGAGTAGAAACAACCCACCCCGCACTGTGCGTGAAAAGGTCGTGGAAATGTTCATGGCGCTTCGATTGGAATGGCGCTATTCAAAAGATGAAATTCTCGCCTTCTACTCATCGCATGCACCTTTCGGAGGAAATGTAGTTGGACTTGATGCTGCCGCTTGGCGTTACTTTGGACATCGCGTGGATGATCTGACATGGGCGGAGGCAGCGACTTTGGCGGTGCTCCCTAATGCACCTTCGCTCATTTTTCCGGGGAAAAATCAGGAGAAATTGCTGCTTCGCCGGAACCGATTACTGGAACAGTTGCATCAGTCTGGTCATTTAGATATCGAAACATTGGAGCTTAGCTATCTCGAGCCACTTCCGGGCAAGCCCTATCCTCTTCCGCTCGATGCCCCGCATCTCCTGACCACTTTGTGCAAGCAATCAGGGGCAGGTAAAGTGTATCCAACCAGCATTCGCCATCCACTTCAATTGCAAACTATTTCTGCTATAAGAAAGCATGTCGATCTATTTGAGCCCAGCCATGTGCACAACGCTGCCGCCCTCATTATTGAGGTAGAAACCGGAAAAGTGCTCGCTTATGTGGGCAACGTCTCTGATGAAAAAAATCGCTATTCAAACATGGTAGACGTCATTCCTGCGCGGCGAAGTAGTGGAAGCATTCTCAAACCATTTCTATATGCTTCAATGCTCAATGATGGATTAATTCTTCCGAAAACACTTGTGGCTGATATTCCAGTGCAATACGATGGTTTTTCACCCAAAAATTATTCTCAAACCTATGATGGTGCAGTACCTGCCAGTCAGGCACTCTCTCGTTCCCTGAATATACCATCCGTTATCATGCTTAAGGACTACAGCTACCCTAGATTCTATCATCAACTCAAAAAGTTGGGATTTAGTCACCTTGATCAATCAGCAGACCACTACGGATTGTCACTGATACTTGGAGGTGCGGAAGCGAGCTTGTGGGATGTGTGCAGAGCCTATGCGGGCATGAGTCGCACACTCAATCAGTACAACCGGGGTCAGGGTTATAGCGAAAGTGTGTATCTCACACAATCTGCAACCTCCTTTGATGGAGAGTCTGAAAGTGTTCGTGAAAATTATCCCCCGCTTGATGCTGCATCCATCTGGACAACCTTCACCGCTTTGCTTGAAGTAAATCGACCCGAATCAGAAATTGGCTGGGAGGCGTACAATTCATCGGGACCGATCGCATGGAAAACAGGCACAAGCTTTGGAAACCGCGATGCATGGGCTGTGGGAACGACTCCTGAATACGTAGTTGGAGTTTGGGTTGGTAATGCTGATGGTCAAGGCCGGCCAGAACTCACTGGAGTGAATGCGGCGGCTCCACTGATGTTCGATCTGTTCACCCGTCTTCCTTCGCATACTTGGTTTGCCCTGCCGATTGCAGATCTAAATACCGCTCATGTGTGTCGGGAAAGTGGAATGATTGCAAGTGCTCAGTGCCCAGCGGTGGATACGATACTCGTTCCGTTTGCCGGCATTTCTTCCTCCCCATGTCACTATCACAAACTACTTCACCTTGATCGTGAGGGAGCGCATCAGGTAACGAACACATGTTACTCTCCTAGTGAAATGAAAAATGTACCTTGGTTTATTCTTCCCGGTGTACAAGAATATTACTATCGAAAAAAACATCCCACCTACCTCGATGCGCCCGCGTTTGCAGATGGGTGTGATCCCAATGAACGCATTCCCATTTCGCTTATTTATCCCAAATCAAACAGTCCAATTATTTTACCCCGCAATCTCTCGGGCGTAAAAGAAAATACCGTCTTGCGTGCATCGCATCAGGAGTCTGATGTAACTCTATTCTGGCATCTTGATGGAAACTATCTTGGCTCAACACAAACCATTCACGAGTTAGAAATTCATCCGGAACCCGGCTCGTACACACTCACAGTAATCGATAACTACGGTAATCTTTTGGAGAAAACCATTCGGGTGGTTCGGAAGTGATCTACTTTTTATTGATCGGTGATCCCTCAAGCACCTTCACCACTCTACCTTCTTCATACACCTGACGGATGATGACCTGGCCTGTCTTTTCATCGTAGGAGGTATACTCCCCATGCAGTCGGTTGCTCTTGTATGCTGACTCTTCAATAACTCTTCCGCGCTGAGAATGTGTGACAGACTTCCCATTGAGCTTTCCTTCCTTGTATTGGCACGTACGGAGAATGCCTCCGAAATCATAGTAGTACGACCATTTTCCATCTGGCTTTCCGTTCCGGAAATTTCCTTTGCTCTCCAACTTGCCTTGTGCATTGTACATTTCAGACGGGCCATTCAAAACGCCTTGGTCGTTGTATGTTTCCAATCTCTTCGACTTTCCTTTCTCCCCCCAATACATCCATTCCCCTACTTTCAAATCGCTCTTCCATTCTCCTGTATAATTGCGCACACCACCGGAATGATAACCTTCCCATTTCCCATTCATTTTACCCGAGAGGTAGCTACCCTTATCTTTTAGTTTTCCACTTTCGTAATTACTGAACCATTCACCGTCGGAAAGATCATCCTTGTAATTGCCTTGTTGAAGAATACGTCCGCTCTCAAACCAGACTGTCCATTTGCCAGTACGCTGACCTATTTGGTAGTTGCCCTGCTTCCAAGGTTCTCCGGTGAAATACTGATAATCCCAAATGCCCTGCATCACGCCTTTAGAATAAGATCCCCAATAGTGTTTGTTGCCGTTGCCGTACCAATAAATCCAATCTCCTTCCTGCAAATCCTGATCGAATGATCCTTCCATATCGAGCTTTCCGCCCTGGATGTACCATTTCCAGTATCCCGTCTTTTTTCCTTGATCATACGATCCGATAACCTCTGGCTCGCCATCAAGGAAATACGTTTCGAAAACACCATGCAACACATCTTGATCAAAATTCGCCTTGCGAGTTAGCTTGCCCGTAGAGAAATACTCCAGCCATTCGCCCGTTTTTCTTCCTGCATGATAGGTGCCTGAAACTCTTCGCTGTCCGTCCGAAAAAAATTCAGTAAATGGCCCGTGAGGAAGTCCATTCAGATAGGACATCTGTTCACGCACCTTCCCGTTGGCAAAAATATCCTTGACCATGCCGGTGCCATTCTCGACAACTCGAGTACCCTTTTCATCTGCGAAAAGAAACAAATACACCAGAGAATCAGTGTACAGTTCAATTTTCGACGTATCGCCTGACGGAGCAAAGTTGCACCATTTTCCAGTGCGCTTTCCATTAAGAAAGAAGCCCTCCTCCATCTTCTCGCCGCTCAATGCGAAGGATCGTTGAACACTATCCTGCTTGTCCAAGACAAAGAAACCTTCTGTCATTAGCTGTCCATTAGGATGATAGCGCTTGACACTTCCGTTGAGCTTACCCATGCGGTAGTTGGCTTCCTCCTGCAATACGCCGGAGTCGAAATAAAATCGCCACAGACTATCTTCCAGTCCTCGCTGGTAGACTCCTTCGCTGCGCACTTTCCCGTTCGGGTAAAAATCCTTGAATTCCTGTCGCTGGGCGACAACCGGCTTCGAAACGAGGCACCCAAGTGCAATCCAAAATAACCATTTCATCATATTCAAAAGTAAATAGGTGATATCAGCTCAAAACAGACTCTAGAAACGATTTTACACATCATTTCGTGCGTGATCATCCTCAATCAGAACACGCTCCATGTTCCATGTTCTCACATTGTACACCACAGAAGGCATTGCACCTAGAAGGCCGATAAGGAATAAAACCCCCAGAAGAATATCGTCTGCTTCTCCTGAAAAATGCCCTCCAATGCCTCTCAGAGAAGCTACACTGATAAAGGCAAACACCAACTCAACACACGTGCAGACCACTGCCAGCACTATCATCACTTCCGAGTTCTTGTAGATTCTTCTATCCTGAGCAGAAAAAGTAAGTTCGTTGTCAAGCGTGCCAATCGATTCATACACGGGCAATGGCAGCCTCGAGCGTGTGACTCCTGCATAAATTAGCTGGGCGATTCCATGCGCGAAAATGACAAGGAGATAGAAAATTCCGTTGGTCAAATTGAAGCCATCCGTCATCAACGAGTGTGTCAAAAGGACTGAAGAAACCACTGATGCAGTGAGTCCGTACCAGAAAGCAATTCGTGCGAGCGTATTCAATGTCATGGGTGGAAATAACGTAATTTCGGTCAAAGAAACACCAACTGAATGAAATCCGTCGCTTCTCTTCATTTGCGCAAAGCCTCACTATTGGTTCTGACGATACTCACGCTCCTTTCATCACACAGTAGGGCGCAAATGACCATTGAAGTGACTGGATTGCCGCAGCTCACTCCACTATTTGATACACTCTACATGACTGGTTCATTCAACAACTGGGCACCGGGTGAGGAGGACTATGCACTTACCGCATCGCTCACTGGAAGTTGGGAAGTTCAGATTAACGGATCAGTAGGTGAAACGATTGAATTCAAATTCACTCGCGGAAATTGGGAAACGGTGGAAGGAAATGCTGCGGGAGGATTCCTCCCGGATCGTTCTGCCGTGTATGTCCCTAATGCCACGCTGCAAGTTCAGATTCAAGGCTGGGAAGACATTGCAGGGAATCACTCAGTGACTCCCCACATGCGCATTTTAGACAGCAACTTTCACATTCCACAGCTCAATCGCGACAGAAGAATTTGGATTTGTTTGCCCGATGATTATGAAAGCTCAAGTGCAGACTATCCTGTTTGGTATATGCATGACGGGCAAAACCTGTTCGATTCGGCCACGTCATTTGCTGGAGAATGGGGAGCGGATGAAGTAATGGCGGAGTTACCTGTAGATTTCTGCCGCTCCATTATTGTGGGTATCGACAACGGCGGTGCGGATCGTATTAACGAGTTGGCTCCATGGTACAATCAGAGCTATGACGCAGGTGGCGAAGGCGCTCAATACGCGCAGTTCATTATCAATACGCTAAAACCTTTTGTTGACATACACTTCAGAACGCTTCCCCAACGTGAGCATACGGCTACGGCAGGATCATCGCTTGGGGCGCTGATCAGCGCGTACATGTTACTTGAGCATTCGGATGTATTTGGTCAGGCGGGATTACTTTCACCTGCATTTTGGTTCAACCACGATCCACTTATGGCTCTCGCGTCTAACGCCGATCTTCCTTCCGATTCAAGGGTCTATTTGATCGCCGGCCAAAACGAGAGCGGCACGATGGTTCCTCATATGAATGAAATGCGCGACCACCTGCTTGGCGCTGGAATTCCAGCCGATCAGATTGCACTGGTATCGGATCCGCAAGGCGCCCACAGCGAATGGTTTTGGGCCGAATCCTTTCCGGAAGTGTATTCGTTTCTTGCTTCGTGCAGTGGACCAACCAGCATTTCCGAAAATCCAGATACCCGCTGGTTGGCCTATCCTAATCCGGCAGGCGATTTACTCACCATTCAAGGTCCGGAGGAATTCATCGGGCGAGCGGTTATTCGGGATTCATCAGGCAAGATCATCCTTGAAAAAGGAATCGCTGCATCACCTTCAGCGACTCTGCCAATTGAAATAGGTTCACTCGCTAGTGGCGGCTATTTTTGTGAAGTCATTCCATCAGGCGGTGCCGTCGAATACACCCGCGGAAGGCTCCTATTTTCATTTATCAAAAAATAAAGATTGTCATGAGCGATTCGCACTCCATAATATCCTCTGAGTCTGCGCCAAAACCTGTTGGAGCTTACCCTCATGCTCGTCGGGTGGGTAATTTGCTGTTTTTGTCAGGCGTTGGACCACGCACAGCTGGGAGCGATGCCACCGATAGTGCTGTGCCTGGACTCATACTGGACAAGAATGGTAACTTTCTTGAATTTGACTTCGAGGCGCAGTGTCGTAGCGTCTTTCACAATGTTCGAGTAATACTGGAGTCAAGTGGCTCTAAGTGGGAAAATCTGATCGACGTGACTGTTTTTTTGGTCAACATGAAGCGTGACTTCCACACGTATAATCGGCTCTATGCCGAGTACTTCAAGGAAGCTCAGCCGTGCCGAACAACTGTCGAGATCAATTCACTTCCCACGCCAATCGCTATTGAGTTGAAGTGTATTGCTACAATCTGATCTATCAGTCCGTACCGTAAACGCTGCCGTTTCTGTAAACTCTGAGGAATTGGCAAAGAGTTTGACTTAGCCCCTTCACTATGAAAAAGATTCTCCTGTTCATCTTCCTTGGTGCCTTGCTGGCTGCTGGAGCGCATGCACAGGCATCCAAGCCCGCCAAAGTCAAACTTGACCACTTACCCGTCGGAGAGTTGCGCACGCTGAACAATAATTCCTTTAAAGCTGGCGAAAAGATATCCTTCCGTGTTCACTATGGAATTCTCAACGCCGGTATCGCAACCCTTTCGGTGCACGAAACCAAACAAACGTTCAACGGTCGTGAAGCCCTTCACATCATTGGAGAAGGACAAAGCGTAGGCTCCTTCGACTGGTTTTTCAAGGTTCGAGACCGTTATGAGACATACCTCGACAAAGAAGGGTTATTTCCGCATCGCTTTATCCGCAACTGCGATGAGGGTGGATACAAAATCTTCCAGGACTATACTTTCTATCAGGACAAGCGTGCATTCAAAAACCACAAAGGGGAAGCATACATGGCCCCTGAGTTTATTCAGGATATGATTAGCAGCTACTTTTATGCCCGTACCTTGGATTATTCTAAGATGAAGAAAGGAGAAGTTCTGACCGTAATGACCATCGTGGATGATGAGATTTATCCGTTGAAAATGAAGTTCCTTGGACGAGAAAAGATCACTATCGATTTGGGCACGTTCAATTGCCTTCGCTTTGCACCTGTTGTTCAGAAAGGTCGGGTATTCAAAAAAGAAGAAGACCTGAGTGTCTGGATCACCGACGATGCAAATCACATTCCTGTGCTGGCAAGGGCCAAGATATTGGTTGGATCAGTCAAAATGGAGCTGACCAGCTACAGTGGGCTGGCCAATCCCGTCAACCTAGGTGTGAAATAGTATTGCGGATTGGAATGCCCTTCAATAGAATGAAAATCATACTGGGGTAACAAACCCTCTAAAACAGTGGTTCTCCGAGGTGACTGTTTTGTTTTTGAGAGTACTGTCTACATTTGCACCCTCTTAATTGAATGACATGGACATGAAAGCGTTAGTAGAAGCATTTCCTCAGCATCTGGAAGAAGCCCTCAAAATTGGTCGTGCTGCAACCTTGAAGGCACCAGGACGCACATTCAGCAACATCGTCATCTCCGGTCTTGGGGGATCGGGTATTGGCGGAAAAATTGTTTCTCAACTGATTGCGGACCGCTGTGCAGTGCCAATCACTTGTGCCAGCGACTACGTGCTACCAGCGTTTGTGAATGAGAATACACTCGTGATTATCAGCAGCTATAGCGGAGATACGGAAGAGACTGTTGCCGCGTTTCATGAGGCGAGAGAGCGGGGTGCGGAGGTAGCCTGTATCACTAGCGGTGGTAAGATCGGCAATCTGGCTACAGCACTTGGGTTGAACATGATTGTGATTCCGGGAGGCCAGCCTCCACGGGCAATGTTTGGATACAGTGCGATCCAGCAATTTTTTGTTCTAAGTGCTTATGGATTTATTGACCGCTCCTTTGAGCAGGAGATCGAAAAAAGTATCGCACTGATTCGTTCAGAGATTGAGACCATCCGGAAAGTATCTTCAGAAGCTGCGGCCAAAATAGTAGAGCGTATTCCTGTGCTCTATAGTGAGGCGATGTATGAAGGTGTTGCCATACGCTGGAGGCAGCAGATCAACGAAAACTCGAAGATGCTATGCTGGCATCATGTATTTCCTGAAATGAATCACAACGAATTAGTTGGTTGGACAGGAGGTGATAATCGGGTAGCCGTTCTGATGATCCGCAATGAAGATGATCATCGTCGTTCACAGATGCGCATGGATATTTGTAAGAAACTGATGGGTGAAAAGTGTGACACCATCATGGAGATCTGGAGCAAGGGTAGCACTCGTCTGGAGCGCAGCCTTTATCTAATTCATCTCGGTGACTGGCTCAGTATTGATCTTGCAGAACTTCGCAATGAAGATGCGGTGGCTATTCCCGCTATTATTTTCCTGAAAGGAGAACTCGCTAAAATCAACTGAATCCGCGCTTCTGGAAAATCCTTGCAATGAATCCCGCCGACTTGCCTCGCACTGTGCACTTTCATGATCTGGGTAAAAAGGATTATCAGGAAACATGGGATTTGCAGGAGCGCATATTTGCTGAGGCGGTAAAAGTCAAGTTCGCGAATAGGACTATTCCGGAAGACCAGCACATTCGATTAGATGATCACTTGTTCTTCGTGGAGCATCCCCCTGTGTACACCTTGGGAAAAAGTGGCGACGAGGCCAACTTGTTGCTGAATCGCGATGAGCTCAACCGACGACAGATTGGATATTATCCCATCAACCGGGGCGGCGACATCACCTTTCATGGTCCAGGACAAATAGTAGGATACCCCATTTTCGATCTGGAACATTTCTTCACCGATATTCATAAATACCTCCGTTACTTGGAAGAGGCAATTATTCTCACTATAGCAGAATATGGGGTAATAGGTGGGCGAATTGAGGGACTTACAGGCGTATGGGTCGATTGGGACAACCCTGCCAAAGCCAGAAAAATCGCGGCGCTCGGAGTGAAATGCAGCAGATGGATTACGATGCATGGCTTTGCATTCAATGTGAATACAGACCTAAGCTATTTCAATCACATTATACCCTGTGGTATCACTGATAAAGCGGTAACGAGTCTAGACCTAGAAGTGGGACGTCTCATCGATTACGAAGAATGTAAAAATCGACTGAAGCGTCATCTTTCGGAGGTTTTTGATTTTCAGTGGACGCAATCTTCAATGGAGGTTACCTGAACGACAGAGCCATTATCTTTCTGCCCTGAAGTTTCAGGATGTATATACCAACCTTCTATTACGGCAATATTCCGATTGAACCCTGGGAAATCCCGGCCTTTCTGATATTGATGATTGTGGTGTGGCTTATCTCCGGAACCGTGAGACGCCGGCAGATCAAACAGCATTCAGAGTACACGTACTTTCTTTGGGGGTTATGGGCTAAAATAGCCGGCGGAATTTTCTTTGGTCTCATCTACATCTTCTACTACCGCGGGGGCGATACGATAGGCTATTTTTCTAGTGCTTACTCCTATTGCGAACTCTTCCATTACAATCTCAACGATTTCTGGACGGCCTATTTCGGTCCGGTTAGCCAAGAAACCCTGAGTGTGTTCAGCAGTAAAACTGGAGAGCCACTTGGCTACATGTACTTCAACGATCAAACGAGGGTCGTGATTAAACTGCTCGTGCCATTTATGTTGGTCAGTGGAAAGAGCTATTTCATTTCCGGTGCTCTTGTTTCCATTCTCACTTATACTGGCGCATGGCGATTGTATCAAACCTTTGTGCGCTGCTTCCCTGGACATCAAAAGAATCTGGCACTCGCCATCCTTTTCATGCCATCAGTTGTCTTTTGGGGTTCTGGCATTTCAAAAGACAGTTATACCCTTGCGGGATCTTGTTTCTTTTTAAGTACAATAAGTCTATTGATCGACCGCAAAGGATCACTCATTTGGAATGTCATCATTCTCTTGTTGTCGGCCGGACTTATAATTCTTATCAAGCCGTATATCCTTCTCATTCTTTTACCGGGCACCTTAACCTGGATATTGTATTCGCGAATTCAAAACATCCGCAATTCACTCCTTCGCTATTCCATTGTGCCCTTTACCTATCTCGCGGTGATCATGGGCAGCTACGGCATACTTTCCGCGCTTGGGGGTTCCTTCGGAAAGTTCAGTATCGATAAGGCGCTGGAAACCGCAGTCGTATCGCAACGGGATTTAAAGCAAGAATACTATGAAGGAAACTCATTTGACATTGGTGAATTTGAGCCCACGTTAACAGGTGTGTTCTCCCGCTTTCCTGCTGCTACTATAGCTGGTCTTTTTAGGCCTTACCTCTGGGAAAGTCGAAATATCGTAATGCTCCTCAGTGGACTGGAGAACTTTCTTATTCTAATCATAACTCTCTATGTGCTATTCCGCTTGAAGTGGTCGGTCATATATTCCATCATATCCCATCATCCCATTTTGCTGTGTAGCTTTGTATTTTCCATTCTTTTCGCCTTTATGATTGGCCTGACGACATCCAATTTTGGCGCGTTAGTGAGATTTAAAATCCCATTGGTACCCTTGTACATGTCGACGATTTTACTGTTGCTTAGTCAGACCAAGAGACTGCGGTTCATGAAGAAAAAAAAGAAAACACTGATTTCCGGCTTATGACCAGGCTCTTACGTCGGATCTCATGGGTGGCTGACCGTATAAAAACGTGGCACATTTTCGTGGTAATCTTCGCGCTGCGAATTGTTTGGGCCTTATTTTCCGGATATGATCGGTTCGAATTGAACAACGACTCCGGATGGATTCTTCGTCTCATGACCGAAACTGGAAAGGGCGTGGTGAACTATGACATAGGAAGGTTCATTGTGTCGCCCTTGTATCCTTTTGTCGGCGGACTTTTTCAAATCGTCTTCGGTCCATGGTGGCTACTTGTGCTAATGCTGGCTCAAGTGGTTTTGGCTGCGTGGAGCGGAGTATGGTTATACCGTCTTGCCGTTACACTTTTTTCAAAAGAAACAGCGCTCATCGCCACGGCCCTTTTTGCCCTATTCCCTCTCACATTCTGGTGGACAGGCACGCTTGCCTCCGAGTCCCCTTTTCAATCACTTCTCATTGGTACTATTTATTTTCTGGTGAAATATACCTGCTCTCGATATGACGGTGATCTTATTTCGTCAGTGGTTTTTTTCTCCCTCGCGTACCTCACTAAATCGCATATCCTTCTCTTCGCACCATTCATCGCACTTTATCTTTGGAAAAATAGAATCTCCCTAAAAGAAGGACTGACCTCGGCAGCCTCCTATGCCGCTGTGAGTTTGCTCTTCAGTTTGCCCTACGGCTATCACACCTTCAAAAATCAGGGCACGTATGTGTTATCAAGCAACGGAGGGTCATTTCACTTTTACACTGGAAATTCACCCTTTGGATACCGGTCAATAGTAGATATTCCTGAAAGGGGCACTGAAGAATACCGCGCAATGCAAGCTTTTGAATTCACTCCATTCAACGGGGCACGGCACGACAGCTTAATGGTACTTCCGCAGGCACTCAAGCAGAAGGCCTATCTGCTTGAAGCCAAAGAATGGATTCGTTCGAACCCTGGAAAGTTTGCCGAATTAAAGGTTTACAATGCAGCCTTCTTTCTAATACCGGGAGTTTCATGGCGGCATTATGGGCTCGGACAATGGCTGGCCACATTCGCGATGAGCCTACCGATTTACTTTCTGGCTTACCTGCACCTTCTCAGATTGATTCGGCGGCCAGAGAAAGCCCATCTTTGGATGGTGTATCTATTCCTTACCATGCTTCTATTTTCCATGCTCTTCTATGTGCAAAATCGTTTTCGCACCATCACCTTAGAGCCATTCTATTTGCTCTATGCGGCCGAAGGAATGAGAAGAATAATGAGTAGTCGAGTGGAGACAGCCACTCACTCATGATGGTATTTTTCTCCTTTGAGAATAGTGAATCCCCGATACAGTTGTTCGACCAAAATAAGACGAACGAGATCGTGAGGAAAAGTCATTCGGGATAAGCAGACCGACTGATTGGCTCTTGACTTTACATCTTTTGAAAATCCGTGAGCTCCTCCGATGATAAGCACGAGGCATTTGATTCCCGAACTCATTCGCTTATTGAGCCATTCGGCCCACGCTGCAGAGGTAAATTCCAGACCGTGCTCATCGAGTAACACCACAAAATCATCCGAGCGCAACTGCGTCAGGAGTAGTTCACCTTCCGACTGACGGGCAGCATCCGGAGTAGGGTTCCGGGAAGAAGGATCCTTGAGTTCATTCCACTCCACACGGTTGTAATGCACAAGCCTCTTGAGAAAGAGATCGAGCCCTTCCTTCACATACTTCTGTTGGGTTTTACCCACCGCAATCACCCGAATGACCATACGGTTTATTACTCTCGCTTATCCTCTTTCGAGTCTCTCACATCCTGACGGGCGAGTGGATTTGCTGCATACTCCTTATAGTCTTTTCGCCTTTGGTAGATGTCGCATGCAGTAAAAATCGCCGCGCGAAGCGAAGACTCATCAGCCTCTCCTTTACCCGCAATATCATAAGCTGTTCCGTGGTCCGGCGACGTGCGCACTACTGGCAGTCCGGCTGTATAGTTCACCCCGGTTTCAAATGCCAATGCTTTAAAAGGAGCTAAACCTTGATCATGATACATGGCCAGCACTGCATCGAATTTGCGGAAAGCACCACTACCGAAAAATCCATCGGCACCAAACGGTCCGTAAACATACCAGCCACGGTCAGTAGCTTCGCGGATTGCGGGTGTGATAATATCCTTTTCCTCTGCACCCAGAAGACCATTGTCGCCAGCGTGAGGATTTAATCCCAACACGGCAATTCTCGGGTTAGATAACGCGAAATCGCGGAGCAAACTTTCTCGCATCAGCATCAGTTTCTCAATGATTCGCTCTTTGGTGATGGCAGATGCCACGTCCTTGAGCGGAAGGTGGCCAGTGACCACACCCACCCGAAGTGAAGGACTAATGAGAAACATCAGTACCTTTTCTGTACCAGCGATACGCGCCAGATATTCTGTGTGTCCGGGGAAATTAAATTCCTTGCCCTGAATAGTGTCTTTGTTAATGGGACAAGTCACCAATACATCCACCTTATTGGCAGCGAGATCACTGACTGCCGCCTCAATACTTCGGAAGGAAAATTCACCCGCCGCTTTGTCCGGCTTGCCAAACTCTACATTCAAATCGAAGTCCTTTTGGATAGACACTAGATTTACCTTGCGGTGCTGCAACTCACTTGCGCTATTTATGGTCGTGTATGAAAAATCATCAAGAAGATTCGCCTTTTTGTTCAAGCGCACTAATTCTGGATGTGCATAGATAACGGGTGTTATTTGCTCCAGCATTCGTGAATCGCTGAATACCTTCATGATCGTTTCCATTCCTACCCCATTTGGATCACCCGAGGTAAGAGCTACACGGATACGTTGGTCTGCTTTATTTTCTGACATAGTTGAAATCGATTACCGAACACACGTTCGGATTTAACGAGCATAATGGTTTTTGATAAAATCATACAACAGCCTCACACCAACTCCTGTGCCTCCGCGCGTGCGATAGCCCTGAGCGGTATTGGACCAGGCTGGTCCGGCGATATCAATATGAATCCAGGGATAATCCGTGAAATGCTCTAAAAATTTTCCTGCGCTAATCTGACCCCCATTTCCAGCGCCCAGGTTTTTCAAATCGGCTACGTCACTTTTCAATTCCTCACCATAATCTTTCCAGAGCGGAAACTGAACCATTCTTTCCCAAACCTGCATACCAGAATCGGCAAGTCGATCCATGGTTTTTTGGTCAGCAGTGCCCATTACTGCACTTGCATAAGATCCAACCGCACGCACGGCTGCGCCAGTCAGCGTAGCCAGATCCACTACGAGTTCTGGCTTGTATTTGCGGGCATAGACAAGCGCATCCGCAAGGATCAATCTGCCTTCTGCATCTGTATTCATCACCTCCACAGTAGTTCCGTCTGATATGGTGAGCACATCTTGCGGTACGATCGCATTCATACCCGGGCGGTTGTCGGTAGCTGGCACCAAGGCAATTACATGAACAGGAAGTTCATTGGCTGCGATGGCATACATAGCTCCGACCACTGCAGCCGCTCCGCTCATATCGCACTTCATCTCATCCATCGAAGCCGGTGTGGGCTTCAGACTGAGTCCGCCGGTATCGAACACCACGCCCTTCCCCACTAAAATAATTGGCTTCTTGTTTTTTCGTTGTTTCGGTTTGTACTCCATGATGGTAAACGTTGGGGGATCAATACTTCCTTTGTTTACCCCAAGCAATCCACCCATTTTGAGTGATTCAATTTGCTTTTTATGAAGGACTGTAGTTTCAAAACCAGCCTTCTTGCCAGCCTTCTCCATTTCCTTTGAAAACTGCACTGCCGTGAGATAAGAGAGCGGTTCATTGATGAGATCACGAGAAAGCATCACCGCCTGAAGCAGGTTGTTCCATTCAGAAATTTGCGCTGAAGTCAACTTAGCTTCTTCTACACTCACTTCTTCAAGTGAACCCTTGATCTCCTTTCGATTGGTGCGGTAGCGCAAAAATTGGTAGGACGCCAGAACCAACCCTTCCGTGAAGCTAAATAGTGTTTTGGAAAGTCCCGAAGCGTTCGAGATTAAGACCGATTTCTTTTTTGTCTTGTTCAAAAGGTCCAAAATTTCTGCTCCCTTTTGTCGCAATACCTCGATCGCATCTGGAAGTTCGGTAGAGCAAGCCACAAAGACCCGAAAAGAGTCCGTTGACTGAAGCACCACAACGTCTTGTCCCTTTTTTTTCTCAGCAAGAATATGTACCCACTCGGCTTTGGATGAATGTGCGGGCTTGGCCGATTTTTCAGGATGAAAAAGTACTACTATAGCCTCGTAGCCAGATTTTGCCTTCGCCAGTTTTATTTCCATAGGAATAGATAATTCCGGTAAAAATAGGTCTACAAGGCACGACTCCTTATCCGGAAAGGAGAGATATCGTCATCTCTACTGCCTTTTAACGAAAAACGAGCCTTCTCGAAACCACTCCTGAAGCGGTTTGCAGACGAAGAAAATACATACCGGCAGTTTGCTGAGGAATTGTTATCCGTTGCAAATCAGAAGATGTCTGTGAATGGGTTGTGGCAAAGCAAAGTCGACCGGATGGATCAATAAGTTCTACTTTCACTGGACTCTGATCCAACCCTAAAAACTCAAGCCACATGTCGCCACCAGAGGGGTTAGGATATACGCTGAGACTGTTGATTCCAGCGAATTCTTCCATGCCCACTAGCACCTCATCAATTGTCCAGATATTGATATCATCGAGGTAAATATTGTTGCCACCCTTCGCTACAAAATCAATCTTCACCCGGAAGGATTCTGTCAATGATTCCGGGTTTGTAATGGTGAGCGTCTCGCCCATCCATTGCGCATCCTCAGATGGCACAAATTGAGCGCTAGTGGCTGCGGTCGTCGGAAGGTTGGTGGTGCCTCTTCGCAAGCGAATAAGCTCCCACGATGCACCGCAGTCGCCCGATACATAAATACGCAGACGATCGTCGGTAGGTGTGAGCTTGTTTGCGTAAGCCCATTTATAACTCACATATACAGTGTCTTCACCTGCCATGTCGACGGTTGAGGAAATCAACTCATCCGTTTCATCAACAACCACATTGCTGAAGTTTCTGATCCTAATACTTTTCGTTCCCGAGGCGGCGGCGGCGGGCGTAACTTCCCACGTAACGTAATTGTCAGGGTTTGACACGTACCAGCGATCTTCTGGCCAAATCCCTTCAAAGCCTTCTTGAACGGGCGTATCCATGAAACCAAGAGGCACTACCGTAACAACATTCTGCTGAGTGGATTGGAGCGTATTCATTCCGTTGCCCACGGTAAGGGTAACAGTATAAGTTCCGGGGATGGAATAAGTGTATACAGGAGATTGATACAGCGCCGGATCAGATCCAGCGATCACATTTCCGTCGCCGAAATTCCAGGTCCATTGAGAAACCCCGTGATACGATGCGTCCGTGAATTGGATGGGCTCGCCGACACACAAATTGGTTCGATCGACAGAGAATTGAGCCACACACAGTGGAGGATTGACTACGCCTGTATTGGCGTGGTTCGTTGGAGTAATCAGTTGGCTGCGCTGGGCAACGGAGGAGAGTATTGCCGCCCTCATACGGGTGGATTGTCCTTCAGTGAACATCCTAGAGCAGTAAGAATATTCCATGTAGTTCTGGACATTATCTACTGTATTAGTACACGACGAGCCGGTAAGGGAGCATTCGGTCCAGCCAATTGTATTTGGCGTGTCGGATACGATATCGTCCTGATTACAATTTGAAGCTACACCTGGTGTATTGCCGGAGCCCCAAGTATGGTATAAATTGAGCCAGTGACCTACCTCATGCGTGAGCGTGCGCGACCGAGAAGCAGAGCTGGTTCCTATTGACCCAGTGTAATCCGAACGTATCACAATTCCGTCGCTGGAAGCGAGCCAAATTGCGTTCACATTTCCAGGCAGATTTGTGTAGCCTGCAGAGCCAGCGGCATCGCTGCATATCCATACGTTGAGGTACTTATTGCGCGGCCAGTAAATCAGCGACTTCATTTCGCTATCCCCGTCGTAGGTCAAATCGCTTACGACTCTATTGATGCCTGTGGTGCAATTCCCATTCGGATCTTTAGCAGCTAATCTGAATTCAATGCCAATGTCGGCGGTAATGTCCTGAAACGCATCCACCACAAGCGATACGTCAGTATTGAGTTTCCGGAAATCGCGATTCAGAATACTGAGGGCGTTTAGCACCTGATCATCCCCGATATTCTCAGGACCATTATCGTGAATGATATGAAAAACCACGGGTATGATGTAGATCTCGAGATCACCTCCACGATTGGCGGCATAGTCAATTGTCCATTGTTCCAAATACTCCTCAGCCATGCGACTTTCTGGTTCGGCCAGCGGATGAGTATGGCGGATGCGATCCCAAGCTGCGGGCTGTCCACAATAAAGAACTGGGTGATCCTGCGCAACAGAGGGCAGACTAAACGCGAGAAGCCCGAGGGCAGTAAAAAGAGGTTTCAACATCCTACAGATAATAAGAGAGTTACAAATTTAGCCCGATTCAACTTGACCGAATACCAACGATCTCACAAATACCCTCCACTTCCATGAAAGCCACTAAGCTTTGGGGGCGTAGAAAATCGGACTTTCCGATGCTCGCACTTCTCAAGTGAACATGCACTTGGTAGGTTCAAATACTCATAAACACCTGATCAAGAACATCCTGAAATCAAAATGGTTCAATAGATAGACGTCCAACCATGGGATCAAGCGCTCCTGAAAGTTCAGGCCAAATGGGAATCCTCACAGAGTGCACGTTAAGCCGTACTTTTGCCACCGTTTTCCTGGGAAGAATGAAAAACATCCGCAATTTCTGTATTATCGCTCACATCGACCACGGTAAGAGCACATTGGCAGACAGACTGTTACAAATTACCAAAACGGTTGATGACCGTAAATTGGTGGCTCAAACGCTTGATGACATGGATCTGGAGCGCGAGAAGGGCATCACCATCAAAGCGCATGCGATTCAGATGAAGTACTCCTATAAAGGTCAGGACTTCGTACTCAATCTGATCGATACACCGGGGCACGTTGACTTCAGCTATGAAGTATCACGATCTATAGCGTCTTGTGAGGGTGCATTGCTCATTGTAGATAGTACCCAGGGCATACAAGCTCAAACGATCAGTAACCTGTATCTTGCTGTGGAGCACGGCCTCGACATCATACCAGTGCTCAACAAGCTCGATTTGCCCAATGCAGAGCCTGAATTGGTTAAGGATCAAATCGTTGAACTTATTGGTTGCAGTCGGGATGAAATTATTCATGCGAGCGGCAAAACAGGACTGGGAGTAGAAGATATTCTTGCCGCCATCTGTGAACGTATACCAGCGCCATCCGGCAATCCTGATGCGCCGTTACAGGCGATGATTTTTGATTCCGTGTACAACTCATTTCGGGGAATCATCGCATACTACCGCATCGTGAACGGCTCCATCAGCAAGGGAGAAAAAGTAAAGTTCATGAACCTCAACACTCAGCATAATGCGGATGAAGTGGGCGTAATGGGATTGGAACTTATACCCCGTCAAACAGTAGGTTGTGGTGACATTGGCTATCTCATCAGTGGCATCAAAACAGCTACTGAAGTAAAAGTAGGTGATACGATTACCTCGGTAGCCAACCCTTGTTTGGATGCCGTAAAAGGATTTGAAGAAGTGAAGCCAATGGTGTTTGCGGGAGTTTATCCAGTGGATACCGACGAATTCGAAGAACTGCGCGCAAGCATGGAGAAGTTGCAGCTCAATGATGCTTCACTCGTATTTGAGCCGGAAAGTTCTGCGGCTCTTGGTTTTGGATTTCGCTGTGGATTTCTGGGAATGCTCCACATGGAGATTATTCAGGAGCGATTGGAGCGCGAGTTCAAGATGACAGTGATTACCACAGTGCCCAACGTAAGCTATCTGGCCCATACCAAGAAGGGTGAAATACTTGAAATTCATAACCCAAGTGAACTTCCAGAGCCCAACCGCTTGGAGTTTGTGGAGGAGCCTTATATCAAAGCGCAAATCATTACCAAGAGCGAATACATCGGATCGGTAATGACCTTATGTATCGAGAAGCGTGGCATTCTTACCAATCAACATTACCTGACTTCAGACCGCGTAGAATTGAATTTCGAAATGCCATTGGCAGAAATCGTATTCGACTTTTACGATCGTCTGAAAACCATTTCTAAAGGCTATGCGTCTTTCGATTATCATCCGATCGGGCTTCGTGAGAGCGACCTGGTGAAAATGGATATTCTGCTCAATGCCGAACAGGTAGATGCGTTGAGCGCATTGATTCACCGCGATCACGCGTTTGATTTGGGTAAAAAAATCTGTCTCAAACTGAAGGAATTGATTCCACGGCAGCAGTTTGAAATTGCTTTGCAGGCAGCTATCGGAGCCAAGGTCATTGCTCGTGAAACCATCAAGGCGCTGCGCAAGGATGTAACTGCGAAATGCTATGGCGGTGATATTTCCCGAAAGAGAAAACTGCTTGAAAAGCAGAAAGAGGGTAAGAAGCGGATGCGTCAGGTTGGATCAGTAGAAGTGCCACAGGAGGCATTCCTAGCGGTGCTCAAGCTGAACTCATAAGAGCAGCTTCTGATTTCCATAGCGTACTTTCTTAAAAGGATTTGGCCTAATTTTCCGTGAAAAAAAATGCGGGTTCTTGAGGAATCGCTGCTGAGCAGTAACTTCATGCCCCATGAATTATCCCTACCAGCTCAAGAGCCTGAGTGCCTATCAGGAAGCCTTTGCAAAAAGTGAAGAAGACCCTGCGTCGTTTTGGGCAGACATCGCTTCTCATTTCACTTGGAAAAAAAAATGGGATCAGGTGCTCGACTGGAATTTCCACGAGCCTCATGTGCGCTGGTTTCTGGGGGCCACTTTAAATATTACCGAAAACTGTTTGGATCGTCATCTGGCGGAGCGCGGCGATCAGCCTGCACTTATTTGGGAGCCGAACGATAAGGATGAAGCACATCGTGTGCTCACCTATCAACAGCTTTATGATAAGGTGAATCAATTCTCACATGTACTCAGCAGCAATGGAATAAAGAAAGGCGATCGGGTGTGCATTTATATGGGCATGATTCCCGAGTTGGCAATTGCAGTGCTGGCCTGCGCTCGTGTGGGCGCAATTCACTCTGTGATATTCGGAGGATTCAGTGCACAGAGTATCGCAGACCGCATACAAGATGCTCAGGCAGAATTCGTGATTACAAGCGACGGTGCCCACCGTGGGGCAAAAGACATACCGCTCAAAAGTGTGATAGATGATGCACTCATTGCTTGTTCGACGGTAAGAAGAGTAATCGTCTCCACTAGGACCCGCATTCCTGTGAGCATGATCAAGGGGCGGGATGTGTGGTGGGAAGACGAAATTAAGAAAATCGAAACGCTTGGACTTCACGATTTCCCGGCGGTAGAAATGAGCAGTGAAGATCCTCTGTTCATTTTGTATACTTCCGGAAGCACCGGTAAACCCAAAGGAGTGGTGCATACCCACGGAGGGTATATGGTGTACACCAACTACACCTTTGTGAATGTGTTTCAGTACAAACCAGGCGAGATATTCTTTTGCACTGCGGACATCGGATGGATCACCGGCCACAGCTACATCGTTTATGGCCCATTGAGTGCGGGAGCTACCTCGCTCCTATTTGAGGGCATTCCTAACTGGCCCGATGCCGGACGATTTTGGAATATCATCGATAAGTTCAAGGTGAACATTCTGTACACGGCACCAACTGCTATTCGTAGTTTGATGAGTTGCGGCCTGGGCCCATTGGAAGGAAAAGATTTGAGTTCACTTCGCGTACTGGGCACTGTCGGCGAACCAATCAATGAAGAAGCTTGGCATTGGTACGATCAGCACATTGGCAAAGGTCGTTGTCCGATCGTTGATACGTGGTGGCAGACCGAGACTGGAGGGGTGATGGTAAGCAATCTCGCGGGTATAACGCCCTCGAAGCCAAGCTTTGCGACACTGCCGATGCCGGGAGTTCATCTGCTATTGGTGGATGAAAATGGAGTTGAGATTCATGGGAATAATGTGAGTGGAAATCTGTGCATTCGACATCCATGGCCTTCAATAATTCGCACTACGTATGGCGATCATGAGCGTTGCAGGACCAACTACTTCGCCACTTATCCGAAGCTTTATTTTACAGGAGATGGCGCACTTCGGGATGAGCAAGGTTTTTATCGCATCACCGGACGCGTAGATGACGTGCTCAATGTGAGTGGGCATCGGATCGGGACAGCCGAAGTGGAAAATGCCATCAACATGCATGCAGGAGTCGTTGAAAGCGCGGTGGTCGGGTATCCGCACCATGTGAAGGGACAAGGAATTTACGCTTATGTCATCTACAACGGGCATCACAGCGGGGATGAAGCCCTTACACGACAAGACATCATACAGACGGTTTCTCGCATCATTGGACCCATTGCGAAGCCCGACAAGATTCAATTTGTGAATGGGTTACCAAAGACGAGAAGCGGAAAAATCATGCGGCGCATTTTGCGCAAGGTAGCAGCGGGTGAGCGTGAGAATCTTGGAGATACTTCCACGCTGCTTGATCCGGGCGTGGTGGATGACATAGTGCTCGGAAAACTCTAACCGAACGCTTACTCGGTTTCATTCTGTACTGTTTTAGACCTTCGCCAATCTTGTGAAAAATTGAATCCGATTTGCACAAAATCGCGACCAATCTCATCGGTGAGCTTATAGTCGAACTGGTGCACGTATCCAAGATGAATCATGAGAGACTCTGAGAACACGTAACCCATTCCGGCAAAGATCCTGTTGCGTTCAAAGTAGGGGGCCAGATTGGTAAAAAATGTTTCGTTCCAGGCATTGACAAACAGCGTTCCGGTGCTGATTTTGGAGCTGCTTAGTAGATAGGTGCAAGCCAGACGGTAGCGAAATCGATTGCGGTAGCCGTTATCGGTAAATCGCTGCTCAGCGCGGTATCTGTGCTCGATGATCCACCGCCCCATGCTGTTTTTTAAATTGGCCTGTCCCCAAGTTCTAATTTCCCGATTGAGCCGTGGACTCTCAAAATTTCCACCGGCAGAATAGGTGTCATATCGCCCTGCTCCTCCGAGGAAGGTAACCTGCTCATTCATTCTCCACCAAGCTCCGCCCTTAACCTCGTAATAGTGATAGTCAGAATAGAGCAGCAAGCTTCTGAGTTGAGCTTCACCAAACACACCTATCTTATCTGATACCCGCGCGTTCAAATTGAGAATATTCCATGTGCCAAGGGATTCTTGTGCGCTGGAATCCTGAACGAACAGTCAACCTATTAGGCACGTCCAATAGTTGAGCTGCATCTTCTTTTCTGCTCCAATCATAGAAATCCATTTTTTAGTAGGTCCTCTATTCACCTGCAAAAATGAAGGAGAATTACCAATTTCCTATGGTTCATTGGAACAACCTAACTTGCCGCTCCATTCTTTCCAGACTATGATTACCCGCGAACACGATAAGAAACTCTTTCTGCTTGATGCGTACGCCTTGATTTTCCGCGCCTATTACGCGTTTATTCGGACACCGAGGATCAATTCAAAAGGCCTGAATACCTCGGCGATGTTTGGCTTTACCAACACCCTGTTGGATATCCTGAACAACGAAAAGCCCTCTCATATCGCGGTGGTGTTTGACGCGCCGGAACAGACGCTCCGTGAAATTGACTACGAGGCGTACAAGGCGAATCGCGAAGAAACCCCCGAAGACATCAAGCTTTCGGTGCCATGGATCATGAAAATCATCGAAGCATTTCGCATTCCCATTCTGATGAAAGGGGGGTATGAGGCGGATGATGTGATCGGTACACTTGCCAAAGAGGCTGAAAAGGAAGGGTTTCTAACTTACATGATGACCAGCGACAAAGACTACGGACAGCTTGTGTCAGAGCACATTTTCATGTATAAGCCAGGCTATCAAGGCGGAAGGGCGGAAGTGCTAGGCGTTCCAGAAATCCTCGCCAAATTTGATATTGAGCGAGTGGATCAGGTGATCGATTTACTTGGTATGATGGGAGATGCGGTAGATAATATTCCCGGAATTCCCGGTGTGGGTGAGAAGACAGCCGTGAAGATGCTGAAGGAATATGGATCGCTCGAAGGGTTGCTGGCCAATACCGACAAGCTCAAAGGCAAACAAAAAGAGAACGTGATCAATTTCACGGACCAAGCCATTCTTTCCAAAAAACTCGCGACCATTCTGTTGGATGCGCCTGTGCCTCTTCATGAAGAAAGTTTGCGCGTAGAGGCACCGGATCGCGATGCGCTACGACAGATTTTTCAGGATCTTGAATTTCGTCAATTGGCGAAGCGGGTACTGAATGAAGACCTCAAGGAAGCCTTGCCCGTGCAGGGAACTTTGTTTGATAATGCAGATTCAGAAGAGCCAGCCTCGGAGATAGAAACAGTAGTTTACAAGACCATTCAGGATGTTCCGCATAGCTACAATTTAGTAAATAGCGAAGAGCAGTTGACTCAACTCATAACCCTCCTTGAACAAAGTGAACGCTTCAGTTTTGATACCGAAACAAGCGACCTCGATCCGATTGTAGCGCGACTTATCGGAATGTCGTTTTCTACACGGAATCATGAGGGTTGGTATGTCCCGGTGAGTGCTGATGAGCGCGAAATAAGAACCGAGCTTCAGCGCTTCCAGCACATTTTTTCTGATGAGAAAAAAGAACTGGTGGGACAGAACTACAAATTCGATTATAAAATGCTGCGCAAGTACGGCGTAGTCGTTCAGAATCGCGTTTTCGATACGATGCTTGCGCATTATCTCATCAATCCAGATAGCAAGCACAACATGGATTTTCTGTCGCAAACCTACTTGCACTACGAACCCGTTTCCATCGAAACTCTTATTGGAAAGAAGGGCAAAACACAAGGAAGCATGGCGGATTTGACACCCGATCAAATTGCAGATTATGCCTCAGAAGATGCAGACGTGACCTTTCAACTGAGTGAAGTCTTTGAACCCGAGTTGAAAAAAGCAGACTTGAAAACCCTTTTTGATTCGGTAGAAATTCCGTTGATCAATGTCTTGGCAGATATGGAGCTCGAGGGCGTTCGAATCGATGAGGGGTTTCTGAACCTCTACTCTTCCCAATTGCAGGAAGAAATTGTGGTGTTGGGGCGCGACATTCACGCGCTTGCTGGAGAATCATTCAACATTGATTCTCCCAAGCAGTTGGGGCTGATTCTATTCGAGAAACTGGCCATTTCAAATCAGGTTAAAAAGACCAAAACAGGACAGTACAGCACAAGTGAAGATGTGCTATCGAAGTTCGAACATAGTCATCCGATTATTGCCAAGTTGCTTGATTACCGTGAGCTTCGGAAACTAAAAACCACCTATGTGGATAGTTTGCCCAACATGGTAAGTACGGTTACCGGCAGGGTGCACACCAATTACATGCAGACGATTGCGGCGACTGGACGACTGAGTTCAACCAATCCAAACCTACAGAATATTCCGATTCGGACATTGCGTGGAAAAGAGATTCGAAAGGCGTTTATTCCGAGGGACGATCAGCACGTGTTGCTTGCTGCCGACTACTCGCAAGTGGAGTTGCGGATCATCGCATCGTTGAGTGGGGATCACCACATGATCGAAGCCTTTGTGCAGGGCGAAGACATTCACAAGGCCACTGCAGCCAAGGTGTTTGGGGTATCGATAGATCAGGTAGATCGCGAAATGCGAAGCAAGGCCAAGGCTGTTAACTTCGGAATCATCTATGGGCAAGGGGCATTCGGTTTGGCTCAGGGACTGGGCATCACACGAGGCGAAGCGAAAGAGATCATCGATTCATACTGGCAGCAATTTCCAGGGCTAAAGATCTACCAGGAAGCCAACGTAAAGTTAGCGCGCGAAAAAGGCTATGTTGAAACCATTCTGGGCCGCCGCCGCTATTTGCCCGATATCCAATCGGCCAATGCTGTGGTACGCGGATTTGCGGAGCGCAATGCGATCAATGCCCCCATTCAGGGCAGTGCGGCGGATATCATTAAGGTGGCAATGATTGACATACACAGTGAAATGAACGCCCTCGAGATGCGATCGAAAATGATCATGCAGGTGCACGATGAATTGGTGTTCGACGCCAGGCTTGATGAGATCGAAACCCTTCAGGCTATGGTGCGAAAAAAAATGTGTGGTGCTGTTAAAATGAACGTTCCACTTGTGGTGGACATGAATACGGGGACAAACTGGCTGGAGGCTCATTAGCCGTTGATGACGCTCATGAGCTTGGAAATAAAGTGTTCGTGCGATGTATGAGCGTGTAAGATGCTTAAATCGTTCAGCTCAGAGTTGCGGATTTACAGGCTTTTCGAAATAAACAGTCATCTCGTTAAAACTTATTGGAGGCATTCCCGTAGAAGGTCCCAATTGCATGAAATTTCGGACTTAATAAAGTGGAAATCCGAAGTTTTCCCTATGACCACCCAAACAATGATGGATATGATGAGACAACGATGGATCATGCCGATAGTGGCTGTGATCTGCGGCAGCGTGCTGTTGACCTCCTGCGGTAGCGGAAACACAGAAACCAATCAGCCCGCCGTTCAGGCCAATTTGGACAGCCTTCAGCAGGCGCGTATGGCGGAATTACAAAAGATTTTCTTCTCGATTCCGGCTCCTATGGAGATGGCATCGCTGATCAAAGGCATGGGATTTCAGTATGACGCGAAGCTTTTGAATGCGCCTGAGAATATTTCGAAGTACACAGGTGAAGTGTCACAGGCTGTTAATCTCGGCATCTATGGAGCTGACTTGAGCTATGCATCGATGTTTGATCAGAAACAGGAAAGCATGAATTATCTGGCCGCTGCTCAGCGACTGGCCCGCGAAATGGGCGTTGATGGTGCGCTGGATGACGAGGTGATTGAGCGACTTTCTTCCAATCAAGAGAATCGTGATTCAATATTGAAAATTGTATCCGAGGCGTATACCGATTTGAACGGTTATCTCAAAGAGAATGACCGCATTGAAATCAGCGCGTTGGTAGTGGCAGGTGGCTGGCTGGAGGGGTTGTACTTGGGAACACGTTACACCGAAAATGACAACCAGGAACTGAACCGTCGTGTGGCGGAGCAGAAATATTCCCTCACCAATCTGATCAACTATTTCAACGAGTTCGGCGAAAAAGAAAGTTTGGCTGGGATGAAAGCTGATTTGTTGGTTCTTCAAACATTATTTGAGGGAGTAACCATTGAATCCGGCACCACAAACATGACCAAGGAAAGTGATGGAATGGTTGTGATTGGCAACAACAGTAAGGTTAATATTTCACCAGAAACATTGGCTCAGATTGCAACCAAAGTCGCAGAAATCCGTTCGAAGTACATCGCATAACCTGCAAAAAAGCAAATTATGAAACTGCTCAGATACATTCTTCCGATACTCTTCGCTCTTCCACTAATGGCGAACGCCCAATGTAGGGCCTTCACAAAGAACAGAGTGCTGCCTATGATGGCAGGATATGTTCAAAATGACAACTATAACTCCGCTCAACTTGTTCCAGGTGATGAGGCTGAACTGCTCATGACATTTTACGGAGGCAAAGAATACAGGCTGGTGGTAGGTGTGCATCCGATCCTCGGAGAAGTGGATTACGAGGTGCTCGACGCCAACAATCAATTGATCTACAACAGCAAGGACACTAAATCGGAAAACAAGTACATCTTCGACTTTAAGATGTCTACTACCCAACAACTGATTATACGCATCCGTGTTCCTGAACAAAAAACTGCGGTCACCGCTCATGAAGGTTGTGTGACGGTGATGTCAGGCTTCAAAGAGGGTGCACAATAAATAGAATACCATCAAAAAAGGCCGGAGTGATCCGGCCTTTTTTGTGAGAATAAGATTCTGATGCATCCGTTTAAGAACGACTCATCGATTTCCTTCTTCCCTTTTTTAGCTTTAGTTGAGGTTTAGCACTTGTGAGAAGACAACACGCATCTTCTGCGAATGCCCAACAAATGACGATGAAAGCTTTAGACTACACAATCACTAGATTTGGGGATAGGCTAAGAGGCCATTTTATTTCAATCTGAGGGAACGCTTACGAGCACGGAACATGCCGATGCACCCGATCCGATTGATTCAGAAGTGTAATTTGCAGTAAACAATCTCTCTCAACCAGACTTCGGGTTGAAGCCAATAGGGCCATTCTCATGCCTTGGGAAAGTAAATGGCGAACAGTCCATTCTCAAAAAGTGTAGCCCCGACGGGAATCGAACCCATATCAAAAGTTTAGGAAACTTCTATTCTATCCATTGAACTACGGGGCCATAACAAGGCGCGAAAATACTCAATTCACCTCTTTAGGGGATAGCTAATGCAGCCCCGAGCGCCTATTGTCCAGACATCTTGACGCGAGCTTCCTTCATACGCTCCAGATTGGCGCGGGCGGAGTTGACTTCGGTCTCTTCATCTTTAACGGCCTGATCGCTGCCTTTGAGATTTTCTTCAAAATTGCTCCGCTTGCGGTTGTGCTCTTCATGGCTGCGCATGTTTTCATCACGGGTGGTCTCTGCCTTGCGGATAGCGCCTTCCAATTGGATAATGGAGCGATCAGTCTTTGCGATCGCGTCCGTTTGCTTCAGTCGCTTTGCCTTCTGCTTCGCCTCCAATGCGCTCACTTTGTCCAACTCCTTTTGCGCTCTAATAGCTTTCTTGGAATTGAGGTTTCCGGTCTTGTTGTACCCATCGTACTCCAATTGCTTGGTTCTGACGCGCCCTTCTTGCTCGAGAATTTCCTTGTCCATCTGAGCCGATTCCTTTTCCTGTTGTTCTTTCTCCAATTGGAGCGACTTCAGGTTATCCTGCGACTTCGCGAGCGACTTCACGCTGGCCTCTTCTCTGGCCTTGGCTTTGTCCGCAGCCTTCGCTTCGTTACTGATTCTTCCACGCAATTTAACCCCCTGCTTTTTCGCCCTTTCCACGTCTTTTAACTGAGTATCATACTCGCGCTGGAGCGCTACAATCTGCTTATCCATTACCGACAGATAATTGGTATTGATTGCAGACTCAATATCCGACTTTATCGCGGGTAAAATGTCTGCATCATCTGTCGCATTTACATAATGTCCCTTACGCTGAATAAGTATGATAAGTTTCGAGAAATCTCCGTCCTTCTCTGTTTTGAAATACAGCGCCATTGTATCCGTCGACCATGCTGCACGCATGGCAGGCTTCACTATATAAAATCCGCCACTTTTCTTTCCTTCGGTTCCAAATGACTTCTTTGACCAACCCTTCCAGAATTTCGAAAGATCCTCCTCTTTGGATATCACATCTACGCTGAGTGCCCTTTGAGGAGCATTCTCAAACATCACTTCGGTAGAGATTACTGCCGCTCTCGGGGCCTCAAGAAGCGCCTGTGAAATGGCATCAGACTGCGCGAATAGCCCGGAAAACACACCCCCGAAAAGGGTGAAGAGCAGCAGCCAAAGTGATTTCATAAACGCTAAAAATTAGTCTTCAAAGTTAGGTATTCATCCAATCCCCTTGGCTAAAACCGACGGCACGACTTACATTTGCCGCCCCTTCAAACGGAGAATGCATTTCATGCGCCTATAGCTCAGACGGTTAGAGCATCTGACTCATAATCAGACGGTCCCTGGTTCGATCCCAGGTGGGCGCACTAAAAAAAAGCGTGAGTTCAAGACTCACGTTTTTTTATTGAGTGGATTTTTAAATAAAACGATCAGGATTGCGCGCGGAGTTCAAAATTGAGTGTACGCTGCTGAAGATCACCATCTGCAACCTGCACCAGCACCTCATCTCCCATCCGATATTCCTTTCTTCTGCGCACGCCACGAATAATGTACTTGTCGGCATCAAACTCATAGAGGTCATCCCGCAAGGTGTTCAGTGCCACGAGGCCTTCACACTTATTCTCCACGACTTCCACATAGAATCCCCAGGATGCCAGACCTGAAATAATACCTTTAAAGATTTTCTCACGATGCAGAAGCATGAATTCCACTTGCTTGTATTTGATGGATGCCCTTTCGGCTTCAGAGGCACGTTTTTCCATCAGTGAAGAATGGCGGCATTTCAATTCAAGCTCGCCTTCTTCCGCGCTTGTACCACCCTCAAGGTAGCGCTGAAGCAAACGATGCACCATCACGTCCGGATAGCGACGAATGGGTGACGTAAAATGGGAGTAGAACTCAAATGCGAGTCCATAATGCCCGATATTATTGGCGGTATAAATCGCTTTTGCCATGCTTCGAATGGCCATTTCGCGAATGACATTTTCTTCAGGCTGACCTTCCGCGTGTTTGAGCAATTCCTTGATCACATTGTGGGTGTCCTTGGTGTCAGTAGACTTGGGTAATTTGTAGCCCAAATTCTTCAGAAAATTGCGCAGTTTGTTGAGCTTTTCCGGATCTGGACTGTCGTGCACGCGGTACACAAACGATTTTGGTTGGCCTTGTTTGGGCTGACCCACGTAGGTGGCCACGCGGCGATTGGCAAGCAACATAAAGTCCTCGATCAACTGATTGGAATCCTTCATGCTCTTGATAAACACTCCGAGTGGATGGCCCTTCTCATCCAGTTGAAATTTCACCTCATCCGTATTGAAATCAATGCTACCCTCTGAGAAGCGTCGGGCTCTCAATTTCTTCGCTAATGCATCTACTGCGAGCAAGGCTTCTGAATGTTCCCCAGCCTTTTTCTCCAGAATTTCCTGAGCTTCTTCATAGGTAAACCGACGATCCGAATGAATGACAGTGCGGCCAAACCATTCCTTGACTACTTCCGCATTCGAGTTCATTTCGAATACTGCGGAGAAGCACATTTTATCTTCATTCGGCCGCAGCGAACAGAGTTCATTGGACAAGCGTTCGGGAAGCATGGGAATGGTGCGGTCTACGAGATAGACACTGGTAGCGCGTTTAAACGCTTCCTGTTCGAGTATCGTGCCTGGCTTGAGGTAAAAACTTACATCGGCTATGTGCACACCCACTTCCACCAGATCATCTGAAATTTTACGGAATGAAATAGCGTCGTCAAAATCCTTCGCGTCGTATGGGTCAATGGTAAACGAAAGCACATCGCGCATGTCGCGCCGCTTTGCAATTTCGGCTGGAGTGAATCCTGGGTCTATCGCGTTGGCGAAATCAATTACGGCCTGCGGAAATTCATTGGGAAGCCCATATTCCGCGATGATGGCGTGAATTTCCACTTCGTGTTCTCCGGGTTTGCCTAGCACTTTCACTACCCTTCCAAAAGGACTGGAATCCGGGCGATCCCATTTGGTGAGTTCTACGATTACTTTCTCACCGTTCTTGGCATCGTTGAGTTCTTCTTTCGGAATAAAAAAGTCGACGTGCATACGCCGATCACCGGGCACCATGAAGGCATTTTGCTTGTTGAGTTCGATTACGCCGACATATTGTTTGCGCAGCCGTTCTACTACCCGAATGATCTTTCCTTTAGGGCGGCGCGCATTGGGATTCCAGGCCACCTCGACTAAATCTCCGTAGAGCGCGAAACCCGTTTCTCCCTTTGCAATTTCGATATCGCTTTCTTGTCCTTCCACTCGCACGAATCCTTTTCCGTAGCGGTTTATTTCAATGTATCCAAGGTGTGAGTCGTTCGACACCGCGGACAGGACAAATTGACCTCGCTCCACTTCCTTGAGCTTTCCCTGTTCGGTCTCTGTTTTGAGAATGTCGTAAATCAACTTGCGCACCCCTGCGTCAGTCACAGCAAGTGCAGCAGATACCTGCTTATGATTAAGCGGTTTGGTCGGCTGATACTCAAATACACGCATAATTTCCTTTCGGAGATCACGTTTGAACGTATTGCCTGAACCCTGTGGTTTATTTCGTGCCATAGACAGCCAAGGTAGCGTTGAGAATGCGCTAATCGCACCTCTGCAAGGTTGAAATGTGAACAAAATCACCCACAATAGCCTTCGCATCCAGCATCTCAAAGACCTATATTTGTTTGGGAAATTTTCTACAAATCTTTAAAACCAAAACACATGAAGTATTTTACTCTTTTTGCAGTTGCCCTTTTTTTCTCGCTGCAGTCGTCAGCGCAGTTAATTAACCCAGGTCTTGAATCTGGAATGAGCGTCGGTTGGGTCGAATCATCTACCAACTTTGGAACTCCACTTTGTGATGCCGCGTGCGGCACTTGCTCTGGACCATGCGTGGCTCAGGCTGGCGATTGGTATGTTTGGTACGGCGGAGCGGGAGAAACCCTGGAAGTAGGTTCTATCTCTCAGTCATTCGTTATTCCAAACGGAACAACTGGAGCGCTTAGCTTCTACGCGAAAGTGGCTCTTCCAGGTGATGGAAGTGTTGACGATCTCGTGACGGTTGTTCTTGATGGTGCGAATGTTTTCTCGGTAAACGCAAGTGAGTCTGCAACCTATGCAGACTATGTTCTGATCACAATTGATGTATCAAATAAAACTGATGGTCAGGCGCACGTGATCGGAGTAGTTGGCATCGCTGATGGTGGCTCAAACATTCTGTTCGACACCTTCAATCTCGTAGTCGACGGTACATCGTCCGTAGGATTCGACCAGCAACTTAACGGCGAAAAAGACTTCGCTTTGTATCCAAACCCTGCGAATGAAGTGATCAATCTTCACTTCGGACAGCGTCTGGATGGAGAGTCTACTATCCGCATCGTGGATTTCAATGGCCGCATGATCAGCGAGCAGCTTGTGGGTGAAGTAAACAGCAAAGTCCTCACTCTTGAGACTGCTCTTCTTCCAGCAGGTATTTACTACGTAGAAGTTCAAAACGGCTCTGAACTGATCCGTGAGCGTATCTCTGTAGTACACTAAGATTTTTTCTCTTTAAAAAAGCCCCTCTTACGGAGGGGTTTTTTATTTCCCCACCTTTCCATCACATTTGTTGGGAGCAATACAGCACATGATTCCATTCACTATTCGAAGGGCTGGCGAGTCAGATATTCCATTGATTCGCGCCCTCACCATGCTGGTGTGGCCGCAAACGTACGCACCCATTTTGCGAGAAGATCAAATCAGTTATATGCTTGAGCTCATGTATCATCCCGATGCCTTGCTCAATCAAATGAATCAGCGAGGACATGAATTCTTGATTCTTTCGGCAAATGGAACGGAATGCGCCTTCGCTTCATGGGGAATGCAATCGTCCGAGATCGCCCGTCTGCACAAGCTTTATGTGCTTCCAACGGCGCAAGGCACAGGGGCAGGCAAGATGTTAATCGACTCCATCATTGATCAAGTTTTCGAGCAAGGAGGAAATGTGCTGGAATTAAACGTCAACAAGTACAATCCAGCATATACTTTTTACCTCAAATACGGATTTCTCGTGGTCCGTGAAGAAGTGCTGGATATCGGAAATGGCTATGTGATGGATGATTACGTGATGCAAAAACGGCTCTCGTGACATTTACTCTTTCA
>Ga0105049_10000630_pt1 | contig 39200 bp, 30 predicted proteins | sample MAT06_FD_78087 | JGI IMG/M metagenome (GOLD analysis project Ga0105049, IMG submission 78087) | Freshwater microbial communities from Lake Fryxell liftoff mats and glacier meltwater in Antarctica - MAT-06 | ecosystem: Environmental > Aquatic > Freshwater > Ice > Liftoff microbial mat | place...
ACTACTACATCTGAAGATGAAAGTAATTCAGGTGTGATATTTTCTACAGAATGATAATCTACTTTCCCTACTCGTGTTGTTGGGATATATGGATCATGATAGGATATATTCGTTATACCTTCTTCAATCAACAATTCAACTATCCGAAGTGCTGGAGAGTGGCGTAAATCGTCTACATCTTTTTTAAATGCCATTCCCAAGATTAGTATTTTTGCACTTGAAAGAGAAACTGGTTGTTTTGCAATTTCTTTAATTATCATTGAACGTACATAAAATGGCATAGACTCATTTACTTCTGCAGCCAATGTTATAAAGTTCGTAACAAAATCATATTCTCTTGCCATCCAAGATAAATAATATGGATCTATCAATATACAATGTCCTCCAATTCCCGGACCTGGATAAAACGGCATAAATCCGAATGGTTTTGTAGAAGCAGCTTCAACAACTTCCCAAATGTTTACACCAATTCTATCGCAAAGTTGAGCTAATTCATTCACTAATGCAATATTGACAGAACGGAAAATGTTTTCTAACAATTTTTCCATTTCTGCAACTCCAGGAGAATTTACAGGAACTACTTTTGAAATTATTATCTCGTTTGCTAAAACAGCTAATTTTGTACAATTAGGTGTAATTCCACCAACGACAATTGGCGTATTTGCAGTGTTCCAAACTTTATTACCTGGATCAATTCTTTCTGGAGAAAATGCTAAAAAGAATTCTTCTCCACACACTAAACCAGATGAATCTAATATTGGTTTTACGTATTTTTCAGTTGTTCCTGGGAAGGTTGTAGACTTCAATATGATTAATTGACCCGGACGAAGGGAATTAGTTACTCCTTGAGTTGAATCTACTATATGTGAAATATCAGGATCTTTGTTAACTGTAAATGGTGTAGGAACGCAAATAAAAATTATATCGCATTCTTTACAAACCGAAAAATCTGTTGTAGCGTAGAAAGTACCAGAAGCAACAATTTCTTTAATCCATTGTGTATTTATGTCAGCAATATAATTTTCACCATTGTTGAGCATAGAAACTTTTTCTTCTACTACATCAATTCCAATAGTTTTTATACCTTTTTTCGCATATTCTACTGCTAAAGGTAACCCAACATATCCAAGCCCAATAACACCGACGGTAATTGATCTATCTAATAATTTCGTTTCTAAAGTTGCTGCGTTTAGACTCATAGTATTTATATGGATTTTTAAGTAATTGAACGAAATTGAATTTTTTTCTTTTTTCTATTCCGAATAAACTGTATTCTTATTGTTGGTATCGACCAGAACGAATATTTTCCATCCATTCTTGATTCTCTAAATACCAACTAACTGTTTTTTCTATGCCTACTTCAAAGGAAACAGTGGGCTTCCACTCTAATTCATTTTGAATAAATGTTGTATCAATTGCATAACGAAAGTCATGGCCTTTTCTGTCTTCAACATATTCAATCAATGATTCATTTTTATTCAGTATTGATAAGATAGTTTTTACTACATCAATATTAGTTTTTTCAGAATTTCCACCAATGTTATAAACCAAACCAACTTTCCCTTTTTCGAAGACGTCTAAAACTGCAATATTGTGATCTTTTACATATACCCAATCACGGATATTAAGTCCATTACCATAAACGGGTAATTTCTTATCTTGTAGTGCTAACTCAATCATTCTTGGAATTAATTTTTCCGGAAATTGATAGGGTCCGTAGTTATTTGAACATCTTGTAATAAGTGCAGGAAAGTTATGAGTGTGTACGAAGGAACGTACTAACAAATCTGAAGAAGCTTTGGAAGATGAATAAGGAGAATTTGGTGCTAAAGGAGTTTCTTCGGTAAAGTAACCTTCAGCTCCCAATGTTCCGTAGACTTCATCAGTTGATACATGGAGAAATCGAGTTATTCCTTGCGATCGAGCAGCTTCAAGTAAGGCTAATGTTCCCATTACATTTGTTTCGAAAAAAAGTGCAGCAGATTCGATTGATCTGTCTACATGTGATTCGGCTGCGAAATGGATAATTCCATCTACTTTATAAGAAGAAAGTATTTTTTCAATATTTGTTCTATCGTTGATAGATGCTTTACAAAATGCATAGCGGGGATTTTTTTCTACTGATCGAAGGTTTTCTAAGTTTCCAGAATATGTTAGGGAATCAACATTAATGACAGTATAGTCAGTTTCATTGATAAGTAAATGTATAAAATTACTACCAATAAAGCCTGCACCTCCAGTAATCATTAAGGTTTTTGACATTTTCTATTGTTCTTTCGATATGCTTTGAAAAGAAATAAGATGTTTTCGTTTTATAGTAAGTAAATGATAACGAAAAATAGCAATAATATTGTACTTTCGATGTTTCTTCATCTACACAATTCAAGCAAATTTGAGATGGATACTCCTTAAACATACAAAATTTTCCACTGTAATTAGATTTTCGAATATTTAAAAAACTAAACAGTTTCTGGTTATCTAAACAGAAATTTTATGAAACAAGAAAATTATAGTGTTATGATTATTGTAGTAAGTATTAAAATCAGGCTTAGAGATTCGTTGAAAATAACAAACATACTAATGTAGTATTCAATAATATATTTTAACACCCATTAGAATGAAAAGATACTTTAATAGAATTGAAAACCAAAAGTAAAATTCTATACTTACAAATTAGATACAACCGAGTTACAAAACATAGCCGAATTATACGCACATTTAGTAGTACTAATATACCTCAAGCAATCTAATTACATCTTGATGGTTGCCTTTCAAAGCATCATCGAGTGGTGTATTCCCCCATCTATCCTTTGGATTAGTAATTCCACCTTTAGAAAGTAGGAATTCTATCACCTTACTATGACCCTCTGAAGCAGCTAAATGCATAGCAGTACGACCATCATAATCTGCTTCATTAATATTGATACCTCTTGCTACGAGATGTTGTATTTCAAGTAAATCACCCTCATATGCTGCCCAACATAAACTAATTACATTATCAATTCTGGATTGATTTCGTTGAAGCCTTGGATCTTGCTTTTGGCTTTGCCCATTCGTAAGGCTATCGAAATTATGAAAATTGAATGTAGATACTAATTCTTTGCAAAACTCTATACCTCGAACTGAATTACCTAATTCATCAAGGCGAGGTGACCATATACAAATTCCCATTAAATTTGGAATTACAACCATTAAACCTCCTGCAACCCCACTTTTGGCTGGAAGTCCAATTGTAAAAGCAAATTCACCAGAAAAATCATACATTCCACAAGATGCCATAAGAGAAAGGCAGTTTTTAACAGTATCTGGTTGCAAGACACTATTTCCTGTTGTTGGACAAATTCCTGCATTTGCAAGAGTGGCGGCAGTAACTGCCATCGCCTCTGAAGTAACTTCTATTGAACAACATTGAAAATAAAATTCTAAAGTATCTATTAAATTCGTATTTTCTGGAAATGCCTTATTTTCACGCATAAAATAACCAAGTGAGAAATTTCGGTCTGCAGTTTGGCGTTCTGAAAGATAGACTGCATTATTAAATCCTGCTTTAATATTACCGCTTAAATTCGTCCAAGTATCAAGTACAAAGTCAAATCTATCAGCCATATCAAGTTTTGGTTTAACAAGAGATCCTGCCATTATTGCTCCAGCGTTTATCATAGGATTATGTGGTAAACCCTTACTATTTAATACAAGTCCATTAAAACCAATGCCGCTTGGTTCACGACCAATATGTTGATGTACTTTTTCTTCTCCATGTTCTTCGAGAGCTATACAATATGTTATCGGTTTACAAATAGATTGAATGCAAAATGGGATTGTTGAATCACCGAGTGAAAATCTTTGCCCATCGATAGTACATATTGAAACTGCAAAATATTCTGGATTAACTCTGCCGAGTTGGGGTATATAGGTTGCAACATTCCCTTCAGTATGAGATTTAGCTTTTTCGTAAATTCGCTTTACGGCTGTACGAAAACTTTTAAAATCAGGGACAACGAGTGTGCCTTGAATTGCATTCTTTACAAGATTACCCTTGCTTTGTTGAATTATTGTTTTAAAATGCTCGAATGTAATCGCCATTGAATTTTGGTTTCCATTTACCATTTCAATACTTTTTTCAGCATTAGTTACTTCATCATTACCTAAAACTATACGAGGATCGTCGCTCTGAATACCGAGATCATTAAAAGTTTCAAGTAGCTCATCCATCGAAATAACTCCGTTTGCATTACGGTCAAGTGATTCATATAGAATTCGATATTCTTCTTCAAGAAAGTTATTAATTGTTTGATCTTGATTTTTCGGTTCACTTTCAGTTCCGTTAGTTGAAATCTTTGAAAGTTTTTGTTTCTTGGTGTTCATAGTATGGTAACTTCAAATAGTATAGTTTTACATTAAGTTATTTCAATTTAGAGTTGAACAGTCTAAACTTGTGTCATTAATGTAATATAACACATTTTGTTAAAACCGAAACATTATTATTTGCCATAACTTTTCTAATCGGTATTTACAGCTTTACAGACTTTTTACTAAAATGCAACTACAAATTTACTTTTAACTTAAAAAATAATTACAATTGTATTCAATGTTTGTAAGTAATTATTAGGAAAATTAAAATAGAGAGTAAGAAATTTTCTTGTTTTTTTTGTAATTGAAACTGAAAGGGAGACTATTTTATATGGGAATATTGTTACTATTGATGATGAAGGAAGTAGACTTTTTGGAGTAGATTTTAGTTCGTTCAAACTGTTTGTATAGATTGGGTGGTTAGGGAGGGAATTGAACCCCCGACACATGGATTTTCAGTCCATTGCTCTACCAACTGAGCTACCTAACCATATCATTTTATTCAAATATTTATTGAATAAGATACAAATATACTGCTTTTTCCTTATTTTGCAAAATTATTACACTTTTTTTCCTTCAGAGAGCAAATATGTACCTTGACGCTGATATTACTGGAGAATCTTTTGATTCTATTTATAGTGAAATTGAGATTAATTTCGAAGAACAACATTACGAAACTGTTCTACAGTTATGCGATATATTGTTAGACCGTATTTTACCTACTATGTCTTTAACTGAAAAAGAGTTAAATGAACGTTTACTTTCTATTTTTTACTATAAGGGTGAATCCTTAGTTTTCACTGAAAATGTAGAAGATTCAATAGAATACTACTCTAAAGCAATTGAATTAGCTGAAATTTTAAAAGATTCAGAAACGGAAATAGAGTTAATTCTAACTTATTTAGAAGTAGTTATACAAAATCAATTAGAAAGAGAAATCGATTCCTATTTTAAAAGATGTGCTGATTTATACGAAGTGTTTAAAGATGAGAATTTGTTATTGCAATGTTATGCTTTAAAAGCAATTTATGCTTTTAACTCTGAACAGTTCGATGAAACTATTAAACTTTGTCAATTATACGAGCGTTTTCGCTTAAAAGCTACGGAAACTCAATATGATTTAGAAGTTGCTTCAATTCTCATTCGTTCTAACAATGCAATTGGTCAAGAGAAAATTGCACTTGAGCATTCTATCAATACGTTAAAAGAATTTGAAATTCTGAAAAGAACTGAAAAATATTGCGAATTGTTAGTCAATCACGGATTATTACTTTTTAACGATAATCAATCGCAACATTCTATAGATGTATTACAAGATGCTATCGTAATTTCAGATGAAGAAGGATTTTCGAATTGTTCTTTAAATGCATTATATATAATTGGTTTTATACATTTTTCTAACGAAATGTTCGAACATTCTTTATCAACTGGACTATCTTATTTACAACGAAATGATAAAGAACTTATACCAAGCTTACTAGCTGAGGTTATTATATTTGTTGGAGTTTCCTATTTGAAATTAGAATTATTCTCAGAATGTTTATTGTACATCGATACATATTTAGAAAATACTGAAACAATCTATTATCTCGAGGTATTCGAAAAACTAACTATGATAAAACAAATGGTTGCAATACACCCCGATAATCCAAACAATAAATAGTTAGATCAGTTAAAACTCAATCCTCTATCTAAAGATGGAGGCTACTCAATTTGATTCCTATTTTGAATTGCTACTAGCTATAGTTTGTGGAATAGGAAAACAACATTTTATTTTAATATCATGGAACACTTCTATGAACTATCGATTTGGAAATAATTCCGAAAAATTAATTGCGGGTATTCCAGTTTTTGGGAAACCAGAAAGTGGACTTCATTCATGATCTTGGGTTATTTTAATGCCCCTAATTGAAAAAATACCGGGGCGAATAAATCTTGACATTTGTTTTGGAGTTGAATGGTATACTGATGATTTTATGAAAACTGGCGAAATATTTTATCTGGCTGGTGTTGAAATTGATGATGTGAAAAATTTACCTGACTATTGTGGATGTAAATATACCTGTAGCTGAATATGTTATTTTGAAGCAGTTGGTGGTATTAAAGGAATTCACAAAGTTTGGGACTATTTTCATCCAACATGGAAAACTAAAAATGGGTACGATATTGCAAGAGATTTCCATTTTGAGTTGTATGATCAACGTTTCAAAGGCATAGAAAATCCTGAAACAATTATTGAAATTTACATACCAATAGTGGATATTTCCTAAAAAGTTGTATTTTTGTTAACTCTTCTCAAGTAAATTTTCTCTTTATTTATTTTCACAAGGTATTCAAAATGAAAAAATCGATGTGCTCTTTTTTGCTTTTGTGCGTAGTAGTGCTTATTTCTTTCTCCAACCTATATTCTATTGAATTAGGAAGAGGTGTTGTTGAATCGAATCCTGAAAATACTTTTTCCATTAGAAAATTAGATGATGGAAAGGTGATTAGTATTGTTGCGGATCAAAGCTCTGAAATAGATTTAATTTCTGGTCAAACAGTTCCTTTTTCCGTTGGAATTCTCAAAGAAAAAATGACTGTAGAATACATCATTGATGGTACAGCAAGCCCTTTTACTTTGATTTCAATTAGTATTGATTTTGGTGGGAAGCTAGGTGAATATTTAGTTGTTGGTGGTTTAGATTTTTATAATTTAACTTCAAAAACTTGCAGAGTAAATGGAACAAGGTTCAAATTTTCTCCTACTATTTTGTTTCAATCTAGAGGCGAAAATGTTTCACCGAATGTAATACAAAATACAGATTTGGTAAGAGTATTATATACAAAAGACCCAATTAACGATCAAAACATTGCTGAAACTATTGAAGTGATTGGCGGCACTTTTCACGAAGTAAAACGAACTGGCGTTGTTCGTTCATTTACTATAAATGAACTTGTAATTGGAGACCCCGTTAAAACAGATTTACAAGAAAAGATTATAGTTTCTTCACAAACAAGAATTTACGATGACAACTTTGAATCTGGAAGTAGATCATTACTAAAACCAGGAACGTTAGTAGATATTTATGCATTTTATGATACTAATGTTGTTTCTGCAAGTTTAGCGTATGAAATTCATGCAAAACCATTACCAATGTTCGATGATTTATATATTTGCGGACGGCCGTTAAGTGTAACTGCAGGATGGACGGATTCAGAATTAGGTAGGTTTAACTTATTACCAAATGCTAAATTTGCCGATTTTAGTGGTGATGGAATTACTTTATCAGAATTACTTCAAGGCGAAGCAAGATATTTCTCGGCTAAGGTAAAGAAAACTGGTGTTGATTATAATTACACAGCAATTAAAGAAATTCCATCTATTCAAACAGAATTTTCGTTTGACGGAGATATTATAATTAACAGTCAATATTCTAATCTAGCTTTGGTAAATGTTTCTGGTGAAAGTGTTGGTTTAGAACTAAACTCAGATAAAATTTTTTATAATGGTTTAACATCTGCAACTGTAAACAATAAGTTAGTAAGAGTATCGGGTAGAAGAAATTTGAACCCGTTAATTTTTGAAAACCACAAATTTTATCTGTCTGAAGGAATGGCAATTGAAAGTATCATTCCTCAAAACAAATATGTTCTTGGTGTAATCACTAAAAGTACTGGAACATCTATTTCTGTAGATGGATGGCTTTTTGATGTAAATTCAAATTCAAAGCTTGTAAATCTAAATGGTGAACCAGGAAATATCACAGATTTTGTATCAGGGAATTATGCTCTTTTAGAAATATCGAATAACTTTATTGTAAATGCTTACCGATTTAATAGTACTGAGGTAATTGGAAGAGCTACTGAAATAAATGCTGATAATATTGTTTTAGGTGGAATATCCTTTAAAATCGGAGATGTAACTTTCTTTAGAGGACAAGGAAATCAAGCTATTTTGAGTAATACTGTTCTTAGAAATTCAGTTGTTAAGGTAGTTACTATGCATGGTTCGCAACAAGCTTTTAAGGATTATGCAGGTATAACTTTTCCAACTAGTTCTAGTACCGGTACAGTTGCACGTTATGTATATGTCTTAGATGGTCCAGGAGTACTATCTACTGAGGATGCTTCAAATGTTTCATCAACAATCTATCCAAACCCTACTTCAAATTCAGTAACTATTGCTACTACTTCTGGAATTCAATCAACAGTTGTTATCTCTACTATGTTAGGAGAAACCGTACTAACGAAAAATGGTGTTGATGGTTCTGCTACATTCCAAGTAGGTAACTTACCAATTGGTCAATACGTTGTAAAAGTATCAAACCAAAAAGGTAATACCGTATCGATGTTACAAGTTATTCGTTAAAAAAAACTTACGCTTAATAAAAAAAGCGATGGTTAAAACCATCGCTTTTTTTGTAAACCAATTTTGGTAACTCCTATTTAACCGCTTCTTCTGACAGGGTTAAAACTGCATCAACATACGCACTTGAATTGTTATAATGGAAAACAGCGTTATATTTTTCTTCAGCTGTTTCGCCCCAACCATTTGTTTTTAGGTAATTGGCAACACTATGAATAGCATCTGGGAAAGTATATAAATCAATTTTTCCATCGTTGTCACCATCAACAGCCCAAGACATATAACTTGCAGGTAAAAACTGTGAGTACCCAAAAGCACCAGCCCAGGAACCTTTTAAGTCTAATACATTTGTAGGAAACCTATTTTGCATTTTTTCTAATGCAATCAATTGTTCAATTGCCCAATCAGCTTTCTTTTGAGAACGTTCTTCTAATTTTTTAAATAATACTTGAAGTGTAGATTTCTTTTTATGTTTTGAACGAAGTTCTTTTTTATTCTCTTCCAAATACTCATCTTCCATTGCTAAAGCGACACTCAAATAAACACTTGGAACATGAGATTTTCCTGTATACTTACCAAATCTGGTTTCTACCCAAAGAATCGATGCTATCACTTCTGAAGGGACATCATACTTTTTGGAAGCTTCTTCGAATAAAATTTTGTTTTCCTTTAGAAATTCTTTAGTTGAATTTTTTGAATTTAAAGTATAAACATGATCGTAAGAAGAAGAACGGGAACGATAACCTTTCTTTTGTCCTGCTGGTCGTAAAGAAACATTTATTTTTACTAATGATTCTTCGAATTGAGTATCAGAATGATTCAGCATTTCATCAATAAATTTTTGAGAAACACCTTGCTTAACCAACTTTTTAACTACTGGTTCGAATGTTTTCCTTTTTTGTTCTAAAACCTTATCAGCAACAGGTCTATTTATTTCAATGGGGGGCATGAACCCTGCAAACATAAATAGGGAACTCAGAATGGATAAAATCCATTGTTGTATGGTTATGGGAAGTAATTCAAACATAGTTGTAATATATTTTGTTATTTTCTGTAACAAACGTGTAAATTCATCAAATAGTTCAATTCAATGATATATACTCCCAAAATAGGTACTTATACGTATTGATATAAAATATTTTGTTACTGTAATGTAATTCTTAAAAGTAAATCTAAAAATATTGCAACATCTGCAAAGGAGTTATACAAAGGTGTAGGAGCTACTCTAATAACAGAAGGTTTCCTAAAATCAATCACACAATTTTGTTCGCCTAACTGTTTATAAATCTCTGCGGCTTTATCACCCAAATCAATAGATATTTGACATCCATGTTCTGTTGGGTTTGATGGTGTAATACAACGAAACGGTAATGAGTATTCTTTTGCAATTGTTTCTAAACCATACGATAAGAATTGAGTTAAAGCTACGGATTTTTGACAGAGTTGTTCAAAAGGAATTGAATCGAATATTTCTAATGAAACTTTATGAGCTGTCATTGACAAAACTGGTGCGTTTGAAAGTTGCCAACTTTCAGCTGTTTGTTTGGGAACAAATTGATGTGGCATAGAAAATCTCGTTGCAGGGTCGTTCCCCCACCATCCACCAAAACGTATGACTTCTTGATTAGTACAGTGCTTTTCGTGAACGAATAACCCACCAACACTACCCGGACCAGAATTCAAATATTTGTATGTACACCAAACTGCAAAATCAACATCCCAATCGTGTAATTGTAATGGGACATTCCCTATGGTATGAGCTAAATCCCATCCGATAATTATATTTTTTGAATGAGCATAGGAAGTAATTTCTTTCATATCGAACCGTTGGCCCGTATAATAATGAACGCCTGTAAATAAAATCAAAGCAAGTTCAGCTTGATATTTATCAATTGTGGATTTTATCGTTGTAAGCGAAATTAGTGAATCTTCCCCTAATGGAATTTCAATGATTGCTTCTTGAGGATCAAAACCGTGAAACGATGCTTGAGTTTGAACAGCATATCTATCTGATGGAAATTCAAAACCAAAAATGAGTATTTTGTATTTTTGAGGGGTAGGTTTATAAAAACTAACCATTGCCAAATGTAGGTTCGTCGTTAAAGCATTCATTGCAACTACTTCCAATGGTTTAGCTCCAGTAAGGCGTGCTAAGGAATCAGAAAAGAGTTCATGATAAGAAAACCAAGGATTTGTAGCCTTAGTATGGCCTTCAACTGCTAAATGTTCCCAATCGTATAATTCTTGTTCAATAGCCTTTCGAACTGATTTTGGCTGTAGTCCAAGGGAATTACCACAAAGATAAATAACTTCTTTTCCGTTTTGTTTTGGGAAATGGAATAATTCACGTTTTGAAGAAAGTATATCTTTTTGGTCGTGTTCTTTTGCAATTTCGTAAAATTGATCTATAGTTTTGTTCATTGTTTTGTAGCCCAAACCGTAAAATTAATGTTTCTATATCCTGATTCTTGCGAAACATCAGGTTCTTCAAATTTAAAAACTTTTAGCCCAACACGATGAAGATATCTTCGTATTGTTGTTTCGTCAAATCCTATACAATGGAAATCGCCAGGATTTGATTGTCCTCCAAATATCATAAAGGAAGCTATATCAGCATCCCAAGTTCCGTTCAAATACATTTCGGCTTGTTTTCGTAACGATGGACTACGTATTACAATTTCTCCACCTACTTTTATTACTCTCGACCATTCTTTTAAAATGGCTTCAGTATCCCTATGAGAAAAATGTTCTAGAACATCAGATGCAATTATTCCATCGACTGTTTCATTTGGCAAGGGTAACTTACGAATATCCATATAAACTACACTTGGATTATCGCTAAACATATCTACATTAATGAATCCTTCACGAATATCATTTCCACACCCTAAATTCAAATAAAAAGGATTTGGTAATGACGACGGTAATATTCCTGTTGCTTTAATACGTGAAAACCCAACTTCATGTTCCTTTGTTGAATTTTGAGAATTTGAAGATTCGATTTTACGGAGTACTTGTTCTTCGAAATTCAATGTTTTTATGGAATTCGTTTGATACAAACCATTATACGACTGAACAACATCTTCAAATCCATACGGTACAAATGAATTAGATTTTAAAGTTCGAATAATTGTTTTATCAGCAATGATTTTATTGAGAATATCTACAATAGCCCGAGGGTCATCGGGGTTATACAAATATCCATTTATTCCATGAAAAATAAAATCAGTGAACCCACCAAGCGATGGACCAACAACTGGTATATTATATCCTAAGGATTCAGTAATTGTTAATGGAGCACAATCTTCCCATAGACTTGGAAGCACTATTAAGTCGATTTTGGAAAGTTTGCTTTCAAGTTCATTCGCTCCATAGGAACCTTCCCAAACAACATTTTTCTTAGCATCAATTGACTTTAGAAAAGTCAAATATTTTTCTTCAACAAATCCAAAAATATGCACTTGAATTTGTTGAACATCAAAGGGTTGAACACTTGCAATTAAAGAATGAACACCCTTATGTGGCATAACACCACCTATATAGGCAATTTGTAGAGGGTTATGAACCGTACGGATATCTTTAACTTCTTGGGCTGTTGGATGTATTTCAGCAATTTGATTTAACACTATCATTTTTTCAGTTTGAAATCCAAATTCAACTAATAATTGTTTTTGACGTTGTGAAACAGGAAAAATTAAATCTATATTTTCAGAGATTATTGAAAGTATTGAAATTTTACGTTGCTCAAATAATTCATTTCCTTGTGGAATAGCATTGACCAAATCTGAGTTATCAGACAATATAACATTTTTCCATCGTTCCAAATTATCCGTAAACAAATATAATCTTGGATCAATTGGGTGATAATTATGTGTAGTATAATAAGTTTTTGCTCCAAATTCTTTTGCAATTTTAGCTAAAGAATACCCTAAACCTAAAAAATTGTGAAAATGCACAATATCAGGTTTTGTTTGTGTAAGTACATCGTTGAATATTGATTCTATTTTGGGGTCAGTAATTTCACGTAATGGATTTTTATCGTCCAAAAAAGTTGTAGGTCTGTTGTAAACTCCAAACAAACGAACACCATCTTCGTAAGAATGGACAACCTCGTAAGGTGTTTGAGCATTACCATTATTCCCAGCCGCAAAAACTACAGTTACATCGTAACCTAAGAGAACTAACGATTTGGCAATTGCTTTTGGATATGAAGTTCCTCCTCCAGATTCATTCCAGCCATACATGGTTATAAGAATAGATTTTTTCAACATGCTTAAATTTCGAACAGAATCTAGATTTTCACCAAACTTTTGAGAAATAAACAGATCCCATTTTTTAGAAAAATATTGTTGGTTTTTAAAGTCTAAATTCGATGTATCATTCTGATATCGTTTGAATTTTTGTATTCCTTCTTGAAGTTTTGTTTTTGATTCGAAATGATATGCAACAACTGCAGAATTATAAAAAACAGTATAACCCTTTTGAAGTGTCGCAAGACAAATATCTAAATCTTCGTGACCAAATTGATATTTTTCATCAAATCCATTGAGAGATTCGAAAATTTCTTTTCGTACAGAAAGCATTGCACCAGTTACCATTGGAACGGTTCGAGATTGTAGTACAGCTTCGTTCCAAGCATTATATGCTAAAAAGGAGTGATTGTGTACAAATACATTTTTTCCTTTAATTATCTCATTGGAAAATTCAATACCAGTATGTTGAATGGTGTGATTACTATAGAGTAAACGAGAACCTTGTATTGCAATATTTTCATCATTTTCGAATGCCAAACATAAGAATTCAGCCCAATATGGGAACACTTTTGTATCATTATTTAAAAAGACAAGATATTTGCCTTTTGCAATATTAGCACCTTGATTGTTCGATTCAGAGTAATTTTTAGGTGTTTGATTATAAATGTAAATGACATTAGAATTTTCAGAGAAAGTAGAAACTATTTGTTTAGTTTCGTCTGTTGAATTATTGTCAACAATAATAATTTCTAAAGAATTTTTTGGAGTAAATTCAATTAGAGATGAAATGCAATGTTTCGTATATTCCGCTCCATTTTTAACTGGAATTATCACACTGAATATTGGTTCAACAGAGTTTTGAAACGAAATAGTTTTTTCAATGATTTCCACTTCATTTTTCAGATTGAGAACCTTTGCCAATGAAAGTGCTGTATATGAAATTTCTACATTATTTACTTGTGATCGGTGTAATTCTTGAAGCCTTGCATAGTGATATTGATTATATGTTTGTTCAGGAGCAACAGTAACAATATTTTTTCCAGAATGTTTATTTGCTAAATAGAGTAAATTTTCATCGATTTTATCGGCACGTCCTTCGGTTCTACCTTCATAATGAAACACAATGGATTCTGGCACCATTACAATTGAAAACCCTGCTTCCTTTGCTCGTATACAATAGTCAACATCTTCACAACCATTCAGAAAGTTTTCATCAAAAAGCCCAATAGTTTCAATCATCTTTTTACGAAGAATCATACAAGCACCTGTAACGGCAGGAACTACGAATGATGTTTTCTTAGAAATTGAAGTCCTATGACAATATTGATTCGTATGAAAAGGGAAGATTGGTTTTACAACGTTGACATCGAGATACGAACCAATATCAATTCCAGAATGCTGAATCAATTCAGTTTCTGGGAAAAGTAAAAAAGAACCTCCAATCCCAATTTTGGAATTGTTGTCTAGGGTATGTACCAATGTTTCAAGCCATAGTGCTGTTGGTAAAGTGTCATTATTTAGTAAAATTATATACTTTGAATTTGAATTTTTAATACCAATGTTACAAGCTTTTGCAAAACCAAGATTTACGTCATTCCGAATATATCTTAATTGAGGGATATTCTTTTGATATTCTTCTATCTCTACTTTAGTACTATCTTGAGATGCATTGTCAACAATAATGACCTCAAATGAAAGATCTAACGGTGTAACATCAAACAAATGTTTCAAACATTGTCGTGTATATTGTATACCATTATACACTGGAATAATTATAGAAATTCTTGCATAGTTGTTTTGTTTCTTAGTTACTTCATTAAGTCGATTTTGATACTTTTGAAGTAATTCTGTTTCATTTAATTCCTTATAAACGAAAATTAAATTTTCGAGAGATTTTATTGAATGTGGGTTTTCTACGAGAACATCTCGAGTGAGAGATTCGACCATTCGCAAATACGAAACATTAGATACCGAAATTATTTCTGACCAAATAGAATTGAAAAGCAATTGATTTTGTTTGTCGTTGTCATTTCTGCCTGGAGTTTGAGATTCTAAATGAATAACAACTGAAGAAGGATTATACATTACAGAATAACCTTTACTTCTAATTCTTAAGCAAAGGTCTACATCTTCGTAACTATTTACAAAACGTTCATCAAAAGCACCAAATTGATCTAATAAACTTTTCCTGATCATTAAGCAAGCTCCTGTTACGGCATAGTACTCCTTTTTGAGCATTGCTTCAGGTGTTTCTTCTACAGAACGACCTCGATAGATATGGAATGGTGACAAGGTTGTTTCTATTTTGCCAATATCAACACCAGCGTGTTGAATAATCATTCCTTCTTGAGGATAAAGAAGGAGTGGTCCAGCGATTCCTACCTTTGGGTCATCGAAGGTAGAAAGGAGATTTTTTAACCAACCATCAGAAACTATGGTGTCGTTGTTTAAAAAAACAACAAATTCACCTTTAGCAATAGCTGCACCTTTGTTACAGGCTTTCGCAAATCCTAAATTTGTTGAATTTGTTATAATTTCTAAATCTTGAACTTGCCCTTGAAAGGATTGAAGTACTTTTTGAGTTGAATCACTAGATCCATTGTCTACTACAATTACTTCAAATAAATCAGTTAAAAGGGTATTGACATAAATACTTGTTAAGCATTGAGAAGTAAGTTCTACTTTATTATAGACCGGAACAACAATCGAAATTTTTTTTTTGATGCAGAAAGTTTTTCCGACCCACTTGTTAATGCTCTTGGCGAAGTTCTATTTATCAGTTTACTGAACACACTAATTTCTTTACGAACTTTATTTTGATCTACATCTGCTAAATTAAAAAACGCTTTCAAAGTTTCAGGAAGTTCAGAACCAACAAATAAAACTCCTAAACCGTGACTATGTAAAAATTCAAAATGAGGATATTTTTTTGAAATCTCATTCCAAAACTGATTTACGCCAAAACCTCGTTCAAATACTTGCGTATCGTGAAACAAGACAACACCAATTTTACTCATTTTGGGTAACCATGTTTCAAAATCTAACTTCACAGCATCGTAAGTATGTAGACCATCAATATGTAATAAATCTATAGATTTATTTTCGAAATCATTTACTGCTTCTTCAAAAAACATTTTCTTTAACGTAGCAAATGAACCATATAAAGGTTGATTGTAGGATTCTAAAACGTTATAGACTGATTCTTCGTAAAAACCAGCATGTTCATCACCTTCCCAACAATCTACTGCATAAGCTTTTGTAGATAGTTCTAACATTTGAATTGCCTCACAAAAAGCATTAAAGGAATCTCCTTTGTGAGTTCCCAATTCTACTAATACTTTTGGTTGTAATATTTCAACAATATTCATTGCAAATGGGATATGACCTTGCCAAGAGCGGACATCGGAAATAAATCTAGGTAATATTGAACTTGTTTTTAATGGTTCAGTAGTAAAACTCATTTGTTTTCTTTGGTTGATAGTTTTGAGTAACTGTTCTACAAAATTAGTTGCTTTTTCTTCAGAACTTCTTGTAGGAATTGAATGTATTTTAAGTATGGATTCAATGTGCTTTTTTGATTGACCCACATTGTGAAGTAGATAATCTACTTGTTCGAATAATTCTTCTTCTGAATCTACAACGTATAAAGCTCCATTTTTATATAGTGGAGAGCTATTATTAAGAATATGAGTGTCGTCGGTTATGGAAGGCCAACGCACTTTTGGATAAATTATCACCGGTAAAGAGGAAACAAAACATTCCCAGGCAACTGACGAATAAGCATTAATAACCGCAATATCAGTAGCCGATAATACTGTATTCAATGTCTGTTCAGCTCCAAAAACATAAAATGATAGTATTTCTGATTCAAGACAACATTCATTTACATATTGTTGAATTTCTTTACATTGTTCTGTAGTAAAGGCAGGATGTAAACGAATAACAATGGTATGTGGAGTATTTTTTTCTCTGAATTGTTTTGAAAGAGAAACAATAGTATCAAAATATTTGATTTCTTCTAAATACGCATCTAATATATTCGAAGGTGATGAGGCATTTATCCAAGAACAAAAGATAGTAACAACAGGGTATGAAATTGGAATAGAGAGTACTTGACAGGCTTGTTTTTTGTTAAGTGGTTTTCCTACTTCTTTTTTTGTTTGTGTTCCAAAATCCCAAAAAGTAGTAAGTTCTACCCCTAATTTCTTCTGATGACTATTCCAATATTGAACTTCTAATTTATTATCTAAATTTGTAATGTCCGTTATAAATGGAAAATAAATGTGTTCTAATTGGGCATCTACTCCTGGTAGTGACCCCACATATCCATGTTCTAAATTAATAGTCAAAATACCTAATTCTTGGGCAGTCATTACTGCAGTTCTGCGGAATGCAGCAGAAGAAGAATTTACAATCATACAATCAAAACGATATTCTCTATGTGCATCTTCTACAGCAGATGCATAAATTGCAGATTCGGAAGCTAAAGTTAGTAATCGTTCTTGGTCTGACCTAGTTAGCAAAACAGGTTCTGAAAATCCTTGTTGTAGTATATAGATTGTTGACAACAAAAATTCCTTATACTCAGTTTGGAATCGTTCAGAATCTATAAAACTACTACCCTTTTCAATTGCCTCTACAAGTAAAGATATTTTTTCTTTATGTTCATACCAAGTAATATCTTGTGGTAGTGCAAAAACAGAACAGTGTTTCAACAAAGATTCTAACAATAGTTCCTGTGTTTGAGTAAATCCCCAAATAAGTATATTTGGTTTAGTCATTTCTTTGCTCTGATGTTATTTTGAATGAAGAAACTCGATCTGCAATTGCTTGTGAAATAAAATAAATATAGTCAAAATATCCACGATATGCGTAAACACTATAGTCCCTTGTTGACATATCAGGATGGTTTAATTCTTTGTACAATCGAGTTGTAATTTGTTCAAATGGTCTGATTGTTGGATATAAGAGTTTTGGTAATTCTTGTTCACAAAAAGGGACAACTTGTTTAGAAGACAATTGTAAATTCGCAGCACAATTTGGGCAAAGATATACAACGGAAAAGACCAAAGTTCTTTTCAATCGTTTTAAATGTTGTTTAGAACAAGAAGGACAATCGGCATACAAATCAAAAAATGCACATCCTTGATAATCAGTGCTAATTTTCAGATCTTTTAGTATTGAATTTTCTTTGATTTCTGTTGAGGTGTGATGATAAATTGAAGTCCAACCTTGGAATGGAACGACTATAGAATCAGTTAACTCAGGTAGTTCGAGTAATATGCTGATTTTTGTTAAAAAACCAATATTCAAATGTTTTTGCAAGAATGCTTTACCTAAATTCTTGTACAGTAATTGTAACTGGTTTTTTTGATTTAACAGAGTACAGACTTTTACAAATTCTAAGACAATAGGAATAGATTTAACGCCCGATTTTATTGCTTTAAACAAAATGGGAAGTGCTATCTTTGATTGTAAAGAAAGTCGTAAGGTTCTTGAAGTTTTAAGCAGTTCTTGTATTTCAGTCGGATTCATTGCTCAATAAAAAATGATTCCATTGAAGTGGAGTACCTTTTGGAATATCTTGGTTCACTTTTTTTCCAATAACAATATCGTAAAATTTAGGTTCTAAACCTAATCCGGGACGTAAAACTTTTATGTTATTTTCCGATATAACATCACCATTATTCAAATCAACTATACAGTATATTGACCGTTTGTACTTAAAACTTTGTTTTTCAATCTCTTGAACTCCATATTGAATAGTCCCTAACGAATAAAATGCTTGTTTTGCTTCTCTGACCAAGGAAGATAATTCATTTGGTTCTAATGAAAACGCAGAATCAACTCCTCCTAAAGTTCTGTCGTCGGTAAAGTGTTTTTCAATAACGCTTGCACCGAGTGCTACAGCACCAACGGAAGTGCCAATGCCTAAAGTATGGTCAGATAATCCAACGACAACATCAAAAAGTTTTTCTAAATGTGGGATAGTTATAATATTACTATTTTCAGCAGTTGCTGGATAAGTACTTGTACACTTTAGAAGGATAATTTCAGTTGTACCATTTTCTTTTAACGTTCGGAAAGCTTCATCAATAGTAGCTAATGTTGCAACTCCAATGGATAATATTACAGGTTTTTTAGTTGAAGCAACTTTTTTCAGTAATGGAATATCTGAATTTTCAAACGATGCTATTTTATAAGCAGGAACATGAAGTGTTTCTAAAAAGTCTACCGAAGTTTCATCGAATGGAGAACTAAATGCAGTTAGTCCAAGTTCTTTAGCATAGTTAAAAATTTGTTTGTGCCATTCCCAAGGCGTATGTGCTTCTTTGTATAAATCGTACAATTCCCTTTTTTCCCAAAGAGAACCTGATTCAACTTCCCAAACACCGGGAAAGGTCATCGTATCTGCGGTATAGGTTTGAAGTTTAATAGCATCAACACCAGCTTCAGCTGCCAAACGAACTATGTTCAAGGCTTTTTCTAAAGATTGATTATGATTTCCAGACATTTCTGCTATAATATACGGAGGATACTCTTTCCCAATAGACCTACCGTTTATTTTTATAGATTTCATAAATAATCTAAAGTGATTCTAAAAATTCTGGAGTAACTTCTTGAAAACTTTGTATTGTTTTCATTGCAGAATGTTGAGCAGAGTATTCAAAAGATTTATAGTTCCCTCTCAAGATTTGTACCGTTTTGAACCCTAAAGGAGTAATTCCAACGAAGTCTTTTTTCAAATTATCCCCAAAATATACTGCCTCAGTAGGCTTAATATTTTCACGTTTACAAATGAGTTCAAATGCTACCGTATTCGGTTTTTCAAATTCTATTCCCAAAGTATGGGTTAAATAATAAAATACATTATATTTCTTAAGCCCTAATGATTGGATTTTTTTTCGTTGAACCGTTGGATTTCCATCTGTTACTATGTATTTTTTTTCAAAATGAATAGTCTCTAAAAAACTAACTACATCATCATACAAAAGAATAGTTGGAGTATGATTTCTATAGATATGAATACAATCCTGAACTAAGTTTGGAGAATAACAACCATATTGTTTTAAAACTGTATCAAAAATACTTCCTCTATCGTTTGGTAGAAAGGTCTCCATAATAGATATAGCTTCCGATGAAGGTATATTTTCCTTTTGTTCTAAATACTCTGCTACTATAGAAAAACCACCACGTACATAGCTTAATTCATCGTACAGAGTATCATCTAAATCAAATATATATACCATAACTACGAGCCATTAAAATTCGTCTAAATATAAAAATCTTTTGGAACTCGAATTAGTTTGTTGAACTGATTTTTGGGTTGAAAAACTTGTTTTTCTAAATGAATTAGTTTCGATTCTTGCGCAAACCAAAGAATAGAATGAAGTCCAGCTTTCATAGAAAGAGAAGATGCTCCTCCAACACGTGGATTACATTCTAAAAGTAAAAATTCTTTGCTCGTTTCTGATTTAATACCCTGAAATACACAATGGCCACTAATGTTTAAAAGTTTTGCGGCATTGTGAACTATCAATTCAATATCAGTGGCTTCTGGTTGAATTGTAGAAACTACAGACTCACCGTTAATGACAAGATCTCTTGTTCGAACAACTGTGGAAATAAAATCATTTTTTATAGATCTATAACAATCTATACTATATTCTATTCCTTCAACGAATGGCTGAATTATGGAATCAAGATTTTTATCGATAACTGAACGAACAATTGAATAGTGTATATCTAAATATGTAGACTTAGATCCAGAACCAAAACGTGATTTTACTACATATCTGTCAAATTTCTTGGTTCTTAAGGAAACTACAGTTTCGACTATTGGGAAACCTGCATTTTTAAGAACCGAGTAAAATTTATACTTATCATTACAATTTTGAATTGCTTTTCGAGATGAAATCATTACAAAAATATTGTTCTTTTTCAGAATTGATTTATGTCGAGACCAAAATTCTAATTCAGCATCTCTGGTAGGAATTATCAAAGAAATTTTATATATTTTGCAATACTGCAACACATCTTCTATTAGAAGAGAACTAAGTGTTGGCATTTTCCAAAATTGATCTACAAAATATTTACCCAAAGACTCTTCAGAAGAATCTCCGCCAAATATAGAAACATCTATAGAATGTTCTGCAAACATTTCACGAATAGATTGTACTAATGGTACTTTCTTAGACAAGGAAGTAATTAAAATTGAAATTCTTTGAGACTTTGATTTAGATTCTTCACCTTTAAACTTCGAATGAATAACCACATCTACTAATTCAGAATCAATTTTACTATGATTTTTTAATCTTGCTTCGCAATGAAAACCATGTTTTTCTAATGGCGGATATAAATAAGTTCGAATATCATAAGCAAATGTATATATTTTTTCTAACCCAATAAATTCAAATGCTATCGATTGAAGGAAAACAAGAAAATCGTCGAATATCTCTGTAAATGAGCGTATATGAATATTTAATGAAGGTTCTAACAAAAAAGATATTTCTGCTGTTTTTGCTTCCCAATTAATATGAACTAAACCACCATATCCTATAAGTTTGGTGTCTCGAAGTATACTGAACAGAATAAGTTTTGGGTAATCTTCTTTAAATGTAGGTAATACAACTTCTTGGTAATATGTTTGTTGTTGTACTTCAGTAATTTCATTTTCTTGTCGAAGTATTTCCATTTGTAGATTTCGCCAAACTCGAATTGTTTGGATATCTTTTTTTCGAACGGGTACAAAAGAAAGATTATTATGTTTCCACAACGATTTTGAAATAATTTTATATTTCATTGTTCTTCGGTTGTAAAAATGCAATGATTTGACGCCCTAAACCAATATTTGCCATCGATCTAAAAAATTCTCTTTTCTTTTCAGGTGAGTGTTGATGCAAAAAATTTGTAAAATGAGTACGTACTAAATGAGCTTCTTTACCCTTTGATTGATCGCTATAATAATTGGAATGTTTGTTTAATAAGAAAAAGTCAATTGGAAAATCTGCTAATACATCTTTTACATCCCAACCTGAAAATTCTGCTGTTGCAGAAAGACTATCCTTCGTGAAATATGCCAAATGATCTGGAAAGGCAACCCAATAGTGTTTTTCAATAATGTTGTTTTCTATTAAATAATCTTGTAAAATAGAAAAATCATTTGGTACTTTAATTGCTAAAATTGAATGTTTATCCGAAACTTCTCTTATCTGTTTCAACAAAGAAATAGGGTCTTTGACATGTTCTAAAACATTATCTAAAAGTATAACACTGAATTTTTTCCTTTGATATTTTAACTTTGTAAGGTTTTCATAAATGTTACCAACTATTAAATTTTCTTCTAAAGTAGGATTGAATTTTTTTATTCCAAAACTTCCGAAATCTAAGCCTGTAACATCCCATCCTCTTTTTCGAAAATATGCTAACGACCAACCTTCACCACACCCAACATCTAACAAGGTTCTATCAGAAGATTCGCTTTGCAACGAAGCAACAATAGAAAAGGTGTCTCCTACAATTGCATCATTATATTCTAATTCTTCTTCGGAATAGGAAAGTTCGTATCCTCCTAAACCTTTTTGAAAATACTGCTGTTCATAATAATCAGAAAGTTCCGAATCAGTTGGAGGATTTTCTATTTGGTAGAATCCCAAAGAATGTTGAATTACAGAATATTTATCATTCATACTTATGACTTTTGATGAACATTCTGGTTGATTGTAGATAATTTAGGGTATGTATCTAAAATTTCGATAATAGCTTCCATATCCAAAGTATCACAATGATACTGTTCAATTAACAAAGAAATCAATGCATAATCATCTGGTTCATCAAGAGTTAATCTGTAATGACTTTTATCTGTATTACGCATAAAATGCCTAACTTGAACATTACCTCTTTTATTTGTTTTTATAAATGGTGTAACATGTTCTTTTTCAGAATCCAAAGATGCGTACTTAAATGCTTCTTCTAACAATTCTATTGAAAATATTTCGAAATCTAAGCCTCGTGGGTACGTTCTGACTAATGAATTGGACATATACATAAGTGTATTTTCCCAATACTGATATTGCTGAGCAGCTTTTGAAATTAAATCGCCATCAATCAACGGGCAGTCGGATGTAACACGTATTATATCATCAAGACCAAATTTTTTGGCAGTTTCATAATATCGTTCTAAAACATTTAGTTCAGATCCACGGTGAAAATTGATTTTTTTTGAAATACAAAAGTCTTCAATAATGTTATCTTTAGGGTTCGTAGTTGTAGCAACATACACTGGAATTTTTGATTTTAGTAAACGCTCAATATGAATTTCAAACAATGTTTTCTTTTTAGCGGTTAACATTATTTTTCCGGGTAGTCTTTTACTAGACATCCGAGCTTGAGTAATTATCCCGATTTTTCTCATACGCCTAACAATTGATAAATTGATGAAATGACCTTACTTTGTTCTTCACTACCTAATGCAGGATATATTGGAAGCGAAAACTCTAATTTATAAAATTCTTCTGCAATTAGATATTCTCCTTTAAAAAAACCAAAATTATTTCTATAATATGGTTGTAAATGAACTGGAATATAATGCACTTGTAGTCTAATTCCATTCGATAGCATACCATTAAAGAAATCTAATTTAGATACTCCAATTTCATTAAAGTTTATTAATATTGGGTACAAATGGAATGCACTACTATTTCCTTTTAACTCTATTGGTAACTGTAGCAATGCATTTGTACTTTTGGATTCGACACCTAGTATTTGACCATTTAAATCTTTAAATGCAGCAGAATATTTTGCTGCAATTTCTTTCCGTCTTTCAATAAAAAAGGAAAGTTTTTTCATTTGAGAAATACCTAATGCAGCTTGGAAATCTGTCATCCTATAATTATAACCCAGATCAATCATTTCATAATACCAAGGACCATCTATAAATTCAATAAAATCAGGGTTTTTAGACATTCCGTGCGTTCTTAATAACTGAACTTTGGAATGTATTTCCTCACTATTTGTTAAAATAGCACCCCCTTCACCAGTTGTGATAAGTTTCACAGGATGAAAACTTAGACTAACTGCATCTGCAAATTTCGAAGAACAAACCTGAGACCCATCAATAGTAGATCCTAAAGAATGACAAGAATCTGCCACTAATTGAAAATCAAATTCTTTAGAAAGACTTTTTAATACTTTCCAATCACAAGGATGTCCACCATAATCGACAGCAATGACAGCTTTAACAAATTTATTGTGATTTCGAAGAGTCTCAATTTTATTACGTAATTTGGCGACATCAATTGTATAAGTATTTGGATTTATATCTACAAAATCTGGAGTAGCACCACAATACACAATTGCATTGACGCTCGAAAGAAAAGTAATTGGAGTTGAGAGTATTATATCCCCTTGTTTCCAACCTAAGGCAATACCTATTAAATGAAGTGCAGCAGTTCCGTTTGAAACAACAGTAGAATATTTTGCACCAGTAAAAGAACTTAAACTATTTTCAAAATCAAAGATTGTCGGACCTTGTGTTAAAAAATCTGAACGAAGTGTAGAAACAACAGAAGTTATATCTTCTTCATCTATGAATTGTTTTCCGTAAGAAATCATTATTGAACGTAATTACTATAATACTTCTGCTTCAATTTCGAACTTTTTATACGATTGAACAGTTTTAACAATTGGTAATTCAACAAAAAATGTTGAACCCTTTCCTACTTCAGATGTAAAGAACACCTTACCATTAATTATATCAAGAATTTGTTTAACTATATATAATCCTAACCCAACACCGGAAACAGTTCCTTGAATTTGATTTTCACCTCTTCTAAAGGCTTCAAATATTAAAGCACGTTCTTTTTCTGGTATGCCAATTCCTTTATCAGAAACAGTTAATGAAACCGAATCATCGTTTTGGGCAAGAGTTACGTGTATTTCTTCCCCTTCTGGAGAATATTTGATTGCATTATTCACTAAATGTGTTAAAACGTGTCTGTAGCCTATTGAATGAATTTTTGCAAATACTTTAGTATATTCAGAATTTACAACAATTGTATGTTTGTTCATATCAGAAGATGCCAATTCTTCACAGATTTGTTTAGAAATAGTAATTACTTCTATTGAATCAACAGGTTCATGTGCAAAATCTGTATGTTTTTCAACAAGTAATATGCTATCTAAAATTTCGGTAGTATTTTTTACAGTTTTTCTAATTCTATCTATTAGACGTTGTTTCTTTTCCTCGTCAAGTTTTGGATGCAGTAGAAGTTCAGAAGAAGAAAGAATTACGGTCATTGGTGTTCGAAATTCATGTGACATCATTTGTACAAAATCCGATTTGGCGTTTAAAAATTCTTTTTCTTTTTGAAGTGCTTTTTCTAATTCTAACTCAATTTTATACCTGTTATCAATTTCTTTTTTGAGTTGATCGTTTGTTTCATACAATTGTTTAGTTCTATCTTGAACACGAAGTTCTAATTCTTCATTTTGTAAACGATAATTTTCAGCTTCTAAACGAGCTTGTTTAATTTCGCCCATTAACTGTAGATTTTTGATCTTTTCTTCGGCTTCAACCTTAAGTAACTGAGTTTTTAAATCAAAATAATCTTCGTAATGTTCTAATGCTTTTTGATATTCTTGAATAAATTTGTAAGACTCAGAAAGTTGTTGATGAAGAGTAGCTTCAACATCTAATTCTGATAACTCCTTAGCAATTGCTAAAGCAGAAGATAAACATTCAATTTCATCTATTGGAAAATTGTAGTTATTATCTTTTGGAATTTTGGACAATAACTCACCTACTGCTTGTAAGGTCTTTGCTTCTCCAAGTTTATTACCAGTTTTCTTTTGTAATTCTAACGATTTTATAAGATGTTCATAAGCCTTTGGAAAATCAGCTATTGTTAAATATAACGACCCAATAGTGTACAAAGACGAAGCAATAGCAGGTAAACTTCCTAATTCAGTACGTATTTTTAAGGAATCATTATAATTACGAAGCGACGCAAAATAATCTTCCATTTTGAGATATATATTTCCAATATTATTGAAAACAATTGCCATTTGAGGCTTATCGTTTAACTCAGTATTGACTTTGAGGCAAACTCTACAATATTCTAAAGCTAGAGGAAAATTTTCACGAATAAAATGAATGATTCCTATGTTAAGTAACAATTTAGCTTCGTTCTTTTTTTGACCTATTTTTTTGTTAATCTGTAAAGATTCACCTAAATATTGTAATGCTGAGTCATAATCATTTATATTATAATGTATAACACCAATGTTGTTTAAGGCTACTTGAATTGAAAATTTATCATCTAAATCTTGAGCGATTTTATAACATTCTTGATATTTTTCTAAGGCAACGGTAAGGTGACCTTGTTGTTCGTATACTTTCCCTACGTTTTCAATAGTTCGAAGATATCCTTTTGTATCTCCTAACTCTTTTCGAAGTTCTAAACTTAGTTCTAAATTTTCTATAGAAAACTCGAAATCGCCAGATTCAGAATATATCTTCGCTATATTATTATAGCACTTTGCAAGATTTTCATTATTTTTTAGTTCTTTATAAAGAATTATAGAATTTTGATAATACTTTATTGATGCTTGGTGTTTTTTAGCCATACCGCAAACTATAGCAATATCGAACAAAATATTCGCAATATTTTCTTTCGATGCTACTTCTTCAAATATTTGAAGTGCTTTTAGATATAGCTTCAGTGCAGCTTCGTATTCTCCCTTTGTTCGATGTGCATCAGCGGTTAGTCGAAGATTTTTTGCCGTTTCTATTTTTTGGGCAGACATATTTTAGTCTCTTTAAATATGATTTTACGTTTGATGAATAACTTTATTCAAATGATATGCTATTAACTCACCCCATTTATAGGGCTGAAGATAGTCGATCCACGTTTTTCTAGCATACTGAAATCGTTCTAATATTTCTTCACCATTATTGACTAAGAAAAATGGTGCCAAATATCTTTCAATTTGAGAAATTGAGTCTTCTGGAAGTCGTAAAATCACTTTACTATATTCAATTTCATTTTCAATTGGTAGCAGAACGTCATCTGAAATTAAGATAGGAATTCTTCCCATTGATAAAACTTCAAAAAATCGTTTACTTTGCACTCCATTTCCTCTAGGACAACAGATTGTAAACGACTGATGTACAGATTGTAAAAACAACTGTTTCCTTTCACTTTTCAATTCATTCGAAGAAATATTTTCATAGAACGTATCGACAGTATTCACATAAAACTGTAGATTTTTCGAATGAGAAAGAACGTTTTCTAATTCTTTTCGTAATGGATAAGTCGATGTAGCACCTACAAATGAAGTATGATATTGTAATTTATTCAGTTCTGTTCCCGAATCTCGTACATCATATGGAAAAGCAAAAGTTGTTTTTGTTGCTATTGACCGACGTACACTTGCCCTAAAAAAAATAGAATTTGATTCTAAACTATCACTATAATCATGAAATGAGAAAAAAATGTGTTTTGCCTCATATTGTTTATAATATGTCAATGTTTGGAAAAAGTTTAAGCAGGATCTATTTGGTTGTTCATTTTCCAAGAAACCATCAATCGACAAAGGAAACACTATAAACTGAGCTTCTTCAGGAGAATAAACTTGAACAAAAAGATCTAATCGTTCAAATAAATTGATGGTTGCATATCCTTCAATGAGATTTCGAAGAAAGACAAAATCGGAGAAAGAATAAGAAAATATTCGAATTGGTTCAACCATTATTAAAAAGAACGTAAATCATGAGAATAAAAAGTCCATTCTGGAGTTTGAATTGTAGAGTTATTCGAAATTGTATACCAAGGATTTTCATTCCCTTTTGAAGGATTCAACAAAATTTGGATTTCTTGAGCCGGCATATAACTTTGTGCTAATAAATACTGAACTTCTTTCGATTTCATATTGATAATTTTATCAACTACTATCACTGCATGTCCATAAGGATTTCCAGATTGAATAAATACATCTCCAATTTGTAAATCAGAATATTTTTTGGGTGTCAAATCATTTTTAAGGGATCTTGTATTCGCATACATAAATGTGGTTGTCATATATTTCATAAACCCCGCATAGGATTTATCACTTTGTTTTGAAAATAATCTTTTTTTACTATCTTTAACATAGGAAAAACCTATTTCAGAATATCGTTTCTGAGAAAATAAATATTCTCCACGAAGTCGCATTATAGCATCTGCACATTGTTGAAGGTCAGCCTTACCAACACTCATATTAATAACAGCAATGTAAATATTTTTGTTTTTCTTAGTAGCCCCATTGTAATAGAGCACTTCTGAATTATGTGGCTTTAGTGGAAGGTTCTGCAAATATTCTTCGAATGAATTTGAAACTGACTGTACTCTTTGAAAACCATTGGGAACTTCAAACCTAGTTTTAATATTCATTCCATTTGGATTTATACTGTATGCTATTGCAGGAATTACCACACAAAAACCACACAATATTACGTTAATAATATTTTTCATTGTAATGATTCGTCTTGGAAAAATGGAACAATTTAATTATAATCTAACACGTTATTCTATGCAACATAGTATCTACACTACTTTAATACTTTTAATAACTTTATTCTTTTTGACATCTTCGATGTATTCAGAAGTAAATATACAAAAAGATTCTAAATCAAAAACTCAAAACTTATCAAAAAAATTTGTTACTCGGGTTTGCACTCAAAACGAATCACAAGAAGTTGATGATTTTCATAATAGATTAAGGTCTGAAGTTGGCTGTGAAAAAATCTCTTATTCAGATAAATTAGCTTTGGTAGCCTTAGAATGGTGTCAAGAATTAGGTAGGAAAAACGGAGCCTTTGAACACAGACCACAGACAGGTAGCTTTGCTCGAATGTATGGTGAAAACATATATATGGGTACTAAAAGTTCAACACCTTTTTTAGATGCTATGCAATTATGGGCTACAGAAAAAAGCAAGTTTCGCAATGTTGTTTTAAATCAGTCAAATTGGATGAAAGCAGGACATTATTCTCAAATGATTTGGAATAAATCTATAAAAGTTGGTTGTGCGGTCGTAGAAATAAACGGAAATTGTATTGTTGTTTGTAACTACGACCCAACCGGAAATATGTTAGGAGAAAAAACCTTTTAGTTTTTAAATATGAAACCAGAAGTAGTTGCTTGTTTTTTTATTGCACTTGTTAATGCTTGTTCCAAAGAATTTTCAGCAGCTAAATTTTTACGCTTTTCATCCATAAACGTAGTTCTTTTTTGGGACAATTCGGTAATTTGCTTTTGAATAGTTGCTCGTTCAATTGCATTTTTTTCTAATTCTTTTAATACTTCTTCTTTAGATTTACTTTGAAGTTCTTTAGGTAATTCTTCTTTTTTGATTTTATCCAAAACATTTGGATTGTTTTTAATAGCGTCAACTAAATCTGATTTAGAATAGTTATAAAGATTAGATTTTGATTTTGTTACTGCTCTTTCGGCTACATTTGCTGATCCATAAGCAGTAGAGTTGTTATCTTGTTTCAATTGTCTTTTTTCTTGAACTTTTCCTTCGTCACCAAACCATACGTATGTTTGATTGATAGTACCGCTTAGTTTAGCTAAATCATCGTCATAAGGAGTTGCTATGGCTTCAAACTTTTTGTCCATATCAATATTATTATAGGCAGCATTAGTACAGCCTGACAAATCATCCCAACCAGTGTTTTTACCCATATTATAATTGCCACAAAAAATCGTATTTACATATACTCCCATTTCTTTTGCTTTTTTACAAGCCACAATTGTTTTAATTGGTCCTTGTTGAAATTCTTCATTTCCAGCTATGATAATCAATTTTAAATCATCGTCGGATTTTGACCACTTCATTTCATCTAAAGAACGAACTACAACCTGTGGACAATGTTCTGAACCACCATTTGTAGTTAACTCAAAAAGTTTTTCTGAGATTAAATCTACATCGGTTGTAAATGGTACAATGTTACGGATATACCCATCTTTCATAGGCAACTTATCGTTACCGTATTCATAGAGAGATAATTCTAAAATAGCGTCTTTTTTGTTTTTTTGGGCTTTGGAGAGTTCATTAATAATAGCCCACAATTGAGATTTTGCTTGGTCTATAAGTCCATCCATTGATGAACTTGTATCCAAAAGAATGGAAAGTTGAATTTTTGTTTGACCTTTCGTCTGTGCAAACACAAGCATTGGCAATAGCATTACCAATAACGTAGAAACAAGAAATCTTTTCATACAAATACCCTAAGAAGTTAAAAATGTATCTTAAAGGTAAATACGAATCATATTTAGTTTATTTGAAAGAAAATGAATGATTTTAGTAAAATACGTACAAATGCATAGATTAATGTATTTTCACTTTTCATTAAGAATTCTGTACTTCTTCTACCGGAGTTTCATCTACTTTTGACTTTTTCACATATCGAAGAATTGATATAAAGAATCCTGCTACCATAGCGAGAACTCCAAACCAAACAAAGTTAATGAGTGGTTTTATAGATGCTTCTACTACAAACACCTCCTTAGGAAAAGTTTCTGGTTTAGTAAGATCTGCAACAAAGAATTGTGCTTTCGATTTCGATAGTTCCGCTTTATTTGCCAATAAGTTTTCAAACGTTATTTGGTACTTTGTACCAGGAATTGTGATAGGTTCAGCAGTTACAGCACCTGAGCCAGTCCGAATAGAAAAGGCGGTAAAAGATTTTTTGACGCTATCAGAAGTTGTGTATATTAAATTTGCACCCATTTTAATAGATCCATTTTCATTTGGAGTCATTAGGAATCCCTCGAGTGTTATACTCGAAGTAGAATCATAAGGGAATGGGGCTGGTATAAATTTACTTAAAGTTACTTCTGGTAATTTTCCTTCAGTTTCTAATGCTTTGGGTGCAACATAGAAATCGTGCGTTAACGACCAAGAAATACCCGGCTCTAAAAATGCTGACTGACGTTTATTAAAATCTGACCAATATAGGATTGGAGAAACAGTTGTGGTTTTCCCGTCTTTTTCGACTTCAATATAATACTTATACTTTTCTCTATCTTTGTACTGTTTTTCAATTTGTTCTTTCCCTTTGAATGTAAGTGTATACCCCAATACAGATGTAGGTTTATCTTGGATTAACCTTACACTTTTATCAATCAATGAATACGATGAAGTAGTTACAATTCCTAATAACAAGAATGCAATTCCAGTATGGGAAAGATAGGCACCAATGCTTCCGGGCGATTTTTTAGCGATTATAAACCCCATTTGCAGGTTCACAAACAAAGAAAGCAAGGAAGCAAAAACTATCAATATCATTCCATAGTCTTGAATTCCCAGAAAGAAACATATCACAGTTGATACTACAGAAAGTCCTAATGGAAGAATAATTTTCTTTTTTAAAGTAGTCCAAGATTTTGAACGCCAAGCAACAAGAATAGAAATTGCATTTATCAACATCATTGCAATTACTATTGGAATATGCATTTTGTTATAAAACCCTATTTCTACAGCTACTTTTGGTCTTCCTAATAGCTCCATAAAAATTGGCCAACTTGTTCCGATAAAAACGATAATAGTTGATGCCACAATTAAAGATGATCCAAGCGAAAGCATAAATTCTTTGGATTGGATAGATAGTTTTTCTTGTTTATTAGAAATGTCTTTCAGTCGATACAACACTAACCCTACGCCGATTGCTATGAAAACTCCCATAAATACCAATAGAAGAACATACGCAAAGAAACCAGGATCAACAAATGAATGTACCGATGTATCGCCTAAAACTCCGCTTCTTGTAAGGAAAGTAGAATATAGCACTAATACAAATGTTAATGTAGAAAGGACAAAATTTGTTTTGACTAACCCCTTAGTTTTTCGTTGGACTACCATTGTATGAACTAATGCGATAGATGCTAACCATGGTAATAAAGACGAATTTTCAACGGGATCCCAGCCCCAAAAGCCACCCCAACCTAAGGTTTCGTAAGCCCAAAAACCACCAAGCATAATCCCAAAACCTAAGATTGCAGTTCCAAAAAGTGTCCAAGGTAAAGCTACGGAAATCCATTCTTGATATTCTTTTTTAACTAACCCTGCCATTGAAAAAGCAAAGGGAATAGACATAGCTGCAAAGCCAATAAAGAGGATAGGCGGATGAATAGTAATCCACAAATTATGCAAGAGCGGATTTAATCCTCTTCCGTTTTGAGGAATAAAACCAGGTTGAATACCTTCTTGAGCATACGATTCCCAAACGAAGGAAAATGGGTTCTTTACAACGAGCATTAATCCGAGGAATGTAATAATCAAGGATAAAAAACTCATTACTTGTGCTTCATACGAATGTTTTTTCACCCAAGGTATCAATGCAACTCCAATTATGCTCATCCATAATGTCCAAAGCAAGAAACTTCCTTCTTGCCCACTATAGGTTGCTGCGAAAAGAAACGGTGTTGATAATTCTTTAGATGAATAGGACCACACATAACTATAGGAAAAATCGTGCTGAAGTATTGTATAGAACACCATAAAGAATGAAACTACTAATGAACCAGTAGTAGCATAGAATAACGCTCTTGCAGCAATTTTATACGTCTCATTTCCTTTATAGGATAAAAAGTATAATATTGTTGAAAGTAACGAAGAGATAAAGAGGAAGTGGATTATATATTGACCAAGCATATTGTTAACTCTTAATAAAGTTTGTAATGTTTACTAAATTCGGAACACTGTTTTGATACGCTATGGTTCCTTTTTCAGAATAGTATTCTTTGAACGATTTTTCAATATTTGTAGCAACCGTAAGTTGTTTTCGAGAATTCAAATGATTTAATCGTTCAATAATCGTTAATGACCGAACTAACTTTCCCGCAGAAGACGAAATTCCAACAGCATTTTTAAAAGATTCAGGTGTAGCACCTATAAAGTCAAATTTCCAATTATAGACATCTCTTTGATGATATATCATATCTATAATGAGATCTTTTGTATATGTTTTTGACGATGAATCAATTCCGTCGGTTGCTATAATAACGGTAACAGTTCCTGGGCGCTCCCAATCGTTCATTTCAGAATATCGTTCACCGGCTTCTGAGAGTAACTGACCAATTGAATCAAAAAGGGATGAAGCTCCTGAATTGAACTTAGGAAAATCTTCTAATGATGGTAATTGTAAAGCAGCTAATGATGTTCGAAATGTTGTAAGTTCTGAACTAAAAAGTCCCAAAGTGATTTCTACTGATTGTTCTTGGTTTTTGGCTTCTTTTATATACTCATAAAATGTAGAAATGGCTTCTTCTCTTATTGAATTCATTGAGCTTGAAGTATCGAGTAAACAGAGAAGTTCTCGTTGAGAATAATTTGGCATTTGGAGAATTACTTAATAATTGACTAAACAACTGTAATGGATATCCTACAAAAGTACTTAAATTATTTGTACTAAAAAAGATAGTAGTAAAAAGTGGAAAATCAAAACTGAATTAACCTATTTGAGAATCACTTGTGTAGCGTGAAAATAAGGTGTACCACCACCGTGGGTGTGACCAAATACAATGATTGACTGATTATTTGATAAATTAGGTAGTGGATCTTTTCCAGTATAACTTACAGGTAAAATTTTCCCATTTTTGTCTTGCGCGAAGAAAGTAAACATAGATTCTGGAACTTGAAAAGGATATTTTTCTGAAATTAATACTGTCACAAGTACCTCTACTTTTTTAGCTTGTTCAATTTCTTCTTGTAATTCAGAATATTGCATAGCTTCTACAAATGTATAAGTCGGAATCTGTCCAAATTGAAAAGCTATGTAGAATACCGCTGGAATACCAATAATTGCCAAAACTATAAATACTATTCTAAGTTTCATTTAACTATTTTTTAACTGTTCTACAGAACCTTCATATTTCGAAGGACATTTAGTAAGTATTTCTGAAGCATGAAATTTTGAACCTTCCATTCTTCCTTTTACTACAATACTTTCAGCAATGTCGAAATTATTTGGCTTAGATCCCTGAAAAATCACAGGAGTTACTATACCATTTTCATCTTTCATTGTAAAGTAAAATTGATTAGAATGAGAATCGAAATTTGAACCCTCTTCTTTAACCCAATAACCTTTAACTTGAACTTTTTTCATAGTTGAAGTAGCTTGCGTGATATTTGTATATTCAATTTTGTTTAAATCTAAGGAATATAATCCTAAAGCCAAAAAACCTAAAAATAAGATTCCACCTATAATATATCGTTTATGCATTGTTATTCCTTTGAAAGGGGTGAAAGTTGTTGAACGTTTTTTTCTAATAATGTAATTTTCTTGTCCAAACGGAATAGAAAAAGTATAAAACCACCAAAAACCATCAAAGTAGTTATCAAAACAACATAGAGTGAATGTTCTACTAAAAAATTATACATTGGACTTAGGTTTTATGGGTTAAACGAATTTTTTCACTGACGTATAATCATATCTAAAATTGAAAACGATACTATTGAATTGTAATATTTCAAAGCAAGTATTGATAATTTACGTATTTTAAGTAAATTTATTAATATTTTTCTCAACCATACTTCTCAAAATGGAACAAACTATTCCTTTAGATGAATGGCTCGAAAGTCTCTTCTTTGAGTTAAAAATGGCTCGGACTATTGAAGTTTCTTCTGAAAGGAGCCAGTATTTTTATACTAAACTTTTAAAAGAAGAAGGGTTTTTTAGAGATAAAGCCTGGATATGGATTTTATATGGCGATTGGTCTTCACATCAAACAAATTTAGAATTACGCGACTTTTTTCCTTCTATTGGACAAATTGAAACAGTTGCCGAGCGAAAAAATTATAGAATATTAACAATTGATCAAATTGAACAAGTTAAAGAATATGCCCGTTATATTCGGTTTAATGAGTTAGAAGCTGAATTAACAGATTTAAAAAAACAAGTTCTCGATTTAGAAAATAGAAAATTAGAAACAAATTTAAAATTAGAAGTTGCAATTAAGGATTCAGAAATTAATGAACTTAGGGCTGAAAATGGGAAACTTCGTAAGAAATTAGAAATGTATGTCGGGCATTCTTCTCTTGAAATTATTCCCCCAACTCCAGGACCAACCCAAGTTAGAATTCCTTATGAAAAAGTATTAGACGAATTACAATCTTCAGTAAAAAAACAAAACAACAATGAATTATAAAGCCGCATTTTCATTTTTGCGAAAATCTGAGTCTTTGGTTTTTTCCAAATTAATTTCTTTAACAAATGAAGATTTTTCAAAAAAAATTGATGATAGTTGGACTGTTTCGCAGAACTTCATACATATTCTTGAAATTGAGAAGTTAATTTTTGAATCTGCTACAACTGTTGATTCAGAAACAAAAATTGAAGATAAATCAGAACAAATCAAGTATTTGATATTAGAGTCTAATAGGAAATTTAATGCACCCGATATGTTTCAACCTAAACAAGAATTCATTTCTATTGAGGATTTTATTGACTCAAATAAAAAATCTCCGATTTGAAATTTATCAATTTATTGAAACTTCTACCTTAGATAAAATGAGTGAAGTTTCTCACCCATTATTTGGTCATCTTTCTCAATATGATTGCTTAGTATTCGTTGATTCTCATACAAAACGTCATATTAAACAAATCAACAATATACTCTCCCATTATATATTATAGGCAAAATTATGCCATTGATTCATAACACTCAACAAGCTTGTGAAGGAACAGGAACTACTCTTTCACATGCAAAAGCATTTCATAAAGTTGCAAATCAAAAAGATTGTGTGATTATTAGTAGAGCAGTAGGGAAATGGGCTACAGGTTTAATAGAAGAAGGATATGCCTCGAAGGGATATCATGTAAAATCTAAATCTTGTGATTGGGGACCAATGGCAGGATTTATATGCGTGGATCCTCGATTTACAAAACTTGGAAATTCTACTTCTGCACGTGAAAATCAAAGGAAAGCAAATATTGCCGCTACTTCTCATGGTGCTGAGGAAACGGATATATATATTTCTTTCAAAAGATTCCAATGGTTGTTAGACAACAAAGCTATAAAAATTATAAATTCTTCAATTACAAAAAAACATGTTTTGGCTTCTTCGTCTGATCAAAGCATTACGATGAATTTTATTCTCGAAAGGACAATTTTTGTTCCGGGAACATCAATGAGTATGTATAAAGTTTTCTACCACCCTAAAGAAACAGTATTGTTTGGCAGCCTTTATGCCAATAAAAGCATGCTTATAGGTGGTTCACTACTTTTCCCAGTGAAAGCCTTTATTGACCCTCTTTGTCCTACTGCTCTAAGAAAGACTTTTAAGGCAGCTATGACTGGTGATTATGATTTATGGGCAGTGTTTCCAAAAGCGAATTCAGTAGATGTATTTGGTATAGACAAAAGACCTGTTGAATGGTCAAGCAGATTTACCGTTGCAAGCAAGGGTGGGGGTGGTTCAAAATCTATCAAATCATTTGAGAGATTAGAATCTGCTAAAAATCCTCATATGGGGAATATTACTGATCGAACAATTGAGATAAAAGACGCTTTAAATGCTGAGATAAATCATCCCGGTGGTATGATGGTTCATCATAGTGATGAAGCAGGTAGACCATTGATGACAGAAGTTGATTTAAATGTAATCGCATTCATTCCAAATGATTCAGAAGCATATCAAATTAAAACGTATCTCGATCTAAATGAATTTTTCAAACTTGTAATAAAAGATTATTCCATTACTCTTAACCCAGGATGGGGATTAGATCCGAAATTACTTATTGGTGGGTTTAGAGCAACTAATCAAGGAAATTGGGAAGTATAATGCAAAATATGATAGTAAAATTTTTCTTATTTTGTTTACTATTTGTTATTCAAATTCATTTTGTAGTAGCTCAAGTTAAAAAGGACTTTCTTACATCTGTTGTTCAGTCGTATGTTACTTCTGAAAGTAATTATCGATACAATTTTACATATAAGTAAGTATCAAGTAGTTTCGGTCATAGTATTCGACCACTTTTCAAATCTATCACTAAATCATACGGTAGTTACGAACTTTCAAAAAACCTAGTACTTATTACCGATAGTATTAATGTTACAATAGATTCTATTGTAACATTTTCCAATACGATGGAAAAGATTTTTTTTCGAAAGCTCCTACTGACACAATCTTAAAGAAACAGTCCACACAGAATATTACACAATTCCTTTTTATACGAAGGATTCAATTGCCTTTGTAGGGGACATTGTTTGGATTCTTAAAGATGGAAGAGTTCTAAAAGCAGGGTACGGACAAGTAGGGTTCTACAATTTTGTTAGACAAAAAGCCTTACCTGTTAAAAGAATTATACAAGCATGGCCAATTACAAATAGTGATTATAAAAGTGATATTTCTATTTCAGAATTAGAGGCATCAGTTTTAAAAAAATAATCACTCAATTACATTATAATAGTATAGAACTCTAAATTTAGTACTTCACTATAATTTGATTATTGTTTTTACTTCGTAATGAATAAACGCCATTAGCTAAAGATGAAATATCTACTTGAGAGTTAGATACTTTTGTAGAAAAAACTTCGGTGCCTGTTACTGAATAGATAGAAATTTCTTCATTACTTTCAATTCCATTCAGATTTAGAATACCATTCGTTGGATTAGGATACACCACCAATGTCTTTACTTCAGAAACTACAGAACTTTTTGTAAATATTTCTCTAAGCAATTGTTTCAATTTATAATAGGTTGGGTACACTGAAGAAACTTCATTGCTTTTTACTGCTAAAACACCTGCTACGTTAAATTGTTTCATTGCAAATGGAGAAAAGCCGAACCGTCCTTGCGATGAAACTTCGTCATACCATTCATTGGTTGAATTTTTCTTTTCTAACCAACAGCCAATGCCATAACGTTGTTTAGGTACGTCTGCATCAATGTTTGGAAACTGCATATACGGTGAATATAGAATTGTCGCATTTCTTGTTTGATCTGATATCATCATATTCAAAAATTCTGGTTTTAATACTTCTACTCCGTTATACATTCCTTTTTGAATAATCATTTGTGGAATAGCAAGGTATTCTTGAGCTGTTGAAAAAACTCCACCATCTATTCTCGGATTTAAAGTTGAATATAAAATAGGAATATCAAATCCTGTTTTTACCATTCTTAATGGTTTTTTTACATACTGTGCATAGAGTGAGTCCCAACATACACCAGATGGATACGGCAAACCAGAAACAAGTTCTGCTATCCTTCCAGCTATTTGCATTGAATTTGAACCATAATTGAGATATTGACCCGGTGAACTTGTTAAATTCTCAAGAAAAACATTTTGCACACATTCTTCTAACGTACCTTTGTACGTTAGGTCATCTACGCATGCAGTTGGACCAGTTAAATTTCCGGGGAATCCTGAAGTAAAAGTAAATAATTGTCGAATTGATATCGATGCTTTTTCTGGTGATAAATTTGGAAAAAATGTACCACAAGTATCATCTAAACTAAGTTTTCCATCTTGAACTAAACCCATTATTACTAATCCAGAACTCCACTTGCTAGCAGAAGCTATTGGCATCAACCTATCTTCTGAAACGGTTTTGTTTGGTAAATTATACGATTGCTTATAGACAACTGCATCACCAACAGAAATTATCAGACACACCCCACCATAATCTGCTTGACCAGTACCTCCTAAAGCACTTAGTGAATCTTGAAGCAATTTATCTATTTCACTAAAATCCCACATTTGAGCATTATTCCGTAGTGGTGATAACAACAATACGAATACTACTACCGATATGAAGAAAGGTTTCATTGAAAATTATCTTTATACTTTATGAATACATCTAAGACCCTTACAAACTAGAAAAGGTTTATTCTCAGTAGATAGTTACTTGTTTTTAATTCTTTCCTTTGCAGATTCAGAAAGTACAATCCATTCACTTCTTGCTAATTTTTTGATAACATTACTTTTCGAAATCGTAAGGCTGACCAATTTTCATTTATAGAAATTTGGGTAACTGGTTCATTAAACAACTTCCCTACAAAATCCTATCCTGAATCTCTATAAATTTCTGATTTTTACTTTTTGGAACTTTTTTGGGATAACAGAACCATACATTTTCATCATTATCTGATATTAGGTCCTACCAAACTAAAGAAAGTTTCTACATCCTTTGTTGTAGTTCTAAACCAATAAAGAAGGAAGTTTCAGTTACGTTTTCAAAATTAGAGCTTTCCAATTC
>Ga0105049_10000632_pt1 | contig 39159 bp, 26 predicted proteins | sample MAT06_FD_78087 | JGI IMG/M metagenome (GOLD analysis project Ga0105049, IMG submission 78087) | Freshwater microbial communities from Lake Fryxell liftoff mats and glacier meltwater in Antarctica - MAT-06 | ecosystem: Environmental > Aquatic > Freshwater > Ice > Liftoff microbial mat | place...
CTGCGTTTGGTGGTGAGTGAGGTGAGTTAGGTGGAGGGGGTAGGGTCCACTTTGAGGGTGGATTTGAGCCAGTCGAGGGCGGCGGAAGAGGCTTTTTGGATTTTTGACAAAACGAAGCCGACGCGCTTGAGTTGGGCGAAATCGGTGAGAGGGGCAAAGGTGGTTTTTTGCGGTTGGGCCAGCCGGTCGAGGATCTCGCGGGCGGTTTGGAGAGCTTTGAGTTCGCGGAGGGCGCGGTGGAAGGCGCGTTCGTGATGGCCTCGGTAGCGGATGAGGCGGTCGAGTTGGTGGGTTTGATTGGCGAAGTCTTGGAGGGCCTGGGCTTCTAGGCTCTCGAGGCGGCGCAGGTTCCAGCCGGCCGAGAGGAACTGGTCGAAGAGGGTGAGTTCAAGGGCACCGGTGGGTTTGATTTGGGCGCGGTGGCTTAGTTCGAATTCGGCGAAGACCGCTTTTTCGTCGTCGCGCAGCAGCAGACGGCCGGTGAGGTTGTGCCGGTTGGCGTTGAGGCTGGAGGCGGCTTTACCGGTGTCCGTGCGGGGTCCGGTGGAGTATTGGGAGTTTTGCCGGCTGGCGGTTTGTTGGGCTGCGGTGCTCATAAGTCTATTTTACCGGCCGGGGTGGTAATTCGGGGGTGAGTGGTTTTTCGTAAGTGATTCACTTTGTGTTGGTTAGGTTGATTTCGAATGGTTGTGAACGGGTTTTAGGGATGGGTAAATTTGGCCTGGCTGTCCTAGGCACGGGGTGGGGTTGGGGGAGTGGGTTTGGTTGGTTTTGGGAATGAGAAGGAGTTGGGTTTGAAACAGTTACTCGAGAATTTGAAGACGGGCTTGGTGAGGGTGGTGGAGGTACCGCGGCCGGGGGTGCGGGCGGGGTATGTACTGTCGCGGACGAGGGCGAGTCTGATTTCGGCGGGTACGGAGCGGATGCTGGTTGAGTTTGGGCAGGCGAGTTGGTGGGGGAAGGCGCGGCGGGAGCCCGAACGGCTGCGGCAGGTGTTCGAGAAGATGCACACCGATGGGGTGATGGCGACCTTGGAGGCGGTGCAGGCGAAACTCGACCGGGAGATTCCGTTGGGGTACGCCAATGTGGGGGTGGTGAGTGAGAGCGGGGTGAGCGAGTTCCGGCCGGGGGACCGGGTGGTGTCAAACGGGGTGCATGCGGAGTTTGTGACGGTGGCGCGGAACTTGTGCGCGCGGGTGCCGGATCAGGTGAGCGACGAGACGGCGGCGTTTACGGTGCTGGGGGCGATTGCGCTCGAAGGCGTGCGGCGTGCGGCGCCGCAGTTGGGCGAGGTTTTTTGTGTGTGCGGGCTGGGTCCGATTGGGTTGTTGGCGGTGCAGCTGTTGCGGGCGAACGGGTGCCGGGTGTTGGCGACGGACTTATCGCGGGACCGGTTGGCACTGGCGGCGGGCTTGGGGGCGGAGACAATCGATTTGCGGGCCGGCGTCGACCCGGTGATGGCGGCGCGGGCGGCGACGGGCGGGCGAGGGGTGGATGGGGTGCTGGTGTGTACGGCGACGTCGAGCACCTCGCCGGTGCGGCAGGCGGCGCAGATGTCACGGCAGCGGGGGCGGGTGGTGTTGGTGGGCGTGGCGGGCCTGGAACTGGACCGGGCGGACTTCTACAAGAGCGAAGTTAGGCTCGAAGTGTCGTGCTCGTATGGTCCGGGGCGTTATGACGCGCAGTATGAGGAGCAGGGGCGGGACTATCCTTACGCGCATGTGCGGTGGACGGCGCAGCGGAATTTTGAGGCGGTGTTGGGTTTGATGGGGTCGGGGGCGCTGGACGTGCGGCCTTTGATTTCGCATCGCTTTGCGGTGGAGCGGGCGGAGGAGGCTTACGGGGTGCTGACGGGGGGCGGGCCTTCGTTGGGGATCTTGCTCGAGTATGGGGCGGACGCTTCGGGGGAGGCGACGGTGGAGTTGGGGAGGACGGGCCGGGGAGCCCGTCCCACAGTGGGGACCGCGGTGGGGTTTATTGGGGCGGGTAATTATGCTTTGAAGACTTTGTTGCCGGCTTTGGGGAAGGCGGGGGCTTCGTTGCACACGATTGTTTCCCGGGAGGGAGTAAGTGCGGCGGCGGCGGGGCGGAAGTTCGGGTTTTTGCGGGCGTCTTCGGATATAGACGCGGTGTTGACGAATGCGGATCTCGATACGGTATTTATTGCGACGCCGCATGAGTCGCATGCGGAGTTAGTGCTGGAGGCGTTAGCGGCGGGCAAACATGTGTTTGTGGAGAAACCGTTGGCGACGCGGTTGGAGGATTTGGAGCGAATTTGGTTGGCCCTGGGCGACGGGCAAAGGTTGTGTGTAGGATTTAACCGGCGGTTTTCTCCTTTAACCATCGACTTACAGCGGCATTTACGTGGGCTTACAGGCGTGAAGTCGATGGTGATGATGGTGAATGCGGGTGATTTGCCGGGAGTGCGGGACAGGATGGTAGGCGAGGGGTGCCATTTTATCGACTTACTACGGCATTTGGCGGGGGTGCCGGTGGGGCGGGTGCGGTCTTCGTTGCAGGGGGAAGGCGGCACGGTGACGTTGGAGTTTGTAGACGGGTCAGTGGGGACGGTGCATTATTTTACGAATGGGCACCGGTCGGTAGCGAAGGAGAAGCTACAGGTGTTTTGCGGGGGCAAGGTGTTGGAGATCGATAACTTCCGGCGCTTGTCGGTACATGGGGGTTCTGGGGGGCGTCGTTTGTGGCGGCAGGATAAGGGGCAATTGGGATTAGTGGCGGCGTTTATGGCGGCGGTGCGGGACGGGCGTCTGGCGGATCCGATTCCGGTGGAGGAGTTGTTTGAGGTGAGCCGGGTGACGTTGGAGGCGGCGGGGGGTTGAGGGTGGGGTGGTTTAGACGGGGGCGGGTGAGTGAGCGGGTGAGTGAGTGTTGGTGGGAGTGGTAGGGAGTTACTGAGTTGGCAATGGAAGTTCAGGCGCGGCTTTATTTCGATACGGTGAGGCACTTGCGGGTGAAGCAGGTGTGGGGGTGGGCGTGGGAGAAGGTGCCGGGGCGGCGGGTATCTGGTGGGGCGGGTGCGGCGCGGACGATGACGGGACAGTTTACTGAGGGTTACCTACGGCCGGCGTCGATGTTGCCGGGCGGGCGGGTGAGGTTGCTGAATCGTGACGAGGCGATTGGGGATTGGAATTGTCCCAAGCGGCCGCGGTTGTGGAATTACCACTTACATTATTTTGAGGATCCGCGGGTGTCGGCGGAGTGGATGAGTAAGTGGGTGAGGGAAAATCCGGTGGGCGAGGGGGCGGGTTGGGAGCCGTATCCTTTGTCGCGGCGGGTGGTGAACTGGGTGCGGTGGATAATGCGAAAGGGTGGACAGGCCGGGGGGCCTGTTCTACAGCAGAGTTTAGCTTTGCAGGCGCGGGTATTGGCTTCGACCATCGAGTACCGGTTACTGGCGAATCACTTATTCGCTAATGCGAAGGCTTTGGTTTATGCCGGGACTTACTTTGAGGGGCGAGAGGCGGGAGGTTGGTTGCGGACGGGTCTGTCGATTTTAGACCGGGAGGTGGGGGAGCAGATTGGGGAGGATGGCGGGCATTTTGAGCGGAGCCCGATGTATCACGCCTTAATTCTCGAAGACTTACTCGACTTAGAGGCTTTGCGGTTGACTTATCCGGGAGTGTGGCGGGAGCGGCCGGAGTGGGGTAAGGCGGTGGGGCGGATGTTGGGATGGTTGGGGGCGATGACGCATCCGGATGGGGAGATGGTGTTTTTTCAGGATGCTTGTTTGGGGGTGGCGGCGTCGTATGGGGCGTTGAAGGAGTATGCGGAGCGGTTGGGGTTTGGGGAAGTGACGGGGCAAGGGGCCCGTCCCACAGGGTCTGGGTACCGACGTTTGGAAGTGGGGGAGTTGGTAGCGTTTTTCGATTGCGGGAGTGTGGGGCCGGATTATCAGCCGGGGCATGCGCATGCGGGGACTTTGAGTGTGGAAGCGAGTTGGCGGGGCGGGCGGGTGCTAGTGAATAGCGGGACGTCGACGTATGAGGCCGGGAAAGAGCGGGCCTTTGAACGGTCGACGGCGGCGCATGGGACGGTGCGTTTGGATGGGCGGGATTCGAGCGAGATGTGGGGGGCGTTCCGGGTGGCGCGGCGGGCGCGGGTGATGGGGTTGCGGGAAGGCGCGGAAGTGAATGAAGTGTGGGCGGAGGCGGAGCATACGGGGTACCGGCCGGCGCGGCACCGGCGGCGGGTGACGGTAAGGGTGACGGCGCGGGCACATGAGCTGGTGCTGGAGGACGAGGTAACGGGGGCGGGGCAGGCGGAGTGGTTTTTCCCGCTGCATCCGAGTATCGAGGTACGGGGCGGGGAGCTTTGGCGGGCTGGAAAGCGGATCGGGTACATGCTGCCGCCGGAGGGGGTGGTGGCGCGGGTGGAGATGGCCGAGTGGCGGCCGGAGTTCAACTTGCGGGTGCCTGCGGTGCGGGTGCGGATGGAAGCGCCGGGCAGCGGGTGCTATGAGACGCGTTTCTGCTTTGAAGGAGCAGTATGAAGATCCTGTTTTTTGCGGATAACTTTTGGCCGGAGCGAAATGCGCAGGCGTCGCGGGTGTATGAGCGGGCGCGGTATTGGGTGCGGTGGGGTCATGAGGTGACGGTGATAACTTGCGCGCCGAATTTTCCCGAGGGGAAGGTCTTTGAGGGGTACGAAAACCGGTGGCGGCAGGTGGAGACCATCGACGGGATTCGGGTGGTGCGGGTGAAGACGTTTTTGGCGCGGAATGAAGGGCGCTATCAGCGGATGGCGGATTTTGTATCGTTTCTGCCGGCGGCGTTTTTGGCCTCGTGCGCTGAGGGGCGGCCGGATGTGGTGGGAGCGACGTCGCCGCAGGTGTTCGCGGCGTTGGCGGGCTGGTTGGGGAGTGTGTGGCATGGGCGGCCGTTTTTGCTGGAGTTATCGGATTTGTGGCCGGCTTCGATAGCGGCGGTGGGGGCGCTGAAGCCAGGGCTGGTGATGCGGGTGTTGGGTGGGCTGGAGATGTTTCTGTACGGGCGGGCGACGGTGATTGCGGCGCAGACGGAGGCGTTCCGGCGGGATTTGGTGGAGCGGGGGGTAGGGGCGGCGAAGGTGGCGGTGGTGCTGAACGGGGTGGAACTGGAGATGTACTCGCCGTCTTTGCGGGACGCGGAGTTGGCGGCGGAGTGGGGCTTGCCGGGTGGCGAGTTGGTGGTGGGGTATATCGGGACGCTGGGGATGGCGCATGGGTTGATGGGGGTGCTGGAGGCGGCGGAGGCGATGCGGGGGGAGCGGGTACGGTTTTTGCTGGTGGGTCCTGGGGCGGAGCGGGAGATGTTGATGGCGGAGGCGGCGCGAAGGGGGCTCGACAATGTGACGTTTATCGGGTCGCAGCCGAAGGCGATGATGCGGCGGGTGTGGAGTTTGGTGGATGTGGCGTTGGTGCATTTGAAGGATACGCCGGTGTTTAAGACGGTGATTCCTTCGAAGATTTTTGAGGCGATGGCGTCGGGCAAGCCGGTGTTGTTGGCGGCGCCGGAGGGAGAGGCGAGCGAATTGGTGCGGGGGGCTGGGGCGGGGGTGCATACGGGATCCGGCAATGCGGAAGGGCTGATCGCGCTCTCGCGGGCGTTGGCCGGCGACCCGGCGGGGCGGGAAGCGATGGCGGCCTCGGCTTTGCGGGCGGCGCCCAATTACAGCCGGGAACGGCAGGCGCGGGCGTTTATGGACCTATTTGGAGGATTGACGGATGAGCAAAAAGAAGATTCTGTTGGTGGCGGGAGCGCGGCCGAATTTCATGAAGTTGGGCCCGCTGTGGTCGGAGTTGGCGAGCGCGGCGGAGTTTGAGCCGGTGCTGGTGCACACGGGCCAGCACTACGATGAGGCGTTATGGGAGCAACGTGGGTTCGGGATAGGGTGAATGGGGGGGAGTCAAAGTCAGGGGAGTGTTAGGCGCGCAGGAATGGCGCGAATGGGGGGTACCAGAGCAGGGGAAGTGATCGAATGTGAGGGGAGAGATTGCAGGGGTGGCAAGAGGGTGTCAGGATAGCTAGAGACCTGAATGAAATCAAATACTTCAGCCGGATTACGGGATAAGGATGGGAGCGGGCACGCGCGGGGATGATTCGCCTCTTTCAAGTATTCTTTCCCACCGGCGTCTTTGCGCTGTTGATCTCCGAGTTGCTGCTGTGCACGGGATGTTATGTGCTGGCCGCATATCTGACGTACGCCCCTTTCGCGGATGCTTACCTGATCGACGAGGGCGGGTGGTGGACGATGGTCCCGGTAGTGCTGACGATCTTGTTGGCGTTTTACTACCAGGACATGTACGTCAACTTGCGGATCCAGAGCCGGACTTTGTTGTTGCAGCAGATGTCGTTGGCGATTGGGCTCGCGTTTCTGGTGCAGGCGGTGCTGAATTATGGGCGGGTGGAGTGGTTGATGCACCGGCAGATCATGTTGACGGGGAGCATTTTGACGGTCTTTCTGTTGGGGGGCTATCGGCTGATCTATGCTACGCATGTGATCCAGATGTTGGGGCAGCAGCGGATTTTGCTGTTGGGGCGGAGCCCGATTCTGGAGCAGGTGGCACGTCGAGTGAAAGAGCAGGTGGAGTTGGGGATGGAGGTAGTGGGATTTCTGGACGATGAGGCGGAACTGGGGAATTTGGGGGGAGTGGCTTGGCTGGGGAAGATGGTGGACGTGCGGGAGGTGGTGGCAGAGCGGAAGGCGGACCGGTTGGTGGTGGGGATGTCGGACCGGCGGGGGCAACTGCCGATGATGGAGTTGTTGGATCTGCGGTTTCAGGGGATGACGATCGAGACGGCGGCGACGTTGTACGAGACGGTGATGGGGCGTTTGCCGATCCGGGAGTTACAGCCGGCGGAATTGGTATTTTCGACGGCGTTGCGGCCGTCGACGGCGGCGATGGGGTTGCAGCAGGCGTACTCGTGGGTGTTGGCGCTGGTGGCGCTGATCATGGCGGCGCCGGTGATGGTGCTGGTGGCGGTGGCGGTGCGGTTAAGTTCGCCGGGGCCGGTGTTGTACCGGCAGATGCGGGTGGGGTTGAATGGGAAGGATTTTACGCTGTATAAGTTCCGGTCGATGGGGGTGAATGCGGAGCAGGGGACGGGGGCGGTGTGGGCGCAGAAGAACGATCCGCGGGTGACGCGGTTGGGGAAATGGCTACGAAAGCTGCGGGTGGATGAGTTGCCGCAATTGTTCAACGTGTTGAAGGGGGAGATGACGATGGTGGGGCCGCGGCCGGAGCGGCCGGAGTTTGTGAAGATGCTGAGCGACAAGATTCCCTATTACCGGCAGCGGCATTATGTGAAGCCGGGGATTACGGGCTGGGCGCAGATAAACCACAAGTACGGGGACACGATGGAAGACACGGAGACGAAGCTGGAGTATGACCTTTACTACATCAAGCGGCAGAGCATTTTTATGGATTTTTACATCATGTTCCAGACGGTAAAGGTGATGTTGTTAAGCCGGGGAGCGCAGTAGATGTTGTGTACGGCGGCAATGCCAGAGTGAGTGGCGCGAAGAAGGTGCTGCTGCTCGTCCGCGAACTCGGGATGGGGGGCACGGAACGCCAGGTTGCGGAACTGGCGATGGGCTTGGATCCCAAGCGGTTTGAGGTGATTGTGGGAGCCTTTCTTACGCAAGGGATGCGAGCCAGGGAACTGCGCGAAGCGGGGATTCGCGTCTGCGAATTTCCGGTGCGTTCGTTTCGATCACCAGCATTCCTCAAAGTAGCTTGGCAGATGTGGCGATGGATCCGCCGGGAGGGAATTTCGGTGGTGCATGCCTTTGACTACCCTGGCGCAATTGTCGGGGCGCCGGTGGCGCGCCTGGCCGGAACAGAGGTGGTGCTTTCGAGCCAAAGGGGTGACCGGATGTTATTCCCCCCCTTCCACCGGCGTTTACTGGCGTGGACGGATGGCATGGTGGACGGCATCGTGGTGAATAACCGCTTTACCGGGAGCCAGATGACCGGGCAGTGGAAGGTGAAACCGGAGAAAGTACACCTGTGTTATAACGGGATCGATACGGTACTCTTTCATGCTGGCGGGCGCCAGCGGTTGCCAGAATTGGAAACGGCAAGCACGGTGATCGGTTGCGTGGCGGTGCTACGTCCAGAGAAATCACTGGAGACTCTTATTGAGGCCTTTTCGCGCCTGGAGGATCCGGACGCCCGGTTGGTGTTGGTGGGCGATGGAGAGTCGCGAGCGCAGTTGGAGGAGTTAGCGCGGCCTTTTGGAAAGCGCTGCTGGATGCCGGGCCCGGTGGTCGATAGCGCGCGGTGGTACCGGTCGATCGACTTGTTTGTGCTGCCTTCGACGAGTGAAGCGTTGTCGAACTCGTTAATGGAAGCGATGGCGTGTGGCTGCGTACCGGTGGTCTCGGATGTGGGCGGAAATCCGGAGTTGGTGACGGATGACGAAAATGGGCTGCTATTTCCGGCGCGCGATGCCGGAGCGCTGGCGGAGTGCTTAAGGCGGCTGATGGCGGATCCAGGGCTGCGGCATCGAATGGCCGCGCGGTGCCAGACCCAGATGCGACAAGAGTTCGCCCGGGCGGCCATGGCGGGCCGGATGGCGGAGTTGTATGAGGACCTGTTAAGTTAAGAGGATAATTAAAAGATGGAGGCCAAAATGATGAGGTTGCGTATCGTCTGGGTTTTTGCGTTGCTGGGGATTACGGCTTTCGGCCAGGGGACGGTGTCGATGGCGGGATCGGCCATGGCGACGGCGCCAGCTCAAGCTCCTTTTCAGGCGCTGGGTTCATGGCGACTAGAGGTGCGCATCTCCGATTTCGACGTTGTTCCCGGCGAGCATCAGACCATCTTTAACGTCAACCGTATGGCTCTGCGGATACTCCGGGGAAGTAATAACTTGGGCCTGACCTCGTTTTACGACAAAGATTCACCCACGATCGAGACCTCGATTGCGGGGCGACGGGACATTGTGGTGAGAATCCAGCGGAACAATCAGACGAAGCGATTTCAGATGGAGATTTGGGACGCTAATGGATCCAATTACTTGGCGGCACCGGAACAAGAGAACGATGGCCGCAATGAGGATTACTCGGGAGACTTGGCGGTGGGGCAGAATGTATTCGGCGGCGAGCGTTTCCCCGGCAAGATCGCTTACCTACGTTGGTATTCGGACTTAGTGCCCGAACATAGCCCGCCGCCGAATAACCTCGGGGGCGGGAATTTATTGCAATTGGAGTTTGAGAATAGCCTGAATGACGCCGCGCGCCGGGTTGCGTGGAAGCCGGGGAAGTTTGCGCCGGCGTATGGGGCCACGGCACCGATGGCGGTGCTGCCGGAGCCTTACACCATTCGCGCCGGTTTCCCCCATCAGTTGGATGGGCGGCCGTCGGGTGCCACGCGATACAAATGGGAGCAGGTGAAGGGGCCGTCGGACCTGGAATTCGATAATCCGGCCTCGCCGACGCCGACCATTACGGGAGCCATATTCGGAAGCCCCTCCTATGTCTTGAAGCTAACGGTCACGGACGTGGCGGGCAAGTCGGCGGAGAATACGGTCAAAATCGGGGCGGTGCCGACCAATGAGAATGGGGTGGTGATCGTGGAGGATGGAAAAGCCTCTTTTATTTTGGGGCCGATGTTACGCGACGGGCTATCGCCATGGCCATTTTACGAGCAAGTGCGGACGGCCAAGGGGCATGAACTGGGCAAGACATACGCGGTGCGGGCGAGGGTGGACTTGGATAGTCCGGCGGCCGGCACGATTCAGGTGACCCGGGCGGGCATGGCGGTAACCGGCACCGGAACGGATTTCAGGAGTTTATTTACGTGCAAGGAAGAGGAGTATCTGATTGTTTACCAACGGCGCGCGGACGGCACGGTAGGGCGCTCTCTGTATGGTGTTGCCGGTTGTCCGACCGCGACGGCGCTAAAACTATCGAGGCCCTATGAAGATATTAGCGGCGACGGGGTTCAATTTCAACGTTGGGATGCGGCAACGGGCAGGCGGTGGACAGAAGGGATCAATTACTACGATTCCGTGCTGGTGCAGTATCAGAACTGGTATCGCACGGGTCTGGATGACTATTTGGATTATGCCCGGACGCTGGCCGATGCCTGGTGGAGGGGGACACTACTTGATTCGGGGCGCCAGGGAATCAGCACGACGGTGATGCCGCGGCGGAGCGGGTACGAGGGGCTGATGTTACGGGCGCTTGACGGGCGCCCCGATTTCTGGCCATGGCTGAAAGGGTATCTGGATAATATTACGGAAGTCTGGCTGAACCGTCTGACGAGCGCGAGCGGCGCTTATGGGGTGGGGGCGCGGGAATCAGGTTACACCTATCTATTCGCGGCGGTGTACGCGAATACCGTGGACGACCCGGGAGAGCGGGAGCGTTATATCAAGGTGCTGACCGACCGGGGGCGCGACTTTTGGCATGACTACCAATGCAAACCGGATAACCCAGCGAATCGGTGCCAGGGGCCGTTGGGCGCGTTCCGGTGGCCAGATCCAGATTTTTACGGCGGAAACGCGGAGGTGCCATTTCACACCGCCATTGCGATGGAGGGAGTGATTAAGGCGCATCGGCTCACTAACAATCCAATGCTCTTGACGATCCTTGAGCGATTTTTAGAGAACAATATGAATGGCAAGTCGGGCAAGAAAGCGATCTATTCGCTGGAGCCGAGCTTCAAGCAGGACCTGCGCTGCCGGGCGATGCAATATTGGGCCTACGCCGATCCGGGAACGGCGACGACCGCGGATGGGGTGAATATAGGCGGAGCGACGTGCGGGTCTCCGGACGAGCTACGCAATAACCGGACCTTGAACCATGAGTTCCCGAATATTTATGGTTATCTGTATAGTCTCAATCCCCGGCCGGAGGTGCTGGAGCGAGGCGACGATATTTTTAGCGCGGCGTTTGCGAAGAATGACGGGCCGGGAGCGGATGGTTACTATGGCTATTTCGATTCCGGGGTGAGCGATCATGGAAAGCAATATGGGCAGGGGTTCCGGTCAAGCGGGGCGTATCTGGCGTACCGCTTGAATTCGAACTTGACCCCAGATTCACAGACAGTGGCGTTGAATCTGAAGAGCACGCCGGCGCGGATTCGGCTAACCGCGCCGACGGGAGTGGTGCAAAAAGTGGTTTGCGAAAAGGATCCCTGCCTGGTGGCGATTAATGCCCGGATAGGAAGTTACACGGCGCGGGTTGAGTATATGGACGCCGAGAACAAAGTGCAATCGACGAAGACCATGATGGTATCGGCCAAGCCTCGAGGTACGGTCCGGAAAACGGCGGGCAACAGAGTCGCGGTGGCGGCGGGGGTGCACGCTTGGCGGCCTGGGGAAGATCACCCATGGTCCTTGGGGCCCTGGCCGCGTATCTGGAAGTTGACGTACGAGACGCCACTGTGGACGAAGGCGGCGGCGGGTGCGGTTGGCGCGGGAACGGTGAGCCTGGGTGGCTGGATGTGGTACCGGCGGCGGGGATTAGAATGATGGACGCGACGCGGACAGTGAAGGGCATGCGATGCGCAGGGCCCTAAAAGAAGTTTTCTATGGGGGGCAGCGGCAAATCGGGCGCTGGGGGTTGCGGCTGCGGCCGCAGCGGCCGACCCAGCGGTTCGCGGTGTTCTGCCTGCACGCGATTACGACGGGGCCGTCGAGTGAAATGATGGTGACGGCCGCTCGGTTCCGCCGTCAATTGGAAGGTTTGCGCGCGGCGGGCTTTGAGTGCCTCACGCTGGAGCAAGCCCTGGCGGCGGCGGGCGGTGCGACGCTAGCGCAACCGGGCTTTTTGTTGACTTTTGACGATGGCTATCGCAGTGTTTATGAGGAAGCGTTGCCCGTCCTTTCGAGCTTGGGGATGACCGCGACCATATTCATCACACCGGGCTTCATCAATGGGCGAACCGGGCCGCCGTGGCACTCGTCGAATGCGGCGCTGATCAGCGAGTACCGTGCCCTGCGCGGGCATTTCGAACCGATGAGCTGGAATCAGGTGCGGGAGTTAGCCGGGGCGGGGGTTTTCGAGATTGGCAGCCACACAATGTCCCATCCGCTGGTGGGCTTGCTGGCGGAGCGGGAGATCGAACGGGAGTTGCGTGAATCGCGCGCGGAGTTAGAGCAACAACTGGGTCGCACGGTGGACACATTTTCCTATCCTTACGGCGTCCGGACTTATGGAGCTTACTCGGAAAAGAGTGAACAATTGGTGCGAGAGTGCGGCTATCGCTGCTCCTTCACGATGGAGATTGAACGGGCGGCGGTGGGCAGTGGCCTTTACGGTATTCCGCGCATGGGTTTATTCGCGGGTGAGGATGGGGTGGACGCGGTGGCCAAGGCGTACGGTTTGTATGATTGGGTGAGTTGGGCGCAAAGGGGTTACCAGAGGGTGTTTTCGAATCCACACATGGGGGTGGCGTGAGGGTTCTATTTTTGGTGCATGACGATCCGTTTCAAATCTTAAAAGCCGAATATGCCTCGACGCTGTATCCAGTGAGCGCGATTGTGGTGGTGCGGAAGCGGCGGCCACCCTGGAAGCAGTTCTTGCAGCAGTGGGCGCAGCGGGTGGGAGTGGTGAGGGTGAGCAGCGAAATGGCGGCCCGTTTGTGCCACGCGGTGCGCTTTGGAGCACGCGACAGCCGGCAGATTGCGGGATTCATCGCTCAGTACCAGGCGCTGATTCCGGCCGGGTTTACTCCGCCGCGGCGTCATTACGTCGACCGGATCAACACGCCGGAGGCCGAAGCATTGTTGCGCCAATTAAATCCGGCAGTCTGCGTCCTGATGCTGCAGAACCTGCTGAAGAAGAACATTTTCGGGATTCCTCCCTTGGGAATGCTGGTTTACCATCCGGGGGTGGTGCCAGAATATCGAGGGGTGCATGCGACGTTCTGGGCGCTTTCGCGGCAAGAGCCGGGGCTGGTGGGTTGGTCGTTGTTGCGGGTGGACGCCGGCATTGACACGGGGCCGGTGTTGGCGCAGGGAGTTGTTCCGGCGGCCGATTCCCGGCAGGAGAGCTATGTCGTCCTGCAACACCGGGCCCACTTGGAGGGCCTGCCGGCGGTGGCAAAGGTGTTGGAGAAGCTGGCCGCCGGGGAGCAGCCTCGAGTGGCAACCGAGGGGCGGGAAAGCCGCAATTTTTCACACCCCGGCCTGGGGGAGTACCTCCGGTACCTCCGCGTGGCGCGCTAGTATTGAGAGAGGCTCGGGGGCAACGAGTCTTGGGGGATAAACGTATTTACATGGCTAAAAATTACCGATGTGTGGAATAGCAGGGTTTATTCAGGTCCGTCCGCCGGAGACTCCAGACGCCGTTCTGGTCCGGATGAGCCGGGCGATCGCGCACCGGGGCCCGGATGCGGAAGGCTTTTTTCGGGAGCCTGGCGTGCAACTGGCTCACCGGCGGTTGGCGATTGTGGATCTTTCGGCGGCGGGCCGTCAGCCCATGACCAACGAAGACGGTCGTTTGCAGATCGTTTACAACGGTGAGATCTTCAATCATGCGCAGATACGGCCGTTGCTTGAGCAGCGGGGGCATCGTTACCGCAGCCAGAGCGACACGGAAACCATCCTGCATGCCTATGAAGAGTATGGGCCGGGTTGCCTGGAGTATTTCCGCGGGATGTTTGCGTTCGCGGTTTGGGATCGTCAGGCGCGGAAGTTATTTTGCGCGCGCGACCGTCTTGGGAAGAAGCCGTTCTATTACTACTGGGACGGCCAAGTATTTGTCTTTGCCTCCGAGATCAAGGCGTTGCTGGAGCATCCAGCGGTACGTCCGCGGCTGAACGAGAATGCTTTAGCGGAGTATGTTGCTTTCGGGTTTCTCAATACCGAAGAAACGCTCTTCGCCAACGTCCGGAAACTCGCTCCCGGGCACTGGCTACGGCTGACGCTGCGGGAGGATGCGGGGCAGTTGGAGACGCAGCGCTATTGGAATCTGCCGGGACCTGGGGCGGCGCCCGAGCGGACGGAGGCGGAATGGATCAGTCAAACCCGCGAACGGCTGGAAGAGACCGTGCGGATGCGGCTGATGTCGGACGTCCCGCTGGGCGTGTTTCTTTCCGGTGGCGTGGATTCGAGTGCGATTGCGGCCCTGGTGAAACAGTTCACGAGCGGTGCGGTGCAGACGTTTTCGGTGGGCTATCCGGAGGGCCCCTACAGTGAGCTAAGTTATGCCCGTGAGGTGGCCGAAACCATTGGCACCGAGCATCACGAGGTAACGGTGCCGATGGGCCGTTTCTTCGAGGCCCTTCCGCGCGTCCTGTGGCATGAGGACGAACCAGTCACCTGGCCCTCGAGCGTTTCTCTGCACTTACTGGCCGAATTGGCGCGGCGGCAAGTGGCGGTGGTGCTGACGGGCGAAGGCAGCGACGAGATGTTTGGCGGGTATGGCCGGTATCAGCACTATTTGCGCGACTCGCGACTGATGGGGGCGTGGGGTGCGATGCCGGCGGGGCTGCAGCGCCTGACGCGCCAAGCGATTGCGCGGGCACCGATCGGGCGGGAAATCCGCCGCAAGCTGCAGCACACGGTGTTGGGCCGCGAGGCGCGGTTTGAGTCGATCTATCTCGACAATTACTACGGGGCGTTTACTCCCGATGAGTGCGCGACGCTGTTTGCTCGCGTGCCGGGGATCGAGAAACGCTACCAGCCTTTTCTGGAGTGCTGGAATCAAGGCCGCGGTCAATCATTACTGGGGCAGATGTTACAAACCGACCAGCGGACCTATCTGATCGAGTTACTGATGAAACAGGACCAGATGAGTATGAGCCACTCGCTCGAAAGCCGGGTGCCGTTTTTGGATCACGAATTTGTCGAGTTTGCGGCCAGTATTCCGGACTCGCTGAAAATTCGGGCGGGCGAGGGGAAATACATTCTCAAAAAGGCGGTCGCCGGGTTGATTCCGGATCGCATCATCTACCGGAAGAAAATGGGATTCCCCACGCCGCTGAAGGAGTGGCTGATCGATCCTCGCGCGGGGAGGATTTTCGATTTACTGCAGCAGCCGGGCGGATTACTCGAAAGCTATGTGGATCGCAAGGCGCTACAGCATCTGATCGGCCAACACCGGTCGCGGCGGGAAGACGCGACGGATCGCATTTGGCGGCTATTGAATCTGCAACTCTGGGGCGAAGTATTCTTAGCGGGCCGCAAGGAGCAATATCTGGAAGGTTGGATGAGAGAGGAGGCGGCGACCCGGTGAAAATTCTATGGGCGAAGTCGGACTTTCTGCACCCGACGGATCGGGGCGGGCAGATCCGGACACTAGAGATGGTGAAGCGGTTGCATGCGCGGCACGAACTACATTACATTGGCTTCGCCGAAGCGGGGCAAACGGAAGGGCCGGCGCGGGCGCCAGAGTATTCGAGCCGGTCGTACGCGCTCGCGGCGCCGATGCCCACCAAGGGCACGGCGCGTTTTTACCAGCAGCTTGTTCTCAACTTGCCTTCGGCGTTACCGGCGGTGATTTTCTGGCAGCGATCCGAAGCGATGCGCCGCAAAATTAGCGAGTTACTGGCGCGGGAAAACTACGATGTCTGCGTGTGTGATTTCCTTTCTCCCGCGATTAACATTCCCGATGTGTCGCGCTGGATTCTGTTCCAGCATAATGTCGAAACGATAATCTGGCGCCGACATGCGAGCACGGCGGGGAATTTCCTGTCGCGGCGCTACTTTCAGAATCAGGCCGAGCGAATGGAGCGCTTTGAGGGGGATATCTGCCGGCGCTTTGGCGGGGTGGTGGCGGTGTCGGAGAACGATGCCCGCACGATGGAGAAGGAATTCGAACTGGCGAACGTGGCGTGGGTTCCGACGGGCGTGGACTTGGAATCGCTGAGTCCGCCGCCCGGGTATCGACCGGCTCATCCGAGCGACTTGGTTTTCGTGGGCTCGATGGACTGGCTGCCCAATATCGATGGGATGCGGTACTTTATGGCGCAGATTCTGCCCCGGCTTCGCCAACAGAAGCCGGATCTGACGCTGACCATCGCCGGCCGCCGCCCGACGCAGGAGATACTGGGCTGGGCGGCGGCGGATCCGCGGGTCCGGGTGACGGGGACGGTGGCGGATATCCGGCCCTACTTGTGGAGCGCGTCGATTTCGATTGTGCCGTTGCGGATCGGCGGAGGTACGCGGTTGAAGATCTATGAGTCAATGGCGGCGCGGGTGCCGGTGGTGTCGACGACGATCGGGGCCGAAGGCCTGGAAATCGACCCGCCACATAACATCCGAATCGCGGACACGGATGAATCGTTCGCGGCGCAATGCCTGGCTCTGCTGGCCGATGCGGAAGCGCGGCGAGCGGTTTCCGAAGCGGCGTGGGCGATGGTTTCCCGGCACTATGGATGGGAGAGCGTGACGCGCGGGTTTGAGGACATTCTGGCCGGTGCGAGGGCGCGATAGCGGGATGATCGCGGCGTGGGCGGTTTTCCTGGCGGCGGGCTTCGTGCTTTATGTGCTGTTCGGCTATCCACTGCTGCTGGTTTGGTTGGGGCGGCGTAAGCGGTCAGTATGCCGCGAGTTTCAGGCCCGGACGGTGTCGGTGGTGATGCCGGTGCGCAATGGGGAAGCCTGGATTGAAGCGAAGCTGAAGACGCTGGCCGCACAGCGCTATCCGGCGGAACTGGTAGAGGTGCTGGTGATCTCTGACGGCTCCACAGACCGGACGGCGGAACTGGTGCGGCAGTGGCCGGGCGGGCGGGTGCGGCTGCTGGAGGTACCGCAGGGAGGCAAGGCTCTTGCATTGAACGCCGGCTTGGCCGAGGCGACGGGCGAGATTCTATTCTTCACGGATGTCCGCCAGCGGCTTGGCGCGAACGCGCTGGCCGAACTGATCGCGAATTTTCACGACCCGGAGGTAGGCGTGGTGAGCGGCGAGTTGGTGATCCTCGAAGGGGAATCGCAGGAGGAAGCGTCGGTGGGCGCTTATTGGCGGTACGAGAAATGGATTCGGTGCCAATTGAGCGGGATTGATTCGGTGTTGGGCGCGACCGGCGCGATTTACGCGATGCGCCGGGGGTTGGCGCGGCCGCTGCCGGCCGGGACGCTGCTGGACGATGTCTATCTGCCGCTGGCGGCTTTCTTTGCCGGCTACCGGGTGACGTTTGAGCCGCTCGCGTTAGCTTACGACGAACCTACCTCTTTGGCGGGCGAGTTTCGGCGCAAGGTGAGAACGCTGGCCGGGAATTATCAATTACTGGCCAGTTATCCCCAGTTACTTCACCCCGGACGGAACCGGATGTGGATCCATTATCTGTCGCATAAGTTCGGCCGGCTGCTGCTGCCGTGGGCCCTGATCACGGTGGCCTTGGCCAGCTTCTTTCTTCCCGATTCTGGGCGGTGGCCGTGGGGGCGATGGTTGTTGGTTGGGCAGGCAGCCTTTTATGGTTTGGCGGCGCTCGACTTTGTTTTGCCGGACAAGTCGCGGGCGAAAAAACTCTCGTCTCCCGTGCGGACCTTTGTGGTGCTGATGGCCGCTTCGGCCGGCGCGATTTCGTACTTCTTTGTGCCGGCCGAGTCGCTTTGGACTACGGTTGCCGCGGGTAAGGGACCGGGTAAGGCGAAGGCGCGCTAGGCTCGAGCGGTACGCTTTGCAGGAGGGCAATCTCATGACGGGCCGCGCCGACGAAGACCATGGCCAGCGCGATGAATGAGGGGATGAGGAAGCGGTAGGTTTGCGAGGCGAAAAAAAGACAGATGGCTAGCGCGACGAACGCGGTGTAGAGAGTGAAAGCCAAGGCCCACAGCTCCCGCAGCCGCGGATTGTGCTGCACCTGCTGGTGGATTCGCCGGACGTGCCAAAGCGATCCAAACAAGGTTCCGATCAGAAAGATGAAGGCGGGAATACCGGCCTCGCTGGAAACTTCGGTATAGGTATTGTGGGTGACATGCCAACTGCCTCGTCGCCCCTGCTGGGTGGCAGCCTTGCTTTCGGCAGATTGGAACTGGCCAGCCCCGACGCCGAAGACCGGGTTTCTCAAAGTGAGCCACAGGCTGGATTTGAGTAGTTCGGTGCGGGCTATCTGCGAGCCGGCCGCCTCGGCATCCTCATTTGATTCCACGTCCGAATTACTCCACAGCGAAGTGTATCTTTTCGTGACGCTGCTGGGCAGCAGCCCCAAGGCGATGACGATGAAAGCCATACTGAGCATGAGCGCGATCAACCGTTGCATCGGCGAGACCTGGAGTACGAAGACGAAGATCACGCCGGCCATAGCCAAAAAGCCACCCCGCGAACCCGTCCTGAGCACAAAGAAAACTCCGATGAGCGCGAAAAGAATAGCCAGGAAGCGGACGAGGAGTAAGCGCTTACGGTCGGTGGCCATCCACAGAATAAAGGGCAGGGTGACCAGCAGATGCAAAGCCAGATCGTTCGGATTCGACAAGGTGCCGAACTCCATGGCGAAGCGTGAACTCTGAGAGGTTCCGTAGAGCTGGGCGGCGATGATTTGTACCATGCCCGCGAAGGCGATGGTGGTGGCGACGGTGCGGAACTGACGCAGCGTGAGGACCGTTCCCGCAATCATGAGAAACATGGGGAATTCGGTTTGAAAAGCGGATTTCAAGGTTTCGGCCGTCCCTCCGCGCCAGACACTGAAGGGCGCGCCGAGGAGGATCCAGATGATCATGGCCAGCCAGAGCTTACTGGGTGCGAGGCGGAAGACGCGCGGCAAATAGCCAGAAAGGAGACCGCCCAGGAGGGCGACCGGGCCCAGGACGTAAGTCAAATAAAGGCTTCCGCCGAGCCTGGCGGCGAGCAAATCATTGATGACCCCGAAACGCACGAAGATGAAGGCGACGGTGAAATAGAAGCCGATCCAGGCCAGAGAACTGCGCTCATCGCTGGACCAGCGGGGGTCCATATCCCGGGGGGCTACGGGCGCAAAGGGGAGCGTGGGGACCGCCGCTATGGGCTGGCCGACGGGTACGGGAAAAGCTGGCGTAGCGGCCAGACGCAGGTTATTCATGCGACTCATGGTCAATAACTCCTTAAAGCAGGGCGGGGGCCACGCCGGCTCGCGCAGCGAGCAACTCTTCCAAGGTTTCCCGGATCCGCCGGCTGGCCATGCCGTCCCAACGGTCGGGCCGGCGCACTTCGGAGGACGGTGGGCGTTGCAGCGCCGCTTTTGCTTCCCGCAGGACGTGGACCGGATCGACGCCCACCAGCAGGTTGGTGCCTTGGTCGATGGTCGCCGGCCGCTCGGTGTTCTCGCGGACCGTCAGGCAGGGGACGCCAAGAATCGTCGTCTCTTCCTGGATGCCGCCGGAATCGGTTAACACGAGGCGCGCCTGACTGGTGAGGCAGAGGAAGTCCAGGTAACCGAGCGGCGGCGTCAGCCGCACTTGTCCCCCGCTCAGCCAGACTGGCGCTAGCCGCTGCTCGGTGCGCGGGTGCACCGGAAAAACGACGGGGATGTCGCGACTGAGCTCAGTCAACATGCGGGCTAACTGCTCAAGCCGTCGATCGTCGTCGACGTTCGATGGGCGGTGTAGCGTGGCTACGACGTAGTGGCCGGGGCGGCAGTTTAAGCGTTCGAGCACGGTGGACGCGGCGGCTTTCTCGCGGAAGCACAGCAGCGTATCGATCATGACATTGCCGACGAAGAAGATTTTCTCCGGGGGCACGCCTTCGCGCTCGAGATTGAGCTGGCCGCTGGGTTCGGAGACAAACAGGTAGTCGGAGATCCCATCGGTGACGATGCGGTTGATTTCTTCCGGCATGGTGCGGTCGCCGCTGCGCAGACCGGCCTCGACGTGGGCAATCGGGATCCCTAATTTTGCCGCCACCAGTGAGGCGGCCATCGTCGAATTTACGTCGCCGACGACCAGCAAAAGATCGGGCCGGTGGTTGATCAGGTCCGGCTCAATCGCCATCATGATGGAGGCCGTCTGCTGGGTATGGCTTCCACCGCGCACTTCCAGATTGACGTCGGGCGGGGGGATTTCGAGGTCCTCGAAAAACGAGCCGGACATCTCTGGGGAGTAATGCTGACCGGTATGGACCAGCCGGCAGGTCCAGTTGTCCCGCCCCCGGAACTCGCGGATGATCGCCGCCACCTTAATGAAATTCGGTCTCGCTCCGACGACGCAAGTTATACGATGCATCATGATCATTTTCCAGTGTAGCGTTAATGGGCAGCGACGCCCAGCTTCCCGTATTGGGGTGGTACCCGCTTCGGGGGTTCGATTCGGGGTTCACTGAGCCGGCCGGATTCCGCTAAACTTACTTAAGTCCTCTAGTTTTTTTCACTCTATCTTCAATACATTCCATGAAACAAGTCCTACGCAAAGGCATTAAAGATATTATTGTCGACGAAGTGCCGGATCCGGTTGCCCAGCCCCATCATGTGCTGGTACTTCCCGTCTTTTCGTTGATTTCAGCCGGTACGGAAACGGCGTCGATCCACCAAGAGGGCGTCATGCGGGAAGTCTCTCATAACCCGTCCAGGATTCGCCAGGTGCTGGAGGTAATGAAGCTGAACGGGCCAGAGGGCACGATACGGGAGGTCCGGGCGAAGCTGAAGACGGAACTGGCCGCCCTGGGCTACGCGGGCGCGGGCATTCTGGCGGAAAAACACGCCTCGGTGGAGGATATCGAGATCGGCGAAAGGGTGGCGTATGGCGGCGAGGGAACCGGCCATGGCGAGACGATCACGACGGGCCGCAAGCTGGTGGTGCGGGTGCCGGACAATGTCCCCTTTGAGCATGCGTGTTTTACGACTTTGGGATCGATTGCGCTCAATGCGGTGCGGATCGCGCAGTTGGGCATTGGCGAAACGGTGGCGGTGATCGGGTTGGGGTTGGTGGGGCAGTTGATCGCGCAACTGGCGCGCTTGCAGGGCGGGCGCGTGATGGCGCTGGATCTGATGCCGGGACGGGTGAAACTGGCCGAAACGCTGGGTGCGCATTACGCGGTGCAGGGCGGCTCTGATACGCGCGAAAAGATCGGTGCCCTCACCGGCGGCCGGATGGCGGATTGCGTGATTGTGGCGGCGGCGGCCAAATCAGCCGCGCCCGCGCAACAGGCGCTGGAGATCTGCCGCGACCGCGGCCGGATTGTGGTGGTGGGCGCGGTGGATCTGCATTTCCCGTGGAACGACATGTACCTGAAGGAGATTCAGCTCTTTATGTCGCGGGCCTATGGGCCGGGATCTTACGATGCGCAGTACGAGAAACAAGGGCGTGACTATCCGCTCCCGTATGTTCGTTGGACAGAGAACCGCAACATGGAGGAGTTTATGCGCCTGCTATCCACCGGGGAAGTGCAAGTGGCGCCGCTCGTCACCCACCGCTATCCGTTGGAACGGGCGGCGCAAGCCTACCAGACGATCATGGACCGTTCCATTCCCAGCCTGGCGATCCTGCTGGAGTATCCAGAACGACCGGCGGAAGTGCCGTTCTTGGCGAAACGCCGCGTGGATCTGCGCCCCGCGCCCGCGGTCAATAAGGAGACCCTGCAAGTCGCTTTGGCCGGGGCGGGCAATCTGGCGCGCTGGTCACACGTCCCGAATATGCAGAAGCTGCCGGACGTGGTGTTGCGGGCCGTTCAATCCGGCGGCGGCGTGCGCGCCAAGAGCTTCGCGGCGCGCTTCGATGCCCAATACGCGACCACCGAATTGGCCGAGGTGCTGCAGGATCCGGGCGTCGACGTGGTGATGGTGATGAGCCGCAATCAGTATCATGCCAGCCAGTCGCTGGAGGCCTTGCGCGCCGGCAAACATGTGTTCGTCGAAAAGCCAATGGCCATCACCATTGAGGAGTGCCGGCAACTGGTGCGGGCGGTGGAGGAGACGGGGCTGCATCTCACCATCGGCTTCAACCGCCGTTATGCGCCCGACTACGTGGCGCTGAAGGAAGATCTCCTCAAGCGGCGTGGCCCATTCGTGATCAATTGCCGGGTGAACTCGCCCGGCATCTCGGGCGCGTACTGGATGGCCGACCCGGCCATCGGCGGCGCCATCCTCGGCGAGGCCTGCCATTTTACCGACCTGTTCTACTGGCTGCTGAACTCAGAGCCGGTGGCGGTCTCGGCCTTTTCCCTGCCGATCGGTCAAGGCGAGCCGATTGGCGAAAACAACATTGCCGCCACGTTTCGGTTCGCTGATGGCTCCATCGCGAATCTCACTTATTGCACGGTAGGCTCGAAGAGCTCGGCCGGGGAACGGGTGGAGGTATTTGGCGCCGGTTTTGGTTTGGAAACAGAGAATTTCCGCAGCATGACCCGCAAGGAAGCCACGGTGCACACGTCGCGCCGGTGGTTCCCGCATAAGGGCTACCGCGAACAACTGGAGGCATTCTTTGGGGCCGTGCGGAGTGGCCAACCGCAACCGGTGTCGGTGCTGGATGGAGCGCGTGCAAGCATTGTGTGTTTGAAGATGCTGGAGTCCTGCCGTTTGGGGCAGCCGGTGACGATCGACCTGCCCGCGATCTTGCGTGAGGACCAATAACGCCTTGAGCCGCCGCATTCGAGTGCTACTGGTCGCCCCGTCGCTGGACATCCTGGGGGGCCAGGCGGTGCAAGCTTCCCGCATCCGCGAGCAGATCGCCCAGACGCCCGATATCGAGATGCGCTTTCAGCCCATCAACCCGCGCGTGGTGGCCCCATTTCAGTTCCTGCTGCGCATCAAAGGGCTACGCACCCTGACGAACTTCGCTTCCTACTTCCCGGCTTTGGTTTGGCGAGCCTGGCCGGTGGATATCCTGCATATCTTCACGGCGGCATACACGTCGTATCTGTTGTGGTCAATGCCGGCGTTGCTCATCGGTAAATTGCTGGGGAAGAAAGTGATCCTGAATTACCGTGACGGCCAAGGCGAGGATCACTTGAAAAACTGGCGTACCGCCATCCCGACCATTCGCCTGGCGGACCGGATTGTCGCCCCCTCCGGTTTTATTGTCGATGTGTTCCGGAAGTTTGGTTTGTCCGCCATCTCGATCTTCAATTTCATCGACACGGCTCACTTTATCGACCGGCGCCGCCGGCAGTTGCGGCCCGTCTTCATGACGAACCGGATCCTTGAGCCGCTGTACAATATTCATTGCCTGCTGCGCGCCTTCCAGCGCATTCAACAGCGCTACCCGGACGCCACTCTCACCCTGGCCCACGACGGCCCATCGCGCCAGGAGCTGGAAGCCTTCGCGGGGGAACTCGGTCTGCGCCATACCTCGTTCATTGGCCGCGTACCGCACACCCAGATTCGCGAACTCTACGACGCCGCGGATATCTACCTGACGACGCCCAATATTGACTGCATGCCGGGCTCGCTGCTCGAATGCTTCGCGTCCGGCCTGCCGATCATCGCCACCAAGGCCGGCGGTATTCCCTATGTGGTGACCGATGAAAAAGATGGCCTCCTGGTGGAGCTCGATGACGATGAGGGGGTGGCGCGGGCTAGTTTTCGTTTACTGGAGGATCCGGTGCTGGTGGAACGTCTCACCGATGCTGGTCGCGAAGCGGTGAAGTCCTATGCGCCGGAGCGGGTGCGTCAGCAATGGGCCGCACTGTACCGGGAATTGGTTGGGCGCCGGTAGAATTGCATGACCCGTGTCACACTACAAGAATGCGAAGACTGATTCATCTTTGTTTCTTTTTTGGCCAGACCTTGTCGGCGGGAGTCATTAGCGGAAGTTATAGGTTCCAGGAGCCGGATAATTGGACAGTGACCCGGGAAATTTCGCTCACCGATGGATTCTTCTCTTTCACGTTCTTGGCACGGGCCAACACTTTCAGCAGCACTTTCACCGGCACTTTCACCGGCCCGGTAGTTTCGCAGACTTCGTTATTTCCGAGAGGCGGCGATGTTTCGGCCATCCTTCCCGATGGCTTGGCGCTGACGGCGGGTGCGGACCCCTTTTGTGTGGCGGGAAGCGGCTCGGTCAGCTTTCACTCCGCTACGAGCGGCGAGATGCTCGAGCGGCTTCCTTTTCAGCTTGAGCGCTGGAGCGCTAACCTCGCGGTGATGGGCGGGATGATCAATATTCCGTATCGTCCCTGTATGGACGTGCCAGCGATGCCGACGGGGTTCTGGGTTCAGTCCTTTGACGGCTTGGGGATTTTTTCCTCAGTTTTGAGCGACACCGGGAACGTGGCCTTGAACATGACCTTCGGCCCGGTGCCAGAACCGGCGACGGGAATGTTGCTGATGGTGGGCCTGGTGGCGTGCGGTGTGAAATCGAAATGGCTGAGGCGTGTAACGGGAGGGCATCGAGACCCCTTCTGACGAGACTGTAGGATTCCCTCCCTTGTATATTGGAAAGACGGAATGAAGCCGAGCCCGTCTCACAGGCCCCGGTGGGGGGTGAATCGATTTGGTCGCGGAAGCGGGCTTCGGTCAAGCGCCGGTAGACTTCGGCAGTGGTGGTGCCGGCGAGTTTCAGCGGGGCCGGATTGAACTCGATATAAATCGCCCGGGTGCGTTTGAGCACCTATGGCCTTCCCCAACCTCGGCAATTAGTCGGATAACGTCGTAATACAGCGGTAAGAGCCGATCGAATAAAGCCATTCGCTTCCGAGTTTACTCCAATGACTCGTGCTGCTCACCGTACCGGTACGGCGGTCCCGCAAAGGGAGAACCAGCGTTCGAGCATTAGCAACATCCACAGCCAATGGGAGTTATCGCGCCGCCCGGAAGCATGTTCACTGAGGAGGTGGCGCACGAACGGTTCGGAGACCATGTCCCGCCTCAGGAAATGTGCACTCAGCAGGTGATCATGCATGTAATCGCGCAGGGAGGTGCGCATCCAGATCGTCAACGGAACACCAAAGCCTTTCTTGGGACGGTTGAGGAGGTCGGGGGGCAGCCGGTCCTTGATGGCGTCGATGAGGATCATCTTGCCGCGGCCATTGCGCAGCTTCCAGGCTCGGGGGATGCGCATGGCCAACTCGGCCAGTTCGTGATCGAGCAGCGGGCAACGTACTTCGAGGGAACTGGCCATGGATGTGCGATCTACCTTCACCAGCATGTCGCCCGTTAATTTGGCCGTGGCTTCGAAGTAGAGGGCCTCGGTGAGGGCGTCGGCGCCATGGTGGACCAGGCAATCGGCAAAAGTCCGGCGGAGGTAGGCGGCGTCGGCGGGCGCCATCCACTGGTCGGACAATAGCTGTTTGCGGAGGAAGTAAGGAGTGTAGTTGAGTTCGAAGTAGCGCTCGAGGTCGTTGGGCCGGCTGATCATGCGCAGATAATTCTTGCCGTAGGCCGAGTAGGGCAGCCGGTCGGCCAGGGCGGACAGGATGCTGCGGACGGCCTGGGGCAGGCGGTCCAACCGGCGGAGACGGTCGACGGCGAAGAAGCTCTCGTAGCCACCGAAAAGTTCATCGCCGCCATCGCCGGTGAGGGCGACGGTGACGTGCTGACGGGCGAACTGGGAGACGAGATAGGTGGGGATGGCCGACGAGTCGGCAAACGGCTCGTCGAAATGCTGGACGAGGGTCTCGACGAGGTTGATCGAGTCGGGCCGGACGATGAGCTCGTGATGATCGGTGTGGTAGAAATCGGCGACTTGGCGAGCGTAGGGAAGTTCATTGAAGGCCGATTCTTCGAAGCCGATGGAGAAGGTCTTCACCGGTTCCTTCATCTGGAGGGCCATCGACGCCACGACGCTGGACGAATCGATGCCGCCACTGAGGAACGCGCCCAGCGGTACGTCGGAGACTAGCCGGATCCCGACCGATTCGTCGAACTTGTCGCGGATTTGGCGGGCGGCTTCGGCGGGGGTCCATGCGCCGGATTCTTCGACGGCCGGCGGCGGCAGTTTCCAGTACCGTCCCTGCTCGACCTTTGCTTTTCCGTCCGGATTGGCGGCAGCGGTGTAGCGCAACCAGCCTCCCGGCGGAAGCTTACGGACTTGTCGGTAAGGGCTCCATGGATCGGGAATATAGTTAAACTGGAAGTAAAGCTGGAACGCCTCGGGATCGATATCCAAGTCGATGCCGGCGGCCAGCAAGCACTTCAATTCGCTGCCGAAATACAGGCCATCGGACTGCAGCGAGTAGTAGAGCGGTTTTTTGCCGAAGCGGTCCCGGGCCAACAGCAGGCTGCGCCGCCGGGCATCCCAGATCGCGATGCCGAACATTCCCCGTAAGCGCTTTAGGGCCCCTTCGCCCTCCTCTTCGTACAGGTGGAGGATGGTTTCGGTGTCGGACCGGGTGCGAAAGCGGTGGCCGCGCTGGATGAGCCCTTCGCGAAGCTCTTGGAAGTTGTAAATCTCACCATTGAAAACAATCCAGACGGACTCATCTTCGTTGGCAATCGGCTGGTGGCCCGTGGCGAGGTCAATGACACTGAGGCGGCGCATTCCGATCGCGCAACCGTGGTTCGTATAGTACCCGGCGTCGTCGGGCCCGCGATGGACGATCCGGTCGCACATCGATTTCAAACGTTGGGCGCCGGCTGGCCGGCCTGGTGTAAAAAAACCTGCAATTCCGCACATAAAGGTAAATCCAAGTATCGCCCGAGACCGATACCTCAGTAAGGGCACCTCAGTAAGGGGGAGCAAGGGCACCCTGGGAGAAGGGCGTTCACCACCCGTGGAGAGGACCGACTTGAGGTACCATTTAGAAGGCTGGTACCAAGCCGCGCCAGGGTAGAAAAAATATATAAATGTGTGGAATCGTGGGCATTGTCCGCTTCGACGGACAGATTGTGTCCGAAGACTATCTTCAGCCGCTGCTACGCGAATTAGCTCACCGGGGCCCTGATGGATCGGGGGCTGCCGCCCAAGGCTCAATCGGCATCGCGATGGCCCGCTTGGCGATTATCGACGTGGCCGGTGGCCAACAACCAATCTTTAACGAGACGGGCGACATCGCCATTGTCTGTAATGGGGAAATTTACAACTATCAGGAGCTGCGCGCGGCGCTGGAAGGCAAGGGACACCGCTTCCGCACCCACAGCGATGTCGAAACGATTCTGCATCTGTATGAGGATCACGGAGCCGACTGTTTCCGCCACCTGAACGGTATGTTTGGCGTGGCCATCGCGGACTTTCGCCAGCAACGGGTGGTACTCGCGCGCGATCCCTTTGGCCAGAAATCGCTCTATGTGTGGCGTCACGGCAGCCAACTGGTTTTTTCGTCTGAACAAAAGGCGATCGCCCGGCTGCCGCACTTTTCCCGACGCCTGAACCCAGAAGCGATTTCGAGCTTCCTTGAGTGGCGATATGTCCCTTCGCCGCAATCGATTTTCGCCGACGTCGAAAAGATCCAGCCGGGCAGTTCGTGGTCGATTAACGTGCGCACCGGGGACATCGACCGCCGTCGGTATTGGCGCGCCGACTATGGCCCGCCCCACCCGCCACCGTCGAACCCCGCCGACATGCGCGAGCAGTTACAGCAGGCCGTCGGCCGCCATCTGATGTCAGAGCGGCCGCTGGGCGTTTTCCTCAGTGGCGGTCTCGATTCGAGCGCCCTAGTCGCCTCCATGCACGCCCTGGGGCACCGGCAGATCCACACTTACTCGGTGGGCTTTCCTGGGTATCGGGATGACGAGCTAGCGGAAGCCAAGCGCGTCGCTACCCATTTCCAAACCGAACACCGCGAGGTGGTGGTGACACCGGAGAGCTTTTGGGAGAACCTGGCGTCGGCCGTTTTCTCTGCCGACGAACCGATGGCCGACCTGACCATCGTACCGGTCTATCTCTTGTCCAAAGCAGCCCGGGAGGATGTCGTCGTAGTGCTATCGGGAGAAGGCTCGGACGAATTGCTGGCTGGTTATGGGGGCATGGAGCAGATGCAGGCCTTGTTTGAAAGGATGCAAAGGCTGCGGAAGTGGACCCGGCTGGTGGACTGGCTGCCGCTGAAGGGCTTGCGCGACCGCGTCTCACCGACCGACTACTTGGTCCGGAACGCCCTGGCGATGACCAACGTTTTCCCGGCGGCCTATCGTCGCGAGCACACCACCCAGCCGGTATACGCCGGAACGGGGATGCTCGATCAATTGCGGAGCTACTACGGCGAACGCAAGGATTGGGAGGGTGTTCCGCTCTATTTGGGGGCACTGTTGGAATCGTGGTTGCCGGAGGATCTACTGCTGAAGGCGGATCGCATGAGCATGGCGCACTCGTTAGAACTCCGCAGCCCCTTTCTGGATATGGATTTTTACCGCTACTGCCGGGCGCTCCCCCTTTCCGACAAAGTAAGTTCCGCCAATGAGGAGCCCAACCGGAAAATCGCCCTCAAGCGGGCGTTCGACTCCGTGTTGCCGCCCGGGGTTGCGATGCAGCGCAAGAAGGGTTTCGCGATTCCGATGTATGAGTGGCTGCGCGACCATTACGCCGGCCGCATGCGCGATGAGTTAGAAAAGCCCGGCACCTTGAGCGCCGAAATCTTCCGGCCGGCGGCCCGCGCCGCCATCGCCGCCGGGGCCGTGGCGGGCGACCCCATGCAACAGCACCGGGCCTGGTCGCTGATGATTTTGAACCACTGGGGCCGCTGTTGGCTGTGAGCGCAACCTTCCAAGTGGCCCAGCCCTCGAAGGGACAACTCCGGCGGAACATGATCGCAAATGTCGCCTTTCTGGCGCTAAGTGTCACGCTCGGCCTGTGGTATACGCCGTTTGTCATCGACCGGCTGGGAGTAGCTACTTACAGCCTCGTGCCACTGGCGGGATCGTTGACCAACTACATGAGCATTGTCGGCGTGGCGGTGAGCGGCGTGGTGGCGCGCAATATCACCTCCGCGCTGGCGCGCGGCGATGCGGAGGGGGCGAACCGGGAATTCAATCTCTCCTTCCGGCTGGCGCTTTACATGGGGGGCGCGTTGTTGGTGCTGGCGGTCCTATTCGCCCTGGCTATGCCGCGGTTGTTGAATGTGCCCGCCGGTCAGGAGATGGCGGCGCGCATTCTGATGGTGAGCGTGGCGGCGGCGTTCCTGGCGACCATCATCGGCAGCCCGTTCGATTGCTACACCTGGGCCGCGAACCGCTTCGATGTCCGCAATGCGCTCGATGCCGTTGGGCTCGTGATTCGCACGGGTGTCGTGGTGCTGCTATTTTCATGGACCACGCCCGCGCTATCGGCTGTTTCGCTGGGAGTGGCGCTTTCGGCGGCCTTCCTGCTGCTGAGCACCACTGTGGCCTGCCGGCGGTTGGTGCCTGTGCTGCGGTTGAACGAAGACGCCATTTCGTGGCGCGAAGTGAAAAGCCTCTGGCTCAGCAGCCGCTGGGTGGTGCTGAACCAGACGGGCATGATTCTTATGGCCAACCTGGACTTGGTGCTGATCAATGTTCTCCTGGGACCGGAAATCGGCGGCCGCTACTCACCCTTGCTGCAATGGGTGGTTTATCTGCGATCGGCCGTCAACTCGGTTACCTTGGCGCTCGGACCTTCCATCCTTTTGCTTTATGCGCAGGGCGATTCGGGAAGACTCAACCAGTTATGCCGCCAGTCGGTGAAATTGGCGGGTCTGATGGCCTGTATTCCCGTCACCCTTTTGTGCGGCTTCTCGCGTCCATTGTTGGATACCTGGCTGGGTCCGTCGTTTGCGGAGTTTGCTCCCCTGGCGTGGTTGCTCTTGGTACCTCTGTGCGCCGAAGCCGCTCAATCCCACTTAGGCGTGGTGGCGCTAGCCGCGGACAACATCCGGGGATGGGCGCTAGCCAACATCGGGGCGGGACTGATTATGGTGGTGCTGTCGTTGGTGCTCGTGAAGGGCTTTGAGTTGGGCTTATATGGGGTGGCGGTCGCCAGCGCGATCGTTTCCCTGGGGAGGAACGGGGTCTTCAGCACCAGATATACCGCCCGCATTCTGCGGCAGAATTGGTGGCCCTGCTACGGGCAGACGATTCTTCTGATCCTGGTATACTGCCTGGCGGGGGGGTTACTGGTGAACTGGGTGGCCAGTAGGAGCGAGCTCCACTCTCTTCTGAAGATCGCCCTAACCGCCGCCCCCTGCGGCTTAGTGCTCGCGGCGGGCGCGTTCTTTTTCTTGCTGGACGCGGGAGAAAGATCCTTGGTTCGCGTTCTTCTTCTTCGGAGATCGGTATAGTGAAGGTAAATCATTGATGACCATCTTCGTTTATTCCACCCATCTTCCCTACCCTCGACTAACCGCCCTCGGAAAGTCCTTGGGCGTTGTCGGCAGGGTAGCAAATCGATTGAACCGGCGGGTTGATTACCGGCAGAACCCACGTTCCTGGGAATATATGCGTGACGCAGCCGGGCAACTGCTTGGACCTTTAGATCCCAGCCGGGTCTACTCGCCGGACCAGTTGGCTAACGCCGACTGGAAAGCGGTCGACCGGGTAGTGCTGCTCTGGCGGGATGGCAATGGCTTGGGCTGGTCGGTGGTGGAAAAGCAGGTGATGGCGCTCGCGTGTCCGGGCACCCGAATCACGATATGCAATGGCCGGCGGCGCGTATTCGATCTCACGCCCCAGTTACTAAGGCAGTATCGCTGGCGGCGTTTTCTAGAAAAGACGCTGGCGGTGGACCTGGTGGCCCTGACGGTTTTTGTCATCGCCACACCGATATTGGTGGCGGTGGATTTAGGACGGGGGAAGAGATGAGCGATTTACAGATCCCGAAAGAAAAACTCGACGTTCGCCAATGGTGGGCGGACAACCCCATGACTTATGGCAGCGTCCATGGCGAAACGAGCTATGTGGATGAGACGGGCCAACTATTGGCGGCCGATATTGGCAGCCGCAAGTTTTTCGAGCAGGTAGACGAAACCTTCTATTCCTGGAATCATCCCTTGCATGACCAGACGGGCCGATTTGGGCGCATTTTCTCCTATGACCGTTATCGGGGCAAGAGAGTGCTGGAAGTGGGCTGCGGCATGGGCACGATGGCGATGAACTGGGCCCAGCATGGTGCCCTGATGCACGCTGCGGATTTGAACCCGGTGGCGGTGACGCAGACCTCGACGCGCTTTCGGCTCGCCGGACTGCCTTTGAGCGCGGTGCAGGTGGATGGCAATGTGCTGCCGTTTCCCGATAACAGTTTCGACTATGTCTATTCGTGGGGCGTGCTGCATCACTCTCCCGACCTTGAACGGTCGATTGCCGAGTTGTTCCGGGTGCTGCGGCCGGGCGGCGGCTTTGGCGTGATGTTGTATCATCGCCGGTCGATTTTGCACTGGTTTATCATCCGGCTGATTGAGGGCTATCTCCATGGAGAGTCGCAGTTTCTCAATGAGCTGGAGATGACCAGCCGTTACACGGACGGCGACAGGAAAGAAGGCAATCCGCACACTTGGCCGGTGACGCGGGAGGAAATGCGCGACTTGTTTGGGCCGCACTCGGCGGACTTGAAGGTCGACACACTGGGCACGGATGTGGATTTCACGCTCGATCAGATTGTGATCGCGCCGGCGCTGGCGCGGCTAATTCCGGCTCTCGCGCGCAAGCCGTGGGCTCGCCGCTGGGGTTGGAGCCTCTGGATGAACGGGACGAAGAGGTAATTCCGGACTTATGTGCGGAATCGCCGGTCAATTTGGGGTGGAAAACCGGGAGCAGTCGCAGGCGGCGGTGAGCCGCATGGTGGACGCGATGGCGCGCCGCGGCCCGGACGGGTCCGGCGTGCACGGTTGGGACCGCGCGACCTTGGGGCACCGCCGGCTGTCGATCTTCGATCTGAGTGCAGCCGGGCGACAGCCGATGTTGACCGAGGACGGTGAGACCGGCGTGGCCTTTAACGGGGCCATCTATAACTTTCGGGCCCTGCGCGCGGAATTGGAGCACCTGGGCTGCCGATTCCGCTCGCAAACCGATACGGAAGTGCTGCTGCACGGTTACCGGCAATGGGGCATAGAGGAATTGGTTCGGCGCTTGCGCGGGATGTTTGCCGTGGGACTGTGGGATAACCGGTCGGGCAAAGGTTATCTATTCCGGGACCGGCTAGGGGTGAAGCCGCTGGTTTACAGCGAGCGCCATGGACAATTGCTCTTCGCTTCCACCGTGCGCGCGCTGCGCGACGGCGGCGGGGGCGGCGAGCTTGACCCGCTGGCAATGCTCGAATATCTGGAATACGGCTATGTGAGCGACGTCCGCGGCATTTACCAGGGGGTTCATAAGATTCCGGCAGGCGGGATACTCGAGTGGAGCAACGGCCGGATCAGGCAATGGGAATATTGGCAACTACCGGCCGTCGAGCGGTCCCGGATCACCTTCGAGGAAGCCGTGGAGGAGACCGAACGTATCTTTGTCGAAGCGGTGAAACTTCGCCTGGACGCCGATGTGCCGGTGGGTGCGTTATTGAGCGGCGGCGTGGATTCGAGCCTGGTCTGCTGGGCGATAGCCAAGTTGGGGGCCGATATCCAGGCCTTCACCGTGGGAACCAAAGGCGACCCGAGCGATGAGACGGCCGATGCGACGGCGACGGCGCAGCAATTGGGAATCCGGCACCAGGTGATCGATCTGAGCGGCGAGCAGGAACCGGATATTGCGGACTTGGTGACGGCTTACGGCGAGCCATTCTCGTGCGCCTCGGCGCTGGGTATGCTGAAGGTCTGCCGGGCCGTGAAGCCCTCGGCAACGGTATTGTTGACCGGCGACGGGGGGGACGATGTGTTTCTCGGCTATCCGGAGCATCAGCATTTGTACCGGGCCAGCCAATTGGCCCACTGGCTGCCACCGGGTGCGCCGCAACTCTGGCAAGCCAGCCAGGGACTGCTGCCAGATCACGGGTTCGTGAAACGCGGGCGCAACTTCCTGAACTACGCTACCGGCGGTCTGGGTGCCGTGATCAGCGCACATGACGGCTTGCCGCGCTACGAGGCGGCGGGCGTGCTGGGCGAAAGGCTACGGGGACTGAAACTCGCGCAGCGTCAGACGCCTTGGCGGGCCGGGGCCGGCCGAGACGTACTGACCGATTTTCTACGATATGATCGCGCGGGCCGCTTCGTCGGCGAATTCATGACCAAGGTGGATGGCGGTGCGATGCACTGGGCGGTGGAAGCGCGGGGACCCCTCTTGGACGCCGAGCTTTGGGATTTCGCGGCGCGGTTACCGTATGGGCTACGGCTGACCCGAGGACGTTCGAAGGCGATCTTGCGGGAACTGGCGCGACGGCACCTGGGCGACCGGGTGGCGTTTGGCGCCAAACGCGGTTTCACCATTCCGGTAACCCGGTGGTTGCGCGAGAAATGGCGGCCACGCTGGGAACAGAGCATGCATGACGGCCTGCTGACGCGAGAGGGGTGGCTGTCGGCCAAACGTTTGCGTGGGTGGTGGGAGTCCAGTTGTCAGACCGGTAACCTGCCGATGCAGTTCTGGCACCTGCTGGTTTTGGAAAACTGGTTGCGGAACGAGAGATGACGGCCTACCAGGCCCACCGCGTGAAAGCGGCGGGCCAGGCAGGGTGAGCCGCACTAGACTAGGGAGCAACTACGGCATAGAGGCGGTTGGTCGCGGCCAGGACTTTGCCGGTCGCCGAGCGGTACTCCAAACGGAGACGGTGATCGCCTTGAATCCGGTCGGCTTGAACGGCGCAGGGCGCAGCGGTGCAATCGGCGGTGGCCTCACGGCCATTGGGGGAGTAAGCCGTGAGGCGCACGGAAGTGGCGCCCGGCACGGCAGCCAGGGAAAAGCCAACGAAAAGCGTCAGATAGATGGGTTGGGTGGAAGAATTCAGGCGCGACGCCAGATAACTTCCCGACGACCGGAGGCTTTGGCCATACTGCTTACCGAGATCGCCAAAACCGGTATCGACCCGGCCATAGAATCCGTCCGTCCGCGGACCTTGCTCCTGGCCAAAGGTAGCGGCAAAGACGTCGTCACCCAGGTCCTGGTAGATCGGCAAGCGGAGATCCCGATAGGCGTAGCCGAGGAAGAAAGGAAATTCGTTGTTCACCGAGCGATTATCGCGCACCGCATCGTAATTCGGGCAGGAGGCCCCGGCAGTCTGATTACCACTTTCGTTGGTTTCGGGGCCGCCAGGCGTGGCATACACCCAATACTGAAAGGCTTGGCAGCGAACCTGGGGATCGAAGCCGCTGACGGCGGTTTGCCAGATCGGCTGACCCCCGGATAGGTCAGTCGCGATGTGATTGGAGAATCGTTCGATAACGGTGGCGAGGGTAGAATTTCCGGTCAGGAGGTGAGCGCGGGCGATCCCTTCCATCGCGATGGCCACATGAAAGGGCACCTCCGCGTTGCCGCCATAGAAACCAGGATCTGGCCAGCGATAGGCGCCGAGCGGACCCAGGCAGCGGTTCGGCGCATTGTCTGGCCTGCACTGATAGTCGTACCAGAAGCTGGTCGCGTAGTCATTCAACAAAGCCAAGTACGCCGTCCGCACGGATGCATCGGGATGCGCTTTGGCCATGAGCGCGATATGCAAATAGCTATATCCGGGTTCGCGGACCCCCTGGCCATACTCGCTGGTGGGAGAGGCGCGCAGGCCCTCCAAGTACGCGGCCGTCGAAACGTCAACGTGCGCTTTGAGCCAAGTGAGATATTCCGGTTTGCCTTCCATGGACCTCAGGAGTAAGCCGGCCAGGCTGACACGGCGCGGGGGCATAAACCCAATGTCCCGGCTATTGGGATCGCGACCGCCATCAATCTGCGGAATGCGCCACCAACCATCGGCAAGCGTGCGCGCGTAAGTCAGAAAATCATCAATGCCCGTGCGGTAGTAATTTTGATACTGCACTAGCGCTGAGTCATAATAATTGAGCCCCTCGGACCAGCGGCGCGTCACGCTGGCATCCCAACGTTGAAACTGCACTCCGGCGGCCGAAGCGTAGGCATAGGGCACATTGGTCAGAATCTCGGTATCCGAAGGGCAGGAACTTACATAAAGCAGACGGCGACCGAAGCCACCGGCGCCATCGGGATAGGAGAGAACGGCGAATTCTTCGCGGCCGTCGCAACTGAAGACAGAACGGAAAGCGGTGCCCGTGCCCGAGATGGTCGTTGAGCCATTGACGACCGAGATGGTTCCGGCCACCGGGGAGTCGAAGTCGGCGGCAATCAGCGGGGCATAGGCGCGCCCCAATAAGTGGCCCGTATCTTTGCGGATGCGGTCGTAAAATGGCCACGGGCTCACGCCATCCCGCAGTTGCGGGCCGATAATGAAATCGACCTTGTCGTCAGCCACCTGAACGACGCCTTCGCGATTGGTGGGGACAGCGCCAACCTTCACCTGGCGGATGGCGGAATTTCCGCTCGCGCCGGTAACCCTGAGCTGGATAACATAAGTTCCAAACGCCACCGCGCCGGTGACCGTAGGGATAGCCGAGGTACGACTGGAGAACGTGAGGACATCGGGTCCCGAGAGTTGTTGCCAGAAATAGGATGCGGCGGCCGAAGGGCTGGCATCGATCGAGAAAGCAGAGCTCGCGCGGACGCTGAAGTCTCGCGGCAGAAGCGCGATGACGGGAGTGAGGTTGTAATTGGTCGCCTGATCGAAAGCCAGGGGAAGATTTCGCCCGCTGGTGTCAGCGATCGTATTTTCGAACTCAAAGTCGGCTAGGTCACCGCCCGCCACATTCGCGGGCGGTGCCGCCTGGTACGCCACCAGACTTTGATACCAACGGAAGTAAGCGAGCTGTGCGGCCTGCAGGCGCTCGAAATCGAAGCTATTCTTACCGATCGTCAAGGGACCGGCAAAGTTACGCGGGTCTCCCGTCAGCGGTTGGGGCGCCGTTTCCGCGAAGTTGGCGCCGTCGGAATCCCAGATCTGGAGCGTCATGCGTTTACGGCTCAGGTCGCGCTGGATCCGCACCACGACATCGCTGCGGCCGGCGAGATCGATGGTGAGGCTTTCACCCCCGCCATCCAGGAAGTTGGTGACGCGCAGATTGGTGGATGCAGGCACCAAGCTGACGGAAATGTTGCTGACCTCGAAAATTCTTTGTAAGTTCGGTTGATTTAGTTGGAACCCATGTAAGCGAAACTCCCAGCGGAACGAGCCGAGCGAAGAAAAAGGAGGCGCGTTAGGAATCGTGGCGGTGGCTCCTTGGTCGTTAAAAAAATTGAGGCTTGCGACGCCTTGCGCCGATGCCAACGGGGCCAGAGCGAGCAGCAGCAGCAGGGCGCGCATAGCTAGTCAACCTCCCGGCGGATGGTGAGCGTCAAAGCAAACGCGCCGAAAAGACCGCCATTGCCGGAGACCGTGTTATCGCGATCGAGGCTGATGAGTAACTGGCGGGACGGAGCACAGCCGGTCATGGTCAGGTTGCCCCAGGAGAGGACGCCGGTTTCAAGGGTGGCGCCGCTGGCGGCGTAAGCGGAGGAGACCTGGGCGGTGTTAAACGCCGGCGAAGCCGAAGTTCCCGCCGCGCCGCGGCAGGAGGTTTGCGCGGAGAAGCGATAGGCTCCCGCGGCCGCCGCGATGCCCGACACACTCAGCGACGCCGTGGAACCGGTGGCGAAATCGGCCGGGAGCCAAAACACGGCCTTCAGCGAAGAAAGTCCCGTACCGGGGAAATCGGCCGTGCCCAGCAGTGGATTGCCAGCGCTGCACGAAAAAGATGCCGCCCCTGTGGATGGCACGCTGACCACGTCGCCGGAAACCGGAGTGTCATTCAGGCAGCGGGCCAGAACACGATGCTCCTCGTGACGCTGGACGCGAGGCGTGAACCGGAACGCGGCACCATCGTACCAAAGTACGTAAAGACGGCCCGCGCGAATGTCGCCCGGTAGAGGATCGGTGACGCCATCGGAACGCTTGACCGGTTTAGCGGCCAAGGTATCCACATTGAGGGTCACCGCGCCCGCCGCGGCGTCGACATCGGGACGCCAATGGACGGTCATGCCCGTGGTGTAGGTGGTCAGGGCGGGGGAAAGAGCGCACGTAAAATCCGTCGCCGAATTGCCGGCCGAGCTACAGAGCAGCGAGCGCCCGCTTTGCCCTTCGGCGCGGGTGGCGATAATGGCCGTGTCGATGTTCTGTTGAAAATCAATCTGGGTTCCGGTGTCGGAGAGCGTCTGGATCAAGCCAGGTCCGGTGATCAGGTTCAAGCGGCTGCGGCTGCCGATGACGGTGCCGGAACTGCGCACCTCGAGCGCACCGCTCCCCCCGGAGGTCACCGCCTGAGGCTCCCAGGCGCCGGTACCGGCATTCCAGATCAAAGCCTGTCCATTCTGCGGCACCGCCGCGGAAATCGGCCGGTTTCGCAGGCGGACCACCGAATTGACGGCGGGCGTTCCGGTGACATCGCCATCCAAGGGGCGCCAGGTAACATTGAGTCCATCCGTGCTGAGCACGGCGCCGCTATTGCCGGAGGCAGGAGGAAGAGTCGACCCGCCTTGCAATGTCCAGGTATTGATCGCCGTACAAGCGAAGACCTTGGCGCCCGGCGGCTGGTTGAAATTGAAAAGGAACTCTCCAATCGTACATTGAGGTGGGAGAATTCCCCCGACTTTCAATGGTTTCGTCGTTGACGCGGCTGAAAAATCAATGGCGCGGGCCTGGGTCCCCAAGTGCACCTTGGTCTGGGCGAACGCGACAGTCAAACACAGGATATTGAGCGCGAGTAGAGCTCGATAGGGCATAGTTTTCTCCTTTTGCGTCCGTCAGGCGATGGATCGCATCTCCAACTCGAATGTAGCAATCGTCCGCAACAAACAGCCCTCCCATTACGGCGATAAACCCTATGCATGTGTATGATTTTATGTAGGTTAATAGATTTTTAAAAACGGTGTGACTGGGAACTGGAGGAAGGGTAATTCAAGCTAATTCCGGGGCCCGAAAGCCCGTGATATACTAAGATTGCCAGCCATTCTCGATGATCACTGAACAACACGTTGGAGTGGCGCCTGTCAGCGCCGCCACTCCCTTTCAACCGGTATTGATCCTGGCCTATTTTTACCCGCCGGATAACTATTCAGGGGCGGCCCGGCCCCATCGGCTGGCGAAATATCTACAGCGCTTAGGTCACCCCGTGGAAGTGTTGTCGGCCCGCTTCGAAGATGGCTATGTCCATGAGGGCCACGTCCACCGGGTGCGCGGAGAGTTCGACCATACGCCGGAGAAGCGGTTTCCTTGGTTTTATGTGGAGAAAGCGGCCCGTCTCGCCTTATTGCCCCAAGACGAAGGCGCTACTTGGCTGCCGCGGGCGGCCCGTTTGGCTGGGCGTTGGATGAATCAGCCGCTTAAGCCAGTGCTCTTCTCCACCTCTCCGCCGGTCACGGTCCACATGCTGGCTTGGTGGCTAAAAAAGCGATATGGATGCCGCTGGATTGCGGATTTTCGCGACCCCCTGGACGGCAACCCTTACCGGAGTCTGAATGCCCCGCGGGGCCGGGTGTTTGACCGGTGGCTCGAACGCCAGATTTTCCGCACTGCGGATATGCTGGTGGCCAACACCGACGCCGTGGCCGCCATGTGGAACCGCAAGCATCCTCACCGCGCCGAAGACATCGTCACGCTCTGGAATGGCTTCGATCCGGAGCGACCGTTCGGACCCTTGGATCGCGAAGGCGGCGCCGTGCGCCTGATGCGGCATGTGGGGTCTATTTATGGCGATCGTTACCCGCTAGCTTTGCGCGGCGCGTTGAGCCGTATGATCGGGGACGGCCGCGTCGACGGCAGCCGGATCCGGGTGGAATTAATCGGCCCGCTCAGCGCCGAACGAGAGGCCTTCAACGCGGAATGGTGGAAAGAGAAACCGCCGGTCCCGGCCAGTGAAGCCGACCGGTTAATTCAAACCGTGGACTTCCTGCTGCTGCTGGATGCGACCCACACCGGGACCAGCCTGCAAGTGCCGGCCAAGATTTTCGATTACATCCGGATCGGCCGCCCGATTCTGGCTTGGACCAAGCCAGGGTCTCCCGTGGAGCGGATTCTGCATGATTCCGGTATTGCTTATCAGTGTCTCTTTCCCAGTGATCCCGAGGCTGAGATTGACCGTAAAGTGAGCCATTTCCTCTCCCTGGAGCCGACGGCCCGCGAGCCGGCGGATCAATTCCGGGCCACGTTCGACGCCGTAAATCAGGCGGCACAACTCTCAGAATGGATCAATCGGCTGCACCGGCGGAAATAGAAACAGCCATCAGGATCTAACCCATGGAATTCTACGGCCCTTTGGGGGGGGGGAGTAAACTGAAGAATGAGCTTTTTAGGACTAACTCGGCGTAGCTTGGCGGTCCCCGGAGTACGCCACGCCGTCCGTTTCGCGACACAGCATCTGCACCTGCCCTGGAACTTTGTGGCGGGGGTGCCTGTCGCTCAGACCTTCACCCTCGATTTGGCGCCCTCCACTAGCGTCCGCTACGTGCTTGAGCTCGGCAAC
>Ga0105049_10000633_pt1 | contig 39149 bp, 36 predicted proteins | sample MAT06_FD_78087 | JGI IMG/M metagenome (GOLD analysis project Ga0105049, IMG submission 78087) | Freshwater microbial communities from Lake Fryxell liftoff mats and glacier meltwater in Antarctica - MAT-06 | ecosystem: Environmental > Aquatic > Freshwater > Ice > Liftoff microbial mat | place...
AAGACTCCAAGCAGTTGTGCGGTTACGACCAGCAGGCCGATCCCGGTGACCGCGGCGACCAGGTAGCCGGCCGCTTCGTCCCAGCCCGGTAGCAGGCGGCGGCGGAGGCGGATCGCCGCATAGCCGAGCGCGCCGATCACCAGCAGCATCTGTGCCAGGCCGAAAAAGTAAGCCGCCACACTCATCCGAAATCGCCCGGGAAGGGGACCCTCAGCGGTTCAGGCCGTTGACCACGTAGGCCTGCTCGCCGGGCACGATCATCCCCTGGCGCCGGGCCTCGCTGCGCAGCACGACGTCGCTCTTGGCCCGGTCGGCCAGCCACTGGAGACGCCTGTTTTCGTCCTGCACGCGGTGAAACTGCTCCTTGACTTCCCCTGCATTCCTGTGGGTGGTCACCAGGTTGTAGACCGGGCCGACATAAAGCAGGCTGAGCCCGAAAACGGCGGCGACCAGGACGATCCGCCCGAGTTTGTCCCACCGGACCCGGCCGGCTCCCTCCTGTCCGGCGTTCCGGCGCGGGGCCGGACGGCGGCGAGGCGGTCCTGGTTTTCTGGCGATCGACCGCGAACGTGCTGACACGTCCGACCCTTCTGGGGCGGACGGTCATTTCCTTCAAGACCCGCGCTTCAGCACCGCCGTACCGCCGAAACGGGCGGAGTCTGCCAGCTCTTCTTCGATTCGCAGCAGGCGGTTGTACTTGGCAACACGATCCGAACGGGAAGGCGCGCCGGTCTTGATCTGACCGGCTTCGGTGGCGACGGCGAGGTCAGCGATGAAGGTGTCTTCGGTCTCGCCCGAGCGATGCGAGATCACGCTGGTGAAACCGGCCTCGTCGGCCATCCGGATCGCGTCGAAGGTCTCGCTCAGGGTGCCGATCTGGTTGACCTTGATCAGGATCGAGTTGGCGGTATCGCCGTCGATGCCGCGCTTGAGGCGCTCGGGATTGGTCACGAAGAGGTCGTCACCGACCAGCTGGACAGCGTCACCGAGCCTTTCGGTCAGCAGCTTCCAGCCGTCCCAGTCCTCTTCGTCCATGCCGTCCTCCAGCGAGACGATCGGGAAGCGCTCGATGGCGCTGGCCCAGTAATCGGCCATCTGCCTGGAGTTCAGGGAACGGTCCTCGTGCTCGAGCCGATAGACGCCGTTCTCGTAGATCTCGCTGGTAGCCGGGTCGAGCGCGATGAAGACGTCCTTGCCCGCCTCGTAGCCGGCTGCCTCGATGCCTTCAATCAGGATCTCCAGCGCGGCCTCGTTGGATGGCAGGTTCGGGGCGAAGCCTCCTTCGTCACCGACCGCGGTGGCGAAGCCGTGGCCAGAGAGGATCTTCTTCAGCGAGTGGAAGACCTCGGTGCCGATACGCAGGCATTCGGAAAAGCTGGAGGCACCGGCCGGCATCACCATGAACTCCTGGAAGTCGACCGAGTTGTCGGCGTGGGCGCCGCCGTTCAGCACGTTCATCATCGGCACCGGTAGCAGCGTCGCGCTGCCGCTGCCGTACAGGTCGCCGAGGTAGGAGTAGAGCGGCCTGTCTTCGAGCAGCGAGCCGGCCTTTGCGGCGGCGAGCGATACACCGAGAATCGCGTTGGCTCCGAGGCGACCCTTGTTGGCGGTGCCGTCAAGATCGATCATCAACCTGTCCAGCCCGGCCTGGTCGGTCGTGTCGAATCCGGTCACGGCCTTCTGGATCTCACCGTTGACGTTGGCGATCGCCTTGCCGACGCCCTTGCCCAGGTACTCGGAACCGCCGTCGCGCAGTTCGACCGCCTCGAACTCACCGGTCGAGGCGCCCGAAGGAACCGCGGCGCGGCCGATCTGGCCCTCCACGAGCCGGACATCGACTTCGATCGTGGGGTTTCCTCGGGAGTCGAGTATCTGGCGTGAGTGAACGGCTTCAATAGTGCTCATCGAGCGCCAGTCTAATGCGACCGGCATCGGGCTTGCGGTCATGAGCCGACCGGTGGCGGGACGGTCAGTTGCGGGGGGCGTGCTGCTCGGCTACTGCGCGCAGGGCGAGCTCGGGGTCGACGCCGCGTCGGCGGGCCTCGGTTACCGCCTCCCAGAGCAGCCGCCCGACCTCGGCCTCGTCGGCGTCGCGGTCGGGATTGTCCGCCCCGGCGTTCGCCGCGCGCTCGACCGGATCCAGCTTCCACTGGACCTTGCTTGCGTAGACCAGCGCCGGCAGCCCCGGCTTTCGCCAGTCCTTTTCGGTGGTGCGGCCCTCGACGTCCTGCTTGATCCGGTCCCACTGCCGCCTGACGTCGTCGGCAGTCTCGATCGGATCGGTTGCGCTGGCAATCCCCGACGCCTCCGGAGTCTCGCGGCTGCCCGCTTCTGCGGCCGGGGCCTCGTCTGCTGCGGGTGGCGGGTAGACATGCGGGTGGCGGCGGATCAGCTTTTCGGTCAGCTGGGTCGCGATCGAAGCGAGATCGCCTTCACCCTCTTCCTCCAGGAGCAGTGAGAGGAAGACGACCTGAAAGAGCACGTCGCCGAGTTCGTCGCGCATCGAGGCGGTATCCCCAGTGCGGGCCGCCTCGGCCAGTTCGTAGGCCTCTTCGACGGTGTGAGGGACGATCGAGCGGGCGTCCTGCTCACGGTCCCAGGGGCATTCGACCCTGAGGGTGCGTGTCACCTCGTCCAGCCGGGCCAGCGCCGCGGCCAGGTCCTGGCCGCCGTGACCGCTCACCCGCGCCTGCCCTGGCTGGCGGTGTCTGGTCCTACTGTCCCGGTACCTGCTGGATGCCTCCGGCAGCACCTGCTGCAGCGGCGGCGGCTGCGTCGACAGGTTCACCGGCTGCGACCGGGCCCTGAGGCCTGCTGGCCCCACCGGCTGCGCCGAGCGGATCGAGAGAGTTGCCTCCGGGCGAATCCGGGGCCCTCAGTCCGACCGGAGCCGGGCAGGAAATGGCTGGTTCGGCGTCGGCCGCTCCATCTTCGTAACAGGCCGGATCAGCACTTTCGAGGCGCCCCTCGCCCTCGAAGTTGGAGCAGCGGGCGACCGTGTAGTCCTCGGCACAGAAGGTGCGGGAGGTCCACTTCGAGTTGTAGTCAGTGACGAACTCGGCGAACTTCTGCTGCTGGAGGGTCGGCAGGAGCTGCTGCTGGATCTGCTGCTTTACGTCATCGAAGCTCTGTGTCTCCTCCGGGTTGATCTTCTCGACCCTGAAGAAGTAGAAGTCACCGCCGGCCTCGATCGGCCCGAGCACGGCGCCCTCCTCGGCGCTCATCACTTCCGAGCCGGCCGGGTCCGGGAAGGCACCCTCGGTGGCCACGGTTTTGCCGCCCTGCGCGCTGCTGCCGTTGTTCGAGAACTGCTTGGCCAGCCTGGCGAAGTCCTTGACTTCGTTGCTCGTGGCGAGTGCCGCCTCAACCTCGTCGGCGTCAGCCTGGTTGTCGGTCACGACGAGCCTGATGTCACGGGTTTCGGGCGTGGTGAAGTTGTCCTTCGAATCTTCGTAGAACTGCTTGAGATCGTCCTCGGGCACCTCGGTCACGCTGCCGTTGATCTGCTCTTCGATCTTGCGGCTCAGAACCTGGAGCTTGACCCGGTCGAGTACCTCTTCCTCGGTGAAGGCGCTGTCCTCGAGGAACTGCGTGAAGGCCGCATCGGTGGGGAACTGGTCCTGGCGGATAGTCTGGAACTCATTCTGCACTTCGCGTTCGGTGGCGGCCACCCCGAGTTCGGCCGCTTCGCCGGTCAGCCAGGCCTGGTCGAGAAGGTCGTTGATCGCGGCCTCTTCGATCTCGGCGAACTGGGCTTCGTCCGGCTTGGGAGCAGCCTGGAGGCCGCCGCGCTTCCAGGTCTGAAGGAATGCGCGGTCGTAGTCCTCCTGGCTGATCTCACCCTTGCCGTCGGGAACTTCCTCCACCAGGGCGACTCCACCGGACGGCACACTCGGGTTACCGATGCCTTCAGCGATCGCTACATAGGCGAAAAGCAGGACGAGAAGCGCCCCAAAGACAATCACACCGGACCTGCGCGCACCGCTCATGCAGTTGACCCTCCTGAAGTGGCTGAAAGTAAAGACCTGACTACGAATTCGGCAGCATATCCATACGGACCTCGCTTAGGCAATCGGCCAGCCGGGTGATCGCCTTCAGCCGGACCAGCGGGTCGTTGTCGACCCGCAGCGTCACCTCGTGGGTTTTCCAGTCGTAGGACGCCGTTTCCACCTGCTGCCGCAGGGCCTCGGCCGCCTCGGAGTCGAGTTCGACCCCGACCACGGTCAGCTTGCCGCCGCGGAACTGCACCGCCGAGGCGCCGGCCGAACCCAGCCCGATCCGGGCCTGCTGCAGGGCGAGCAGGTTGTCGGCCTCGTCCGGCAGCCGTCCGAACCGGTCGATCATCTCGTCCCTGATCATGCGCAGGTCCCCGATCCGGCGGGCCGCGGCGATCCGGCGGTGAACGTCGATCTTGGCGGCCTCGAACGGGATGTACGAGGCAGGCAGGTAGGCGTCCACGCCGACGTCGAGCCGGACCGGCTCCGGCGCCTCGTCACCGGCTTCGCGTCCGGAGCCCTCGGCCACCGCCTCATCGATCAGCTGGCAGTAGAGCTCGAAACCGACCGCCGCGACGTGGCCCGACTGCTCGTCGCCGAGCAGGTTGCCGGCGCCACGGATGTCGAGGTCACGCATCGCGATCTTGAAGCCCGAACCGAGCTCGGTGTGGTCGGCCAGCGTGGCCAGGCGAGTTGAGGCCTCGCCGGTGAGTGCCTCCTCCGAGGGGTAGAGCAGGTAGGCGAACGCGCGCTCCCGGGAGCGCCCGACCCGCCCGCGGATCTGGTACGCCTGAGCCAGTCCGAGGTGGTCGGCCCGGTCGACGATCAGGGTGTTGGCCGCCGGGATGTCGATTCCCGACTCGATGATCGTCGTGGCAACAAGGCAGTCGGCCTCGCCGCTCATGAAGGTCAGCATCGCTTTCTCCAGCACCCCTTCGTCCATCTGGCCGTGGGCGACTGTGACCCTGAGCCCGGGAACCAGGGCCCGCAGTCGCTCGGCCGCATCGTCGAGCGACTCGACCCGGTTGTGGAGGAAAAAGACCTGGCCCTTGCGCTCGACCTCACGCTTGATCGCCCGCTCAACAAGGGCTTCGTCCCACGGTCCGACATAAGTGCGCACCGGCCGCCGCCCCTCCGGCGGCGTTTCGATGACGGAGATGTCGCGCAGGCCGGCCATCGACATCTGGAGTGTCCTCGGGATCGGGGTCGCCGACATCGAGAGCACGTCCACTTTCAGCTTCATCTGGCGCAGAAGCTCCTTCTGCTTGACCCCGAAGCGCTGCTCTTCGTCGACCACGACCAGCCCGAGATCCTTCGCCCTGACATCCCGGGAGAGCAGCCGGTGAGTGCCGATCAGGATGTCGACCGACCCCTCCGACCACTCTTTCACCACCTGCTTGACCTCGGCCGGGCGGCGGAGCCGGCTGACCCCGTCAACCCGGAACGGCAGGTCGGCCAGCCGTTCGCGGAAGGTGCCGAGATGCTGCTGGGCGAGAATAGTGGTCGGGGCGAGGATCATCACCTGCTTGCCGTCAGAAGCGGCCTTGACTGCGGCCCGGATCGCAACCTCGGTCTTGCCGTAGCCGACATCACCGCAGACCAGCCGGTCCATCGGCCGGTCGGACTCCATGTCGGCCTTGACTGCCTCGATCGACTCGACCTGGTCGGCGGTCTCGCGGTAGGGGAAAGCAGCCTCCAGCTGCATCTGCCACTCGGAGTCAGGGCTGAAAGCGTGGCCCTTGCGCAACCGCCGCTCGGCGTAGAGGTTGACCAGCTCACCCGCGATCTCGGCTGCGGCACGCTTGGCGCGGGCCTTCAGGTTCAGCCACTTCTTGCCGCCCAGGGCGGAGAGTGTCGGCGTGCCGGCGCCGCCCGAGTACCGGGAGAGCTTGGCGAACTGGTCGGTGGGCACATAGACCCTGTCTTCGCCCTTGTACTCGAGGTACAGGTAATCCCGGGTGATGCCGCCGACTTCGCGAGTTTCGAAGCCGGCGAATCGGGCGACGCCGTGATCTTCGTGGACGACATGGTCGCCGACCCGGAGCTCGGAGAAGGTGAGCCGGCCGCGCACGCCCTGCGGAGCACTCTCGTCGGCCCGGCGCCGCCGGTGGACCAGCCGTCGGAACGGGATCACCGCCAGCTTCGCCTGGGGAGAGATGAAGCCTTCGCTGATTCGCGCCGCTACCAGGCTCACCCCGGCCGCTGCGGGCAGCCGGCCGGAGTCGAGGATCTTCGCATCGGTCCGCTCGAATCCGTAGCGGGTGCGCTCGGCCTCGCCGCGGGAGTCGAAAGCAACCACCGTGCGATAGCCCGACGAGACCAGCTTCTTCAGCTCGGCCTCGGCCTCTGCCAGGTTGCGGGCGGGAGTCTCCGCGAAGGTGGCCCGGAACGGCTCGCCGGCGTCGGTCCGGGAAGTGGAGGCGTCGGTCTCGGAAGTGGAGGCGTCGGTCTCGGAAGTGGAGGCGCCGGTCTCGGAAGTGGAGGCGCCGGTCTCGGAAGTGGAGGCGATCGGCACGGCCAGGCCGTGCCGATCCGCGCCACTTCGCCCGACGCCCCCGCTTTCGTCGCGGGCGTGGCCGTCGTCCTCGGGTTCGTGGATCCCGTCACCGTCCACCGGTCGGGAAATGACCAGTGCCGCGCGCTTGGCCAGGGGGCCGGCGACGTCCTCGTACAGTTGGCGGGCGTCTTCGGCGTGCATCGCCGTGGTTGCGTCTTCCCAGTGGTCCTTCAGCGCCGGCTCGATCTCCTCCTCGGCCGCGAGGATCACCACCGCGCTATCCGGGATCAGGTCCAGCGGCGCCCGGAACCGGTCGACCGGCAGGACCTCAGCCAGGTCCGGTGCGGTGCCTTCTTCGAGAGCTTCGGCCACCGCCAGTTCAGCCAGCTCGCGGTGCTCGATGTCGAGTTCGGCCGCAGGAGCGAGTTCAAGCACCTCGGCGTCTCCCAGCGAGCGCTGGGTGAAGGTCGAGAACCACCTCATCGACTCGATCTCGTCACCGAAGAACTCGACTCTGGCTGCTCTGTCCTCGGTCGCGGCGAAAACATCGAGGATGCCTCCACGGACTGCGAACTGGCCGCGCTCGGTGACCTGGTCGACCCGCTCGTACCCGGCCGCTGCGAGGTCGGTGGCCACCTGAGTCGGGTCGTGCTCCTCACCGACCTCGATCGTGAACCCGGCCGGCCGGAGGTCGGCCCCCGGTACGGCCTCGGCCAGGGCGATCGCGCTCGCAACCACCACCGCTGGTGTCAGCTCCTCCCTGCCGAAGGAGTCGAGCGCGTCGATCCGCAGCCCGACCAGGTGCGGCGGCGGGCTGACCTGGGATGCATAGCCGGTTCCGCGCGACGGGTAGGAGCGCACCTTGCGGTCCCCGAGGTAGGCGCGCAGCGAGTTGCTCAGGTCGCGGGCCGAGCGGTCATCGGCGGTGACGATCAGAGCCGGGCGGTCCTCCAGTCCGGCTTCGTCCTCGAGTAGCGCTGCGATCAGCGCCGGGCGCAGTGCGGTCGAGACCCGGGCGCGGACCTCTTCCCCGCCGTCAGCGGCCGCACGGACCCGGCCGGAAAGCGAAGCTACCCGGGGGGAGTCAAGAAGCAGGTCTATGGAAGGGCGGAGTGACAGCGGTCAGCGATCGTACGCGAACCGCCACAGGTCAGGCGCGTCGCGGGTCAGATTCGGCGCGGGTCAGGCGCGGCGCGGCGCGGGTCAGGTCAGGCGCGTCGCGGGTCAGATTCGGCGCGGGTCGGGTCGGTTCAGGCGCGGGTCAGCCGAGACCGGGGCCGTGGCGCTGCCACTCGACCTGTGCGCGGCCCTCGTCGGACGAGCGGCCTTCGATGTCGTCCCACTTATGCAGCATGCGCTTGAGGTTGCCGACGGCCTCCGGATCAAAGGCGGCGATCCGGCCGGCAAGTTCCATCGCGGTGTTCTCGGTCGCGGCACCCGGCGCGAGCCGGTTGACGAGGTTGAGCCGGTACGCCTCCTCGGCCTTGATCACGCTGGACGTAAGCAGCATGTACTTTGCCGCCGAGAGGCCGCAGAGCGTCACCAGCCGGGCGGGCCCGACCGGCACGCCCAGCTCGGCCCCCGGGAAGCGCATCTGCAGGTTCGAGCCGCCGATCCGGATGTCGCAGGCCACCGCGATTTCAGCTCCTCCGCCGACCGTGTATCCGTGGCAGGCGGCGATGGTCGGCTTGGGGAACTGCACAACCGCGTCGTAGAGGTCGGCGAACTGCTGCATCCGGGTCACCCGAGCCTCGTCGTCGAGCTCCTCCTTGATGTCGGCGCCGGCCGAAAAGCAGCTGTAGTCGGTCGAGGAGAAGACAACCGAGTGCACGTTGTCGTCTTCACGGGCGACCGCGACATGCATCAGGAGCTCCCCCAGCATCTCGAGGCTGATCGCGTTCATCTGGTTGGGCCGGTCCAGCTGAAGCAGGGCCACATGGTCTTCGACGTGATAGCTGGTCAGGCTCAACTTTTCGTCTCCTCTTCGCCGCCTTCGACGGCATTCAGTTGCTCTACGAGTTTCTCAGTTGCGTCTACCGCAGATTCGATCAGATCGCGGACCTCTTCGCCACTCTCGGTGAAGGGTCCGAGCACGAATGCGGCCACCCGGTCGGGATCGGTGCTGTCCGGGCGGTCCACGCCGACCCTCACCCGCCAGAACTCCCTGCTGCCGAAGCCTGTCTTGAGGCTCTTGAGTCCGTTGTGTCCTGCGAGCCCGCCGCCAAGCCTGGTGCGGACGTCGCCGAACGCCAGGTCGATCTCGTCGTGAACCACGACGATCCGGTCAAGCGGGATCCGGCTGGACCCGGCTGCCGGCCCGGCCGACTTGCCGGACTCGTTCATGTAGGTGAGCGGCTTGAGCAGGATCACCCTCGGACCGCCGGGTGCGGTGCGGCCCTCGCCGATGACTGCTCGGTACTTCTCTCTGGTCCGGGTGATCCCCCAGCGCTCGGCCAGCCGGTCGAGCACCATGAAGCCGACGTTGTGGCGTGACCTCTCGTACTTGCGGCCGGGGTTGCCCAGGCCGACGACCATCACCGGGCCCGGGTCGCCGCCCTCGCGGCTACCGGACCGTCGGAAGAGGGACAGGATCTACCCCTCGTCGGAGGAGTCTTCGCCGCCGCTGTCTTCGGCGGTGGCATCGCCCTCGGCTCCGGCCTCTTCGCCGACCACGCCGGGCTCTTCTTCGACCTCGGTCTCCGGCTCCTCTTCGACTCTCGGCGGGGAGAGCGTGACGATCGTGATCTCGGCCGGGTCGTCGGCGATCAGCTCGACGCCTTCGGGAGCGGTCAGGTCCTCAAGGGTCCGGTTGTCGTTGATCTCGAGCTCGGAGACATCGAGCACGATGCTGTCCGGGATGGCGGCCGGCAGGGCTTCGACGGTGACCTCGCGGGTCACGTGCTCAAGCACGCCACCCTGCTTGACACCGGGAGAGTCTTCGGCTCCTTCAAGTTCCACGGCCACCTCGGCCTGGATCGCGACGTCGAGCCGGACCTTCTGGAGATCGAGGTGCTGAAGCTCGCCACGGACCGGGTGGTGCTGCTGCTCCTTGACCACTACCGGAACGGGGTCGGATCCCTCTACCTGAAGGTCGAAAAGGGCGTGGCCGGCGCTCAGGACAACCCGGGCATCGCGACTTTCGACCTGGAAGGAAAGTGCCTCGGAGCCCTCGGAGTAGACGACTCCGGGCAGTTTGCCCTCACGGCGCAGGCGGCGCGTGGTGCGGGAGCCGAAATCGGTCCGGGGCGAGGCGTTGAGAGTTGCTCTATCAGAAGACATTGGACGGGGCAGCATAGTGAACTGCGTACTCTTCAGGTATGGCGGACGAAACGAAGATTCCCAAGGGGCGGGTCCAGCGCTCGGCAAAACTGGGAACAATCGTCGGCGCGCAAGGAGCCAAGTACGCCGGGACGAAAGCCGGCAACCTCGTCCGGGGCGGTGACGCATCGCAGGAAAAGCTCGACCAGCGCCACGCCGAGGCGGCGATGAAGATGGTCGAAACCCTCGGCCAGATGAAGGGCGCGGCGATGAAGATCGGTCAGTTCGCATCCTTTATCGACACCGAGTTCATCCCCGAGGAGTACCGCGAGGTCTACCAGGAGCAACTCGCCAAGCTGCGCAGTGACGCGCCTTCGATGCCCTGGGAGCAGGTTGTCAAGGTGCTCGAGGAGGAGTACGACGGCGAGCCGATCGATTCGATGTTCTCGACTTTCGAGAAAGAAGCGGTGGCCGCGGCTTCGATCGGCCAGGTACACCGGGCGACCCTGCTCGACGGTCGTGTTGTCGCGGTCAAGATCCAGTACCCGGGAGTTGCCGAGGCGCTCGAGTCCGATCTGCGCAACGCCGGCGTCCTGGTCCGCCTGGCCAAGGTGCTGGCGCCTGGCCTCGACGCCAAGTCGGTCATCAAGGAGATGCGCGAACGCGTCCTCGAGGAGCTCGACTACGAGTTCGAGGCCCAGAACCAGCGCTCATTCTCACGCGCCTACGCTGGTCACCCGTTCATCTACGTGCCCGATGTGATCACCCGGCTCTCGCGCCGGCGGGTGCTGGTCACCGAGTTCGTCGAGGGCCTGGACTTCGACCAGATCAAGGAACTGGGCGAGGAGGAGCGCTCCAAGTTCGGTGAGATCATCTTCCGTGGATCCTTCGGCTCGATCTACCACCTGCAGCACTTCAACGCCGACCCTCACCCCGGCAACTACCTGTGGATGGCGGACGGACGGGTCGCCTTCCTCGACTTCGGCATGACCAAGAAGCTGGACCGCGAGCAGATCGAACTCGAGCAGAAGGCCTTCCACGCGGCCACCACGGATGACCCCGAGGGCCTGCTGGTCGCCCTGCATGACCTGGGCTTCATCAAGAAGCCGTCGAAGCTGGACGCCGAGCGGTTGATGAGCCACGTGAAAGCGATCGGCGGCTGGTACATGGAAGACGACGAGATCGAAGTCGATCCGATCGTGGTCATGCGCATGATCGAGGTCACCCACGACCCGCGTTCGGAGTACTTCGAGCTGATGAGGCGGGAGTCGATCCCGGCCGAGGAGATGATGGGGCGCCGGATGGAGATCGGCGTGATCGCCGTCCTCGGCCAGCTCCGGGCCCGGCGCAACTGGTACCGCATCATGCGCGAGTGGGTCTACGGCGACGAGCCGGCGACCGAACTCGGACGCGAAGAGTGGGCCTACTTCGAATCCCACGGCGTCGAGCGCATGCCGGTCATCGCCGGCGGCAAACGCCGAACCTGAGTCTGCGTCTCCTCCCGGGCCTGCGCCTCCTCCCGGGCCTGCGCCTCCTCCCGGGCCTGCGTCTCCTCCCGGGCCTGCGTCTCCTTCCGGGCCTGCGTCTCCTTCCGGGCCTGCGTCTCCTTCCGGGGGGAGTGGCACCGATGCGCACGGCCAGACCGTGCCGATCCGTGCCACTTGGCACCCCGACGGGACCCCCAGGAAGTGGAAACCGCCGGTCTGCCGTTGTAGGCTCGCCACTCGGGAACGAACGAAAGCGAGCGAGGATCGGCATGTTCAGACGGATAAAGAGCGGGTGGCGGCTTACAAAGAAGAGCTGGGGAGTGTTTTCCGACAACCCCGGCCTGATCCGGTTCGCCGTCGCGAGCGGTGTGCTCAGCCTGCTGGTCGTGGCGCTGGTGGTCGGCCCCGGCCTCTACCTGATCGATGCCGGGTCCGAGGTGATCGGCGGCGTCCTGGTGGCGGTCGGTATCTATCTCGCCGCTTACATCTCGATCTACTTCGCGATCGGTCTGGCGCACAGCGCTGACCGACTGATGCAGGGCCAGGAGGTGAGCTTTCGAGAGGGAATGGCCGTGGCCGGCTCCCGTGCCTCGGCTGCCGCCGGCTGGGCCTTCGTCTCGGTCGTCGTGATGACGATCATCCGGGCGATCCAGGAGCGCTTCGGGGTCCTCGGCGCGATCTTCGGAGGGCTTGCGACCGCGGCCTGGGGAGTGCTGACCTTTCTCGCCATACCGGTGATCGCGATCGAAGGCACCGGTCCGATCGAAACGCTCAAGCGCTGTGCCCATCTGGTCAAGAGCCGGTGGGGCGAGCAGATCACCGGCACGGTCACGATCGGTGCGGCCGTCGCACTCTTCGGAATCATCCCCGCGGCCCTGCTGATCGTCGGTGGCGTCCTGCTCTGGGCGACCAGCGGCGTCGGCGGTGCGGTGCTGATCGGTGTCGGCCTCGTGGTCCTGGTCATCGCCGTCCTGATCCAGCAGGTTCTCTCGACGATCTTCGGGGTGGCGCTCTACCGCTACGTCGCCGACGAGAAGGCGATCGGGACCTTCACCGAGGAGGATCTCGAGAGTGCGGTCCGGACCAAAGGTGGAGGCGCGACGCCCCGAGGCCCGGTAACCAGCGCCACCACTGTCTGACCGGGCTATGGCCACTGTCTGACCGGACTACGGCCACTGTCTGACCGGACTACGGCCACTGTCTGACCGGACTACGGCCACTGTCTGACCGGGCCGCAACCGTGGCCCGGCTACGGGCTTTCGGTGCCGAGCGCGGCAGGCTGAAGCAGGCGGGGGTCGTTCGAGCAGATCCCGGTGACCCCCATCGCTGCGAGCTTCCTGATCCGGTCCGGATCATCAACCGTCCAGACGTTGAGCTCGACTCCGGCCTCATTGGTCGTGGCGATCAGTTCTGCCGAGACGATCCCGAAGAATGCCCAGACCGACTCGACTCCGAGTTCGGTCACACCTTGCCGCACGTGGTCCGGCATGCGGCGGCGCGCGGCCGTGACCCCCGCCAGAAGGGCAGGCCTCAGCCACCTGGTCTTCGTCCAGTCCCGGGTCACTCTGGGCACCGTCCAGCCGAGGTGCAGCTTCGGCTTGAGTTGCTTCAGCGCCCGCAGGGTCGGGATCTCCATGGTCGAGATCCGGGCTCGGTCCAGCAGTCCGTAGCTGACCACGGCTTCGACGACTTCCCCTTCACGACCGGGCAGCTTGATGTCGAGGTTGATCGCAACCCGGTTGAGCGGTGGCCGGGTGAACGCCTGAAGAACCTCTTCCAGGGTGGGCGGCGTAGTGACGGCCGCGGCGTGCCAGTCGTGGGCCACCACCAGCGGCGAACGCCGGTCGGCCGGGAGCTTCGGATGGCCGTCCTCGAGCCACAGCACGTCGAATTCGACCATGTCCACCCCGACTTCGACCGCCTTCTCGAAACTGGCGATCGTATTGCCGGGAACCAGCGCGTCAGCTCCCTTGTGCCCGATGCGGATCAGTGACATGGACCGAAGCCTAAAGCGCGGCTGCCCGGCCGGTCCGGCTAGAAGAGCTGGTTCTCGCCGGCGAAGATCTCGGAGACCGAATCGTCGGTGAAGATCCGGTTGATCGAATCGGCAAGGGTGCCGGCCGCGGTGAGCACTGTGATGTTGTCCGGGGCACCGGGGCGCAGCGGGATCGTGTCGGTGACCACGATGCGCTCGATACCGGACTTCTCGTAAGGCAAGCGCTCGAAGGCCGACCCCGAGAAGACCCCGTGGGTGGCGCAGGCGATCACGCTCCTGGCACCTTCGTCGAGCACGGTGCGGGCGGCAGCGCAGAGCGTGCCCGCGGTATCGATCATGTCGTCGGAGATAACCGCGATCTTGTCCTTTACGTCCCCGACCACGTAGCCGATCTCGGCCACCTGCTGGGCGGGGCGCTCCTTCTCCATGATCGCCCACTCGGTTCCGATCTTGCGGGCGAAGTTACGGGCGGCTTTGGCCCGCCCGGCATCGGGAGACACAACGACCAGATCCTCGGCCCTGTACTGGTCCGTGAACCACTGGGTCAGCATCGGCATCGCGGTCATGTGATCCACCGGGACCGTGAAGAAGCCCTGGATCTGGCCGGCGTGGAGGTCCATGGTCAGCACCCGGTCGATCCCGACCGCCTCGAGCATGCGGGCGACCACCCGGGCGGTGATCGGCTCGCGCGGAGCGGACTTTTTGTCCTGGCGGGCGTAGCCGAACCAGGGCATGACCGCGATGATCCGGTGGGCCGAGGCGCCCTGGGCGGCGTCAGCCATGATCATCAGCTCCATCAGGGCGTCGTTGGGGGTCATCCCGGTTTCGTCGTTTGCACAGGTGGACTGGACCAGGAAAACGTCGGCACCGCGGATTGACTGCTCGAAGCGGCCGTAGATCTCACCGTCGGCGAAGGTCTTGAGGGTCACCTCGCCGAGCCCGAGCTGCAGCTTGCCGGCGATCTTCGAGGCCAGCTCCTGCGAGCTGCGCCCCCCGAACACCATCGCCCGCTTGGAGTAGTCATGCGGAATGGTCGTCGCAAACGCAGGTTTCGGCTCGATTATGCTCAAGATTCCTCGCTCCCTTCTGCCTCGCGCGCGCGGCGCTTTTCGGCGTATTCGTAGATGTTCTTCTGATCACCCCGGCTGACGGCGAGCGCCCGGGCCGGCACATCTTCTCTGATTACGGCGCCTGCACCCGTGTAGGCACCTTCACCCACATCTACAGGAGCAACCAGCATCGTGTCAACTCCGATCCGCGCACCTGGCCCGACAACAGTCCGGTGCTTGCGGGTTCCATCGTAGTTGGCGGTGATCGTGCCGGCGCCGAGATTTGCGCCCGCGCCGATCTCGGCATCACCGACATAAGAAAGGTGAGGAACCTTGGCTCCCGGTCCGAGGGTCGAGTTCTTGACCTCCACGAAAGCGCCGGCCTTGGCTCCGTCCTCAAGCCTGGCGCCCGGACGCAGGTAGGAGAACGGGCCGATCAGGCAGTCTTCAAGCACCTCGCAGAGGGTCAGCATCGAGTGGACGACCTGGGAGCGGTCCCCGATGCCGCAGTCGGTGATCGTCGAATGCGGTCCGACCAGCGCGCCTGAACCGATCTCGGTCGCCCCGCGCAGGCTGGTTCCCGGTTCAATCCTGGTGTCAGGGCCGACCGTCACGTCGGCATCAATCCAGGTGGATCCGGGGTCGACGATCGTCACCCCGTTCATCATGTGTGTGCGCAGGATCCTGATCCGCGCCTCGGCCTCGACCGTGGCCAGATCGGCCCGGTTGTTGACCCCGAGGTTGACTGCCGGATCGTCGGCGATGTGGGCCGCGACCGTAAGGCCGGCACGCCGGAGCACCGGCACGACGTCGGGCAGGTAGTACTCGCCCTGGGCGTTGTCGTTGGCGATCTCCCCCAGCGCTTCGGCCAGATCGAACCCGCGGAAGCAGTAGATGCCGGAGTTGATCTCGCGGATTTCGATCTGCTCGGCGGTGGCATCACCGGCCGCCTTTACTTCCACGATCTTCTCGATGTCACCGGCTTGGTCCCTGACCACGCGGCCGTAGGCGCCGGGGTCGTCAAGCACTGCGGTCATCACCGTCGCAGCGGCACCGCTGCCCCGGTGGTCCTCGAGCAGCGATGAGATCACCTCGGTGGAGACCAGCGGCACGTCACCGGACAAAACCAGTACCTGCTCCGACTCCCTGACTACTTCAAGCGCCGCCCGAACCGCGCCGCCAGTGCCGTCGGCCTTGGCCTGGACCACCGTTTCGACGCCGTCCGGCAGGGTGTCGCCCAGATCGAAACCCGGAGAGATGATCACCGCTATCCGTGAGATGCCGGCGGCGCTGGCGGCGATCACCGGCCAGGCGATCATCGGCCGGCCGCAGACCGGATGCATGACTTTGGGCAGCGATGACTTCATGCGGGTGCCCTGACCCGCGGCCATGATCAGGGCCGTGGTGCCACCCGCTGTCTCGCTACCCGGCAAACCGGCGGAGCCCCTCAGGCTTCCCCGGCGCCCTGTTTGCCGGCCATGGAGATCATGATCAGCACCCAGCCGGTGAAGATGAAGTCGATGCCCACGAGGAGGCCGATCGCCCAGTCAGCCGAACTCGGGAAGTCGAGCAGGATGAAAAGGCCGAGGATCAGCGACAGCGCGCCGTTGACCGCCAGCCAGCCAGCCCCCGCCTCGCCGCGCTCGCGAGCGGCTACCAGCAGCCGGAATACACCCATGACAATGAAGTAGATGACCAGCACGAGGGTCAGGGTCTTGGTCCCCTGACCGGGGTCGATCAGCAGATACAGACCGGCGATCAGCGTCACGACGGCCCACAACAGCCGGGCCACGAGCCGGCCTGCGTCGCGGAAGCTGAACGCGGTGCCGAACAGGAAAACTGCACCGAACAGCAGGATCCATCCGATGAAGATCGTCACCCCCCAGGAGGCGATCGCCGGGATCAGGATCGCCACGGCACCGAGCAGCATCAGCAGGATGCCGGCCCCCATGTACAGCCCCCAGTTGACGGAAAGGACGGACTTCTGGTCACTCTCAGGTTCCATGGCCGACACTCTAGCCGCGTATCAGGCGCCTTACCGGCCCGGCCGGCAGATGAAACGGCCGCGTCGCGGCCTCGGGTTCGGGGAAGAGCGTCCCCACGGATGCGGGTAGAGTCAGCGGCCCGTTCCGGGGTGGGGTAACTGGTCAACCCACCGGGTTTTGGTCCCGGTAATGGAGGTTCGAGTCCTCCCCCCGGAGTGCTGCGCCTGCCTTCCGGACCCGTGCGGCACGGAAGGTCGTCCTCCCGGGCCGTCGTTCCCGCGATGGCGGGCGGTCGCACTGGTGAGACTTTCGTGAGATCGGCGCCGCGTCGGCCCCACAGCGGCGCCGCAACAAGTCGCCTGTATGGGGTTTGTATGGTTAGTCCGTGGATGGCGACTGCCGTCCTTGCAATCCAGGAGAGGAACCGACACTTCATGCGAAAGCTCGCTGTTCTCGTCGCCGCGTCTGCGGCACTGATCTTCGCCCCCGCAGCCAACGCCACGATCACCGAGGTGATGGCGAGCAACCCGCCGGCCGCCGGCCTGAACTGCGCCACCGTGACCTCCGAAGGCAACGTCGGCAGCGGTTCGACGGTCACCGGCACCGTCGGACAGCGCTGGTGCGGCTCGCTTCCGGCCTCGGCAACGACCGGCCTCTCCGCCGCCCTGCCGCCCGCCAGGAGCACGGTCAAGACCTTCGACGGCGTTCCGCTGGATGTCAACGTCGCATTCCCGCCGGACCCCGCCCCCGCGGACGACGGCCCCTACCCGGTGGTCGGCATGTACCACGGGTACGGCGGCAACAAGATTTCTTTCGCGGAAATGCAGCGCTGGCTCCAGAAGGGCTACGCCGTGTTCTCGCTGACCAACCGCGGCAGCGGTGAGTCCTGCAACACCCCCGGTTCCCAGGCAGCGGACCCGGCCGGCTGCGCCACTGGCTACGTACATCTGATGGACCCGCGCTTCGAGATTCGCGACGCTCAGCTCTTCCTCGGAAGGCTGGTCGATGACGGCCTGATCAAACCCGACAAGATTGCCGCGACCGGCGGCTCCTACGGAGGCAGCCAGTCGATGCACTTCGCGGTGCTCAAGAACCGGATGATGATGCCCAACGGCAGCCTTGTTCCGTGGACGAGCCCGGCCGGGACGCCGATGAGCACCGCAGTGGCGACTCCGAGCATCCCGTGGACCGACCTGATCCAGTCACTCGCTCCCAACGGCGACACGCTCGACTACCTGAAGGACGGCAGCTTCACCGGCGTCGGCGGCGTGATGAAGGAGTCCTTTGTCAACGGCCTCTACATCTCGGCCCGCGCAGCGTTGCTCGGGGCCGACCCGAGCGCCGACCTGCAGGGCTGGAAGGGCCTGCTGGATGCGGGCGAGCCGTACACCGGTGCCGCCAGCGAGGCAATGTTCGAAGAGATCACGAAGTACCACTCTTCGTACTACGTCGACGCCAGCCAGGCCCCCGCCCCGCTGCTGATGTCGAGCGGGTTCACCGACGACCTGTTCCCGGTGGACGAGGTGATCCGCTACTACAACCGCACCAGGGCCACCTACCCGAACACTCCGCTGAGCATCTTCGCCGGCTCGTTCGGCCACCAGCGCGGTCAGAACCAGGCCAACGTGATCGCCCCGCTGCGCGCCCTCGAAGAGAAGTGGATCGACTATTACCTGAAGGGCATCGGGACTCAGCCGGCCTCCGATGTCACCGCCTACACCCAGACCTGCCCCAACGGCAGCAACGGTGGCGGCCCCTACACAGCCGCTGACTGGGCATCCGTGGCACCGGGTGAAATCGTGGTCAAGGACGGCACGAAGAAGATGATCGACGCCGAGATCGGCAACATTCCAGGCGGCAGCCCCGCTGTCGCCGCGTCGTTCAACCCGATCACCTCATCCAACCCCTGCACCACCGCTTCGGACGCGATCGAGCCCGGCTCGATCGTTTACGACACCGCTCCGGCCCCGGCCGGCGGCTACACGGTGCTGGGCTCGGCCACGGCGATCGCCCGGATCTCGGTCGCCAACGGTCCGGACTCACAGATCATGGCCCGGCTGGTCGACCTCGACAACGCCGGAAACAAGACCCTTGTCGCCCGTGGAAGCTGGCGTCCGAAGGTGTCCGGTTTCCAGGTCTTCCAGCTCCACCCCGGAGCCTGGAAGGTCGAAGCGGGCCACAGCCTGAGGCTCGAACTGCTGCCGCGCGACGCGGTTTCGAACCCGCCGGCACTCCTGACCAACTACGCCCGGCCCGCGAACGACCAGCAGGACGTGACGGTCGAGAAGTTGGAGCTGCGGATCCCGGTTGTCGAGACCCCCGGCTCACTCGGCGGTCTGGTAAGGGCGCCGGCCAAAAAGGTCCTGCCGGCCCGGACGGGTGCGGCGCTGGCCCCCGGCTACCAGGCGATCGGTTCGCAGACCCTCAAGCAGTACGCCGGGCAGTACGCGGTCAACCCGAAGCTGAAGGGCGCCGCCACCGTCAGGGGCAGGACAGTGACCGCGAAGCTCACCTGCGCCGCGACGGCGATCTCCTGCAGGGCGGTCTCGGTGGCGCTGGTGGCCAAGGGCGGAAAGATCGCTCGAGGCGTCTCTGGAGCCATCGTTTCGGGCAGGTCGAAGACGGTCAGGATGACGCTCACGGCCCGGGGAGTGAAGTTGTTCAAGGACCGGCGGATAAGGAACCGGAAGAACGGCAAGGTCCGCACCGTCCCCGGCCTGCGTACTGTCAGAGCCACCCTGCAGCTCAACGGCAAGCGCGCCGGCTCCGTGATCGTCAGGCGGGCCGGCGCGGTGCGCTGAGCACCGGCCCGAGGGTCCGTCGAGACCCGTCCTGGAACGCAGCACCCGCAAAACCCCCGCCGTCCGGCGGGGGTTCTGCTTTCGGCAGGCCGATGCGAAACGTGACAACAGGGGCGGGTGGTGCTAGCCTTCGCTAGTCGCGAACCTCGACGTTTGTCGAGGACCAAGGGAGGCGGCGGGGAGCGGCAGATGCCGCCTCCGCGCAATTCCGGAATCAGGGATCCAGGGAGAATGAGGGAGAAATGAGAAAGCTCGGCGTACTGGTGGTATTCGTATTCATGCTGATCGCCGTGCCGGCAGCTTCCTCGGCACCCGTCACCGATGTGTTCGACGGCAAGATCCCCTGCGCGACCCAGGGCGACGGTGTACGTCACTGCGCCGGCCCCGGTGGCGCCGTGGCCAACACCGTGAACTCATGGGACGGAACCCCGATCGACATCAACTTCGCACTCCCGGACGCTGCCGAGTTCGGCCCGGGTCCATATCCGCTGGCGATGTACTTCCACGGTTTCGGCGGCAGCAAGGAGGGCTTCAACGGCGACCTCAAGCGGTTCACCAGCATGGGCATCGCAGCTTTCAGCATGACCGAACGCGGCTTCGCGAACTCCTGCGGTGAAGACTCCGCCCTCGCCGCTCTCGACCTGGCCGGCGAAGACTGCTCGGCCGGGTTCATCCACCTGATGGACACCCGCTATGAAGTGAGGGACGCGCAGTACTTTGCCGGCGTCCTGGTCGACGAAGGACTGGTCATCCCGAAAAAGATCGGTGCGGTCGGTGCCTCGTACGGCGGCACCAAGTCGATCGCCCTCGCCGCCCTGAAGAACCGGATCATGCTGCCCGACGGCACGCTGGCCCCCTGGACCAGCCCGCTGGGCGTGCCGATGGAGCTGGCTGCATCCGCACCGATCGTGCCGCCAAGCGACTTTGCCTACGCGCTGGTTCCGAACGGCCGTACGCTCGACTACGCCCTCGACGCACCGTATGGCGAGCCCTTCGGTGTGATGAAGGCCGGCATCATCAACGGCCTGCTGCCCAGCGGCGACAACTTCTCCGGAGAAAACGGGCCGGTGCAGCCGACCTGGGACATCATCGGCTGGAAGACGATGATGGAGGCGGGAGAGCCGTACGGCAATGAGCCGCTGGCACAGTTCATGGTCGACGAGATGACGAAGCACCACTCGGCCTATTACATCGACGACTCGGTCAAGCCTTCTCCACTGCTGATAGCCGAGGGGTTCACCGACGACCTCTTCCCGATCGACGAGGCGCTGAGGTATTACAACCGGACCAAGTCCACCTACCCGGACTCGGACATCTCCCTGCTGTTCGCCGACATCGGCCACCCGCGCGCGCCGCTGGGCGGAGAGAACTCCCAGGGACGCGCGGAGGACAAGGAACTCGGCTTCGACCGGGTTGAAGGCTGGTTCGAGTGGTACCTGCTGGGCCAGGGCAGCAAGCCGGTCAACGGCGTCGAGGTCAAGACCCAGGTCTGCCCCTACACCGAGCCCTCGGGCGGGCCGTTCACCGGTCCGACCTGGCCGGCGATGTCACCGGGCGAGCTGCGCCTCACCGACCCGACGACCCGGACCATGCAGCCGGAAGCCGGGCTGGACTCCGTCGCCTCAACCTTCTCGACCTTCTCGGAAGGCTGCAGCCAGAGAGTGATCACACCGGAGCCCGGGACGCTGACCTACACCTTCGGCACGGTGCCGCCCGGTGGCATCACCCTGATGGGCGCACCTACGGTTATTTCGAAGATGTCGGTCTCCAACGGCGGCGAGTCGCAGGTCGCCGCACGGCTCTGGGAGATCTCCCGCACTGGCAAGCAGCGACTGATCGCCCGCGGCGTGTACCGCCCGGATGCGACCGGTGCCCAGGTGTTCCAGCTCCACGGCAACGCCTACAAGTTCGAAGCGGGAACCCAGATCCAGCTCCAGCTTCTCCCCAAGGACGGGATCGCCGCCATCCCCACGCTCTCTTACGTGCGGGTCTCCAACGACCAGCAGCCGGTGACGGTTTCCGACGTTGAGATCAGGCTGCCGGTAGCCGAGGCTCCTGGCACTCGCAAGGGCGTGAAGGCGCCGATGCCCGAAGTGCTGCCGGCCGGGGTCGAACTCGCGCCCGACTACACGAGCATCGGTTCAATCGCGATCGCCGCCTGGGCGAAAAACAGTGCCGGAGCACCGCGCCTCGAGTCAGCAACCGCGAGGGGACGCAGCCTGACCGCCACCGTCTCGTGCCCCGTCCGCCTGCGGAGCTGCGCCACCGCCACGCTCACGGTCCGTGGGGCCAGGTCGCTGAAACAGGGCAGGAATGTAGTGCTGGCCAGGAAGGGCGGCATCCGCCTCTCCCCCGGCACCTCAAAGCGGGTATCGATCCCGCTGACCGGGCAGGCACGCAAGCTGATGGGCGGCCGCAAAGCCGTGAAGAGCCTGCGGGCCACCTGGCAGATGAAGGCCGGCAAGTTGAAGGCGTCCGGCTCGGTCACCGTCAGGCGTACCGGCGCGGTTCGCTAGGCGTTCTTGCGCTCGCGTGAGCGGCCCCGGGGTGAGGCTATGCCCAGCACCCGCATCGCCTTGATCCCGAGGCCGAGCCGCTCGCGGCCTTCGGTCGCGGTGGCGTCATGGCCGCTGAGGTCGCGGATCCTCTCCAGCCGGTAGCGGATCGTGTGGCGGTGGGTGAACATCTTCTTGGCGGTCGCCGGCACGTTCGCATCGCTGTCCAGGTACGTCTCGACGGTGGCGACCAGGTCGGTCTCGTACTGCTCGTCGTAGGCGACCAGGGGCTCGACCGTCTCCGAGTAGAAGTTTTGAAGTTCGTCGCTGGTCGTTCCCAGCAGCAGCCGGTAGGCACCGGTGTCTTCGAAGGCGATCGGGGAGCGCCCTTCGGCCTCACCCACATTCAGGGCCAGCCGGGCCTCGCGGGCGGCCCGTTCGAAGTCGTCCGGAGCCGATGCGGGTCTGGACCTGGCGATCGTCACAGTGAGCCCGCTGAGCGATCGCGGCAGTTCGCGCTCCAGCGCCTCCTCAACCTTCAGCAGCCGGTCTTCGTCCGGGGTGGGCACGAGAACGCCGACCGGTGAGCCTTCCTCGGGATCACCGATCGCGGCAATCGAACCGGGGGCGACCGAGCGAATTGTGCGCACCGTCAGGTCGACCACCCGGGAGCGCCAGTCACCCTCGCGGGCCGAGCCCGAGTGGGCCCGGACCATCAGCACACCACCTCCGCGGGAGAGGTCGCAGCCGACCTCCCCGGCCCTTTCGGCGAGTTCTGCCCCGTCGGTGAGCGAGCCGTCGAGCAGTTCACCGACAAGGTCCGAGACGGCCCCTTCATTTCCCCAGTCGGCCGAGCGGGCCCGTTCGACTTCGAGTGCGGCGAGCGCCGTCAGCAGATCGAGCACACCGGCATCCGCGAGCTTGCCGATGTAGCGGACTTCGCCGACCAGTTCGTCACCGATTCCGAGCCCGACCGTCTCGACCCCCTTTGAATTCCCGCTGAGCCGGCCTTCCTGGTCCCTCGTCGCGCCGGCCACCGCAAGCAGGATCCCCGAACGATCCAGAAAGGCCACCGGCACGCCGAGCAGGTCGGCAGCGGCCCGCGCAAGTCCCGGCAGTCCCCGGCCCGCCAGCACAGGGACGGCAAGCAAGGCGATGCCTTCGGCCCCGGCCGGCTTCTCGGCGCCGGCCTTCGCGGCCCCGGCCGGTGCTGCCTTGGGCTTCTTTGCCGGGGGACTCAACCGGTTGACCACGGGAAGATGCCGGAAACGTCATTCGAGAAGAAGACGTAAGCGAGTCCGGCGACGATCCCGACGGTGACCAGGGCCCCCAGGACAAAAAGCGAGAGGAAGCCGGCCGCCACCTTCTCGGGCCAACGGCCGTAGGCACCGAGCGAGGGGATCAGGATGAGGCCTACGAACGCGCTCAGACTGACCACCGCAGCGGCACCAAAAAGGATGGCGTTTGTCGAGATCCCGAGAAGCATCAGGTCAATTTTTGCGCAACTGAGTGGTAATCAGGGCTACGGCCGCGAAAAAGGCGAAGAAAAAGGCGCCGAACGCCCAGCCACCGGTGACGTCGCTGAGGTAGTGAACCTCCAGATAAACGCGGCTCAGACCGACCAGGGCCGTCAGGGCCAGGCCGGAAAGGACCAGCGCGGTGCTGCGGGTCATGGCGGGCCGGATCCGTACGGCAATGGTGACCGCCAGCCAGGTGTAGAAGACCGAGTGAGCGGCATGGCCGCTGGGGTAGGCGAAGCTGTCGACCGTCAAGAGACCGCCTTCGGGCCGGGGCCGCGCTATCTCCTCTTTGAACAGGTCCACTCCGATCAAGACGGTCAGAGCCGAGAGTACGAGGACCCAGAAATCAGCCCACCGGCGGTTGATCGCCAGAACCGTCGCAGTGACCACCACGACCGGTCCCAAAAAGACGGAGGAGCCGAGCCAGGTGAAGACCTTGCTGAACCCCGTCAGCCAGTCCGTCTGGATCACCCCGACGATGTCGAAAGCCTCGAGGTCTCCGGGGGTCGGGCCGGGGTCGGCGCTGAAGACCCTGGCGAACGCGATGAAGACGAATGAAGAAACGGCGAGGATTGCGGCCAGCGTGGTGAACTCGAGGCCGAACCTGCCGCCGGGCGTGAGGCGGTCCACCAGAAAGCGGAACTGCGGCCTGAGCCGGTGGCCCAGGTCAATCACCGACCTGGTCAGCCAGTGTGCCTCCATCCACCGGACAGTCTTCGACCGGTTGTCGGCGACCCTGAAGAAGCGGAACGCGACCACAACGGTCACAGTCACCACGATCAGCGATCCGAAGATCAGCGCCGCCACACCGGAGTAATCGGCGGCAGAATCGATGCTGCGGGCAAATACGTACCCGAGGATGACGTGGCTGGTCACCTGAAGCCCGGCGCCGAGGATGCTGTAGGGCGCGAACCCGCGATAACTCATCCCCGAGGTGCCGGCGACGAAGGGCGCGAGCGCCCTGACAAGGCCGACGAACCGGCCGATCAGCACGGTCTTGCCTCCATGCTTGTCGAAGTACTCCTCGACCTGTTCGAACCGCTCGCGGGTTACCCTGACCTTCGGACCGTGTTCGAGCACGAAGTTCCGGCCCAGCTTGCGCCCGAGCATGAAACTGAAGCTGTCTCCGAGGAAGGCCATCGACCAGGCGATCGCGATCACCAGGTAGAGATTGATGACCCCCAGCCCGGCCACCGCACCACCCAGCGTCATCACGGTCTCTCCCGGCACCAGCAGCCCGACGAAGGCGCCGGTCTCAAGGAAGGCAAGCGCCCCGACGATCAGGTAGGTCCAGTTGCCGAGCAGGTTGGCGAAATCGTCAAGCAGTTGCTGGAGGTCGAACTCCGGGAAGAAGCGGCGGTAAAGCAGGAAGGCGACTATCCCGGCCGCGACCAGGGCGGCCACGGCGATCAGCTTGCCCCGGCGGGACTCGGGCAGCCTCACAGCCCGACCCCTCCCTGGCAGACAGTTGCCCCCGGGCCGGCTTGCCCGGCGACCGCTTCAGCAGCTTCGCGGGTCGGGCAGATCCCGAACACTGTAGGTCCGCTCCCGGTCATGCCGACGAACCCGGCCCCTGCCAGGGCGAGTCGGTCCATCGCAGGGCCGATCCCGGAATGAAGGGACATCGCTGCCGGCTCGAGGTCATTCACCAGCAGGCTCGGGTAAGCCAGCGGGGAAACACCTCCGCTGGCGACAGCCCACAGCTTGCCCGAGATTTCCTCGAGCTCGACGTCAGGGCGCCCGGCCCCGATGCGGTCGGCTTCGGCGAAGACATCTGCGGTCGGCAGGCCCCCCTCGAAGGCAACCAGCACGAGCCAGTGCTCGGCAGGCTGCGGCAGCGAGGTCAGCTTCTGGCCGATCCCTTCCACCAGACAGGCCATCGGGTCGACCTGGGACGGCACGTCAGCCCCGATCAGCGCGGCGATACCCGCCAGATCCTCAACCTCTCCGCCGGCCAGTCTGAGCACGGCAGCGGCGTCGGCGCTGCCACCGCCGAGTCCGGCAGCGATCGGAATGTTCTTCTCGATCTCGATCCGGACCGGTTCGCTCTGCCACCCTTCCGAGCGCAGCAGCCGCAGGGCCTGAGCCGCGAGGTTTTCACCCGCTACGCCCTCGCAGATCACCTCGTCGCGTCCGGCCGGTTCGACATGCAGGAAGTCACGGAGCGAGAGCGGCTCGAAGATCGAAGCGAGGTCGTGGTAGCCGTCCTCGCGGCGACGCCCGAGGTACAGGCAGAGGTTCAGTTTTGCGGGTGCTGGGTGGGTGCTCAAGGCTCAGGTCTCCGTCGGCCGGGCCCCGATCATTGCCGATAGCGCGACGAACTGCGGTGGCGAGAGCGCCTCGGCCCGAATACCGGGGTCCAAACCCATCTGCTCAAGCGCCGCCCGGGCCGGTTCGAGCATTCCGGGGATCGCCATGTCAAGCGAGCGCGGCAGAGCTTTGCGGCGATGGCTGAACGCGGCCCGAACGAGCCTGCGCACCACTTCGTCCGGCCCCGGACCCTCTCGCCGGATCGAGACGATTGCCGAATCAACTCTCGGCGGCGGGCGGAATACGGTGCGGCTGACCTTTCGAACAAGCCGCACCGGGCCGGCCAGCTGGGCCAGCACCGAGGGGGCGCCGTAGATCTTCGAACCCGGCTCGGCCCGGAGCCGGTCGGCGATCTCGCGCTGGACCATCACCGTCCAGCGCCCGATCGACGGCAACTCGAAAATCGTGCGCATGATCACCGGCGTCGCAACGGAGTAAGGCAGGTTGGCGACCATCGCGGTCGGCTCCGGTCGGAGCGATGCGAGGTCGAACCGGACCGCATCCGCCCAGACCAGGTTGACGTTCGGGAGCGCGACGATCCCGGTCAGCCAGGGTTCGAGCCCACGGTCGATCTCGATCACATGGACATGGCGGACGACGGCGGCCAGCCGCTCGGTCAGCACGCCTTCACCGGCCCCGACCTCGAGCACGCAGTCGTCCGCGGTCACCCCGGCGTCGCGAACGATCGCATCGAGGAGATTCGGATCGGCCAGGAAGTTCTGGCCCAGCCTCACCAACCGAAGACACGCTCCGCGTTGCTGGTCACGGTCCGGTCGAACGCCTCATATGTGACGCCGCGCAGTTCCGCCAGCAGCGTGGCGGTTTCTACGACAAAAGCCGGCTGGTTCCTCATGCGCCGCCGCGATTGCGGGGTCAGGTAGGGCGCATCGGTCTCGGCCAGGATCAGGTGGTCCGGGACTTTGGCTGCGGCCAGGCGCAGGTCTTCATTCGCCGGATAGGTAACGTTGCCGGCGAACGAGCAGTACCACCCACGTTCGATCGCCTTCTCCACATAGGTGGGAGCGGAAAAGCAGTGGAGGATGACTTCGAGGCCATCACCGGCGGCATCGAGCATGCCGAAAGCTTCAGCCACCGCGTCGTCTTTGCCTTGCGGATCACGCACGTGGATCACGACAGGAAGTTCAAGGCGCGAACCGATGTCGATCTGCGCGGCGAAAGCGATCCGCTGGCCCTCCGGGTCGGCCGCGTCACGATAGAAGTCGAGTCCGGTCTCGCCGATCGCCACGACTTTTTCGTGTGCGGCCAGCGCTTCGATGTCATCAGCGGCGAACTGGTCGAAACCATCGGCATCGTTTGGATGGCGTCCGACCGCGGCAAAAACCTGGTCGAACTTCTCGACCAGGAGGATTTGCTCACGGTTGTTCTCTTCGTCCAGTCCGACCGAGAGGATCCTGGTCAGGCCGGCAGCGCCGGCCTGTTCCAGAATCTCCTCAGGACTTTCCTGACACCGCGCTACATGTGAGTGGGTGTCAACCAAAAAACCCTATTTGCGAATCTTGAATGTCTTTGTCTTCGAGACCCGCTTGCCGGTCTCGATGTCAACGGCGCTGAATGCGACCCTGAACCTCGACTGGCGGTAATTCTCCTTCAGGTAGCTCTTGCCGAAGTTGGTGAGAAGCAGTCCGACTTTCCAGAAGCTGCCGGCAGGAAGACCGCGTGAACCATTGACCTTGAGCGTGGACGCAGGCGTGATCAGCTTGACCGTTACCTTCGCGTTGCAGTCCTTTGAGCAAGTGGCCAGAACCTGCATCTTCGTCGCAAGCTTGATCTTGGGATTGCCGTCGAAGGTGGCAATCTTCAAGCTCAGCGGAGTGGCTGCGTCAACAATTCCGGCTGATGCCGGAGAAGAAGAAAAGGCCAGGCTGCCAGCTAATACGATGACGATCGAAACGATCAGTTTTTTCATGTAACCCCCTTGATTGAAAACGGACTTGACGATGCTACTGGTAACCCGTCAGAGCTTGGGAAAGAGCGGCTCTATCTTTTCGACTGTCTGCCCGCCGGGACGGGACCCGAATTCGGCCAGGTCGACGCCGGGCTGGCTCATTGCCTCGGCGAGCGTTGCCGTTGAATTCGGAAGGTAAGGATGAAGCAGCAGGGTCAGGACCCTCAGGCCTTCGATCAGGCTGTAGAGGACCTGGTCCAGGCGCTCGCTGTCGTCTTCTTCTTTGGCCAGGACCCAGGGCTGGCTCTCTTCGACGTATCGGTTGAGCCGCCGCACCATAACCCAGATCTCCTCCAGAGCCTGGCTGATCTGGGCTTCGTCGAGCAGGGCGCACACCCGGTCTGGCAGGCCGTCGAAGTCGGCGCTCAGGGCTGGGTCCGGCTCGGCCTCGGGCACGACGCCGTCGCGGTACTTGACGAGCATCGCCAGGGTGCGGGAGGCGAGGTTGCCGAAATCGTTGGCCAGCTCGGTTTCGTAGCGCCGCTCGAAGCCTTCGGTGGAGATCGAACCATCCTGGCCGAAGCTGACTTCGCGAAAGCAGTAAAAACGCAGCGCGTCAGCACCGAAACGGTCAATCACTTCGAATGGGTCGAGCACGTTGCCGAGCGACTTCGACATCTTCTTCTCTCCCATCAGCAGGTAGCCGTGGATGAACATGCGCTGCGGCGGCTCGAGGCCGGCGGCCAGCAGGAAGGCGGGCCAGTAAACCGCGTGAAATTTGAGGATGTCCTTGGCGAGGATGTGCCAGGAGGCCGGCCAGAACCGGTCGGTCAGATCTTCGCCTTCACGGGCGTAGCCGAGGGCCGTGTAGTAATTGAGCAGGGCGTCGAACCAGACGTACATCACCTGGTCGGGGTCCCAGGTCAGTGGCACACCCCAGCTCAGCTTCGAGCGCGAAAGCGAGACATCCCGCAGTCCGCCGCGGATGAACGCGAGCGCCTCGTTGCGGCGGAAGTCGGGCTGGATCATCCCGGGGTTCTCGAGGTACATCTTCTCCAGTGGTTCCTGGAAGGCCGAAAGCCGGAAGAACCAGTTCTCCTCCTCCTCGCGGGTCAGCGGGATCTCGTGAATCGGGCAGGTGTCGCCCGGGCCGATTTCGGATTCGTTCTTGAAGTCGGCACAGCGGGGGCAGTACCAGCCGGTCCAGGTGCCGTGGTACACGTAGCCGTTCTCCTTGACCTGCTCGACCACACGCTGGACCCGTTCGATGTGCCCGGGGTCGGTGGTGCGGATGAAGAAGTCGTTGGTCGAATCGACCTTGCCGGCCATGTCGCGGAACTGATCAGCACTGCGGTCGACCAGTTCCTGCGGGCTGATGCCTTCCTTTTCGGCCGCCTGGGCGATCGGCTCACCGTGCTCGTCGGTTCCGGTCAGGAAGAAGACGTCCTCCCCGCGCTGGCGCATGTGGCGGGCGAGGATGTCGGCGGCCATGGTCGAGTAGGCGTGGCCCAGATGCGGCTCGCCGTTGCCATAGAAGATCGGGGTTGTGACGTAGAAACTCACGGAGCAACCAGAATAGGGCGGCTCAGCCCAGTTCGGCGATCACGGCGGCGGCGAAAGCCTGCGCCCCGGGGGTTTCCAGCGAGGCTGCCTGGCTGAAGTAAAGGCAGGGATCGATCAACTCGACCTCCATCAGGACGGGTTGCCCGGAGCCGGTCAGAACCATGTCCACCCGGGCGAACAGGGGCATCTGGCCCAGGCGCGCCGCAATCCAGGCGATCGCCTTCTCGGCCAGCTCCAGCTCGGCCGGACTGGCTTCAGTCAGCCGGATGGGGTCGTCCTCCGACATCGCGGCGGCAACGCCCGTTTCGCCGGCCGGCGCGACCGAACCGGGCGGGAGAAAGGCCCGTTTGCGCAGTGCGTATTCAACCCTTCCACCGAACAGGACGACCGCGGTCTCACCGTTAACTTCGATCTCAGGCAGGTACGGCTGCACCATCGCAACCTCGTCCTGTTCGCCGAGCTTCTCCAGCAGGTCCAGGGCCGCGGCAAGCGAATCGTTGCCGAACCTGCCGGTGTCGCGGACGCCGGCGCCGGTCACCGGCTTGATCACGAACTCGCCGTCGAGCTCGGGGATCCGCCCGCCGGGAGCAACCAGCAGGGTCGGCGGAACCGGAAGCCCGCCGCCGTCGAGCTCGGCCAGATAACGCCTGTCCGAGTTCCAGCGAATCGTCTCCGGGCCGTTCCGCAACCGCCCGGGGCCAACTTCGTCGGCCCAGGAAAGGAACTGCTCGAGCCGAAGATCGTAGTCCCCTGCCGAGCGCACGATCACACGATCGAAGGCCGTCCAGTCGGCTTCAGGATCGTCCCAGGCGACGAACTCGACCGCCACACCGGCCTCGATCAGCAGTTCCGCGGCCGGGAGGTCGTCCTCCCACACCGCCTGGCGCGGGGAGCAGGTCGCGAAAGCGATCCGGGTCATCGGCGGGGTTCGCGCCCGGTCAGTTCTTTGTAGAGGTCGTTGGCCCGGGTGCCGGTGAGTGTTGCGACCACGGTTGCGGCAGCCCGTGGGCGGGCCCCGGACTGAACCAGCCGCTTGAGCGCCTCGACCGCAAACGCCATGTCCTGGCCCTGGGCGGCCGACCCGGCCGGGCCGATCACCAGCACGATCTCACCCTTCACATCACCTTTGAACCGGAGCGCAAGCTCGGAGAGCGTGCCGCGGCTGACCTCTTCGTGAAGCTTGCTCATCTCCCGGCAGAGTGCAGCCTCACGCTCCGGGGCGATCGCGGCCAGCGCTGCCAGGGTCTTTGAGATCCGCCGGGGGGACTCGAAGGCCACCACCGTCTCGGCCGAGCTCAGGACCCTTTCCATCTCACCGGCGCGCTTCGGCAGGAACCCTTCGAAGCGCCACCGGTCCGAAGGCAGTCCGGATGCAACCAGAGCGACGGGGACCACCGAGGGGCCGGGCAGCACCACGATCTCCAGACCACGATCGATACAGGCGCGGATCAGGCGATAGCCGGGGTCGGAGATCGCCGGCATCCCGGCATCGCTGACCAGCGCGATCCGGTCACCCCGCTCGATGCGCTTGACCAGCTCGGTCGCTCTCGAGGCCTCGTTGCCATCGTGATTGGAGACAAGCCGCGGTCGCGGGCTGATCTCCATCCGCTCGAGCAGCAGTCCGGTCCGGCGGGTGTCCTCGCAGGCGATGTAATCGGCCTCGACCAGGGCCTCCCGGACCCGCTTGGTGACGTCGCCCATATTGCCGATCGGAGTTGGGCAGATGGTCAGCCGGCCGGGCATCAGCGCTGCTCCTCAAGGCCGATCCGGGCAAGCGAAGCAGCACCGATCATGCCGGCGGCCGGTCCCAGCTTTGCCGCGACCACCGGGGTCGCGTTCATCGGGTTCAGAGCGTGGGTGGCGACCTCGCGCCGGGTCGGTTCGAGCAGCAGTTCGCCGAGCGCCATTGCTCCGCCGCCGAGCACGATCACCTCGGGCTCGAAGATGTTCGAAAGCGAGACCAGCGCGGTTCCGAGGTAATGCCCGACCCGTTCGACGACTCCGAGCGCGGCTGCGTCACCGGCCAGAGCGGCCTCGTTGACTTCCCTGGCCGTGATCGTCGTCCCGGCGGCCGCGATTTTGCCCAGGGCCGAGTTCGGAACGGCGATCGCGGCCTCCTGACCCATCCTGCCGATCCCCGTGCCGGAGGCAAATACCTCGACGCAGCCGCGACCGGGGCAGTTGCCCTGACATGCCGGACCGTCGATCTCGACCACCGTGTGGCCAAGCTCGGCTCCGGCGCCCGTCGCACCGCGAAAGGTCTTTCCGTCAATCCAGACTCCGCCGCCGATCCCCGTGCCGAGGGTCAGCATCAAGGCGTTTCGAGCGCCTTTGGCGGCGCCGTACAGCGCCTCGGCCATCATCGCCACGTTGCCGTCGTTGTCGACAAAGACCGGCAGGTCGGTCCGCTGCTCGATCAGGTCCCGTACCGGGAGCTCCTCGAAGTCGAGATTGACCGTGTCGATCGCGTGCCCGCTCTCGAAGTCGATCCGGGCGGGGATGCCGAGTCCGACCGCCGCCACTCCCGGCCGGGCCTCGCGGGCGCGCCCGATCTCACTCGCCAGAAGGTCAATGACTTCTTCCTGCGAATAACCACCAGAGGGAACTTCATCCTTCCAGGCGGTCCCGGCGTTCGCGTCGACGACCCCGACAGCCAGTTTTGTGCCGCCGAGGTCAGCGCCAATGGTCTCAATTCCGTTCATCAGTCACCATTCTTAGACCTTTATGCCATCTGACGGCGACAAGCGCCATCCGGAACGTCCCGAGTACAACGTCTACCGCTCTCGTCGGGGACCATTCTCCCGTTTCCGCAAGCCGAGCATCGACTCGCTCAAAGAGAAGCCCCGTAAGAAGCCGGCCGAAGTTCCTTACCCCGTCTACAGCGGACAGACGCCACCCGACGACCGCCCCGACTCCCGCAAGCGCAGCCGCCGAAAACGGCCGCGGCTGAAGTGGATCCTGTTCGCCGTGCTCGGCTGGTTCGTGCTCAGCGTGCTCGCCTTCGGCGTCTCAGCCCAGATCCAGTCGATGAAGCTCGACGGTGACGCAAGGGCGGCGCTGGACGGCAACCCGTGGCTGCTGCCGAACGCCCAGAACATCCTCGTGATCGGTACCGACAGCCGCAGCCCTGACACGCTGGAGCCCGGCGCCGCGCAGGAGGCGCGCTGCTACGAGCAGCAGGCCCGTGGAGAGGCCCCGCAAGACGGCTGTGCCGGTGCCCGGGCCGACACCCTGATGGTGGTGCGCGGCGGCGGTGGCCAGTTCCGCAAGCTCTCGATCCCCCGCGACTCCTACGCCGAGATCCCCGGTCAGGGAAGCCAGAAGATCAACGGCGCCTACGCCTTCGGCGGCGCGGCGCTCCAGGCCGAGACCGTTTCCGACTTCCTCGGCATCGCGATCGACCACGTGGTGATCATGAACTTCGAGGGCTTCGCCGACTTCATCGACGCGATCGGCGGGGTCAAGGTGGACCTGCCGATCGCACTCTGCGCCGACATCTCCGGCGGTGAGGCTAATGGCGGCTGGACGATCCAGCTGAAGCAGGGCTCGAATACGCTCGACGGCCAGGACGCACTCGCCTATGCCCGGACCCGCAAGCCCAGTCCGTGTCCCGGCAACGCGGCCAGCGCCTTCTCCGAGGGCTACGACGACCTCGACCGCGCCGCCGCCCAGCAGCGCATCCTGAACGGGATCAAGGGACGACTCACCTCCCCGCTCCGGCTCCCTTACAACTTCATCAAGGGTCCGATCATCGGCTGGACGGCGCCCAAGGCCTTCGTCTCCGACCTCGGCTTCATCGCCATGCCCCAGCTGGCGCTCTCGACGGCCTTCTCCGGGAGTGCCGAGCCGGATGTGCTGGTTCCCTCCGGCCCCGGCCCGGACGGCAGCCTCGAGATCCCGGTCGAAGAACGCCAGCGCGCCGCCCGCAAGCTCGAAGGCGGCTGAGGCTATCCGTCAGGGAGCCTTGGTTTCGGCCCTGGCCAGCAACTCGGCCAGCTCGGTCCGCATCGCGTCGATCAGCAGGTCGAAGTTCGGTGCCAGCTCGCGGTCGCCGACGATGCCGATGTCGAGCCGGTCCAGGTAGCTGAGCACGGTGATGTTGAGGCCGACTCCGTCCATGATCACCGAAGCCGGGTAGTGGGACTCGAGCCTCGCCCCGGCAATGTAGAGCGGCACCGGTGGGCCCGGCACGTTCGAGACGATCGCGTTGAAGTGGGGACGGAAGCGGGAACTGGAACCGACCCCGGCGGCCATCCTGGCTGCCGCCGAGAACAGCACCGGCGGCACCAGGCCGGTCGCGCGCTCGATGAAGTCGTGCGACTGGGTCGAGTGGTGCTGCTTGGCGACTTCCATCTCCGCGTGCGCGCACATCAGGCGTTCGACCGCGTCCGGCACGTCGGTCGGCAGAGCCACCACCATTGCCGAGACCTGGTTGCCGAAGGTTCCGTAATCCTGCTCGCCGCGCACCGAGACCGGCACCATCGCGATCATCGGGTCGGAAGGCAGGTCGTCGTTGGCGAGCATGAACTCCCTGATCGCGCCGGCCGAAAGCGCGATGACCACATCGTTGACCTTGACCCCGTAAGCGTCCTTGACCGCCTTTACCTCCGGCAGTGAAAGCGTGCCGAAGGAGAAGTGGCGGTGGCCTGAGATCCGGTCGTTGAGCAGGGTGCGCGGAGCCTTGAGACCCGCCCGTCCGGTACCGGCATCCCCTTGCCTGCGGCCCACAGCGCGCCTGAACCGCTCGGCCGCGACACCGAGCGAGCGCACGCCAGGAAACGCCCGGACCGGCGGAAGGTCGGCCACGTTCATCGCGGTCGAAGGCAAGCTCTTCGCCCCACTCACGACCCTCCCCGGCAGCGCGGTGGCCCCCTTCGCCAACAGCCCCAGAGACCCCGGGTGCGGACTTGTCTCGATCGGCGGCCCTTCCGCGGGGAGTTCCCGGCCGGCCGGGTCGAGGTCGAAGAGCACGCCGAGGATCTCCGCCCCGGAAACCCCGTCGACGACGGCGTGGTGGATCTTGGTGAATACCGCGGCCCGGTCACCGTGAACGCCCTGGATCAGGTAGATCTCCCAGAGCGGTCTCGCCCGGTCGAGCGGTCGCGAGAAGATCCGCTCGACCTGGGTCGCCAGCTGACGGTCGTCGCCGGGGGTGGGCAGGGCCAGTTCACGAACGTGGTAGCTGATGTCGAAATCGTCGTCTTCGACCCACCAGGGGTGGTCTAGTCCGAGCGGCACCTCCTCCAGCTTCCACCGGAACGGCGGCAGCAGGTGCAGCCGCTCCTCGACCAGCTGCCTGAGGTCGGAAAGGTCGAGCGCGCCACCGGGAGCACCGGAAGGGTCAAGCACGGCGAGGCCGGAGACATGCGCGAAGTTGCGGTCATCTTCGATCGCCAGAAACTCGGCGTCGAGGCTGGTCAGCTGGCGGACCAGCCGAAGCGAACTCTTTCCACCATCTCCGGACATACTCCAAACCTACATCCGAATCGGGAGTCCGGCCGCTCTGCCGGCGATTCAGAGGTCCGGCGGGACCAGCAACTCCAGACCCAACTCCCCAGCCGCTCTCGCCTGACTGCGATCGAAAGTGATGTACCTGCTCTCTCCCGGAAGCCGTTGCGCCGCCGCAAGGTGAATGGCGTCGAGCGTAAGCAGCCTGAACGCCCTTGCTATTGAAACGGCGTTGACCAGACAGTCTGCGTCAACCGGAACGAAGCGGAAACGGTCCAGGTCGGCGGTCAGCCTCTGATCAACCGCACCCAGTTCCGGGACCGATTCGACGTTACGGGCCACCGCCACCGGCGCCTCACAGGCAAGCAGCATCGAGGCACCCCAGTCAGGGTCGTCGGCCATTGCCTCGACCAGCCAGTCCGAGTGAGGTTCTTCGATGTATCGCCTGATCAGCGCAGAGGTATCGAGCGCCAGCATCAGAAACGGTCGACACGGATCTCGTCGAGAATCTCCTGCGAAGGCCGTGCGCCCTTGACCCTGGGCGGAGCGTCCGGCGGTTTCTGGCCACGGCGCTTTGCCGGAATGACCCTGCCGGACGCGATCAGCTCTTCCATCGTGCGAGCCCCGGATGCCGGCTCGAGCGGGCTCAGCCTCGCCTTCGCCTCGCCGTCCACGGTCACGATGATCGATTCGCCTGCCGCCGCCCGCTTCACCTGGCTGCTCAGGTCCTGCCTCAGTTCCCTGATCCCGATCCTGTTCATTGGCCGAGTGTACACAGTGGTACACACGGCTTCCACGGCCCACGGCGGCCACGGCCTGTTCGGCCGGGCGCGTTCAGCTCTCGGAGCTGCTGCCGGTCGAAGCCTTCTTCTCCGGCTTGGAGTCCGACTTGGAGCCACCGGACGAAGAGTCCGATGAAGAAGACGAGTCCGATGACCCGGACGACCCTGACGACGAGCCCGAATCGGAAGAGCCGGACGAAGATGAATCCGAGCCGGAGCCAGAGCCCGAGCTGGAGGACTTGGCCTCGGCGGCGGCCTGCTTGGCCTTGTTCGCCGAGCGGGTGCCGTAGTCGGTGTTGTGGAAACCGGACCCCTTGAAGTGGATCGCCGGCGAGTGCAGCACACGACGGGTCGGCGCCCCGCAATCGGGGCATTCGGTCAGCGAGTCCTCGCTCATCGACTGGATGACTTCGACCTCGTGGCCTTTGTCGCATCTGTATTCGTAAATCGGCATCGAACAATGATTATCGCAGCGCGCCGCCGGATGCGTCCCCTATACCGTTCCGCCCCATGGCAAGCGAACCGGCAGCAGAGAAGAACACCGAAGTCACGATGGACGAGATCGTCTCTCTGGCCAAGCGCCGCGGGTTCGTTTTCCCCTCTTCGGAGATCTACGGTGGGCTTGGCTCCACCTATGACTACGGCCATTACGGCGTCCTGCTCAAGAACAACGTCAAGAACGAGTGGTGGCGCTCGATGCTGACCGAGCGCGATGACATCGTCGCGCTCGACTCGGCGATCCTCCAGCACCCGAAGGTGTGGGAGGCCTCCGGTCACCTCAGCGGCTTCAGCGACCCGATGGTCGACTGCCGGACCTGCGGCAAGCGGTTCCGCGCCGACGACCTCGAGAACGCCGCCTGCCCGAAGAAGCCGTCGAAGAACCCGGGCGACGGCCCCGAATGCGAGCTGACCGAGGCCCGCGAGTTCAACCTCATGTTCGAGACCAACGTCGGTCCGATGAAGGACTCGAGCTCGGTCGCATACCTCCGCCCCGAGACGGCCCAGGGCATCTTCATCAACTTCAAGAACGTGCTCAACTTCGCCCGCAAGTCGCCGCCGTTCGGAATCGCCCAGATCGGCAAGTCCTTCCGCAACGAGATCACTCCGGGCAACTTCATCTTCCGGACCCGCGAGTTCGAGCAGATGGAGATGGAGTTCTTCGTGCCGCCAGACGATGTCGACGAGTGGTACCGCAAGTGGATCGAGATCCGCCGCGACTGGTACCTCGACCTCGGCATCCGGCCGGACTTCCTCATGGTGCGCCCCCACGAGGCCGACGAGCTCTCCCATTACTCATCCGGCACCAGCGACATCGAGTACCTCTTCCCGATCGGCTGGTCCGAACTCGAAGGCGTCGCCAACCGCGGCAACTTCGACCTCACCCAGCATCAGGAGCACTCCGGCGAAAAGCTCGAGTACTTCGACCAGCAGTCCGGCGAGCGCTACCTGCCGCACGTGATCGAGCCCGCCGCCGGAGCCGACCGCGCCGCCCTCGCCTTCCTCGTAGACGCCTACGACACCGACGAGATCGAGGGCCGCGAGCGCACCGTGCTCAAGCTCCACCCCCGCCTGGCCCCGGTCAAGGTTGCCGTCCTGCCGCTGTTCAACAAGGAAGGCATGCCGGAGCAGGCAAAGGAGATACACCAGGCCCTTCGCGCTGCCGGAATCCAGACCGAATACGACGCCGGTGGATCGATCGGCAAGCGTTACCGCCGCCAGGACGAGATCGGAACCCCATGGGGAATCACGGTCGACTTCGACACAAAAGATGACGGCAAAGTCACCCTGCGGGACCGCGACTCCCTGACCCAGGAACGCGTCCCGATCGAAGGCCTGCCGGCACTGATCAGTGGCAAGCTGAGCGAGCCCTGGAAGTCCCCCAAGCTGGGCTGAGCGGCCTTCCCTGGCAGCACACGCGCAATCTGCCCCGAACCACTCAGGACGTCCGTCGCGCTTGACTGTCCACCGCCGATGTGACCTGACCCCCTGGGGTTGATCCACCTGATCTTCCCCCTCAGGTGACCGCTTTGGGGCCCCTCCCTACGGCATGGGCTTGACCGCTTCCACCGGAATGCCGCTGGCGTGACAGACCGTGGCGATGTCCCAGTGATGACCCTCGTAAACGATCAGTCCCTCAAGGAATCTAAAGATGACCAAGGTCATCACTTCAGCCCGGTTGCCGTTCGTCTTGTACCCCCCGAATTCGCCGGTCAAAGTGACACGTGCCGTGCCCCAAGAGACCAAGAGGTTTCCTTCGATTGTCGCTCCTTCGAAGTCACGCTCGTAGTCTGGAAAGACTTGTGCCCAGAGTTCCAAGCCAGTCCTGAGCGCGTCGTAACCTTGCGATGTGAAGCCGAGACTGGCTTGCTCCAGGACAATCTCCGGGTGGTACAGACTAAGCAGAGTGTCGACGTCATGCGCCTGCTTGGCGACCATGAGCTCCGTCACTCTCGAGAGCATCTGGGCCGATGTCGCTCCCGGGTGACCGCTCATGTCGTCAGCTTCTTGGTCGATTGTCACGTTAGCCTTCACTTCTTTGGGCGTCGGCGTGAAAGGACCGGCTGTCACCCGGCGCTTCGTCACGCCGGGTCAGGCCATAATCGCGATCAACCTCGGCCACTCTCAGCCTGTAGTCGGCGAACACCCCGCCTCGACCCGAGACTTGGGCTTGGCGGTGTACATCCAGCGAGCGCCATTGCTGGACCGCGGCTTCGTCCCTCCAGAACGAGAGGGAAAGGACCTTTCCCTCTTCGACGAGACTCCCGAATCGCTCGATCGAAATGAATCCGTCGATGTCTTCAAGCAGCGGCCGGAGCTCGGCCGCGGTATCCAGGTACTCCTGACGACGGCCTTCCGCCGGCCAAACCTCGAAGATCACGGCAATCATGGTTCTGCTCCTCACTGTGAGTTGAAGGTCCGGCCAGTTTCACTCGAAACGCTTTCACCGCGAGTTTGCCACTCATTTGTCCGGTCCGGTCGATCCGATTCGGTCCGGTCGATCCGATCCCGCAAATTTTGAGTTTATTGGAGGGACCCGTCAGACTGAGTGGGCTGACTTTCGAGGTCCCTCCATTAGGGTCGTGCCGCGACCCTAACGGGGCCGTAAGGGTTACCCGCCGAGTAACTGGGTGAGCACCGAGTCCGGGTCTTCCTCCAGTTCCGCAGCCCCCGGAACGCACGGGCCTGCCCGACGGGCCCGTTGGGCGGGAAAGCTCAGAGGGAGCGGGTCGCGATGGCGACCAGAACGGCGAGCGTGGTGCTCAGGGAAAGGCGAATCGTGAGGCCGCGCAGCGAGTCGATCTGACTGCTCAGGTCCGATCTCACCGCATCGGTCTGGGCCGACAGATCTGATCTCATCGCGCGCATCTCGCCACGCAGATCGAGGAACTCCCTGTCCACCCGGTCGAACTGCGCATCCACGCGGTCGAACTGCGCATCAACCCGGTCGAATCCCGAATCGACCCGTTTCGACAGGTCTTGGAGCCTCTCATCTGTCCAGGTACCAGCTGCCATCGTGGGACAAGCCTAGCGCCTGAATAATCATCAAAGTGCATCGGGGATGACGATTCATCGAATCCGGCTTCGCCAGACGGCATCGCTGAAACCCGGACTTCCGGCGACACAGGTGGCATAGTTGGCAGCAGTGTCTCCGACCGCGACCCATCAGCTGACGACCCGCAAGGCCCGCCTCCGACGGGCGGTGGACCAGCGGATCGCAGCGCTGCGGTTTGCCTGGTGGCGGATCCTTCAGGTGGGTGTCGCGGCGGGGCTGGCCTGGCTGATCGCGACCGAGGTATTCGGTCACAAGCAGCCCTTCTTCGCCCCGATCGCGGTGGTGCTGGTGCTCGGCCTGGCGATCGAGCGCCGCGGCAAGCGGGCCTACGAGGTCGCGCTGGGCGTCGCGCTCGGGATCGGCATCGCCGACCTGATCGTGGTCGTCACCGGGACCGGCAGCTGGCAGCTGGTCCTGGTGGTCGGGCTGGCGATGGCGGCGGCGGTGCTTTCCGGCGGCGGGGTGCTGCTGGTCAACCAGGCGGCTGTCTCGGCTGTGCTGGTG
>Ga0105049_10000634_pt1 | contig 39142 bp, 35 predicted proteins | sample MAT06_FD_78087 | JGI IMG/M metagenome (GOLD analysis project Ga0105049, IMG submission 78087) | Freshwater microbial communities from Lake Fryxell liftoff mats and glacier meltwater in Antarctica - MAT-06 | ecosystem: Environmental > Aquatic > Freshwater > Ice > Liftoff microbial mat | place...
GGCTTCTTCTCGAAAGACGAAATCCTTGCGTCGGTCTTCGCTCGCGCGCACGGGAGCCCACTGGCCAGTGCGTCGCTCCTCGGTATTCCCGGGAGCACCGTGTTGTATGGTGCGTATGCCGTCGGTGTACTCACCGCGCTGCTGACGGCGATTTACATGACACGGATGCTGCTGCTGGCCTTCTACGGCAGTAACCGTACGGGTGAGGCGGAACAGGAAATGCTGCACGAGGCGCCCACAATTATGACGGCGCCGGTGCTGGTACTCGGCGCCCTGACGGTTGTTGGCGGCTGGCTCAACCTGCCGGCGCTCATCCCGCTCGGACCGGTCGGGCTGCTCGAGCATTGGCTCGAGCCCGTTGTGGGCAGCAGCGCGTCTCGGCTGGCCGGAGCTGGGCACCTCGATCACCGTACGGAGACGATATTGGTGGCGGTGGCCATCACCGTCGCCGTGGTCGGTATCGTGATTGCGCTCCTTCGATATCGGAAGCCTATCGCCGACAAGGCGCATTCGCCGGTGGATGAGAGTGTACTCGCGCGCGCGTACCACGTGGATGGACTGGTGGACGCGATCATCGTGCGACCCATCTCCGCCTTCGCGAACATCGTGCTGACACGCGGCGTCGAAACCGGCATCGATCGCGCGTTCAGCGCGGGCGGGTCGATGCTGTCGCGAACCGCAGCCCTCGTGGGCAGCAAGCTCCAGGATGGAGACGTGGGCAAATACGCGTGGCTGCTGGCCGCCGGTGCGCTCGCGCTTCTTGCCGCTCTCACCCTGAGCTGACCCATGCGCGATTTCCTTCTATCAATCGGCGCCGCGCAGTGGCTCCTGCCGGCCATGTTACTCTGGCCGATGGCGGCGGCGTTGCTCGTCCGCGTCGGCGGGCGCGACATATCGCGGGACGAAGACGGCACGGAAGCGCCGAGTGGAGGGCCCGACGCCCGGACGCTGACGCTGGCCGCGCTGTCCATCGAGGGGCTGCTCAGCCTCGCGCTGTGGGCAGTCTATGATCCAGCGGCCGCGGACTGGCAGGCACGCGTCGACGTGCCGTGGCTGCCCGACATCGGCGCCACGATCAGTCTCGGTGTTGATGGCTTGTCGCTCCCGATGGTGGTCATGACGGCCCTGGTGCTGCCGCTGGCGTTACTTGGTTCCTGGAACAACGTGCGAGTACGAACGCCGGCGTTCGGCGCACTCGCACTGATGCTGACCACGGGATTGATCGGTGTGTTCGTCACGCTCGACCTGCTGGCGTTCTATTTGGCGTGGGAGCTCATGCTGGTTCCCACGTACTTCCTCATCGGCGTGTGGGGTGTGGCTGGACAGTCGCGCGCCGCCCTGCGCTATGTGCTCTTCACGCTCGTGGGCTCGCTGCTCATGCTGGTGGCGATCGTGGCGCTGTGGACGCTGGGAGGCGGCACGTCATTCCATCTCGATCAGCTGATGGACGTCGCGCTCACGCCGCGCGCCCAGCTCTGGATGTTCGGTGCGTTCTTCCTGGCATTCGCTGTGAAGTCGGCGTTGGTGCCGTTCCACACCTGGCTCCCGGATGCGCAGGGCGCCGCGCCGACGTTCGCGGCCGTTACGCTCGGCATCAAGGTGGGCGCTTACGCCATGCTGCGCTTCGCCATCCCACTCTTCCCGGCGGCCGCCATGGAGCCGACGGTGCGGAGCACGATTCTGGTGTTGTCTGTGATCGCCATCGTGTACGGCGCGCTGCTCGCTATGTCACAACGCGACATGAAGCGGATGGTCTCGTACAGCTCCATCAGCCACCTCGGATTTATCATGCTCGGCTGCTTCGCGCTGACGCAGCAGGCGGTGCAGGGGGCGGTGATTTCTATCGTGAACAGCGGGATCTCCACGTCGGCGCTCTTCTTGCTGGTCGGCATGCTCGAGGATCGTCGTGGCACGACCGACATGTCCGGCTTCGGCGGGATCGCCCGCGTGGTGCCGATGTTCAGCGTCATGCTGACGCTCGTGATGCTCTCCACGATCGGCCTGCCCGGTACGAGCGGTTTCGTCGGGGAGTTCCTTGTGCTCATCGGCACGTACGCTGAACGCCCCGTGCTCGCGGTGATCGCGACCAGCGGTGTGATCTTCGCGGCGGCCTACGGACTTCGTGCCCTGCAGCGCATCCTGTTCGAACGGATCGACACTGCCCAGAATGGGTTGCTCACCGATTTCACCGGGCGCGAGCGCGTGGTGATGGGTGCGTTCGCCATCGCCATCATCTACCTCGGTGTTTCGCCGCAGCCGATGCTCACGCGCATCGAGCGCGCCTCACAGAACATCATCGAGTCGGTGCGATTCGGTCCGAACGCTGCGACCTCGCTCCCCAACGTCTCCGTGGTCCGCTGATGGGCGCTACAATTTCGGCTGGTGCGCTCTTCCGCGCCTTGGCTCCTGAACTCCTGCTGTCCGCCGGCGCGATGGTGATGCTGTTGGCGACGGTCTGGAGGCCGCAGAGCAACGACGCCACGATCGCCGAAGGCGCCGAGAAGACGAGCACCATGACCCGCTTTGGGATCGTTCTCTGTCTGCTCGTCGGTCTCGTCGTCATGATCGCGTGGGGCGACGGCGTGAACGGCACGCCTGATCAACGCATTGCCGGCGACGGGTTCCGGTGGGGCATCGATCTTGTGATTCTGCTCGGCACGGTGCTTTCACTCATTTTGCTCGACGCCGAACATCACCGCAGTGCCGCCTTCAGTCCTGAGGTTCCGGTGCTGATGCTGCTCGCCGCCACCGGCATGCTGGTGCTCGCGGCGGCGCGTGATCTTATGTTCGTGTTTCTCGGCATCGAACTGATGTCGCTCGCGATCTATGTGCTGGCCGGTGTGAATCGCCGAAGTGCTCGCGGCGCGGAAGCGGCCGTGAAGTATTTCCTCCTCGGCTCGGTGTCGACGGGGTTCCTGTTGTACGGCATGGCCCTGATCTACGGTGCCACGGGCAGTACGCGCTTGGTCGACATCGCGCAGTGGGTGTCCGCGCAGCAGACCCTCGGACCGATGTTCATCGTCGGCACCGGTCTGTTGCTCGTCGGCTTCGGCTTCAAGGTGGCGGCGGCACCGTTCCATTTATGGACACCCGACGTGTACGACGGCGCGCCGTTGCCGATCACGGCGTTCATGTCCGCCTGCGTGAAGACGGCCGCGTTCGCGGTATTCGCGCGCGTCATGATCGAAGCCATGCCGGGGGCTGCCGCGCGTTGGCACTCGGCCATGTGGTGGTTGGCCGTGGCGACCATGATTGCCGGCAACGTGCTGGCGCTGTCGCAGAAGAACTTGGTGCGTCTGCTGGCCTACTCCAGCATCGCCCATGCGGGCTATCTGCTCGTTTCTATCGTGGTCGCGTCGACCGCCGGCACGACGGCGCTGGTGTTCTACGCCGTGTCCTACACGCTCGCCACCATGGGCGCGTTCGGCGTCTTGATCACGATCAATGGAGGGCGCGACCGTTCGCCCACGCTTGACGATATCGCGGGGCTGTGGCTGGTCCGTCCGTGGCTGGCGGTCTCGATGTCGGTGTTCCTGCTCGCCTTCATGGGCATGCCGTTGGTCGGGGGCATGGGCTTCTTCGCCAAATGGTATCTGCTGCAGGCCGCGCTCCAAGCCAGCACCCCGCAGACGATCCTGGCGGTAATCGTCGTACTCAGCAGTGCAGTCTCGGCGGCGTATTACCTGTCCGTGATCTCGGCGATGTTCATGCGCCCGCGCCCGGTGGGCCACCCGGTGCCGTCCACGATTCCGATGGCGCAGTCACTCATCACCGTCACGTGCGTGGTGCTTCTGGTGCTGGGCGTCTATCCGACGCCGATGATCGAGCTCGCCCGTCGTGCATTGCCCGGCAGCGCCGCGCCGTCGGGAGCGCCGACATCGAATGGCGCGCCGCGGCTACGGGCTGCAAGCTTCCTTCGTTGAACGCCGACGCCGTGCGTCGGCCCACATCAATCCAGACTTTCGTTCATCTCCGATAATGTCCATCAGTCAGACGATCTTCCGGCAGTACGACGTCCGCGGCATCGTGGGCACCGACCTCACCGAGGAAGTGGCGTACGGCCTCGGACGCGGCTACGCCGCGTACCTCGACGCGAACGGCATCACGGGCGCCGTCGCCGTCGGTCGCGACAACCGCCCAAGTGGTGACGCGCTGCGCGACGCACTCGTGCGTGGGCTCACCGAGTGCGGCGTCGATGTCGTCGATGTGGGCGTCGTCCCCACGCCGTTGTTGTACTGGACGCTGCATCACGAGCCGGTCGTTGGCGGCATCCAGATCACGGGATCGCACAATCCGCCCGAGTACAACGGGTTCAAGATGTGTGTCGGCACGGGATCGCTGCATGGCGAAGAGATCCAAGTGCTCTACCGCCTCATCGTGGGTGGTGTGTTCCCGTCCGGAAGCGGCACTGTGCGCCATGTGCCCGTCATCGATCGCTACGTCAGCGACATCGCGGCGCGCGTGGGACGGATTACCCGTCCAGATGGCGCGACGCTCAAGGTCGTCTACGACTGCGGAAACGGTGCGGCGGCTTTGGTCGCCCCGCAGTTGATGACGGCGCTCGGGATCGACGGCATCGGCCTCTTTACCGAGAGCGATGGCACTTTCCCCAATCACCACCCCGATCCCACGGTCCCCGAGAATCTCGAGGATTGCATCTCGGCCGTGAAGGCGAGCGGCGCGGAAATCGGCATCGCGTTCGACGGTGATGCCGATCGCATCGGCGTGGTGGACCGCGACGGTCGGATCATCTGGGGTGACCATATTCTCATCCTGTACGCGCGCGACGTGCTGGCGCGCACGGGTGCCGGTCAGCCGATCATCTTCGATGTGAAGTGCTCGCAGGCGCTGACGGACGGGATCGAAAAGGCGGGCGGCGTTCCGGTGATGTGGAAGACGGGGCATTCGCTCATCAAGGACAAGATGAAGGAGATGCACGCGCCGATCGCCGGCGAGATGTCGGGGCACATGTTCTTCACCGAAAGCTTCTACGGGCACGACGACGCCCTGTACGCCGCGGCGCGGCTGCTGCGCATCATAGCCGATTCCGGGAAGCGCATCGATGAATTGCTCGCCGACGTGCCGCCTTTCGTATCCACGCCGGAATTGCGCATCGATACCGATGAAGCGTCGAAGTTCGCCATCGTCGCCCGCGCGTCCGAGCACTTCAAGGCGACCTACGATGTCATCGACGTGGACGGCGTGCGTGTGCTGTTCGGAGACGGATGGGGACTGCTGCGCGCGTCGAACACCCAACCGGTCATCGTCGCCCGCTTCGAGGCGAGTTCGGCCGAGCGTCTGGCGGAGATTCGCGAGGTCATGGAGAGTTGGTTGCACACCCAGGGCGTTTCGCTCTGATCGCGCGAACGGGTCGCTGAGATGGGCACGCGCGGCGGACTGATTCTCGGTCTGGCGATCGCTGCCGTGTTGCTCCTCGTGGGGCGCGCGGTGACGGCGCTGCTGGTCGATCACGCGTGGTTTACGGCGATGGGCCAGCCGGCGCTCTTCTGGGAGCAGGTGATCGACACGGCGATCCTGCAAGGTGGGGCCTGGGGACTCGGCGCGCTGTTCGCTTTCGCCAATCTTCATGCCGTGCGCCGCACGATCGTGGCGGTGGCGGTGCCCTCGCGCGTGGCCAATCTCGAACTGATCGCGATGATTTCGGGACAACGGCTGTTGGCCGTCACGGTGGTGCTGGCCCTCGTGGCGGGTGGTGTACTCGCGATTCCGCTCACCAACTGGGTGGATCTCGCGCTGCTGCGTCATGGGTTGCCGTTCGGAGAGATCGAAGGCGTGCTCGGTCGCGATCTCGGTTTCTATCGGTACTGGCTGCCGGTCGAGGAGACGCTGTATCTCTGGTCGCTGGTGAGCGTGGTGTCGATGACGGCGCTGGTGGTCGTGCTGTACGCGCTCACTCGCAGTTTGCGCATGGAAGGCCGTCGCGTTGCCGCGTCCACGCACGTGCGCCGACACCTGAGTGTGCTGGGCGCGATCGTCTTGTTGCTCTTGGCCTGGAGCTATCGCCTCGACGCGTTCGACCTGCTCCGACAGGGTAGTGGGCCGGATGGCCTGTTCCTCAAGGTCGATCATCGCGTTACGCTGCGCATGGACTACCTGCTGTCGTTCGGCAGTGCCCTCGCCGCACTCGTCGTGTTTCGAACGGGCTGGGTGGGGCAGTTGCGAGCGGCCTTTCTCGCGCTCACCGTGATTCTCGTCGCGGCGCTCGGACTTCGGCATGCCGCTCCCGTGGCTCTCGCCCGCACGAACCTCCTCGGCGAGCCAACCACACGCGATCTCGATTACGTGGCCTCCCGTGCGCTGTACAGCCGTCGCGCCTTCGATGTCGAAGGCCTGCGTACCGTGCATCGAGACAGCGCCGCCGCCTCGCTCACGCGCCTTGATCGTGCCGTGTTACCATCGCGCCTCAGTCTCTGGGATCGAGGCACGCTCGCGGCCGCGATGCCGGCCACCCGCACGTCAGTGCCCGACAGTCGCGACGAGACGCCGTCCGGCCAGCCATTGATCGACGTGTCGCCCATCGGCTGGACCGTCTTCGGCGACCGAACCACCGCGCTCGTCATTCGCCGGCCAATTGGAAGTGCAGACGGGTGGCGCCTGTCGGCCGTCGACGCCACACGGCCGGCATTGCGTGACAGCCAGATCGAGTTTGCGGCGACATCGGACGAGCTTGCCGGCGACGAGCCGTTGGTCGGCCCGGGGCTCCGCGGCGTTCGCTTGATCGATGGCGAGCGTGCCCGCGGCGTGCTCGGCGTCTCGCTCGCGTCGCTGCGCGCGCGTATAGCCCACGCTTGGGCACTCCGTGACTTGTCGCTGCTTGACGCGGACACGACGGCTGCCGAGCCGCTGCTGGTCACGCACCGCGATGTACGGGAACGTGTGGAACGGCTCGCACCGATCTTCGTGCAGGGCAACGACGTGCTGCCGCTGGTGCTCGATGGTCGACTGTATTGGACGCTGCAGTTGTACAGCGCGTCCGATCGCTATCCGCTCAGTCAGCACTGGCAGTTGGCGTCTGGCGTCTACAGCTACTTTCGGCTGGCCGCCACCGCCGTCGTCGAGGCGTCCAGTGGTCGTGTGCGGCTCGTGGCAGCACTGCGACCCGATGCGCCGACGCGTACGTGGATGACCCGGCTGCCCACGCTGTTCGCGGCACCGGGCGAGTTGCCGTCGCAGCTCGTGGCGCAGCTGCCACCCGCGAACGAAAGCGCCGTCGCGCAGATCAAGACGTTCGCCCGGTATGGTTCGCTGCTCGAGGGGTCGGTCATTCGGCAATTGCCGGACAGCGCGTTGGTCGGCGGCGCACCGCCGCCGCATTGGATCGGACGCGACCGCGAGCGTCTGCTGGCCTGGAGCGTGCCGCTCCTGGACGGCGCTGATCAGATCGGCGGGGTCATGACGGTGAGCGGTGGCCTTGCGCGCCAAACATGGTGGGACTCGACCAACGTACCCCGACCGCGTTGGCGCACGGTGACCGAGCGGCTGCAGTCGGCTCTCGATAGCGCACGGGGGACGATGCCCGACGGCTCGCGGCGCGACGCGCGCGTCCGCGCCGGACGTGTCACGACCCTCATGACCTCGACCGGACCGCTGTTGGTGCAGCCGCTGCTCTGGCTTCGCGGCGAAGGCAACACCATGATCGCGCGCGTCGCGGCGTCGGACGGTGTCCGATTGGGGGTCGGGACCACGCTCGTCGAAGCATTGGGACGAATGGGCGATATCCCGATGCCGTCGACGCGCGTGGCAGGCTCCGTCGTGGAGGGACCGTCGTCGGAGGAGGCTCGACGGTGGTACGCCGCGATGCGTGATGCCCTGCGGCGTGGCGAGTGGACGAAGTTCGGTGCAGCCTTCGATAGTTTGGGCCGCGTATTGGAACGACCGCCGCAATGAACGCGGCCGTGTTCGGCATCGCCGGTTCACGGTGCCGGACACGTACAGGCGCGCTGTGTACGACAGGCGGTTTGCTGTCGTCGGGCACGACTATCCAGCATTGAACCGATGACATTCCTCGATTCGGAGAACGCGTGAACCTACACGAGTATCAGGCGAAAGAGCTGTTGCGGGCGGCCGGTGTGCCGATCCCGCCCGGCGAAATCGCGACGACGCCGGAACAGGCGGAAGCCATTGCCAAGCGCTACGGCGCCGCCGTCATGGTGAAGGCGCAAGTGCATGCTGGCGGACGCGGCAAGGCGGGCGGCGTGAAGTTCTGTCCGACCCCTGAAGCGGCCAAGGAGAAGGCGACCGCCATTCTCGGTATGACCATCAAGGATCTCACCGTGGAGAAGGTGCTCGTCACCGTCGCCGCTGATATCGGCTCCGAAGCGTACGTCGGCATCATCGTCGATCGTGCGACCAAGAAGCCGGTGTTCATGGTGAGTGCGGCGGGCGGCATCGACATCGAAGAAGTCGCGGCCACGACGCCGGAACTGATCCTGTATCATCCGGTCGACACGCGGTATGGACTGCTGTCGTTCGAAGCCATGCGCATGGGCTTCTTCCTGTTCAAAGATGTGAAGCTCGCGCGTCAGGCCGCGAAGATCATGCAGCAGCTGTACACGGCGTTCATGAATGCCGGCTGTTCGCTCGCCGAAATCAATCCGTTGGTGCTCACCCCGACGGGTGAACTGATCGCGGTCGACGGCAAGATGGTCATCGACGACAACGAGCTCGATCGCCGCCCCGACATCGCCGCGCTGCGCGACGAGTCGTCGGAAGCGCCCAGCGAAGTCGATGCGCGCAATGCGAACCTCACCTTCATCAAACTCGATGGCAACGTGGGTTGCGTCGTGAACGGTGCCGGCCTCGCCATGGCCACGATGGACCTCGTGAAGTACTACGGCGGCGATCCGGCCAACTTCCTCGACATCGGTGGGTCGTCGAATCCGGAGAAGGTCGTGAACGCGTTACGTATCATCACATCCGATCCGAACGTGAAGTGTATTCTGTTCAACATTTTCGGCGGTATTACGCGCACCGATGACGTGGCCAATGGCATCGTCACGGCGACCAGGGCGAACCCGCTCAAGGTGCCTATCGTGATCCGTCTCACCGGCACCAACGAGGAGATCGCCGTGAAGATCCTCCAGGACAACGGCTTCTCGGCGTCGAACGACATGGATGCGGCGGTGCAGCGCGCGGTCGAACTCGCGACGAAGGGAGGTGCCGCGTGAGCATCTTCATCGACCACAGCACCAAGCTGATCGTGCAGGGCATCACGGGCCGCGACGGCTCGTTCCATGCCAAGCAGATGATGGAGTACGGCACGCAGGTCGTGGCCGGCGTGACGCCGGGGAAGGGCGGCCAGACGTTCGAAGGCACCGTACCCATTTTTGACACCGTGTACGACGCCGTGCAGGCCACGGGCGCGAACACGTCGGTCATCTACGTGCCGCCGATGTTCGCGGCCGATGCAATGATGGAAGCGGCGGCGGCGGGCGTGAAGCTCATCGTCTGCATCACCGAAGGCGTGCCCGTGCTGGACATGACCAAGGTGTACCCGTACGTGAAGGATTATGGCGCGCGTCTGATCGGCCCGAACTGCCCGGGGCTCATCACGCCCGGCCAGTCGAAGGTCGGCATCATTCCGGGCCGTATCTGCATGCCCGGGAACGTCGGTGTCGTGAGCCGTTCCGGCACCCTCACGTACGAGATCGTCAACCAGCTCACGAAGGCCGGCATCGGCCAGAGCTCGTGTGTCGGCATCGGCGGTGACCCGATCAACGGCACGAACTTCATCGATTGCCTCGCGGCCTTCGAGGCGGACCCGCAGACGAAGGCCATCGCGATGATGGGCGAAATTGGCGGTACCGACGAGCAGGAAGCGGCGGCGTTCATCAAGGCGCACATGAAGAAGCCGGTGGTGGGCTTCATTGCCGGTCAGACCGCACCGCCGGGCCGCCGCATGGGGCACGCCGGTGCGATCATCTCCGGCTCGGAAGGCACGGCCGCCGAGAAGATCGAGTCGTTCCTGGCCGCCGGCATGGGCGTCGCGCAACGTCCGGTGGACTTCGTCGACCTGATCAAGGCGCGCCTCGCGTAAACGAGCGGCTGCTCAGACAGGCCGGCGGGGCGGATCACGATCGCGGTGATCCGCCCCGCTTTCGTCGGGAGGTGGCGTGCGCGTGAGGCTTGGCGAGATCTCCGCAGCCATTATCTTCCACGCGCCGGGGGTGTGAACGCACTCCAGATGCTCAACCGCAAATTGATCGGATTCTACACATGGCTGGTCGTCGCACTCTTACCATCGTTAAGCCGGACGCCTTCGCCAATGGCAAGGCCGGTCTCATCATTGCGCTGCTCGAGAAGTCGGGCTTCACCGTCAAGGCATCACGCGTCATGCACCTCACCACTGCGCAGGCCGGTGAGTTCTATGGCGTGCATCGCGAGCGTGGGTTCTTCGGCGAGCTCGTCGAATTCATGACGAGCGGCCCGTGCATGCCGCTCGTGCTCGAGCGCGACGACGCCGTGGCGACGCTGCGGACCGTCATCGGCGCCACCGACCCCGCCGAAGCGGCCGAGGGCACGGTGCGGAAGCTCTACGCCGAGTCGAAGGGAAAGAACGCCATTCACGCGTCCGATTCCGACGAGAATGCGGCGATCGAAGCAGCGTTCTTCTTCGCCGGCACGGACGTCCTCGCGAGCTGAGCGGCAGGATCTGCTAACTCGCGGTCGGTGCGTTACTTGGACGCACCGACTGGGGTCGAAAAAGGGAGCGGGAGCCCTTGTGTCTGAGGGGCTCCCGTTCTACGTTACACGGCTATGCTGTGCTTTGACATCCGGAGTCTGGAAGCCCGTGCCGAGAGTGTGGACGGAGTGCTGGACACATCGGATCCGGTATGGGAGGCGGACGACACGCGCCCGGCTGGTGCCGGTGTGTACGTGACTGGTCGACTCTCTGCTGCAGGTCACGGTCGCTTTTATCTGAGCGGCCGGCTGGAAGGGGCGGCGGTCGCGGAGTGCAGGCGGTGCCTGTGCGACGTGACGGTTGCTGTATCGGAAGACGTGCATATGCTCTTTGCCGAGTCGGGTCTCGACGACGCGGACGAACATGACGGATTCCCGATCCCCGCTGGGGCGCGAGAGCTTGATCTCCGTCCGGCTGTGCGTGAGGAATGGTTGCTCGCCGTTCCAGCCTTCGCGTTGTGCCGGGAGGAGTGTCAGGGCTTCTGCGCGACCTGTGGTGCCGATCGTAACACGGGAGCATGCCAATGTGCTCCCTCAACTGATCCCCGTTGGGCCGGACTGCGCGATCTGCGTGGTTCCGACGCCTAAACGGTTCTTCTCGTCTCGAACGTTCAGGTCAGAGTCCCATGGCCGTACCGAAGCGCCGCACATCTAAGCGGCGGAAGCGCGCTCGCAACACCCATAAGGTCGCGCCCGCCATCGTCATTCAGTCGTGCCCGCAGTGCGGCACGATGAAGCGCCCGCACCGTGTGTGCAATGAGTGCGGGTTCTATGCGGGTGAGCAGCGGGTAACTGCGCAGGAAGCGTAAGCTTGGCGCGCATTGCCGTGGATGCCATGGGGGGTGACCTTGCCCCCCGGGCCCCCATCGCCGGCGCTCTCCAAGCGCTTGGAGCGCTGCCCCCGCAGCATCACATTGAACTCGTAGGACAAACCTCGGTCATCGAGGCGGAACTCGACGCGCTGCTGCGCAGCGACTTCGCTTCGCTGGCGCATATCCGTGATCGACTGTCGATCGTCGACGCGCCAGAAGTGATTAGCATGACCGACAAGCCCACGGTCGCCATCAGGGGCAAGACCAACAGCTCCATGGTCGTCGGCATCAAGCGCGTGGCCGACGGACACGCCCACGGGTTCGTCTCCGCTGGTAACACCGGCGCGCAGATGGCCGCCTCGCTTGTGCACCTCAAATTGCACGCGGGCCTCACGCGACCGGCCATCGGGACCATCTTCCCGACCGCGAATGACCCCATCCTGGTGCTCGATTCGGGCGCCAATATGGACTGTTCGCCGGAGGAGCTGGTGCAGTTCGCGCGCATCGGTGTCGTCTACGCCCATGCCCTGCTCGGACGCGACAATCCGGCGGTCGGCCTCCTCTCCGTTGGCGAAGAGGCGGAGAAGGGCAACGCCGCGGTGAAAGACGCGCATCAGCGGCTGCTCGCCTCGGGACTCAATTTCCTCGGCAACGTCGAGGGACGCGATATTCCCAACGGCGCCTGCGATCGCGGCGTGATCGACGTGGTCGTCTGTGATGGCTTCACCGGGAACGTGCTGCTCAAGTTCTATGAGAGCATCGGGCCCATGCTGATCGGGATGGTCTCGAAGGTCGCCGGGCTCGACGCCCGCGCCATCGCACGCTCGCTCACGCAGCTCGATGTCGATGAACACGGTGGGGCACCCCTCCTTGGTGTGCGGGGCGTGAGCGTCATTTCGCACGGCAAGAGCTCGCCGCGCGCCATGGAGAACGCCATCATGGTGGCGCTCCGCGCGTACGAGTCGGGCATGACCGACGAGATCGGTCGTCGGCTCGCGGAATCCATGCCAACCACGTCCGGAAACGCCGCATGAAGCGTCCGATCGCCTACATCGCTGGCACGGGTCACGCCGTGCCGAAGAACATCATGACCAACGCGGACATTACCGCGATGGGTCTCGAAACAAACGATGAGTGGATCGTCGATCGCACCGGCATCAAGCAGCGGCATATCGCGAAGGACGGCGAGTCGCTGACGTCGCTCTCGGCCGACGCATCGCGCATCGCCATGGCCCGCGCCGGCGTGCAGCCGGGCGAGATCGACGTCATCATTCTCGGGACCGCCACACCCGATCACCTGCTGCCGGCGACGGCGGTGGAGATTCAGACGGCCCTGGGATGCACGCGTGCCGCGGGCTTCGACATTTCGGCCGCCTGCTCGGGGTGGTTGTACGGCGCGATCATGGGCGAGTCGCTCATCGCCAGTGGGTCGGCCGACACGGTGCTCGTGATCGGTGCGGAGAAGCTCAGCACGATCGTCGATTGGACCGATCGCAATACGTGCATTCTGTTCGCGGACGGCGCCGGTGCGACCGTGCTGCGCCGCAACAAGGAGAGGGGTAGCACCAAGGGCGTGCTCTCGTCCTTCATGCGCTCGGATGGCGCGCTCGCCGAACTGTTGTGGCGTCCGGCGGGCGGCGGCGCGGAGCCGTTCACACCAGAAGTTTTCGAACAGAAGCGCCACTATGTGCGCATGGCGGGTCGCGAAGTGTTCAAGCATGCGGTGCGTTCCATGGCGGAAGCTACCGATCGCGCGCTGGACAGCGCGCGGATCACCGCTGCTGACGTCGATCTGCTCATTCCGCATCAAGCCAACGTGCGCATCATCGAGGCCACGGCCAAGCATGCCGGCGTCTCGATGGACAAAGTCTTCGTCAACGTCGATCGCTTCGGTAATACCTCGGCGGCATCGATCCCCATCGCGCTCGACGACGCCATGGCGAAAGGGCGCGTGAAGGAAGGATCGATCGTGCTGTTCGTCGCCTTCGGCGCCGGCTTCACCTGGGGATCGCTGGTCGCTCGCTTCTGATCGACAGCCACTCCACATCAGACTTCCGGAACGACATGGAATACGTGCTGCTGCTGCCTGGTCAGGGGTCGCAGAAGGTGGGCATGGGCAAGGAGCTCTTCGAGGCCTTTCCGGCCGCTCGCGAGGTGTTTCACGCCGTCGACGACGCCGTTGGGGCATCGATCTCGACGCTTGCCTTTGAAGGGCCGTCAGATAAGCTGACGCGTACGCTCAACGCGCAGCCTGCGTTGCTCGCGCACAGCGCGGCGGTCTGGTCGGTCGTGCAGAGCGCGATCGGTCCGCACGTGCGCGCCGCCGCCGGCCACTCGCTCGGTGAGTTTTCGGCCTACCACGTGGCCGGCGCGATCGACCTCGCGGCGGCAGCCCGTATCGTGCGACGTCGTGGCACCTTGATGTACGAGCAGGGCGTGGCCCATCCGGGCGCGATGGCGGCCATCCTTGGCGTGCTCACGACGTCCATCGATCACATCTGCGCGCAGGCGACGGCCGAGTGTGGCCTCGTCGTGCCGGCGAACTACAACAGCGATCAGCAAGTCGTGATTTCGGGTGAAGTGGCTGGCGTCGAGCGTGCGATGGAGCTGGCCAAGGCCGCGGGAGCCAAGCGGAGTCTCCCCCTGCCGGTGAGTGGCGCGTTCCACTCGCCGCTCATGGAACCGGCGGTGGCGGGGCTCAGCGCCGCGCTTCGTGCCGAAGCGTGGAGCGATCCGCGCGTGCCCGTGGTGGCCAACGTGGATGCCACGCCCGTCACGTCGGCCAGCCTCGCCTGCGATCTGCTCGTGCAGCAGCTCACCGCGCCAGTGCAGTGGACGCGCGTTATCCGCCTGCTGGTCGCACAGTACCCCGATGCGACGTTCGTCGAGATGGGCAGTGGCGCCGTCTTGACTGGCCTGTTGCGACGTCTGGCGCCGGCGGTGAAGACTCTGTCCTGCGGGACTGTCGCTGAGGTCGAGCAGTTGCTCGCGCTCGCCGGCGTCCCTGTCTGATGTTCACGACCTCGACTTCTACGACTGCCTCATGAGCGGACTTCGCATCGACTTGACGGGTCGCGTGGCGCTGGTGACCGGCTCCACCCGCGGTATCGGACGCGCCATCGCCGGGACCTTGGCGACGGCTGGTGCGCGTGTGGCTGTGACCGGGCGCGACCAAGCGCGCGCGAATGCCGCCGCGCAGGAGATCGCCACGCAGACGGGCGTCGAGACGCGGGGCTACGCTGCCGACGTCTCGGAGACGGCGCAGGCCATCGCGCTCGTCGAGGCCGTCGAAAAGGATTTCGGTCAGCTGGATATTCTGGTCAATAACGCCGGACTGACCCGCGACAACCTGCTCGTGCGCCTCAAGGATGACGACTGGGACGCGGTGATCAACGCGAACTTGCGCGGGGCTTTCGCGACCTGTCGTGCCGCGTCACGGGGCATGATGAAGCGCCGGTACGGTCGCATCATCAACGTGGCCAGTGTGGTGGGGCTGATCGGCAACAAGGGGCAGGCGAACTACGCCGCGAGCAAGGCGGGCCTGATCGGCATGACCAAGTCGATCGCGAAGGAGCTCGCGTCCCGGAACATCTTGGCCAACGTCGTGGCTCCCGGCTTCATCGACACGGACATGACGGCGGCCATGACCACAGAGGCCCGCGCAGTGCTCAGTGCGGGGATTCCGCTCGAGCGGCTGGGCAGCGCCGAGGACATCGCGAGCATGGTGGCCGTGCTCGCTTCCGACTTGACCAGTTATGTGACCGGTCAGGTATTCGTGGTGGACGGCGGTATGGTCATGTAGTGAGCCGGCGTCCAAGGGCGGACTTTACGGTTCTTGCCGTCAAGCCCTCCCAGCGACGCCCGTGCATGGCTAAGTTCCCCACTCTCAACCACTCCATCATCCCAGAGGATCGTTCCTATGTCGGATCACGCGTCGAAGATCAAGGATATCATCGAAAAGGAGCTCGGTGTGGAGCGCGAAAAGCTCACGCCCGAGGCGAGCTTCATCGAAGACCTCGGCGCGGACTCGCTCGACATCGTCGAACTGGTCATGGAGTTCGAGAAGGAGTTCAACATCGACATCCCCGATGAGGATGCGGAGAAGCTCCGCACGGTCGGCGATGCCGTGGCCTATCTCGAGGCGAAGGTCGCGGGCTAATGCGGCGGCGGGTCGTCGTTACGGGGCTTGGTGCCGTTACGCCGGTCGGCAACGACGTGGCGACGACCTGGCAGTCGTTGCTCTCGGGTGTGTCCGGGGGCGCTGACATCACGAAGTTCGATGCGTCGAAGTATTCCGTGCGGTTCGCCTGCGAGGTCAAGCAGTTCGACCCGCTGGCGTACATGGAGCGCAAGGAAGCGAAGCGGGCCGACGTCTACGCACAGTACGCCGTCGCGGCGTCGCTGCAGGCGGCGGCCGATGCGGGCATCGTTCCGGGTGCCATCGACCCGGAAACGATGGGCGTCATCATCGGCAGTGGCATCGGCGGTATTCGGAGCTTCGAAGACCAGCACGATGTCTATCGCACGCTCGGACCGAGCAAGATTTCGCCGTTCTTCATCCCGATGTTCATCGGCGACATTGCCGCCGGCATCGTCTCCATGCGCCTCCAGGCGAAGGGGCCGAACTATGCCACTGTTTCGGCGTGTGCGTCCAGCGCACATGCGATCGGCGACGCGTTCCGTATTATTCAGTACGGCGACGCCGATGTGATGTTCGCTGGCGGAGCCGAGGCAGCGGTTACGCCGATGTCGATCGGCGGCTTCGCGAACATGGGCGCCCTCTCCTCGCGCAATGAGTCGCCAGCCACCGCGTCGCGTCCGTTCGACAAGGACCGGGACGGCTTCGTGATGGGCGAGGGATCCGGTGTCGTCGTGCTCGAAGAGCTGGAGCATGCGCGGCGTCGCGGTGCCCATATTTACGGGGAGATCATCGGCTACCGCGCCACGGGTGATGCGTATCACCTCACGGGGCAGCCGGAAGCGCACGAAGGGCTGCAGCGGGCCATGCGCGGCGCACTCAAGGACGGCGGCCTCAATCCCACCGACGTCGATTACATCAACGCGCACGGGACGTCCACGCCACTCAACGATCCCAACGAGTCGAAGGCCATCGAGGCGGTGTTCGGCGACCACGCGCGCGTGTTGTCGATCAGCTCGACCAAGTCGGCCACCGGCCATATGCTCGGCGCGGCGGGTTCGGTGGAGTTTATCGCCTGTGCGTTGGCAATGCGCGACAGCAAGATTCCGCCCACGATCAACTACACGACTCCCGATCCCGAGTGCGTGCTCGACTACACGCCGAACACCCCGCGGGCCCGGGCGGTGAACGTCGCGATTTCGAACAGCTCAGGGTTCGGTGGTCACAACGTCTCGATCGCACTCCGACGGTGGCACGTCTAGGCCCGTCGGGGCGTTAATCAAGGTGAAGGTCTGCGCGAATGGTTCGCGCACTTGCCCGAGTACGCCCTGATGCCAGAGTCTATTCCGTTCGATCTCGATCGACTCCGCGATCCCGCGCTGCGCCCCATCGGGGAGAAGCTGCGTGCCGGTGAGCGTCTGTCCATCGCCGATGGTGCAACCCTCTTCCGTTCGCCGGATCTGCTTGGCGTGGGCGCCATGGCTGATGCGGCCAACCGTGCCCGTCACGGCGACCGCGTCACGTTCGCGTCCAATCAGCACATCAACCCCACCAACGTCTGCGTGCTGCGCACGACGTGCGTGTTCTGCGGGTATGCGCGACTGCCCAAGGAAGCAGGGGCCTATCGCTACACCATCGATCAGGTGCTCGCGGAGTCCGATCGCGCCGACGGCACGATCACGCGCGAATTCCACATCGTCGGTGGCCTCGATATGCAGGCGGGTCTCGAGTACTACCAGACGATGTTCCGTGCGCTCAAGGCGCGGCATCCGCAGGTGCACATCAAGGCGCTCACGGCCGTCGAGATCGCGCACATCGCGCGGATCGAGAAGATGAGCCGCGAAGACGTGCTGATCGCCCTTCGTGAAGCGGGCCTCGACACGATGCCGGGCGGCGGCGCGGAAACGTTCAGCGCCGCCGTGCGTGACGTGATCGCCGACAAGAAGCTCGGCGGCGCCGACTACATCGACGTGCATCGCACAGCGCACACGCTTGGCATCCGCTCGAACTGCACCATGCTGTACGGCCACGTCGAAACGATCGAGGATCGCATGCAGCATCTCGACATGCTGCGTGAATTGCAGGACGAGACGGGGGGCTTCCTCGCCTATATCCCGCTCGCGTATCACCCCGATGACAACGAACTGGGGAAGACGCTTGGACGCGAGGGCACGGCCACGACCGGCTTCGACGATCTGCGGAACCTTGCCGTCGGTCGATTGTTTCTCGACAACTTCGAGCACATCAAGTCGCACTGGATCATGGTGTCCACACCGGTGTCGCAGATTTCGCTGCATTTCGGCGTGAACGACATCGAAGGCACCGTGGTGCGCGAGAAGATCTACCACGCTGTCGGCGCGCTTACACCGCAGGGCATGACGCTGCCGCAGCTGCTCGGACTCATCCGCGGTGCGGGTAAGGTGCCGGCGGAGCGCGACTCTTTCTATCGGGTCCTGCGGGAATTCGCGCCCGACGACACCGGTGAGCTCGTCGCGTCGATCGAGCCGCTCGCCGACGTGGTGGGGTGAACGATATGCTGCGCATTGGGCGTATCCCGTACATCAACTGCTATCCCGTCTATGGCGCGATCGATCGTGGGGTCGTCTCGCTCGACGGTTCGTTGGTGACGGGTATTCCGACGGTGCTGAACCGTCTGATGTCCGACGGCGCGCTCGATGTGAGTGTGGTGTCGGCGGTCGAGTACGCACGCGACGCGAAGCGCTATCTCCTGCTGCCGGAGCTCGGGATCACCAGCGACGGCCCCGTGCGGAGCGTCATGCTCTTCAGCAGGTGCCATCCGTCGGCACTCGGTGGTCGGAAAGTGATCGTCAGCCGCAGCTCGATGACGTCGGTGGCGTTGCTCGAACTGCTGTTCGTGCACGTGTGGCGTTGCCGACCGGAGTTCGTGCTGGGTGACGCGGAACTTGCCGACGTGGCACGGTTCGACGACGAGCCGCACGACGCTCGACTGGTGATCGGCGATGCCGCACTCCAACTCTTCGACCAGGCGAATCGGGGAGGAGTATGGGCCGATCGGTATCCGTATCGCGAGGACCTGGGGCAAGCCTGGAAATCATGGACCGGATTGCCGTTCGTGTTCGCGGTCTGGGTCGCGCAGCGTCGCGCTCCCGTTCACGCCGCCTTGTCGGCACACGCCTCGCTGATCGCCTCGCGCGACTGGGGATTGGCCCACCTCGATCAATTGTCGGCGCAGGCGGCACTGGCCACCGGCGTCTCGCGAGGCGTGTGCGCCGAATACTTTTCAGGACTGGATTACTGCCTGTCATACCCGCATCTCGCGGGGCTCACCGAATTCTTTCGTCGACTCGTTCTGGCAGGGCGCGTGCCTGATGGCACACTCGCGTTCTTGCCGGCCGCGTGATCGATCTCCCGTGTGCTGCCGGTAACAAGAGAAACATTCATGCGTGACCTCCTCGATTTCTATACGAACGCTCCGCTGCTCGAACTCGGCTTGGAAGCCGATCGCGTGCGACAGGCGAGGCACCCTGACGGCGTGGTCACGTACATCGTCGACCGCAACATCAACTACACGAACGTGTGTGTCGCAGATTGCGGGTTCTGCGCTTTCTATCGCCGTCCGAAACACGGGGAAGGGTACACCCTGTCTTTCGAGCAGATCGGCGACAAGATCGAGGAAACGAAGGCGCTGGGTGGCGTACAGATCCTGATCCAGGGTGGGCACAACCCGTACATTCCGTTCGAGTGGTATCTGGACCTGATGCGCTACATCAAGCAGCATCATCCGATTCACATCCACGGGTTCTCTCCAAGCGAAGTCGACTTCTTCGCCACGCGCTTCCGCATGGAGGCGCGCGACGTGATCCGTGAGCTCAAAGCGGCCGGTCTCGATTCGATCCCGGGCGGCGGCGGCGAGATCCTGGTACAGCGTGTGCGCGATATCGTGGCGCCCAAGAAGGCGGGCGCCGATCGCTGGCTCGAGATCATGGAACTCGCGCACAACGAGGGCATGAAGACCTCGGTCACGATGATGTACGGCATCGGTGAAACGCTGGCCGAGCGGATTGAGCATCTCCAGCGTGTACGTGAGCTGCAGGCGCGAACCGGTGGCTTCACCGCGTTCATCACATGGCCGCTCCAACCCGAGAATACACCGTCCATGTCGCACGTGCCGAAAACCGATGCGGTCACGTATTTGCGCACGGTGGCGATGTCGCGCATCGTGCTCGACAACGTGCCGAACCTGCAGTCGAGCTGGGTGACGATGGGTATGAAGGTCGGGCAGATGGCGCTCAACTACGGCTGCAACGATTTCGGATCGTTGATGATCGAAGAGAACGTCGTGTCGGCCGCCAACACGACGCACCGTACGACCGTCGAGGAACTCGAGCGCCTGATCCGCGACGCCGGATTCACGTCTGCGCGGCGACGACAGGACTATTCGCTGATCGCGGGTGGCACGACGGCGCTCACCACGGTGGCGGCGTGAGCACAGCGCTTCCGCTGCGCGTCGGCATTGGATACGACTCGCATCGTTTCGGCGAGGGCGGTCCGATGCGACTGGGCGGTATCGATATCCCGGCGGATATGCACTGCGCGGGTCACTCGGATGGTGATGCGATCTGCCATGCAGTGACGGACGCATTGCTGGGAGCGGCGGCGCTCGGCGATATCGGCGAGATGTTTCCCGACACGGATGCGGTGAATGAGGGCAAGGATTCCACGGTCATGCTGTCCGCAGCGGTGGCGCGACTGCACCATGCCGGATGGCGCGTGGGGAACGTCGATATCACCGTCGTGACCCAGCGTCCCAAAATCGGGCCGCACCGCGCGGCGATCCGGGCACGCCTCGCGGAGCTTCTCGACGTTACGGACATCGATGTCTTCGTGAAGGGTAAGACCAACGAGTCGATGGGATGGATCGGCCGGGAGGAAGGGCTGGCGGTCATGGCCACCGCGACCGTCCTGCCGCGCCACTGAGCCACCGCGCGTCGGCGGCATTGCCCATGCGCCCCATGCCTGCATGACCGACATTCTCGCTTGGCTTTCGTCGCTGCCGGAGCCGCTGCTGTACGGTGCGCTCGTCTTGGCCGCGTTCGCCGAGAACATCTTTCCGCCACTGCCGGCGGATACAGTCATCGCGCTTGGCGCGTTCGTGGCAGCGCGTGGCAATGGGAGCGCGATCGGCGTCTTTGCCGCGACGATGCTTGGCAACATCGGCGGTGCCATGATGATGTACGGACTTGGGCATCGCTTCGGTCTACCCTGGCTCATGCAGCGCTTTCCCTCGCTGTTTCCCGTTGGCGCCACGGAAAGGATCGCCGAGCGCTTCAAGACGCGGGGGATGTTTGCCGTCGTCGTGAGCCGTTTCCTTCCCGGAGTGCGGGCGGCAGTGCCTCCGTTGGCGGGCGCGATGGGCATCGGTGCCATTCGCGCGCTCATCGCCATGTCGGTGGCCTCCGGCGCGTGGTATGGCCTCATCTGTGTGCTGGCGTTTCGGGCGGGCGCCAACGCCGACGCCCTGCTGGAGCGGATCGCTGGACAGCAACGGAACGTCGGCCTGGTGGCCGTCGCTATCGTCCTCGCTGCCGTCGTCGTGATCTGGTGGCGACGGCAGAGGAACACGCGGTGACCGCACCGGTTCCAGCCTCTAACGCAGAAGCGCAAGCCCTGCAGCGTGGATTCCACGTGCTGGCGTTCGAGGACGCGCTCGGGCTCGAGGAGGGCGCGTCACCGCGTACCATCGAGGCCTACCGTCGCGATGTCGTTCGGTGTGCGGTGTTCATGCGCGAGCACGGCATTGTAAAGGCCACGGAGATCACGCCCGGCGCGCTCCGCGAGTTCGTGTATCACTTGAAAGATCTCGGCCTCGCCGGAACCTCGATCCGTCGGAACATCTCGGCATTGCGTACCTGGTTCCGCATCATGCTAGCCGACGGATTGGTGACGCACGATCCTACCGAACGACTCGACACGCCCGCCCGATTTCGCACGCTACCGGAGGTGCTCAGCGTCGACGATGTGCTGAAGCTGCTGGCAGCGCCCAGTCTCGACGAACGCCTCGCCTTCCGAGATCGCGCGATGCTGGAATTGGCCTACGGCGCCGGTCTGCGCGTGTCGGAGTGGATTGGCCTCGCGCTGAAGGACGTGCTCCTCGACGAGGGACTCGTGCGCGTACTCGGCAAGGGCAACAAGGAGCGCCTCGTTCCGATCGGGCGCTCGGCGATTGGCGCGGTCGCAGTGTACGTCCGAGAGTTGCGTCCCATTCTCGAGCGCGGAGAAGGGAAGGGGATCCTGTTCCTGAACGGACAAGGGAAGCCGCTCACGCGGATGGGGGCATGGAAGATCCTGCGGAAGTACGTCACCATGGCCGGCATCGAAAAGCCCGTGTCGCCACACACGCTTCGGCATTCCTTCGCGACTCACCTGTTGGAAGGGGGAGCCGACCTGCGTGCGGTTCAGGAGATGCTTGGCCATGCCGACATTGCCACCACGCAGATCTACACGCACGTGGATCGCGAGTATCTTCGAAGTGTGCATCGCCAGTTCCACCCGCGTCCCTGACCTCGACGTCCATGCTACTCGTCATCGACAATTACGATTCGTTCACGTACAACCTCGTACAGTATTTCGGTGAACTGGGCGAAACGCTCGAGGTCCACCGGAACGACGCCCTGACTGTCGAGCAGGTGGGGGATATGGCGCCGGACGCCATCGTCGTATCGCCCGGGCCCTGCTCGCCGCGTGAGGCGGGCATTTCAGTCGACGTGATTCGTCGTTACGGCGGCGAGATTCCGTTGCTCGGGGTCTGCCTTGGACATCAGGCCATCGGCGAAGCGTATGGCGGCGTGATCAAGCGGGCTGATCGGGTCATGCATGGCAAGATGTCGCAGCTTCTACACGACGGAACCGGCCTCTTTGCGGGCGTTCCGTCGCCTTTCGGTGTCATGCGCTATCACTCGCTGATCATCGAGCGCGTCACGCTACCGGTCGAGCTGCAGGTGACGGCCGTCGCCGTCGACGACGCGAACGAGATTCACGCGCTGCAGCATCGCACGCATCCCGTGTGGGGTGTGCAGTTCCATCCGGAGTCGATTCTCACGGAGCACGGGCGCGACCTGCTGATGAACTTCCTCGCGCTGTCGCGCGCCTTCCGCGCCGCGTCGGTCTAGCCCGCGGCGCCGCCGTCCGCTTTGGCTGGTTCCGCGTCGGCACGCTCCGTGTCGGCAGGTTCCTTCGGCTTGATCACCAGCGACAGCAGCACGCTACCAACGAGCAGGCTCCCGACGACGCCCAATGACAAGCCGATGCCGAGCGGAAAGATTTCCGAGAGGAGCATCTTCGTGCCGACGAAGGCGAGCACCAGCGCCAAGCCGTACTTGAGCAGATGGAACTTCCCGATCACGCCGGCCAGCAGGAAGTACATCGAGCGCAGGCCGAGGATGGCGAAGACATTCGACGTATAGACGAGAAACGGATTCCGTGTCACACCGAAGATCGCGGGAATCGAATCGACGGCGAAGACGACGTCGGTGGTTTCCACGAGTACGAGCACCACGAACAACGGCGTGGCGACCAACTTCGCCGCCTTGCCGTCGATGGTCTCGCGCACGAAGAAGCGCTCGCCGTGGAACTTCGTCGTGATCGGTAGGAAGCGTCGAACCAGCCGGATTACGGGATTCGACTCGGGCTCGATCTTGCTCTCGCCGCCGAACGCCATCTTGGCACCGGTGAACACGAGAAAGGCGCCGAACAGGTAGATGATCCAGTGGAACTGTGCGATGAGCACGGCACCCGCGCCGATCATCGCGCCGCGCATGAAGAGCGCGCCAATGATGCCCCAGAACAGCACGCGGTGCTGAAGCTCCGGCGGAATGCGGAAATAGCCGAAGATCAGGATGAACACGAACAGGTTGTCCACCGACAGCGCCTGCTCGACCAGATAGCCTGCATAAAACTCGAGCATCGACTGGCGCCCCATGGACGAGCCGATCCAGAGCCCGAAGCCGATGGCGAGGGAAATCCAGACCGCACTCCAGCCCAATGCTTCACGGACCGACACCACGTGCGCCTTCCGGTTGAACACGCCGAGGTCGATCGCCAGCAGGGCGAGCACCATTGCGTTGAACGCGATCCACCACCAGGTCGTCGGCATGCAGGGAGCGAAAGGGTGAAACGACAGCCTGTTTGCCTTCAGCCGCCAGACTCCGTATCTTAACTGGCGTGAATTTTGCTGCAACCTCGCCCTGTCCAACCAAAGAATGTCAGTACTCGCGGTGATCCCGGCGCGCCTCGGCGCGACCCGCCTTCCCCGCAAGCCGCTTCGCCTCCTCGCCGGCGAGCCGCTCATCGTCCGAGTCTATCAGCGTGTGGTTTCGCTCGGCATTGCCGACTATGTCGTCGTCGCGACCGACCATTCGGAAGTCCTCGCGGCCTGCGAATCCCGCGGCATTCCGGTGGTCCTCACGCGCGATGATCACCCGAGTGGTACCGACCGGGTGGCGGAAGTCGCCGCCCGTCCGGAATTCGCCCAATTCGCGGTCATCCTGAACGTCCAGGGCGATGAGCCATTTGTGTCGCACGAAGCGCTGGCCGGCGCCGTCGCGATCGTGACCGGTGGTCAGGCGCCTATCGGGACAGCGGCCGTCCCCATTTCGGTCTCGGCGCTGCCCAGGCCGGATGTGGTGAAAGTCGTGCGTGGCGATGACGGCCGTGCCCTCTATTTTTCGCGAGCACCGATTCCGTTTTTGCGCGATTCGGCCGATGCCGACTCGCAGGAGGCGTTGGCGCGCCAGCATGTCGGGGTGTACGCGTATACGCGCGCGGCGCTGCAGGCGTGGGTCGGTTGGGCGCCGCATCCGCTGGAACTCGTCGAACGCCTGGAGCAGCTACGCCCGATGGCTCACGGTCTCGCGATCGGTGTGGCCGACGTGCCCGCCGCCGAAGGCGGCATCGACACGGAAGACGATCTGGACCGCGCGAACCTGCGCTGGAATACCAAGCATACGAATACACTGTCGTGACGCACCTGACGCGACAGTTTCCTTGTCCCACCTGCGCGAGAACTCGCTGATGACCACCAAGAATACGAATGCGAACCAGACGACCACGCCGAAGTACATCTTCGTGACCGGTGGCGTCGTGTCGTCACTGGGGAAGGGCATCGCCGCCGCGTCCCTTGGACGGTTGCTGGTGGAACGCGGGTTCCGTGTCACGATGATGAAGCTCGATCCGTACCTGAACGTCGATCCGGGCACGATGTCGCCCTTCCAACATGGCGAAGTGTTCGTCACGGACGACGGCGCCGAGACGGACCTCGACCTCGGGCACTACGAGCGCTTCCTCGACCGGCCGCTCTCGCAGGCCAACAACATCACGACGGGACGCATTTACTCGAACGTGATCACGAAGGAACGTCGTGGTGAATATCTGGGCTCCACCGTGCAGGTGATTCCGCACATCACCGATGAGATCAAGGCGGCGGTCAAGCGCATCGCACCGGGTAACGATGTGGTGATCGTGGAAGTCGGCGGCACCGTCGGCGATATCGAATCCTTACCGTTCCTCGAAGCGATCCGCCAGTTTCGCCGTGAGGTGGGTAAGGAGAATGCGCTGTTCGTGCACCTCACCCTCGTGCCGTATATCGCGGCCGCCGGTGAAGTGAAGACGAAGCCGACGCAGCATTCCGTGCGCGAGCTCATGGAGATCGGTATCCAGCCCGACTTCCTGATCTGCCGTAGTGAGAAGCCGTTGCAGGACGACGTGAAGCGCAAGATCGCACTGTTCTGCAACGTGGACTTCGGCGCCGTCATCGAGAGCCCGGATGTACCGACGATCTACGAGATCCCGCTGTCGTTCGAGCAGCAGGGCTTCGCCGAACGCGTGATGGAGCGTCTGCGCCTCACGGCCCCCACGCCCGATCTCACGAATTGGCGCACGATGGTGCAGCACATCACGAAGCCGCATACGCGCGTCAAGATCTGTGTCGTCGGCAAGTACACCGACTACATCGACAGCTACAAGAGCGTGCAGGAAGCGCTCATTCACGGCGGTATCGCGAACGATGTCGGTGTCGATTTGGCGTGGACCTCGAGTGACCTCTTCACGTCGTCGGAACGGGCGCGGGAGATTCTCTCGAACTACCATGGACTGCTCGTGCCCGGCGGATTCGGCGTCCGTGGCGTCGAGGGAATGGTCGAGGCCATTCGCGCCGCGCGCGAGTTGTCGATTCCGTTCTTCGGGATCTGTCTTGGCATGCAGGTTGCCATCATCGAGTTCGCCCGTAACGTGCTCGGTCTCGACGACAGCCACTCCAGTGAGTTCGCCCCCGAGTGCAGCGATCCGGTCATCTCGCTGATGGATTCGCAGCGTGATGTGACCGACATGGGTGGCACCATGCGCCTGGGTACGTATCCGTGCTGCCTGCAACGTGGCTCGAAGGCCGCCGAAGTGTACGGACAGCCGGAGGTGAGCGAGCGCCACCGCCATCGCTACGAAGTGTCGAATCGCTATCGCGATACACTGATGGAACACGGCATGCGTTTGAGTGGACTATCGCCCGACGGCTCGCTGGTGGAGATGGTCGAGCTACCCGATCACCCGTATTTCATCGGATGTCAGTTCCACCCGGAACTTCAGTCGCGTCCGCTGCGCCCGCATCCGCTCTTCGCCGGCTTCGTGGCAGCCGCTGAACGCCTTCATCAAGCGCAGTCATGACATCGTCGCCGTTTCCAGCGGATCGACTCTTTCTCATTGCCGGCCCGTGCCAGCTCGAGGACGACACGCTCAACTTGCGCGTGGCGGAGGCGCTCGCGCGGTTGGCCGAGCACGTCCCCGGCGGCATCATCTTCAAGGCCAGCTTCGACAAGGCGAACCGTTCCAACGTCGACGGGGTGCGGGGACCGGGTCTCGAGGCCGGACTCGCCGCCCTCGCGCGCGTGCGCGCCGCGACCGGATTACCGATCCTTACCGATGTGCATGAGGCGTCGCAATGCGCGATCGCGGCAGAAGTCGTGGACGTCCTGCAGATCCCGGCCTTTCTCTGTCGTCAAACCGACCTACTGTTGGCGGCCGGCGCGACGGGGAAGGCGGTGAACGTCAAGAAGGGGCAGTGGATGCACCCCGACGGTATGCGCGGTGCAGTACGCAAGGTGGAAGCCGGTGCCGCGCTGGCGGCGGTAGAGGCTGGAGCGCTGGCCGTCACAGAGCGTGGCACCTTCTTCGGCTACGGCGACCTCGTGGTGGATATGCGCAGCTTCGCGCGCATGCGTGCCTCGTGCGATGTCCCCGTCATCTTCGACGCGACACACAGCGTACAGCGTCCGGGTCAAGGCGTTGGCGGTACGAGCGGTGGCGCCCGCGAGTTCATCCCGCCACTCACGTTGGCCGCGATCGCGGCCGGCGCGCAGGGGCTCTTCATCGAAACGCATCCCGATCCGGATCACGCGCCAAGCGACGGACCGAACATGGTGCGGCTCGATCAGCTGGGGGATCTCATGGCACGGGTGGTCGACATTTGGGATCGTGTGCGTTCGTGAGTACCGCAAGTGCGACCGGCGTGGATCAAGCCCTCCCTCCGCTCGTGGTCGATGCGCCGCGCATCGAGCCGACGCTCGCGCGACGTATCCGCGTGGTGGGTCTCGACGTCGATGGAGTACTGACCGACGGTGGGATCTATCTGGGTGCGGCCAAGACCGGTGAGGTCGATGTCCCGTTCGAGTTGAAGCGCTACGACATTCAGGATGGTCTGGGCATTCAGCTGCTCCGGGATTGCGGTCTGAAAGTGGTGATCATCACGGGCCGCGTGTCCGAGAGCGTAGCGCAACGGGCACGAGAACTTCGCGTCGATGCCGTCGTGCAGGATCCAGAGGCGCGCAAACTCACGGCGCTCACGACGATCGCCGGCGACTTCGACTGCACGCTCGATGACGTCGCCTTCGTCGGTGATGATCTTCCCGATCTCTCGGTGCTGCGCCGCGTTGGACTTCCCGTGGCCGTGGGGAACGCGGTGGCGGAAGTGCGTCGTGCAGCGCACTTGCAGTTGCGGGCACACGGCGGGCACGGCGCCGTGCGCGAGTTTGCCGAAGCGCTACTGGGCGCCCGCGGCGAATGGACGGATGCCGTAGAGCGCTACGTGGCCAGTCGGAGCGTCGCGGCAACCGCACGGGAGACCGCACGGGAGACCGAACAGGCGACCGGCGATCAGACCACCCGTGAGGACGCACGCGCATGACGGCTGAACTCATCGTCGAGCGCGGGAAACGCGTGCTCCAGCTCGAGGCGGCGGCGCTGGCCGAGGTCGAACGAACCTTGGGCGACGACTTCGTACGCGCCGTGCAGCTGCTGGCTGCCTGTCGTGGCCGTGTGATCATCGCCGGCGTCGGGAAATCCGGCCTCGTCGGCCGCAAGATGGCCGCCACGTTCACGTCGACCGGTACGCCGGCGATGTTCCTTCACCCGGTGGAGAGCGTGCACGGTGACCTCGGCATCGTCGGTGCGGACGACGTCGCCATTCTCATTTCGAAGAGTGGGGAGAGTCAGGAGCTACTCGCGCTCATCGACGCGCTGTCGCGGTTGGGCGTACACATGATCGCGATGACGGCCGATGGCACGTCACGCCTGTCACGGCATGCCGACGTCACGCTTGATCTTGGCGTACGGGAAGAAGCCTGTCCGCATGATCTCGCGCCGACCACGAGTACGACGGTCACTATGGCGCTTGGCGACGCGCTGGCCGTGGCCGTCATGGAAGAGAAGGGGTTCCGGGCGGAGGATTTCGCCCGATTTCATCCCGGAGGATCGCTCGGCCGTCGGTTGTTGACGCGCGTCAGTGATGTCATGGTCACGTTGGAGCTGCCCGTGCTCGACCGTTCCGCCACGATGCGCGAGGCCATCGTCCTGCTCGCCGAACGGCGCGGTATTGCCGTGATGGTGGAACACGGACGCGTGTCGGGGGTCGTCACCGCAGGGGATTTGACGCGACTGTTGGAGCGCCACGCGGACGTGCTGTCCGTTTCCGTTGCCGCGGTGATGACCACCACGCCACGGATGGCGCACGATCATGAACTGGGGAGTGCTGTTGTGCACCGTATGGAGACACACGGCATCATGGCGATGCCCGTGCTGAATGATCAGGAGCATCTCGTCGGGATCGTGCACTTACACGACTTGATGCGCGCGGGCGCGGCATGACCTGGCGTTCTCTCGTTGCGTGCGGTACGGCATCGCTGATATTGACGGCCGCAGCCTGCTCGAAGGCCAAGGGCAAGACGCAAGTCAAATCGAAGGCCACGAAAACCGTGATCCCCGATTCTGCCGATCAGATCATCTTCGGGGGTCGCATCTTCTTGACCGATCAAGGCGTATCGAAGGGCGTGCTGTTGGCGGACACGGTGCTGACCTACGATGATGGCACGCGGATGGAGTTGCGCCGGCTGAACGTCACGTTCTACACGTCGGTGGGCCTGAAGGATGGAATACTGACCGCGAAGGCGGGCACATACAACTCGCGACTCTCTCGTCTCGACGCGCGTGGTGACGTCGTCGTCGTCCGCGATGATGGCAAGCGACTCACGTCGCCACAGCTCGTGTACGATCAGGTGCGAAACCAGATCTTCACGGACAGTGCGTTCGTGCTGAATGAGCCGTCCCGAACCTTCACCGGATTGGGGTTCGAGTCCGATCCGCAGCTCACGAAGTTTCGTTGCCTCCGCAACTGCAAGGGCCTCGCGCCCGTCAAGATTCCGACCCAGTAACGCGTGACTCCTCGACGCTCGCGAACTCACGCCTTCACGGTGCTCGGCACCGTCTCGCTGCTGGCGATCGTTGCCGGTTGCCGCGGCGCGAGCCGCGGGGCGACGTCCGCCGCGCCCGCCACCACCATGGCACCGACCGACAGTGCGCTCCGGGCCGGTCCCGATTCCGTGCGTGCCGCAGCGGTGCGGGCCGAATCGGCCGGTGCCGATTCGGTGCGGGCGGAGTCGCTGTCGGTGGTGGCGAAGGCCGCAGAGAAGGACAGTGCAGTGATGCGTGACAGCCTCGCGCTCGAAGTCGCCCGGCGCGACAGCCTCGCGACAGCCGCGAAGCGTCCCGCCAGGAAGCCCGCGTCATCGCCGGCCAGCCGCAACTGTGTGCTCGATTTCGCCGACAGTCCGCCGGAAACCCGGCTCCTCTATTCGCGACTGCCCGACAGCACGGCCAATACCTTCATCGGCGGAGGTTTTATCGGCCGGTGCCAAGGCGAAAACAACCGGATCAGCGCCGACAGCGCCGAGCAGTTCGAGTCGGCCGGCATCGTGAATCTGTACGGCAACGTCGTGTACGAAGAGCCCAACAAGTTGCGCGTGACGGCGGCGCACGCCATTTACCTGACACGTGAAGGCCGCCTGTTTGCCGACGGCGGCGTGGTGGCCACGCAGCTTGTCACGGGAAGCACGTTCAGCGGGCCGAACATCCAGTATGACCGTGTGATGGAGGGGCGTCCCGTGGCGAAGATGGTGGCTCCGAACCGCCCGACCGCCCGACTCATCGAGAAGGACAGCACCGGGAGGCCGGGCGAGCCCACGATCGTGATCGCCGATCGATTCGAAGATCTCGGCGACACGCTCCTGCTGGGATGGGGCGACGTCATCATCACACGCGAGAACATCGTCGGGCGTTCGGATTCGCTCGCGTTCAACAAGATAACCCAGCTGGCGAGGCTGGTGCGCGCAGCGCGCATCCGCAGCACCGATACGTCGCAGGCATTCACGTTGAACGGCGATACGATCGACCTGTTCACGACGGACAAGAAGCTCGATCGCGTGTTCGCGTTGCACACTGCGACGGCGACGAACAAGGATCTGGTCATCAACGCGGAACGCATCGATCTTCGGCTCAAGGAGCAGAAGATCGACGAGGCATACGCGTTCGGCAACGGCCGCGCACGGGCGACGACTCCGCAGCAAGACGTCGAAGCCGACTCGATGCGCATTGTGCTCATCGACCAACGACCGCGCGAAGTGCGAGCCATCGGCGGTGCCGTGGCGAAAGGCGTGCCGGACACACTCAGGATTAAATCGCCGGATCGTGATATGCTGCGCGGCGATAGTCTGTTCGCCTATTTCGATACCGCGCAGGCGCCGAGCGATACAGCCAGGCAAACGCGAATCAAGGAGATCCGGGCGTTCGGGAACGCCAGCTCTCTCTTCCAGATTGCCTCGCCGAAGGGGCCCACGGCGCCTCCGGCACTGAATTACGTGCGCGGCCAGCACATCTTCGTGCAATTCGATACGGGCTCCGTGCGGGATGTTCGAGTAGATTCCTCCGCATCGGGTCTGTATCTCGAACCGGCACCGGATAGTCTTGCCGATAGCACCGCGAAGAAGCCGCAACCCAAGAAGCCCCCGCTCGCGCCGACGGTCCCGCTGCCGGCGCCTCCGGCTCCGATGCTCGCCCCGCTGTTCTCCGCCGCCATCACCATATCCCGCCGCCCGTCATGACCGATTCCGCCTCGCCCACGCCGACATCGCTCGAGGAGACCATGGCTCTGGTCGATCGCGTCGTGCATGGCGATCGGTCGATGGCGTTGGCCCTCGGTGCGGTGATCGAGGCCGCGGACGCGCATGGTTCGGCGGCATTGCACGCTATCGCGGGCCGCTACATAGAGCAGCTTTCCGACGGCACGCGGCTACCGATGGACGACGTGCGTACCCATCTCGCGACGGAGATGCTGCCTCGTCTCGCGGCGGGAAACGTGCTCGAAATTCCGGCGCATGGTCTCTCGTCGCCGGAATCCTCGGTGCAGGTGGTCCCGTCGCTTTGGACAGCGCTGCGGGCCCATCGGGCCAATGTGGCTCGTCAACTCCATGCCGCCGGTGAAGACCCTCGGGCCGGCCACCCGGCCACGCCGACCGCCAGCCTCCCCGTGACTGGTGAGTCGGTGCTCAGTGCTGAGGGATTGGTAAAGGCGTACCGCGGTCGTCGCGTCGTGAATGATGTGGCGCTGAACGTGGCACAGGGGGAGATTGTCGGACTGCTCGGGCCGAACGGCGCGGGCAAGACCACCACCTTCTACATGCTCGTCGGTCTCATCGAGCCGCAGTCCGGGCGCATCAAGCTCGATGGCCAGGACATCACCGGCATGCCGATGTACCAGCGCGCGCGTCACGGCATCGGCTACCTCTCGCAGGAGCCGTCGATCTTCCGGAAGCTCACCGTCGAGCAGAACATTCTGGCGATCCTCGAAACGCTGCCGCTGTCGGCCGCCGAACGAAAGGAGCGTTTAGAGACGCTTCTGGACGAACTGAGCATCAAGCACCTGCGCCACAGCCGCGCCTTTCAGCTCTCCGGTGGTGAACGCCGTCGTCTGGAGATCACACGCGCCTTGGTGACGCAGCCGAAGTTCATGATGCTCGATGAGCCCTTTGCTGGTGTCGACCCCATCGCCGTACACGATATTCAGACCATTGTGGCGGGACTGCGCCACCGTGGTATCGGCGTGCTCATCAGTGACCATAACGTTGAACAGACGCTGGACATCGTGGACCGAGCCTACATCATGTTCGACGGACAGGTGAAAGTCTCCGGCACGGTTCGTGAATTGGTGTTCGATGATACGGTTGCTGAGATCTACCTGGGGCCGACGCTTACTGCGCGACTCCGCGCTCGTTTCGCTGAAGCTGATGAAGAGGTGGTGACGTCATGAGGCCAGGTCTCCAACAGAGCACCGGACTCCGACAGGAGCTCAAGGTCAATCCACGCCTGTATCAGGCGATGGATTTGCTGTACATGCCCTTGCTCGACCTCCAGCAGCATCTCAAGCAGGAGCTCCTTACCAATCCGTTCCTCGATCTCGTGGAGCCCGAGGACGAAGACGACGAGTCGGCTGACGCCGACGAAGTCCCGGAGGCGCAGGATCTGGCCGAACCGGAAACCGCGGTCGAGGCCGAGCCGGAGAAGACCGGCGACGATGACGTCGACTGGGAAGCGGTGTTGCTGGATGGTTTCGAGACGGGTGGACAGCGAGAAGAGCATGAGCAGCGCGAGTGGTACGAGCCGGTCACGGTCGATACCAAGCATCTCTCCGATCATCTCACCGAACAGCTGTCGCTGCTCGAGCTGTCGCCACGCGAAGCAATCTTGGCGGATGAATTCGTCGGCAACATTTCCGATGATGGGCGGCTCGCCTGTCCGATCGAGGAAATCCAGCGCGGCGTGAATGAGTGGCTCGCCGCCGAGGCTGAAGAGCGCGACGCCGACGTCGTGCCATTCAGCGATGCCGAAATGCAGGCAATGCTCGCCATCATTCAGGAGCTCGATCCGCCCGGCGTTGGCGCACGTGATCTCCGTGAATGTCTGCTGCTCCAGCTGCGCTCCGCCGGCCATCGGGATTCGTTGGCGTACCGTCTCGTCGAGGAATCCTTCGAAGAGCTCATCTCGCACCGGTGGAGCGAGCTTTCCAAGCGGTTCGCTATCAGTGCGCACGACGTACAGAACGCCGCTGACGAAATCGCCAAGCTCGACCCCAAGCCTGGCCTCCGCTACAGTGCTGGCAGTGACAACTACGTGATCCCCGACCTCATCGTCGACAAGATCGGTCAGGCGTATCACATCTTCCTGAACGACGGCAACTTGCCGCGGCTCAAACTGTCGCGCGCCTATCAGGAGATCGCGCGCGACAAGAAGAAGTTCGATACCGAGAGCAAGGATTTCATCGCCAGCAAGCTGAATTCGGCCAACTGGATGATTCAGGCGATCGAACAGCGTCGCCAGACCATGCTCAAGGTCATGCACTATATCGTCGATCGCCAGCGGGACTTCTTCGAACGTGGTGTGCAGGCGCTGCGTCCGCTCACTCTTCGAGAGGTCGCCGAGGCGGTGGGCATGCACGAGTCCACCGTCAGTCGCGTGACCAACGAGAAGTTCGTGCAGACGCCGCGCGGCGTGTTGCCGCTCAAGTTCTTCTTCTCCTCGGGACTCGCCACCAGCGACGGCGACGATGTGTCCGCGCGCGGGATCAAGGACCAGATCGAGAAGCTGGTGTCCGGTGAAGACACCAAGAATCCACTTACCGATCAGGCGATCGTCGAGATTCTCCAGCAGACCGGTGTGCAGATTGCGCGTCGTACGGTCGCGAAGTACCGTGATCAGCTCGGCGTCCTTCCCGCCCGCATGCGCAAGCGCGTCTGACCCGCGCCCGCGACTGATCGCGATCTCATCCCTCTCTGAATGGCCGTCTCCGCCCGTCCGCTTCGACGCACTTCCCGTTCGGCGTCTACCTCGGTTGTAGATGTCAGCGTTCTCGTTCCTGCCAAGGATGAGGCGGGCAACCTCGCGCTCTTTCTCGAGTTGTGCGAGGCCACGTTTCGCGGCGAGTCCGCACGCTATGAAGTGGTGGTGGTCGACGATGGTTCGACCGACGGAAGCTGGGCACTGCTCCAAGAGCTCCGGTCACGATACGCCTTCCTGCGGCCGGTGCGACACCGTGCGCAACGCGGGATAGCCGAAGCGCTGCGTACCGGGTACCTGCAGTCGCACGGACGCGTGTTGGTCTTTTATCCCGCCGACCTCCAATTCAAGCCCGAGGATATTCCGCGACTCGTGAATCCGATCCTCGCCGGCGAGTCGGATATGGTCACGGGTTACAAGCAGGGCGTGTACGAGAAGGCGTTCGTTTCGGGCATTTACAACAAGCTCAGTCGAACGCTCTTCCACGTGCCAGTGCGCGATTTGAATAACGTGAAAGCGTATCGCCGAGAGATCATGGCGGCGCTGCCGATGCGCCCCGACTTCCATCGCTACATGATCGTCATGGCGGCCGCGCAAGGCTTCACGGTCACGGAAGTGCCGGTGCCACTCTACGCCCGACACTCCGGGAAGTCGAAATTTGGCCTGTCACGCATTCCGATCGGGGTGCTCGACATGCTTGCGGTCTGGTTCGAGCTCAAGTTCGGGCAGAAGCCGTTACTCGCCTTCGGCATGCTCGGCGTCGCCCTGTTTGCCATCGGCGTGCTGTCCGGGCTCGGAGCGATGGTGTGGCTTGCGATCACCGGACAGGGGCAGCGATGGGTCTGGACGGTCATCCAAACGTGCCTCATGCTCGGCTCGATCTTCTTCGCCACCGGATTGCTTGGCGAGCAGATCGCACAGCAGCGCGCCGAAGTGCGCGAGTTGCGACGTGAGCTCGACGAACTGGCCAGTGCGCAATCGGACGAGGATGCCGACGACGTCACGCCTGTCGTGACACTCGGCGTCGATCGCGACCGCCGCTGACGGTCGGCGCTTCGGTGCCCCGCGCCACGCGCGTGCTCTTCGTCACGCACAACGTGCCGCGCTTCGAGGGCGACGCGGCCGGTTCGTTCGTCTTGCGACTGGCGGTAGCCCTGCAGTCGGCCGGGGCCACCGTCGATGTCATTGCACCGGGGGCCGCTGGCCTTGATAGTGAGGAAACGCTGGAAGGCGTCCGCATCCAACGCGTGCGCTACGCCAGCGACGCGCGAATGACGCTCGCCTATGCCGGCAACATGGCCGAGCAGGTGATGGCGTCGTGGGGTGGAAAGTTGGCGCTGCTGGGTATGCTGCGCGCAATGCGTCGCGCGGTGCGTACGCAGCTCGACGCGGCCGCACGCGCCGGCGCTCCGTACGACATCGTGCATGCACACTGGTGGTTTCCGTCGGCCCTCGCACTCTGGCGCGCACGTCGGGCGGGCGATCCGCCACTGTTGATTACAATGCACGGCTCCGATGTGCGTCTCGCGCAGCGCACGGCACCCGCGCACCCCGTCATGCGCGCCGTGCTCAGTCAGGCGGCCATGTGCACGGCCGTCTCCGGATGGTTGGCAGAGACCGCGCGCCGGATCGTACCAGAGGCGTCGATCGCCGTGTCACCGATGCCGGTCGATGCGCGACACTTCACTCCTCCGGCAGATCCATCGGCCCTGCGGAGCGGCATCCTTTTCGTTGGCCGACTGAATGCGCAGAAGGGGCTCGCGGACCTGCTCGACGCGATGGGGTCGCAGGCAATGCGTGCCGACGACGCGCAGCGCGACGGAGCGCCGACGTCGCTCGCTGTGGTCGGCGACGGGCCGGATGGCGAAGCGTTGAAGGCGCGCGCGATCGCACTTGGCCTCGCCGATCGCGTGCGCTGGTACGGCGCGCTGCCGCAACCCGCACTGGTCCCGCTGTATCGAGGCGCGAGCGTGCTGGCGATTCCGTCGCGCGAAGAAGGGCTGGGCTTGGTGGCGGTCGAGGCGCAGCTGTGCGGCACGCCGGTGGTGGCGTATGCCGACGGTGGCCTGATCGATGTTGTCCGCCCGGACCATGGTGGAACGTTGGTCACGGTGGGCGACACGCGTGCCTTGGGCGAAGCGCTTGCCCGTTTACTCGCTGACGAGACCGCGGCGCGAGTTCTGGGAATGACCGCGCGGCACGACATGCTGGCGCGCTTTTCGCCGGAAGCCGCAGCCGATCGATACCTCACGCACTACCGACAGGCGGCGCGATGACGAGTGGCGCTACGTGGCGTGAACGCGGCGTCCTGCATCATCCCGCGCTCAAGGTGCTGTTGTTGGTGCTCACAGGCGCGTTCATCGCGTGGGCGTTGCACGGCCAGTGGAACGAGATGCGGGCGTCGGCCCGCGATCTGCAGGTAGAGTGGCGCTGGATCATCGCGGCGAGTGTGATCGTGTTGGCGGTCTACGCGATGCTGATTCAGAGTTGGCGACTGCTCTTGCGTGGATGGGGCGGTGAACTGGCGTACCTGCCGGCCGTGCGAATTTGGACGATCGCGAATCTGGGTCGATGGCTTCCAGGCAAGGTGTGGTCGGTCGGCGCCCTGAGTGTGCTCGCCGCGCGCGAAGGCGTGTCGGGGGCGGCCGCAGCCGGAGCGGCTGTCTTGGGAACGCTGCTCAACATCGGTGCCGGGTTCGGGGTTGCCGTGATTACGGGTGCAGAAGGACTCGACACGGTCTACGCCGGTTTCCGGATCGGTGCCCTGATCGCCACCGCCGTGTTTGTGGCGGGGGTGCTCGCGTTGCCACGCATCCTGCCACCGGTACTTGGTTGGTTCGCCGCCAAGCGCGGTCTGCCGATGGCCGATAAACAGTTGACACCCGCGACGCTCTGGGGTGTGACCGCGGTGAACGCCGCTTCCTGGTTGGGGTATGGTGTCGCGTTCGCGTTGTTTTCGCGTGGAGTGACACCGCACATCAATAGCGATCCAGCACTGTTCATCGCCGCTTTCGCGGCGTCCTATCTTGTCGGGTTCCTTGCCATCTTCTCACCCGGTGGGCTGGGGTTCCGCGAAGCGGCGCTAGCCATCTTTCTTGTGGGCGTCGGTGCGGCGGGGAAGGGCGACGCCGTGATCCTCGGCGTCACGTCGCGCGTCTGGCTCACCGTGCTCGAGGTACTGCCGGGACTTGTCAGCTTGCTCTTCCTCCCCGCCGCCCAGCGCGCGGCACTGCGGGGCACGAAGTGACTGCGCCGCCCCCGTCACCGCGCTTCGCACCAGCGTGGGCGGCGCTCGTCTGCCTTCTCGCGACGATGCTGCTGGCATGGCCGGCGCTCGGTGGCGCGTTTCTCGTCAACCCGAACTCGGATCAGTACATCGCGGGGTATTCCTTCCGCGAGTTCGCCGCACGCGCCCTTCGCGACGGCCAGGGATTTCCGCTATGGAATCCCTACCAGTTCGGCGGCATGCCATACGTCGCAGCCATGCACGGGGACATCTTCTACCCGACGTTCCTCCTGCGCCTGCTGCTTCCCACCGACATCGCGATGACGTGGGGCTTCGTCCTGCACACGTTCCTCGCCGGCATCTTCACGGTCGGCTTCCTGCGCGCGGCCGGCGTTCGGTTTCAGAGTGCGGTCGTGGGCGGCATCGCGTATCTGCTCAGCGGGGCCGTCGCCTCGTACGCGTCGCCGGGACACGACGGCAAGTTGTTTGTCAGTGCCCTGCTTCCCGCCGCGCTCTGGGCCTTGGTACGTGGCATGCGCGACGGACGGCGTGCTGCCTGGGGACTACTGGCATTGATCGTCGGACTGGCCGTGTTGTCGCCGCATCCGCAACTGCTGCAGTACATGCTCCTCACGTGCGGTGCCTACGCGCTGTTCCTCGCGCTCCGGCCGTGGAGCGTGGCTTCCGAGTTGGCAGCGCCGGCCCGCAAAGCGGCGGCGTCCCGCCAACTCCCTCGATTGGCATTGGCGCTCGGTGCCGTGTTGCTCGGCGCAGTGATGGGGGCCATTCAGTATCTCCCGGTGCAGGAGTACGTGCCGTGGTCCCCGCGCGCCGGTGGCAAGGGCTACGACTACGCCACCAGTTTTTCGTTTCCGCTCGAAGAGACGATCAACATGTATCTCCCGCAGTTCTCGGGGATCCTGGACCACTACTGGGGCCGTAACGGCATTCACTTTCACAGTGAATACATCGGTGCCTCAGTGCTGGTGCTCGCACTCTTCGCGTTCGGCGGCGGGCTCGTGAACCGGCATCGCTCGCACGCCTGGTTTTGGCTCGGCACGCTGATCGTCTCGCTGCTCTGGGCGTGGGGCGGCAACACCCCGTTCTATCAGTTGGTCTACGCCGTGGTTCCCGGCTCCAGGTTCTTCCGGGCTCCCAGCACGATTCTCTACGTGACTGCCTTTGCCTGCTCGGTGCTGGCCGCGTTCGGCGCGGAGCGGGTGTTGGCGGGGAAGGGGACCACCCGGTACGCGATCGGCTGGAGTAGCTTCGCACTGTTGGTCGGAATCGTCGCGACGTCGGGCGCGTTCACCAACATCGCCATGTCGATCCTCGGCGACGCGCGCGGTGATCTGGTCGAGGCCAACGCGCCGAACGTCGTCGCCGGCGCATGGCGATCGGCCGTGGCAGTGCTGGCGCTCGTCGGGATTATGCTCGCGGTTACACGCGGCGTGCTCAAAGCGCCTGCGGCCGGGTGGCTACTCGCGGCGGTCGTGGCCCTCGACCTGTGGAGCGTGGAGCGGAATTACTGGACTTTCTCGGCCCGCGCCGATCAGCTCTATGCCGAAGATGACATTATCCGATTCCTCAAGTCGCAGGCGGAACCAGCCCGCGTCATCGCCATTCCCCTCGGTGACAACATGGCGCCGCATGATCCCTTCGTGCTCGGCGACGCCCTCATGCACCACGGCATCCGTGGCGTCCTCGGCTACCACGGCAACGAACTCGGCCGTTATCAGGAACTCTACGGCAAGAGCGAGGGCTTCCAGTCGATCGCCAACCCGAACTTTTGGTCGCTCACCAACGCGCGGTTCTTCTACACGAACACGCCGGGCTTACCGTTTCAGGGCGCGAAGTTGGCCGCGGGTCCGGTTCGCAACGCGGCGGGTACCATGACGTATCTCTATGAGTTGCCGGGCAAGCACCCGGCGGCATGGGTTGCGCCGCTCATCGTGAAGCTTGACGACCCGACGACCAAAGCGACGGTACTGAACCCGTTGTTCGACGTGAAGCGTGTGGCGATCTTTGATACGTCCTCGACCATTCAGGCCAAACCGGTGAACTCACCGCTGCCTGAAC
>Ga0105049_10000637_pt1 | contig 39106 bp, 25 predicted proteins | sample MAT06_FD_78087 | JGI IMG/M metagenome (GOLD analysis project Ga0105049, IMG submission 78087) | Freshwater microbial communities from Lake Fryxell liftoff mats and glacier meltwater in Antarctica - MAT-06 | ecosystem: Environmental > Aquatic > Freshwater > Ice > Liftoff microbial mat | place...
CGCACCCCAGGCGACCGCGCGTGACGCACCCCAGGCGACCGCGCGTGACGCACCCCAGGCGACCGCGCGTGACGCACCCCAGGCGACCGCGCGTGACGCACCCGAGGCGACGACTCCGCAAGCGGGTCCCGCTGGAGTCGCAAACAGGACGGCCGCCTCGACAACGCCAAGCGATGCGGCGTCGCTGAAGCTCCCGACGCCCGACCCGATCGCGCGCATCCTGTCAGACCTCCAGCGCCAGCGGCTCCTGTCTCGCCCCATCCGGATCTCCTCCCAGACCGGCCTCCCGACCCCGCTCAAGCCGGGGCGGCCACGCCGCGAGGCCACACCGAGCCAGGTGCCACGCCTGACACCGACCACCGACGAACGACGGCGGCCACGCGGCGACGCGACAATGGCCTTCCCGGCGGCGCTCACCGACCAGTTGCCGCAGCAATTCCATCCCGTGCAGGGCGACGGCGACGACGCCGAGAGCTACGAGCACCTGCTCCAGTGGGCTGTCGAGACGGCCTGGCAACACGTGCCGTGCGCGCTCGCGATGTTGCTCGCCTGGGACGAGGACGCGCGCGCCGAGGTCGTCGCGGCGCGCGGCGAACGCGAGCGCGAGTCGCGCGGTTGCTTTGTCGCAAGCGACGCCGGGCCGACCCAACTCGGCCGCGCACCGTCGCTCACGCGCTTCTCGGCCAACCGTATGGTGCGCTTCCGGCGGCGCGACGACACCTGGTGGGACTTGCCAGTCGAGTCCGTGCTCTCGGTCCCGGTCGAGTTGCCCGACGTTGAACTCGCGGGCCTTGGCCTCGTGTTGGTCAACGCTCCTCGCGCCTCAGGCTTCGCCGACAGCGAGCTGCGAGCCGTTACCTACCTCGCGCGCACCCTCGCCGGTCGCATCTGATCGCACGACCTGCCGGTGCTTGGACTCAATGCGCCGCGCGCCCCTCGCGTGCGGCCCAGCCGGCCAGATAGTCGAAGTAGAGCCGCACGAAGAGGCGCTGCGCCGGCTCGGGCGCTCGCTCGATGCGACGTCGTTGTTCGGTAAGATCCTCTTCGCGCCGCAACTCCAGGAGCAGTTCACGCGCCCCGGCGACGACGTCGGGGTCGACCTCGAGCGGCTCGTCGAACGAGCGCCTCACGAGCTGCGTGTCAAACAGGTGGTGATGGCCACGCAAGCTCTCATCGAGGCAGAACGGCAACGTGCTCCACATGCCCAGAGGTGACCATATATGGTCATCCATCGCAAGCAATCTGGCGCTTGCGCGGAGACGAAAGAAACGGCTCAGCATCGCCCAGGTCGCGCGGGGCGCATGAAGTCGGGTCGCGTCGAGCTCACGTCGCGCATATCATGCCGCGATGATGCAACGTTCAAAGGCCCCTTCGCGCCGCCTACTTGCTCTCTGGTTCACGTTCACGATGACCCCGTGGTTGGCGAGCGCCTGCATCGAAGAAAGCGCGCGCGTGGCTGATACGACAACGCCCGACACGAGCGACCCGGGCACCGACGTCACCCCCGGCGAGCCCTGCGACGAGCCTGGCATCACGCGCTGCGCCGCCGATGCCGCGGCGACCGAGATCTGCCTCGACGGCGTCTGGCAACGCGCGGCCTGCGCCGCTGACAAAATCTGTGTGCTCGCGGGCGGCGCCCAGTGCGTCGACTCGACCGGCAACGCCGACTGCCGCGACACCCTCTACTGCTTTCTCGGCTGCCAGATCGCGAGCCCCGATGATCCACAGGCCGCCGACCGCTGCTTTGTCGAGTGCTTCCGAAGCGCCACCCCGCCGGCCCAGCGCGAGCTCTCCGATGCGACGAGCTGCTTTGAGGAGAACTGCGCCGACGACGCCGGCTTCCAGTGCGTAGCTGAGCGTTGCAGCCAGGACCTCGCGGACTGCTACTTCGACGCCAAAGGCGGGGCGCCATGCGCCGCGATCATCGAGTGCCGCGTCGCCTGCAACGACGACGAGGGCTGCATCAAGAAGTGCGGCAACGACAGTACGTTCGAAGCACAAGGCGACTACGCGGTGCTCGAACTCTGCATCTTCTATGCGTGTGCCGGCCAGGACGAGGATTGCGCGCGCCGCGCGGGTGGGCCGTCGGGCCCCTGCGCCGCCTACATCAACGTGTGCATCGGCCTCTTGCCCAACACGCCCCGCTGATCGGGATGGGCCAACCACTTCTCGCGTAGCTCGGCGTCCGTGAACGCTGAAGCGATCGCCAGCAGCTCTACTCGCGACTCGGCGAACACCGCGTCAGCCGCCTCGCGCGCACCCGCCGCGAGCCGCGCCCGCCCAAGCGTCAGAAGGTGGCGCGGCAGGGTTGGGTGCAGCCCACCCGCGCGTGCCGCGGCCAATGCCCGTTCGGCGTGTTGGATCGCCAGCACCGGCTCGCGCCGGACGATCGCCGCCTCTGCCGCGAGCCGGAAGGCACGAGCCTCGCGGGCCCGCTCCATACGCCGATGCGCGCGCCAGCCGGCCTCGGAGGCCTCGCGCAGAATCTCGTCCGCGACCGCGAAGCCGCGCATCGCCAACGCCAATTCCAACACGAGCAGGCGCGCGTTGACCGCAACCGAGTCGGCGCCGGCGCCGCCCGCGCGCACAGCTTCCTGCGCCTTCTTCCAGGCGAGGTCCGACCAGCCGAGATACCAGGCGGCGGTCGCCTCCAGCACGGCGGCCCGCGCCGAGAGCGCGCTCGAGCCTTCGTCGTGGGCAAGCGTCGCCGCGCAGCGTGCGTGATCGAGCGCCTCGTCGAGATCGCCCAGCTCGAAGCGACACCAACCGAGCTCGAGCTCGACCATCGCGTCGAGGTTCGGCGTGCGCTCGCGCGGCAGCGCCTCGGCGTTCTCGGTCGCACTCACGAGCGCCAATCCGAGCCGCCCTTCCATGCGTAGCCGCATCACCTCGAGGAGCCGCGCCCGGGCCCGCGCATCCGGCCGCCCGGTCTTCTTGGCGATGGCGAGCAACGCCAGCGTCGCCTCCTCCGCGAGCTCGAGCCATTGCACGTCGAGGCACAGCTCGGCCCGCGCCTCGAGCAGCAGCAGCGTCACCTCGACACCGTCGCCAGCCCCGACCCCGAAGCCCGAGCGCCGAACCGCGAGCGGCGGCCGCGGCTCACCGCCGAGCGAGACCGCCGCCACCGGATCACGCGCCCACAGCGGCACCTCGCCGACCGCCGCCAACGCTACGAGCCCGGCTTCCAGCTCGGCCAACGCCGCGGCCGGCAGGCCCTCGGCGCGAAAACGCAGCGCGCGCGCCCAGTGCAATCGCCCGAGCGCATCGGGCATCGGCCGCTCCTGCGGCAAGACCAAGGGCCGCGTCACGACGACAGCGCTACCACCTCGGCCCGGGCGCGCGTAGACGCCGCTGATGGCCGGGCTCTCGAGCGCCACGAGCGATGAGGCGTCGCGCACGAGCGCGTCCCAGTCCTTACGGCGGAGATCAAGGGCGAGCCTGAGCTCGAGCGCGCTCTGGATCGTGTAACGATGACCGACCTCGGTGCCGAGCTCGACGAGCCGCGTGACGATCGGATCGAGCGCGTCGAGCTTGCCACACGCGAGCAGCACGCGCGCATGCGTGCGCAAGACGAGCGCCTCATAACGCCACAGCTCGAGGTCCTGGCGATGCGCGTTGGCTTGCAACAACGCACGCGCGCGGATGATGAGCGCCATCGCGCGCGCGAACCAGGAGCGCCCCGGTCGCGCCTCGGCGGCCGCGAGCAGGTGAGGCACGGCAAGCAACGGCGCGTCCGAGTCGAGCCACTCCTCGGCCACCCGATGCGGCGGCGCCGCGACCTCTTCGAGCGCTTGCGCCAGCCGGCGATGAAGGCCCTGTCGCTGCAGCGGCGCGAGCCTTCCATAAAGCGTCGCGCGCCGCGCCTCGTCGCCGATCTGCATGGTGCCATCGCCACGCGCGAGCAACACGCCACTTGCCAGCAGCTCCGGGATTTCGCCGCTCCACGCGCCGAGATAGGTCGGGAACACGGTCTCAGGCACCGCTGACTTCACGCACGCGAGGAGCGCATCGAGCGTCTCCAGGCGGCGGCCCGGATCGAGAGGCGCACCGCGCACCTGCGGCATATTCGGGCGTTCACGATAGACATAGCCTTCGTCGTGCCTGACGAGGTAGCCGTCGCGATAGAGCGCGGCCAGGGCTTCGACCAGCGCGGCCGGCGTCTGCGGGAGCCCGAGCGGCGTGCCTTCCTGTTCCCAGGGTGCACCGACCCGCCCAAGCGCGTGGAAGATCCAGATGCGCACCTCTTCCTCGGTCCAGCGCGGGAGCTCGACGACCATCACGCCCGCGGTACGCAGCCGCTCGGGCAGGCCCCGCTCGGGATCGCGGCGCGTGGCGACCAGGCGCGAGCTCGGGCCGAATGGACGCGCGAGCGCCTCGAATGCCATCGGCGTCGCGGCATCGAGGTTCTCGGCGACGAACACGACGAGCCGCTCCGGCTCGCCGGCCGGCTGCGGCAACGGTGTCAGCTGCGGCAGCACATCGTGACCGTGGTCATCGAACCGCACCGGCACGATGCGCGCACGCCGCGCCGCCGCCTCGTCGAGCACTGGTCCGAGCAGCCGCCGCGCGAAGAACCCCATCGGCACATCGATGACGATGGCCCATGGCTCGCCTGGGGGCAGCGGGTCTTCAGTCACCCGCCGCGCCAACCCCTCGAGCCAGGTCCGAAACGGCAAGGGCACCGTCAAGAGGCGTTGGATGAACGCCTCGGGCGGCTCGATCTCGCCCTCCCAACCTGTTGCGCGCGTGAGCTCGACCAGCAGGTCGGCGGCGCTCGCCGGCCGGTCCAACGGATGTTGCGCGAGGAGGCGCCGAACGACCGCTGCCAGCGCCGGTGGACAGCTCGTCGCCGTCAGCTGGGGTGGCGCCCCGCTGGTACGCGCATTCCAGAGTTCCTCGACGTCGCTCGACAGCCAGGGCCGCCGGTTCTCCAACATCTCGAAGAGCAGGAGGCCGACCGCATACAGATCGGTGCGCCCGTCGACCGCCGCACCCTCGAGCAGCTCGGGCGCCGAGTATTCGGGCGTGACGACGAGCTCCTCGCCGACCGTGCGCCCGCGCGGCAACGCGACTCCGAAGTCGATGAGATGCACGAACAGGCTGCCCGCGCGCTCTCCAACGAGCACATTGCCGGGCTTGAGATCGCCGTGCACCCAGCCCTGCCGATGCAGATGGTCGAGCGCACGCAGAAGGCCGGTCAGGATCTGCATCACCGCGCGCAGCGGCAGCCCACTCTCGTAGCGCAGCATCAGCTCGAGCAGCGGTACGCCCGGCGAGACCTCCATCGTGAAATAGGGGCATGACACGCCCTGGTCGAACGCGAACCCGAGCTCGTAGGCGCGCGGGATGTTCGGATGCCCGAGCTGCCGATGGATCCTGAACTCGCGCAGGAACGACTGCACGAACTCGAGCGACTCCGGCACCATGCGCTTGATGGCAATCGTGCGCCCCCCCTGGAGCATGTCCTCCGCGAGGAGCACCCGTCCCATTCCACCCGAACCGAGCGTCCGCACGATGCGATAGCGCCCGTCCCAGGCGTCGCTGGCTGAACCGGCGTCGGGGTTGCGCGCGTCGTCGCTCACACCAGGTGGGCCCAGAGTGGCACGAGCCGTTCGAGGTCCGCCTCGAGCGTCGCCACGATCGTGCTGATCGAAGGCGCCGGATCGGGCAACGAATAGACCTTGGCAAAGATGGCGGGATGGCCTTCGGTCGTGAGCTCGACGGCGATGCCTTCGTCGCGCAGCGCATCGAGCACCGCGTCATCGAGCGCCGGCGCGAAGCCACGCTCGACCGTATCGAGCGCGACGCGAAGCTCGCCTTTCGCCAGCTCGACCTCGACGTGCGGCCGATCTGCGAACTGCGGCGGCGCGTGGTCGCCGGCACCCCAGGCGATACTGATGGCATCGATGCGTGAGCCCGCTTCGAGCCGCCACGGCGAGGTCCGGGACTTCTCGTCGTAGTGCGGATGCAAGCGTCCACCCGAATAGCGCGCGAGCGCCCCGAGCAGGCTGTCGTTCAGCTCGAGCAACGCGTCACGCAGCTTCAGGCGATCGAGGTTGCGGCCGGAGTCGGTCGCCCCCGAAGCCAGCGCGTCGAGCGCCTCGCTGTCGACCCACGGATGCTCGCCGGGCTTGGGCGCGGGCAGCGTCGAAGGGGGCCGCGCGACCTTCACCGGCACCTCGATGACGACCGCCGGCAGGGGCGCCGGCAGGATGTCAGCGCCCTCGTAGCGCTCACACCACGCGAGCACGCGCGCCGTCAGGAAGCGTACCTTGCCCTCGACGAAGAAGCGCGGCAGGTCGGTCCGCGCGACCAGCGCTTCGATTGTCTTGCCGGGGACTCTGAGAAGTGCAGCGAGCTCCTGCTCGTTCAAGATGGGGTCGTTCATGGCGCCATGATAACCCCGTCCGCGCCCGGCGCGAAGGCCGCACGGCCCGCTCAAACACGAAAACGCCGTGGGGGTCCACGGCGCTTTCGTTCAGGCTCGGTGCAACTTCTTCTGTCTGGCGCACGACCTGCCGTTGCTTGGCCTGACGTGCTGTTCTTTCGCGTGGCCGGCACAGGACTTCTGCGGTCCGGGGCACGACCTGCCGTTGCTTGGGTTCAGCGTCCGCGCTGCGGGCGCCCCTTCGACGGGGTCGTGCGCTTGCTCGGCGTGGGCGTGGTCGGCTGGCTCGGACGGGACGGCCGGTTGAACGACGGGGTGCTCGGCTGGCGCGAGGGCCGCTCGAAGCTCGGACGCGAGGGCTGCCGGGTCTCGGGCTGGCGCGACGGACGCTCGTAGGTCGGCTGCCGGGTCTCGGGCTGGCGGCGCGTCTCGGGCTGACGCGACGGGCGCTCGTAAGTCGGCTGCCGGGGGGTCTGCGGCTGGCGACGGGTCTCGGACTGCCGCGACGGCGTCAGCTCGCGCGACTCGGGCTGCCGCGACGGCCGCTCGAAGGTCGGCTGGCGCGCAGGCTGGGTCTGCGGGCGCCGCGTCGGCTGCGTCTGCGGCTGCGTGCTCGGGCGCCCCACGTCTTCACGCCGCGTAGGGCGCACATCGGGTCGCGTGTCAGCGGTCGGGTTGTTGCGCGTTGGCCGCACGTCCCGGGTATCCGGCTGGCGCGTCGGCCGCTCGAAGCTCTCGCGTCCACCCCGCTCGTCATTCGTCGGCCGGGTCGGATTCAGGTTGGGCTGCGCCTTCGCGTTGCGCCCACCACGATCGTTATTGCGGTCGTTTCGGTCGTCGCGCGTCGGGCGCACGCCGCGGTCATCCGTGCGCGTGTCGCGCTCGAAGCCGTTCTTGTTCGCCGTGCCGTTGCGATCGTCGCGGTCGTTGCGTCCCTGGAAATCGTTGCGGTCACGACGTCCTTGCGGTTTGTTGCTGTTGCCGGGCTGCGGCCGATTGCCTGAGTCACGGCCGTTGCGCTCCTGGAAGCCGTTGCGCGGCGATGGACGCTGACCTTCGTTGCGGCCCCGCGGCTGCGGCCGGGCACCGACCGGGCGACCGGCATGCATCGGGGTCGGGCGGGTCGTGTGCATCGGCCGGGCGCGGCTCGGCGCATGGCGACGCTCGGCGACATAGCGCACATGGCGCACGTGCTGGTGCCGGTAGTTGTAGTTGGTGCCGTAGGTCCAGTGATAACCGGCATAGTAGCCCGGGCGGTAGTACGCGGGGGCGGCCCAGACGCCGTGGTACCAGTAGGCCGGCGTCCAGCGCCAACCGTTCCAGCAGCCCGGCACCCACGAGTAACCGATGCGGTCATTGGTGCGCCAATAGCCGTCGTACCAGACACCGCTGGTCGCGTAACCGGGCACGAACACATAGCCCGCACGGCTCTCGGCCGGGGACCAATAGCCCGCGTAGTAGGCGCCGTCTGCCGAGTAGCCATCGACCCAGCCGTAGCCAGAGCGTGACGTCTGGCGCCAGTGGCCGAGCGTGAAGTAGCCCTCGGGCGTGACGTAGCCCGGCACCCAGACGTAGCCCGGACGCGCCGTCTGCGGCCGCCAATAGCCCTGGTTCCAGTCGTTGCCGTCGTAGTAGCCCCCTTCCCAGTCGTAGCCAGGCTGCGCGCTCTCGCGCCAGAAGCCCGGCTCATAGCGGGCGTCCTCGTCGCGCCAACCCCACTCGTAGGTGTAACCGGCCTTCTCCTCGAGCGGCTCCCAATGCCCGTCGACGGTGTTGCCGCCTTCGTCCTCATAGGCATCGACCCACTGGAACCCGTCGCGCTGGTCGTCACGCCAGAAACCTTCGATCCAGTCGCCGTCGACGCCGTAGTGGCCCTCGACCCAGACGAGGTTGTCGGTGTCCTCGGCCTCGACGGGGGCTTGTGCTCGCGCGCCGGAGTCCGACAAATCAGGAGCGGCCAAGGTCGTGAGGCCCAACATCGTGGCCATCGTCCAACTCGCGCCTCGAATCAATGCTCTCATCGTCGTTCTCCTGGTCTGCAACCGAATGCCGCCGACGGCCCGTTTGAGACAGCTATTCATCGGCATTGCACCCGCGGCCTATTCCAAAGGCGCGTCGGGGCACAGCCCCGCCTCGTAGGTGGCCTGCCCGCCCTGGTCGATCCAGCGCGCGATGATCGCCACATCGAGCGTATCGAGGCAGTTCGGATAGCCGGGAAACGGCATCTCGCACCAGCGCACGCGCTCCCACATATAGCTGCCCTTGTGCTCGCACGGGACGACCGCCGCGCGACCGCTTTCCCCGCCCCGTTGGAGCCCTTCCGGGCTCGATGCGTCGAGCCCCCCGCTGCCACCGCCGCCCGCGAAGTGGCATCCAAGACACCCCGCTTCGAGCAGGATCGGCTTGATGTGCTCGTCATAGCTGAGCGGCCCGGTCGGCACCGCGAGCTCATCCGAGGTGAGGTACGGATCGCCGACGTCGAGGCACGCCCCGACGGCAGCAAACGGCAGCCAGAGCACAAGGCGCTTCCAAGGGTTCATGCGCTGACCTTAGCGCGAGCGCGGCCCCTTATCCAGCAACGCCCCCACCTTCTCCACCTTCCATTCAGTGGCATTCGAAGGTCGTTCGCGGCGACTCGTCCGCCAGGAAATCCTGCGCGTCTCCAAAGGATTGCAGGTGACCATCGGGGAGCAGGAGCACCGCCTCCTGGTTGCCCGCGCCGCGTTCCTGGAACTCGCGCATGGTCGCCGTCCCGGTGGCAGGGATGTCGACCTCCCAGAGCGCCGACGCGGCGAACAGATTGCCGACGGCGACCAGGCGATAGGGAGCCCGAGGCTCGTAGGCACAGCCCGAGAGGCGTTCCGGCTCGGTGACCGGAACGCGGATCGCTGGATCGAGGCGATAGCCGCTGCCGTCGACCCGCAGGCAGACAAGCTCGCCGCGCGCCTTGGATGCGGCCCAACCGGCGCATGCCGCGGGCCCGAGGGTGGCTGACGCCGGATGAATGCAGATGCCTTCGAAGTTCGCCGCGCAATTGACGCCAAAGGGGTCACAGACCCAATCGGGATCGTCACTCACCGCGACCGGGCCGAGCACGAGCGTGAAGCCGTCGGCGGCCTCAGTGAGCGGCATCCAGGCGCGCAGATAGCCGCTCGAGGTGAGCCCGAAGATGCGGCCATCCGGCGCCCGTTCGAGCCCTTCGACATCGTCGCCGGCACCGTCGCCGAGCGGCAGCACGAGCCCCTTGGATTGGCCGGCAACGAGGTCGATCACCAGCGCGCGCCCGGCGTTGCCGGAGTCAGCGACAAGCAGGATGCGTCTGCCCGCAGCATCGATGAGCGCCGCGCCGCTTGCTTCGGGCAACGGTATCCGGTCGCTGCCGGTGACGCGACAGGCGGTGAGATCAATCGCGGGTCCAACGACCTCGGTCAGCGCGCCGACATCCGCGCCCGCGCCCACATCCGCGCCCGCGCCCACATCCGCGCCCGCGCCCACATCCGCGCCGTCGTCCGCGCCCGCGCCCTCGTCCGCGCCCACATCCGCGCCCACTGCTTCACCCGCGCAGCCGCCAGCTCCCATCACGACCATCACGGCCGTGACGAAAACCGGCGTCGCGCGCCCGAGTCGACTGAGTCGGAGCGTGGTCAGCCGCCGATCTCGACGGCCGTGGCGGTGAGGATGAACTCCTTCGTCTCGCCCGTGACCTTGCTCGGATCTGCGCCGCCGTCCTCGGCGAGGTGCTTGGCCTGCGCCTCGGTGAAGACCTTCACCTTGAGGAGGCCTTCGACCTGCGCCGGCTTGCCCTTCGAGTCGACCGGGATCGTGAACGCATGATCCTTCATAACGACGCGTGCTTCGGTCGTGCCGTCCCTCACGACCATCCAGCAGCCCATCTTCTGGCAGACCTTGTCGATCTGGCCCGACACACGCACGTTGAGCTCCTGCCCATCGGTCGCGCTCGCGAGCACCTGACCGAGTGGCTTCGCCTCGCCGAGCGCGAACGCCCCGCCGAAGTGCACACCGGTCACGGTCTTGGTCGGTTCGACGCCCGCGTTTGCGCCGCAGCCTTGCATCGCGCCCTTCTCTTCTGGGAACGGGCAGTTCGCCTCGTCGCTGCCGGCCGCGTTCGCCATGCCGGCACAGCCCGCATGCTCATTGGCGGCAGCAACCTGGGCGCCTGCCAGCTTGGCCGGCTCGGCCGCGATCGTCGTCGGCTTCGAGGCTTCGACCGGAGTCGTCACGGTCGCAAGCGTCGCAGGGTCGGCGACCTTGGTCGGCTCACCCGCGACCTCGGCCTTCTTGTCACACGCGCCGACGAGCGCCGTTGCAGCCACTGCCATCATGAATCCGAGTTTGCGCTTCATCGTGGGTCTCCTGGCCGAAGGCCGATCGTGGTCCGCCCGTTCGCGGTCGGCGGACATTGCCCGGGCGCGCTTCCCCCTGTCAATCATCCAGTCGGAGTTGTACACGTCGCGCTGGGCCTGCCCGCCAGGACCTATCAAGCGATGACCGAACCCCTGCCCGATCCGGCGCTCGTCGCCGACCTCGTCCACGCGCTTCGCGGCTGGTACTTCACGCACCGGCGGCGGCTTCCGTGGCGCGACGATCCTACGCCGTACCGGGTGTGGGTGTCGGAGATCATGCTGCAGCAGACTCAGGTCGCGACCGTGGTCCCCTACTTTGAGCGATTCATCGAGGCGTTTCCGGACATTGCGAGCCTCGCTGCGGCCTCCGACGAGGCGCTCCTCGCGCGTTGGTCGGGCCTTGGCTATTACCGCCGGGCCAAACATCTACACGCTGCCGCCAGGCTCGTGGTCGAACGCCACGGCGGCGTCCTGCCAGGCACTGTCGCAGCGCTTCTCACCTTGCCCGGCATCGGTCGTTACACCGCCGGCGCCATCGCCTCGATCGCGTTCGGTCAGCGTGCGCCTGTGCTCGATGGCAATGTGGCCCGCGTGCTCTCGCGCGTCTTCGAGGTCGCCGAAGCCGCCGACTCGACGCCTGGCCAGAAGCGCCTCTGGGCTCTGGCCGAAGCGCTCGTGCCGGTCGATGCGTCGTCCCACAACCAGGCCCTGATGGAGCTCGGCGCGCTCGTGTGCTCGCCGCGCAATCCGAGTTGCCGGGTGTGCCCGCTCACCGATCGATGTCGCGCCCAGCGCGCGGGCCGCGCGCAAGATTACCCGCGCATGGACAAGAAGACCGTCGTCAAGCCGATGCATGCGGTCGCCGGGCTCGTCCTGCGGGGCGCCGACAGTGATGAGCTGCTGCTCGGCAAGCGACCCGCCGAAGGACTCCTGGCGGGCCTCTGGGAGCTGCCCGGCACCGAGCTCGTCTCGCCGCGGAGCCCACGCAAGAAGGCGCTGACGCTCGCATTGCGTGAGCGCACCGGCCTCGCTGTCGAGGTCGGCGACCTCATCGCGACCGTCGACCATCAGTTCACGCATCGCCGTCTGAGCCTCGAGATCTTCGCTACGTCGCTCACCCAGCGCGCGCCCGAGCGCCCGAGCCCCGGCGCGTTCTATCAACGGCTCTCGTGGGTTTCGCGCCGCTCGGCCGAGGCCCCTGCGCTCGGCCCTTCACAGCCGAGCGAGACCCCGTTGTCGACCCTCACCCGCAAAGTGCTCGCCGCCTTGGCACGCGCATGACCGACGACCACTCCGACCCGACACCGCATGTGGTCAAGGACCTCGGTGTGCCGCTCGGCGCGCCGCCGTCGGATCTCCGCCGGGCCGCCGCCCAGGCGCTCGGCTGGGCCGAAGGGGAGCTCGGCGAGGTGCGCGTGCGCAAGGTCTCGGTCGACGCGCGCGAGAAGTCGCCGAAGAAGGTCTACACGCTCGATGCCTGGCGCGCCGCCGAGCCGCCGACCCCAGAGCCGACAGCGAAGCTCCGACGCGGGACGATGCGTCCGCTCGTCGCAGGCCAGGCACCGATCATCGTCGGCACCGGCCCGGCCGGTCTCTGGGCCGCCTTGCGCCTGGTCGAAGCCGGCATTCCATCGATCCTGCTCGACCGCGGTGGCGCGCTCTCCGAACGCCACGCGGCGGTGCGCAACCTGCGCCGCGACGGCCGCCTCGACCCGGAGTCCAACCTCTGCTTTGGGGCCGGCGGGGCCGGCACCTACAGCGACGGCAAGCTCTACACACGTCGCCGCGACGCCGAGATCGAGCGGATCAACCAGGACCTCGCCGCCCTCGGCGCACCGCCTGAGATCCTCGTCGAAGCCCACCCCCACATCGGCACCAACCGCCTCATCAAGATGCTGGTCCGGCTGGAAGAGTTCCTGCGCGACTCGGGCTGCGACATCCGCTACGGCCAGAAGGTCACCGGCCTCGCCCGCACCGCCGCGGGCACGGTGGCCGGCGTGCACATGGCGTCTGGCGAGGAGCTCACCGGACCCGCGGTCATCCTCGCGACCGGACACTCCGCGCGCGATGTCTATCACTGGTTGCACGCCGCCGGCGTGGCACTCGCGCCCAAGCCCTTCGCCATCGGCGCACGTTGCGAGCACCCGCAGGTGCTCATCGACAAGATGCAGTTCGGCGCGCACGCGGGGCATCCCCAGCTCGAGCCGGCCGAGTACTTCCTGACCGCGCAGGTCGGCCAGCGCGGCGTCTACTCGTTCTGTATGTGCCCGGGCGGATTCGTGATTCCGACCACGACCGAGCTCGGGCACCTGAACGTCAACGGCATGTCGAACCATCGCCGCGGCTCGGACTTCGCGAATGCCGCGCTGGTCGTCACGATCGATCCCGCAGACTTCTGGCTCGAACGCCCGGGCGATCTCGCCCATCTCGGTCCGCTCGCCGGACTCGCCTTCCAACGCGCGCTCGAAGCGAAGGCCTACAGCGCGGGCGGTGGCGACTACCGCGCGCCCGCCCAGCGCCTGACCGACTTCCTCGCAGGCAGAAGTGGTGATTTGCCCGAGCGCACGAGCTACCGCCCTGGGCTCGCCGCGGCCGACCTCCGCACCGTCCTGCCCGAGCGCGTGCACACCGCCCTGGCGCGCGGCATCCTGCGCTTCGATCAGAAGATGCGCGGCTATCTCACGCGCGACGCGATCCTCATCGGGGTCGAGACCACGACCTCCAGCCCGATCCGCATCGTGCGCGACGAGGCGACGCTGGTGGCGCCCGGCTTCGACGGCCTCTACCCGACGGGCGAAGGCGCGGGCATGGCGGGCGGGATCATGTCGAGCGCGCTCGACGGTCTGCGCGTCGCCGAAGCGGTGCTCGCGGTTCGACTTTCACACCTTTTGCCGAAGAGCATCGCGGGGTAGAGTCTACTGTCGTCGCTGGAAGTCCGACGAGGAGTCCGACCATGTCCGCCATGCGCATCTCCTGGTGTCTGCCTTGCCTGGTGCTTCCGCTCGTCGCCTGTCCGGCGAAAGACGAGACGGCCGACACGACGGACGCGACGGATGTCTTGGCCGAAATCGTCGAGGTCACGCCCGACGCGACGCTCGAGACGAGCCCCGATGTCGCGGTCGAGACCGACCAGGAGATCGAGGACGTCGTCGCGGTCGAGGTCGGGCCCGTCGCTTGCCAGCTCCTCGACTTCACGGGCGAGCTCGAGACGAAGAACGCGCCCGGCGTCTTCCAGCTCGGCGGCAAGGTCGACCTCGGTCTCGGCGGACCGTTGCCCGATGCGATGATCCTCGAGTTCTTCAGCGACGAGACCGGCACCTTCGACCTCGCCGCGAATGGCAACGAGAACTACAAGACCTGCGATCAGTGTGTGCGCTTCGTGCAGGACATCGACCCGTCCGGCGCCACGCCCGCGCGGAATTTCTTCCAGAAGTCCGGAACGTTGACAATCGATGCGGCGACCCCGCCCAACGGCACCGACCTCAAGCTGACGCTCACCGACGCCGAGTTCGTCGAGGTCACCATCCGCGCGGCCGACTCGCAGACGACGCCCGTCGAAAATGGCGCCTGCTATCAGCACCCGAGCGACTTCGTGGTCGAGACCGGCACCTGCAAGCCTGCCTGCGGTGACCACGTCTGCGGCCCCGATGGCTGCGGCGGCATCTGCGGCGAAGGCTGCCGCGACGACGAGAAGTGCCACCTTGATGGCAGCAGGTGCGAGGCGGTATCGACCTGCGTGCAGGTCGCCCTCGACGGCAAGCTCGACAACACCGGTGCTGGCGTCTTCCGCCTCGACGTGACGCGCCTCGGCCTCGGCGCCGTCGACCAGGAAGACTTCGTCCAGATCGAGTTCTACAAGGATGCCGTCGGCACCTTCGACCTCGCCTCGACCGCCAACCGCAACTACTCGACGTGCAACCAGTGCGTTCGCCTGATCGTCGATGGCCGGACCGAACTCTATCAAAAGAGCGGCAAGCTCGTCGTGAGCGAAGCCTCGATCCCGATGGGCGACCCCCAGACCGACGGCTACGTCGACCTGCAGACGACCAGCGTCGTGCTCGAAGAGGTCCTGATCGACGACGAATTCAATTCGATGCCGCTGCCCAATGGGGCCTGCGTCGAGCTCGTCGATGGGCAGCTCTCGTCACCTGTTCCTTGAGCGAGCGGCCTCAGTCGACGCCGAGGTAGGGCCGCCACGCGAGTGGCAGCGCATCGCGATGGCCGACAAGCATCTGCCACGAACCCAGCGACGGCCGCGCCGGTGAGAGTGTCAGCGCCATGCCCGCTTCGCTCGGGGTGCGGTTGCCCTTCTTCTGGTTGCACGGGCGACACGCGATGACGATGTTCTCCCAGAGCGTCAGGCCACCGCGGCTCTTCGGGATGATGTGGTCGTACGTCACGTCGCGCCGCAGCATCGGCCGCAGGCAGTACTGGCACTGGCCGCGATCGCGGGCGTAGATCGTCTCGCGCGAGAAGCGCACGACCGGGATGTTGCGCCGACGCGAACGCAGGAAACGCACGACCGACGGCATCGGCAGCTCGAGGCGCGGGGTGCGGATCGTGCGCCCCTCCCAGGCCTCCAGGATCTCGACGCGGCCGGCCGCCCACCAGACCATCGCCCGCTTCCAGTCGACGCGCTCTATCGGCTCGTAGCTCTGTCCAAGAACCAACACCTGCACCTGCTACCTCCGTGATGACTCCGTCGGGCGCGCAGTTCCCGACCGGTCAGGTGCCGGCAAGCTACGGGGTCGATCGGGTCGGCTCAAGGAACGGGCCTCATCGTGCAGAGGCATCGAGCATTCCTTGACAGAGTGTCGATGAATGCCTAGAAGATACCCGACACGGTGTCAGGAAACTCGTTCAAGGGCGCTTGAAACAAGCGCATGGCGCATCGTTCATGGCTCGACCCGTCAGTGTGAAACGCCGTCAGGAACTGGCGCTCGCCGCATTCGAGGCGATCCGCGTGCGCGGGGTGCAAGGCGTCACGATGAGCGAGCTGGCCGAGACGCTCGGCATGAAGCGACCGACCCTCTATTGGTACTTTCGCGACGTCGGCCACGTGTTCGAGACGGTGCTCGAGCACCTGCTCGAGCGACAGCGGGTGTTCCTGACCGAGCGCCTCCGCGGCGTCACCCATCCGATCGACCTGCTGTACACCTATGCCCAGTCGATCTGGGCCTTCTTCGAGCAGGAGGGTCCCTACCTGCTGGCGCTCGTGAGCTTCTGGGGACAGTCCGAAGCGGGCGAGCCGACGCGCGTGCTCGAGGTCACCAACCGCAACTTCCTGCCGCTCGTCGCGTTCGCGGTGCGTCAGCTCGAAGACGGCGTGCGACGTGGCACCGTGGCACCGTGCGATCCGAAGGCAGTGGTTGATCTCGTGGCCGCGGTCATCGACGGCAGCCTCGTGCATCGCGTGACGCGCGGCATCCCGTTCGGCCCGGTGGGGGAGCTCTTGTGGACGGCTGTGCTCGCCCCGCTCAAGCGCGGCGACGGACCAACCAGTGACAGCAAAGCGGTGACAACATGAGTGACAACGGCAGAAGCGCACATCCATTGACGGTGCTCGGGCTCATCGGCAGCGAGCGCGAGATGGGACGGCAGCACGGCCAGTTGAGCCGCGAGGTCGGTGGCTGGGAGGCGGCGGTCGAGTTCTATGGTGGCATGCCCGCGCGCATCCTCGGGGCCGGTCGTCGCGACCGCGGTCGCACGCTGATCGTCAAGGCGCTACAGCCGCTTCTCAAGGCAGGCCTGGCGCGCCTCGATCGCGCGCGACCGGCACATCTGAGAGCGCGCACCGAGGCGTTCATGGCGGCGCTCGGGCGCCCCGCGTCGGATCGACACAACGTCTTCGTGTTGGACGTCGCGCAGAACGCGGTCGGAGTGCTCGCACGCTGCGGCCTCATGCACGACGTGCAACGGCTCGCAGCACCCGGCGCCTGTTCGAGCTTCGCATGCTGGGGCGAGGCCAGCAGCGATGGTCGCCTCCTACACGGGCGCAACTTCGACCTGCCCGGCATCGGGATCTGGGAGCGCGCGCCGACCGTCGTGTTCTGCCGTCCAACCGACGCCGCGAGCCTCCGCTACGGGTTCATCGCCACCCGCGGCGCCGACGTGCCCGGCGTCACCGCGTTCAACGAGACCGGCATCGTCGTCTCGGCGCACACGCGCTTCCATCGCAACGTCACGTTCGATGGGCTCGGCGTGGTCGACCTCGGACACCTCATCGCGAGCCGCGCGACGAGCCTGGCGGACGCCGTCGCGATCGCTTCCGAGCAACGCATTGCGTCGAGCTGGGGCATCGTCGTCAGCTCCGCGCGCGAACGCCGCGCGCTCGTCATCGAGACCCACGCGGGCCGTATCGCCGTGCATCGGCCGCGGCCTGGGGCGAGCCACCTGGTGGCGACCAACCGCAATCGCGTGGCGGTCATGCAGCCCGGCGAGATAGCACCTTCACCCGCGTGGGTACGCTACTCGGATGGGCGTGAGGCCGCGATGGAGCGACGGCTTGCCGGTGCGACGGGGCTTCCGAGTGACGGCAGCCAAGGGCGATACGGCGGGCTCGACGGCAACGGCAGCCAGGGGCGATACGGCGGGCTCGCCAGCGACGGCAGCCAGGGGCGATACGGCGGGCTCGACGTGGCGGACGCGATGGCCCTCTTGTCGAGCCACGAGGCGGGCGACGTGCCCGGCTGGGAGCGGTCGACCGGCGACTGCCTGGCACAGAGCATCACGGTGCAGAGCGTGGTCGTCGACGCAGAACGACAGGCGGTCTGGGTGTCGGTTGGCGAGGCCCCGACGAGCAAAGGTCCGTGGATCTGTGTGCCGTGGCATTGGGATCACGGCGCGGCAGAGGCGCAGGTCATCGAAGCGCCACCTCGCATCGAGGTGCCGGAGTCGGCACGCGACGCGGCCTATCGCGCCTATGTCGAGGCGGCTCGGCTCGAGGGGCACTTCGGCACCGAAGCATCGGTCGAGGCGGCGATCGCGCGGGCGCTAGCACTTCAGCCCGCCGATCCCTCGTACCGCCATCTGGCCGGTGGGCTCGCGCTGCGGGCGGGGCGACCGGACGACGCGCTGGCCCACTTCGAGGTGGCGCTGACGACTGAGCGTTCAAGCTTCCGAACCGGCGAGCTGCATCGCTGGGCTCACCAGGCAGCGACCTGGACAGGGCAAAAGGGACGCGCACGCGAGCATCGCCAGACGCTCCTCGCGAACGACGAGCCGGCGCTGGCCGAGGCGAAGGCTGCGGTCGACAAGCCGCTCACGCGGCGACGACATCGCGAAATCGGCATCGACTTTCAGCTGCTGACGCTGAGCACGTGAAGGCAGCCAAAGGTGCTACTGAGGCCAGGCAGCCGAAGTCAATACTGAGCCCCGCAAGAGGCCCGTGACGGTAGGCCTGAGAGCTTCGCAGGAGATTTCTCAACCGCGATGACCTGAGGTTAGTAGAAACGAACGCCGAAGGTCAATCGTCTGCATTGACTCTTTTGACAGCCTTGATATCCGCGGGCTTCAGCAATCAATCGCGGGTTCTGTGAGCGTACCCCACCGACTCGACCCAGCGATCAGCGTCCTCCTGCGATCGACGCTTGCGTCGGCGTAGGCTCGCAAACGAGGATGCAATCGATGACGGCACGACGCTTCACCAATGACTATCGCGAGGAGGCGACGCTGCGCGACGGGAGCCCCGTCGTGTTCCGGCTGATCCGCCCGGATGACAAAGAGCTCATTCTCGACGGGCTCGCACGCATGTCGCCGGAGTCGCGCTTCCGGCGCTTCTTCTCGCATCGTGATCGGCTGTCGCCAGCGGAGCTCGCCTACCTGACGGAGGTCGACCACGAGACCCACTTCGCGCTCGCAGCCGGCCGGCCAGTGATCGGGGTCTGCGGCACCGAAGGTGAGCTCGGACTTGGCGTGGCGCGCTTCGTGGTGCTGCCCGATCACGCTGACCGAGGTCGCCACGCGGCCGAGGCCGCGATCGCGGTGGTCGACGACGCGCAGGGCCTGGGTCTGGGCCGCATGCTCTTCGAGCGGCTCGTGATGGCGGCTGCCGAACGTGGGATCGCGGTCTTCCGGTTTGACGTGCTGGCCGAGAACGACACGATGCTGGGTCTCGTGTCGAGCATCTTCCCGGGAGCTTCGAGCCACGTGGACGATGGCATCCTGACGATCGACTGCCCGATCCCCGACTTCAGCGTACACGTACCCGGAGAGCGGCCGGAAGGCGCGCTCTACCGGATGCTCAAGCTGGCTGCCGCGGGGGCGATCCGAATCCTGCGCGGGGCGCGCGAGACCGAGTCGATGGGCGCGCTCCTCAAGATGGGCACCGGGCGCAGCGGCGAGCGCGACCTCGGCGAGCACATCGGCCTCAGCGACGAAGATGGGCCCGCGCCATGACCCGCCGTCACGCCTGAAGCATGCGCGCCAACTCGCGCGCCTGATTCTGAAAGTTTCTGAAAGAAACAGCGGGTCGAGAGGTTCCTGGGAACGAACTTCGCCCCGATCTCTGACCGTCGAATGGAACTACGCCTCGCGGTTCGATTCGCGTAGGGTCCGCCCTCGCCAAGGCATGGACATCACGTCGATGCGGCTGAGCGGAGCCCATGTGAGCCCGAAAACATCAAATAACTCGACCACCTCCAAGGTAGCGGCGACGTCCCGCTACCTCGCCGTGGCGTTCGGTATCGTCGTCGTGCTCGGCAAGGGCACGCGTGGCGCGGAGCCGACGCCGACGCCGATAGAAGTCGTCCCCTCGTCCGAGGTGCCCGACCCGACCACGCCCCGTGAGGTGAACCTCCCGGACGTGAACACCGCCGACACCGTGACGCAGCCTTCGCAGCAGAAGAAGACGAAGTCAGCCTGGCGTGGGTCGGAGATTGCGGTCCGCAACTCGGTCACCGCGTTGAGCCTCGATCGCTCGGCCGACCTCACCTACAACCCGTTCTGGGGCGTTGCCGTCGAACTGTCGCCCCGCTATTCATTCGACGACGTGTGGAGCGTCGCGGCCTCGCTGGAGATCCAGCGTGAGCTCACGCAGGCCGACGACACGACCCGGCGCAACGACACGCTGCTGGGCGATCTCGGGCTGCGCGTCGGGGCCTCCAACTTCGCGAGGATCCCGGTGATCGACAGCAACGTCTCGGCGAGCCTCGGGCTCACGTTCCCGACGAGCCTCGCGTCGCAGGGCGACACACTGATGTTCGCCCTCTCGCCGTCGCTGCGCCTCTCACACACGTTCTCGCGGGTGTTGGACGGCCTCACGCTCGGCTACACGCTGCGCTTCACCAAGAACTTCCACGAGTACACGACGGCCGCGCTCGAGTCGCCGTCGGTGCCGGGTTGCTTTGTCGGCGACTCGGGCAGCTGTGATCGCTTCCTCAATACCGGCTTTCGCAACGTCAGCTTCCGCGTGTCGAACGGCTTCGACGTGAGCCTCGACCTGAACTCGTGGCTCGCGTTCTCGGCCGACTTCGGGATCTACGTGTCGTGGGTCCACGACAACATCGACGACGAGCGCGTGAGCTACACCGAGCTCGAGCCGATGAACGAACGCTACGCGCTGGCGAGCGATCTCGGCTTCTCCGCCCGCTGGTGGAAGCCGCTCGAGGTCCGCCTCGGCGCGTCCACGTTCAACCCACAGCTCCAGCCCAACGGCGACCGCTTCGCCCCTTTCTTCAATCGTTTTACGACTCTCTATCTCGACCTCCGCCTCGATGTCGCGGCGCTGGTGCAAAACCTGACCGAGGAGAACTGACCTTGTTACGTCATCTCATGTCCCCCACATCTCTCCCGGTCGCAGTACTCCTGTCCGGACTCGCGCTCGGCGGCTGCGCCGAAGAGCGTCCGCCAATCGATCGGGTGCAGCCCGACTCGCTCGAGAAGACCTTCTTCGTCGGCGAGAAGCTCCAGGATCCGAGCGACGATCCGGAGTTCCACGAGCAGGGTACGCTCATCGATGTCGGCTTCGGCGCGACCCAGGACGGCCTGTTCACGAACACGTACGCGCAGCCGTTGAACCGCATCAAGTTCCAGATCACCGAGAACTACCTGATCTCGCGCATCACGTTCGAGCGTGTGGCGGACTCGGACGGCAAGGGTGCCGGCCCCGCGACCAGCGACGGCGTCATCACCGCCATGTATCGCATCCAGAGCCACTTCGACATCATCAACGAGTACAACTCGACGACCGGCGAGAAGCTCAACATCGTCGGCGAGAACACGTCCGATCGCCCGTGGTACGAGCGCAAGTACATGCGTGTCGACTGGTCGTCGAACCTCGCGACCAACACCTACGACTTCGACACGCTCGCGATGATGAGCGTGTACGGCGGGGTGAAGTACGAGCCTATGGCCTACTTCATCAACGATCCGACCGACGCCGATGCGCCGCACTTCGAGATGGACACGGGCTACTTCGACATCACCACGAAGGCGTTCGCGACCCCGCAGATGATCGACCTGTCGATGTTCGACTGGGGCATCGACTCGTTTCCGGCGTGCTTTCTCGACAACGACTTCCTCGGGGGCAGCGCGCCGTCCGGCAACTGCAACCCGGCCGAGCTGACGATCCGTCACTCGTTCAAGAAGATCGTCGATACCGACTTCGAGCCGGCCCATTGGGACGGCGAGCGCTTCCAGGCGTTCGGCCCCTTCACGGTCGACCGCCTCGGGTTCTCGCGCAACTACGGCATGTCCGACACCAAGTGGCACCGCTTCATCTCGCGCTACAACATCTGGGAACGCAGCCACTTCTACAGTGACCCCGCGAAGATGACCGGCGCGGTCGAGTGCTTCACCCCCGAAAAGACCCCGTACGGCCTGTCGCCGCATCGTGACGAGAACGGCGACGGCACCGAAGACGAGTGCGTCGACGCCGGCGCTGGCTCGCGCTGCGACGAGTTCTCACAGAAGTGCACGCTTCCCTACACCTTGCGTAAGGCCAAGCCGATCGCCTGGTACTACTCAGAGGGCAACGACCCCGACTACTGGCAGTCGAGCTACGAAGCGAGCCACAACTGGGACGTCGCGATGCGGTCAGCTGTGATGACCGCGAAGTACGCCGAATGCAAGCGCCTGGGCCAGGACTGCAGCGCCTTCCCGGTCTACCTCGGCCAGCAGGACGACAATGACGATGCGATGAATCTCGCCCGTGAGGTCGACGACTGCCGAAATGGTCGCGCCTACGCCGACAAGGGCAAGAACCGCGCTGCGTGCGACGCGTTGGCCGATGAGATCGGCACGGCCCGTCAGTACGACCCGGGTGTCATCGCGCTCGCCAAGATGGACGAGATGTTGGTCCTCTGTCACAGCCCGGTCGAATTCAACGACTCGCCGGCCTGCGGTGCCCGCCTGCCCGAGGGCATGAGCGCGTCGGACTGCGTGACACCGGCCAACGACGATGTGAAGGCCGCCTGCAACGCCGCCGTACGGGCCCGCCTGGGCGACATCCGCTACCACCAGGTGACGGTCATCCAGGCGCCGCAGAACGAGTCGCCGTGGGGTATCTACGTCGACGCCGAAGACCCGCTGACGGGCGAGAAGATCGCGGCCAGCATCAACGTGTGGTCCTCGGTGACCGACCGTTGGAGCCAGAGCATCGTCGACGTCTCACGCTTCATCGGTGGCGAGCTCAAGGACTCGGAGATAACCGACGGCCAGAACGTCAAGGATTGGGCGCTCGCGAGCGAAGCGGCCTCGGGCGGTGGCGCCCTACCGAAGATGACCAAGGCCGAGTTCAAGAAAAAGATGGCGGACGCGGTGGGTCGCGACGCGGCGGACTTCGAGAATGTGTCGCTGCCGGAAGGCTCGCGCCCGTTCGAGCTCGCGCGCGACGTCAAGCGGCAGATGAAGGGGATTGTGGCCAAGGTCGGCGCGGCGTCGACGAACCGTCCGATGTACTCGGCACGCCGCCAGGTCGCAGCCGGGACCGAGCTCGAGGCGGCGCTCATGACGCCGATGATGCAGGAGTACGGCGGTGTCTCGGGCATGCCTCTGTCGGAAAGCGTGCTCGACTTCGCGAGCCCGCTGCGCGGTGCGAATCCAGGCGTGCAACGTGACTTCCACAATATGAAGGAAGTCGCCCTCGGTGGGCGTGGCGCGTGCATCATGCACGAGGCGCCGGCGCCACTGGCGATCGCCGACCTGGCGAAGCTCCTCCAGAAGAAGTTCGGCAACTTCGACCCCTCGCAGAGCAAGCAGGTGCAGCATGACCGCGCGGAGAAGATGCGCCGCTACGTCGCCGAAAAGGCGCACCTCGGCGTTATGGCGCATGAGATGGGTCACTCGATCGGCATGCGCCATAACTTCGTCAGCTCGGCCGACGCCTGGGGCTACCGCCCGCAGTACTGGCAGCTGCGCACCAAGAACGGCACGGTTTCGAATGTGTGCGACGATCTCTCGAGCGATGGCGAAGGCTGCGTCGGGCCGCGCTACTTCGACCCCGTGACCCCGAACGAGAAGGACAACTTCATCTGGGCCTTCATGCAGTCGACGGTCATGGACTATCCGGGTGAAGGCACGCAGGAGCTGCGCGGGCTGGCGGTCTACGACTTCGCGGCAGCGCGCTTCTTCTACGGCGACGTGATCTCCGTGCAGGCCGACCCGAGCTACAACGTCGGCACGGATCGCAGCCAGGGTCTCGTGTCGAAGATGGACAACTTCGGCGGCATCCTCGGGATCTCGCCGCAGATCGGCGACACCGAGATTCACTACTCGGAGCTGAACAACGCCTACCAGCTCATCCAGAACTGCCGCCCTGTCGACCCGATGCAGTACCGCCCCCAGGCCTGGGACGAGGCGACGCTCGGGCCCTGGGATCCCGTCTTCGATGGTCAGATCGTGTCGGTCGACGGGCAGTTCACGGTGTGTGACCAGCAGAAGATCGACTACACGACCTGGTCGCAGCTCGAGAAGCCGGCCGCCGCCAACTACTTCGGCGGACCGGCGATCGAGAAGGGCACCGGCCGCACCCGCCTGCCGTACGGCTTTGGTACGGACGACTGGGCCGACCTCGGCAACCTCTCGGTCTATCGCAACGACAACGGCGCCGACGCGTACGAGCTGTTCAACTTCCTCATCACGCAGCAGGAAGTCGGCCACATCTTCGACAACTACCGCCGTGGTCGTCAGGACTTCAGCGTGCGCGCGGCGGCCAACCGCGGCCTCGGTCGCTACAGCGAAAAGCTGCGCGACGCGGCCAAGGGCTTGGGCCTCCTGAAAAACATCTACCGCTACGTCTCGCAGGAAGAAGGCTACAACTTCGACGACTTCTGGCCGGCGATTGGACCGCTCTTCTTCCCGCAGAGTCTCTTGACGGCCGGCATGGCGTTCGACCACTTCGCGCGCCTGCTCGCCCGACCTCAGGACGGCGCGCACTACCGTGTCCCAGGCGACCCGGTGCTGCGCTCGGCCGACGACGCGTGGGGCACGCCGGGTGCGACGCGCATCAACGTGCCGAACGGCGCGACCGGCCTCTATGGGCAGGTGGGCTTCGGTGGGCGACCGCTGCAGAACAACCTGGCAGTCGACCAGGGCGAGTACAACGCCGACTACACGATGAACGCGGGCTCGTACTACGATAAGACGTGGACGGCGATGTTGATGACCGAGTCGGTCGACAACTTCATCAGCTCGAGCCGCAGCGACTTCTACGATGCGCGCTACCGTTCGGTGTCGATCGCGGACCTGTTCCCCGAAGGCTACCGCCGCTGGCTCGGTAACAACCTGACGGGCGACGACGAGATCAAGGGCGCGCACGTCGCGGCCAACCAGAGTGGCAATCCGCAGGTCGACAGCGATCGCTTCCCGACGACCCCGCTCGGGTGGACGTCGTGGTGGTCGCTCGACGGCCCCGAGGTGTGCTTCCCAAACCAGTCGTCGACGGTCTGCTCACGCTACGGTGACATCGACTCGTCGCCGTACAATGCCGAGGCGCCGGCCAACCTGGCGGTCATCGACCCGCAGGTCGGCTGGGAGCAGCAGAAGTTCCTGATCGCCTGGACGCTCATCTATCTGCCGGAAAACCAGCAGCAGTGGTGGATCGACCAGCTCATGATGTGGGAGCTCGGCCCGGACACCGACCCTGGCTTTGACCAGCGCATCGAGTTCCACAACCCGATGGGCAAGTCGTACGTGGCGCGCACCTTCGGGACCGAAGTCGTCTTCGGCAAGACGGTGCAGAAGGGCATCGCCGCCCGCGTGCTCGAGTACGCCAACGACCTCGCGTCCAAGGCCTACCAGGGCAAGTGGGTGTCGGGTCCCGGCGGCGTCACGCGCTGGTGGGAAGCGGACAAGAACTCGCGCACCGGCCAGCCGATCGTCGCCTACGACCCCAACATCGCGGCGATCGATGCGGAGGGCTTCAACCTCCCCGACGGCAAGGACGGCTGCAACCCCGACGACTCGTCCGAGTGCACCTGCAACGCGAACCGCGCCTGCATGAAGCTCGAGGAGTACGTCGAGGTGCCCTACTTCCTGCGCCAGTCACTGGCGACGATGGGGCTCTTCTATCCGGGTCAGAAGGGCATCTACTGAGCACCTGAGGGTGACCGGTAGTTGATGAAGGGGCGGTGGATGTGAGTCCACCGCCCTTCCACGTTCGGGGGATCCAAGCAAGGGGCACCCTGGCTCAATAGCTGCAAATCTCAGTGTCCTCCGTGTCTCCGTGGTTCAATCAGCGGTCGTTCGGGTGGCTTGCGTTCGGGGCATCATTGTTGGACAAGCGGGCCGTGGCACGCTCCCGCACCATGGAGATGGAGCTCGACCTCGACACCCGCCAACTGCCCGACTACGGGCGCATGTTGGCGAGCGAGACCGTGCCGACGTTGACCCTCATGCACCACCCCAAGCTGCGGCGGGTGGGTGAGCGGGTCGTGTGCCGGCACCCGCGCTTACGCCGCGCGCAGAACCTGACCCTCGAAGAGATCGTCGCGGCCCGCGCCGAGTGCGGCAGTGTCAACGGCATGTGGCGCCAGCTGCGCGTGTCCGAGAAGTCGTTGAAGCTGCGCATGTCGGCGCCGGGCCTGCTCAACCGAACGTTCAAAACGGGCAACTGAACGTGCTTCAGGCTGACGCCGGTCACGCCGTAAGTTACTGAAAACTAAAACACAAGTTCCGCTGGGTCAACCACAAGTTCCGCTGGGTCAACCACAAGTTCCGCTGGGTCAACTACAAGTTCCGCTGGGTCAACCCCAAGTTCCGCTGGGTCAACTACAAGTTCCACTGGGCCAACCCCAACTTCCGCTGGGCCAACCCCAAGTCCCGTTGGGCCAACCGCAAGTCACGCTGGGCCAACCCCAAGTCTCGTTGGGTCGACCGCAAGTCACGCTGGGCCAACCCCAAGTCTCGTTGGGTCGACCACAAGTCCCGCTGGGTGCACCAAGAACTCTGCTCGGCCCACCAAGAGTTTCCGCGCGGTCCACCACGACTCTAACTCGCGCCCGCACGACCTGCTTTCGCGACGTACGGCGCTTAGCGCACGTTGCCGACCAGGATGAACGGCGCCCAGTAGTACGGATGGCGCCAGCCGGCGAGCGCTGCGTCGAGCGGATCCGTCGACGGATCGGGAGCCGATTCGCCAGGCAACGTCAAAGGACGGGCGCGGGTCGTGCCAGGCGCGGGGATGAGCGTCGCGTTCAAGAGCTCGAGTTGCGCTTTACGCAAGGCCTCGAGCTTGCTCGGCGCGCTGCCGTGGAGTTGGTAGAAGCGGCGCATGAGCGCGCTCGTGCTCTGGTCGGCGACGGGCCAGAGCGACGCGAACACGGCGCGGGCCCCTTTGCGTTGGGCGAGCACAGCGAAACTCTCGACCTCGGTGCCGTCGCCGGCCACGTCGCCGGTCGCGGTGTTGCACGCGGATAGCGTCAGCAGATCAACGCCCTGAAAGACGTTGGGAAGCCGCTCGAGCTCGCCCACCGTCAGGCGTGACCCATCGCCTAGCAACAGATACGACTCGTCTTTATCGCCCGGCTGGAACGAGAAGTGGCTCGCCAGATGTACGACCGGCCAGCGGCGTGAGAGCTGGGCCAGCAGCAGGTCTTTGGTGAAGGCCTGGTCGAGCGCCTTCAACCCCGTCAGCACCCCCTTGGCCTCGCGCACGTCGGGCGCATCGACGAGGCCCGCGAGCTCTTCGGTGACCGCGGGCAACGCGGGAAATGGCGGATGCGCCGCCGCGACCCCGAGCGCCAACATGCGCCACTGCGCCTGCGGTGCGTCCTTCATGCGCGCCTTCGAGGCGGGCGTGAAGACCGCCATCGGCCACCGTTCGATCGCGTAGCGCTGGCCATCGTAGAGCGCGCCCATCGGCACATAACGCAGCGACCGATCGAGCGACCACAGGATCGTCTTGGCGTTCGCGCCGACGAGGTCCTGCTCAATCGGCGCGATGAGTAGATCGTAGAGCTCACGGGCGGCCGGCCGCGGGTCGCGGGTCGGGTCCTGCACGGCCTGGCGGAAGGCGGCGACGACCCCGTTCAGCATGCGTTCATCGATCCTCACGCTGCGTGCGACCTGCGCGTCGGCCGACACCACGATGAGGTTCAACGAGGACTTCGCGACCAGCGTGTAGACCGCGACGTAGCCCTCGCCGAGGTCCGCGAGGTCGGGGCCGATGCTCGTGTCCTCGGCCAGGTTCGTCAGCTTCCGGCCGCGTTGCAGCGCGTCGTCTTCGCGCGCGAGGCTCGCCAGGAAGTCCGAGAAGCGTTGATTGGCGGTCTCGACGCCCTTGCGCAAGCGCTCGAGCTCGGCCTCTTCCTTCTTCGAGCGCGGCCACTTCGCCGCCAGCGCCGAATGCTCGCGACCGAGCAACATCACCTGGTCGGCCGTCTCGGCGTAACGCTTGTCGATCGCGCGCTCCGCGACCGTCAGCGGCACCCCGGCCGGCGAAGGACCGGCGGCGCGCGTGTACTGGTTGACCTCGTCCTCCTTCAAGAGCCCCAGCACGCGCTCCGCCTCGACGAGCCGACCCTCGGCGACGAGCAGGTTCGCGAGTACGCGATAGGTGTCGGCGCGGGTCGCCAGAAACTCGCGCGCCGTCTCCGGGTCGACCGCGCTGGCGACCGCGCGCACCTGTTCGTGCGCGGCGATCGCGAGCTTGCCGTAGAGGATGGCGATCGCCGGTCGACCCATGTGTTCGGACACGGCCATGAGGAGCGACAGGGTGATGCCCTCGCCGGCCCTGTCACCCAACGCCCGCCGGATCGCCAGCGCCTCGTGAAAGTCCGCCAACGCCGCATCGAAGCGCCCCGCGACGACCGAGACCGCGGCGTCGGTCTGCTCGATGATCGCCTCCAGCACCCGGCTGTGCGCGCGCACGGAGTTATAGCGCGCGCGGTTCATGTGCTCCTCGGCCAGCGCCTGGTCACCCCGCGCGAGCGCCAGGCGCGCCAACTGCACGTTGAGCGTCGCGAGCGTGTGATAGTCGCGTGTAAACGTCAGCGCTTCGGCGAAGTAGGCGGCCGCGGCATCGTTCTTGGCGCGCGCGAGCTCGGCCACGCCGAGGTTCTCGAGCAGCACCCCGACGCCGCCGTTCGAGAGCAGCCGACGTTTGCCGGCGAGCGCCCGCTCGAGGTGGGGGATCGCCTTGTCGACCCGGCCGAGATGGAGCCAGGTGACGCCGATGTTGGCGTCGACGACGACGAGATTGGTCGTGTCCGCGACCCGCTCGAAGGCGGCGTGCGCCTTGGCGAACAGCTTGAGAGCCTTGTCGAAAGCGCTGTGGTTCAGCTCGAGTAGCGCCTCGCTGTTCCAGGTGCGGCCGACCATACGCGGGTCGCTGCAGCGCTCGGCGATGGCCCTGACCGCCGGCAGGAGCTCGTCCGCAGCGCCGCCGCGGCCGTCCTCGACGGAGAGGTCCGCCAGCCCGAGCATCGCTTCGGCGCCGAGGAGCTCGACCAGGCAGGGGGTCGCTGCGCCGCCGGGGGCAGGTGTCCTGGCGGTCTCGAGCGCGCGGTTGAACCAGCGGGTGCTCTTGGGAAGGTCGCGCTCGGCGTAAAAATAGAAGGCCGCCTCGAGCTCGAGCGAGGCGCGCACGATCGGCGGGCCGAGCTCTTCGGGGGTGTGGTTCATGACGGCGTAGCCGGCGTCACACGCGTCGCCGCGGTAGACGCCACCGAGCCCCGTCACCATGCCGGCGTCGGGATCGCGTTGGCCGGTGGGCCCGCCGCGGGTCGAGGCGATGCTGGTCATACCCTTGCCGCCGATGCGACAATGCGCGCTGGAGCGTCTGGACCAGGCGGGCAGGGCCGAAGTGGGCGCTTCGGGGTCCACGAGGGCCGCGTCGAGCGCGCACGTGAGCTCGTAGGTCGCCAACGTGAACGGCAGCACGCGGTTGAGGCTCAAGACGCGCGAGAGGCGTGTGACAGCCCCGGGGCTACAGCCGTTTTCGGCCGGGAGAAGCTGCTCGGCGACCGCGACCGCCGCCGTATAGGACCACGGTGCCTCCGTGTCGGCGCGGGCGACGAGGGCCGCGAGGGCCGCCTCCGCGTCGGGCGTACGCTGCGCATCGAGCGCATGGCGCGCGCGAATGAGCGCGCCAGTCAGCGCGAGCTGGGCGAGATCCAGGTCCTCGTACCAGGTCACGTCGGCGCGCACCATCTCGGTCCGCGGCAGCTCGACGTCGGTCATCAAGTCGGCCAGCGCATTGCGCGGGGCGAGGAGGCGCGGCAGATCAGGTCGCACGGTGCGGCTCGCGACCCGCAGCGTCACGCGGTCCATGATCCACAACGTCAGCTCGAACGGGTTCGTCGGGTTGGCGGGCGACACGCGGGTCAGGCGCCCACCGACGAAGTAGCGCGTGTCGCTCCCGGCGTAGGCCGAGGGCGGCAATGGCTGGCCATCGGGGGCGAGCGCCAGTCCCACCGGGAAGACATCGGTGTTCGCGTTGATCGCATGCACGAGCAGCTGTGACAGGGCGAGCGCGCGATCGGCGTCGCCGGGCCGGGCGTCGGCGGCGACCTCGATCGGGAACACCAGGAAGTCGGCGTCGAGCTCGAAGTGACGGCGGTCGAGGATCGCGTCGGGCGCGAGCGAGGGCCGCTCGGGCCGGGCGATCGGGGCCGGTGGAAAGGCCGCGCCAGCGGGTGGCGACGCCTCGGGTTTCACAGGTGCGCTGGGACAGGCGCCAAGGCCGAAGAGGGCCAAGGTCACGATCAGCGCACGCGCGAACAGGGTGTTGGGAGGGGGCTCTGATGAGCCTGACAAGCGGCGGCGGGCAGTGGACATCAAGCCTCGACGGTGCGGGGGCGAGCGACTATAGAACGACTCGTGAACAAGCGGATCTGCATCATCTCAACTGGCGGCACGATCGAGAAGACGTACGACGAGCTCGAAGGTGTCCTGCACAACCGGGTCGCAGTGCTCGACGTGATGCTCGCCTCGTTGACGCTGGCGCACCTGGAGATCGTGCGGGTGCCGCTCATGAACAAGGACAGCCTCGACATGAGCGACGGGGATCACACCCTCATCGCGCGCACGGCGGGGGCGATGGCCGAGGCCCACGACGGGGTGATCGTCGTGCACGGCACCGACCGCCTGACGACGACGGGCGACCGCATGGTGGCGCTGCTCGGTATGCCGCGCGTGCCGATCGTGCTGACCGGGGCGATGCGCCCGTTCGAGCTGCGCAAGAGCGACGCGATGCAGAACCTCACCTCGGCGCTGATGGCGGTGCAGCTCCTCGAGGCCGGCGTGTGGGTGGTGATGCACGCGGCGGCCCTGCGCTTTCCGGGCGTCGTGAAGGACGTCGCCAAGGGCACCTTCGTCCGGGTCCCGCCAGCCTGACGCGGGCCTCAGTATCGCCTTGGGCTGCCTTGGCCGAGGCCCTCGCAAGGATGGCGGAGCCTGAACTGCGGCCCTCAGATTCGCCTTGGGCTGCCTTGGCCAGGGCCACTATTCGGTCGCCATGCCTCGTGTTAGGGACGAGGCATGCAGGTCCTCCTCCAGGCTCCGACCCCGTTCGACCAAAGCATCCTCTGGCGCTTTCACGATGCGTACTTCGGCGCGCGCGGGATCGATGCTTGGAACCAGGGCGAGGTCCCGTTCTACTCGACGTCGAACTACGCGAGCGCGCGCCAGCACGCGGGTTTCCTGACCGATCTGGTGTTGAGCCAGCTCGAGACGGGGCGCCTCGCGGAGGGCCAGGAGATCTGGATCCTCGAGGTCGGCAGCGGGCTCGGGCGGTTCGCGGCGAACTTCTTGAGAGCGCTGGAGATCGCGTGTGGTCCGGCCGGCGCCGAGGTGTTCGATCGGCTGCGCTACGTGCTGTCAGACTACTCCGAGCGGAGCTTGCGCGAGGCGTGTGCGACGCGCGCGTTGGAGCCGCATGTGAAGGCGGGTCGGGTGATCCCGGCGCTGTTCGATCTGCGCAGTCGACCCGGTGAAGGGGGTCTGCACTTCCTCGACGGCGCGAAGGGCCCGCCGAACGCGGCGTTCGCGAGCCAGTTCCAGATGGTCATCGCGAACTACGTGTGCTGCGTGGTGCCGCTCAAGAACCTGCAGCACAAGCAGGCGGAGGGCTGGCTCGAGCAGTGGGTGCGGGTCGAGAGCAAGGTCGCGGACGATGCGGCGCCAAAGCCGGCCGAGCAGATGATCGACGAGATGCTCGCGACGCCGACGCGCGAAGGCATGGTGAAGGGCCTGACGATCCAGTGGGAGTGGCGCTCGCGGCCACTCGAAGAGGTGTACCCGAAGGCGCTTCACCGCGACGTGTTGGCGGCGTTGGTGCGCGGCCTCGGCGACGCGACCGTCGGCTATCCGCATGGCTTCATCGACTTCGTCGAGGGCGCGGGCGAGCTGCTGGCGCCAGGCGGCGTGATGCTCGTCAATGACTACGGGTCGATCGAACGCAAAGAGCTGGCGGGGCTCTCGGAACGGAAGCCGCAAATCTACGGCAACTCGCTCGCCAACTCGATCAACTACGCGGTGTTCGACGCGTTCGCCGAGGTGACCGGCTGGCACCTCCTGCGCAGCAGGGACAAGCTCGGCTCGCTGCACACGGCCGCGCTGCGACCGGGCATCGGCTGGACCGAGCGCGAGGATCTCGGCTTTCGCAAGAACTACATCGCGTGGCGTGGCGGCGATGACATCCTCGACTTCACGCACACGGCGCGGCTGTGCGCCGAGAAGAAAGACTACGACCGGGCCTTGCGCTACTGGCGCCGGGCGATCGAGCTCGAGCCCGAGAATCCCGACCATCACTACCGCGCCGGCGACGCCGCGATAGACCTTGGACAGTACGAGATGGCGGTGACGTTTCTCGAGGAGGGGCGCGGCCTCGCGGCGGGCGATACGACGCTCGACTTCGAGTTCCAGCTCGGGCGCGCGACGTGTCTCGCGTCGGACTATCCGGCGTCGATCGGCTGGTACGAGAAGGCGCTCGAGAAGGAGAACCACCCGACCACGTGGACCAACCTCGGTGTGCTCTACGAGAGCGCCGATCGGTTTCAGGACGCCTATCGCTGCTTCAAGACCGCGATGGAGGTCGACCCGCAGTACGCGCGTGGCCGTGAGCGCATGCAGATCCTGAAGGACTTGCTGTGGCGGCGTAAGATCGAGGAGTTCGAGGGCGCCGGGGCGAAGGACCCGCTGCGCAAGCTCGAAGACAAGAAGAGCGTCAAGGAGGAGAAGACCGCGTCGGGCGACGACGAGGAGGAACCGGCCGAGGACGAGGAGTCGGACGACGCGGAAGATGAAGAGTCGGACGAAGAAGAGTCGGACGAAGAAGAGTCGGACGACGAGGATGAAGAGGAAGAAGAGGAAGAAGAGGAAGAAGAGGAAGAGTCGGACGACGAGGACGATGAAGAATCCGACGACGAGGACGATGAAGAGTCCGACGACGAGGACGATGAAGAGTCCGACGACGATGAAAAGTCGGCCGCTGCCTGAGCTTGCGTCACGCGACGGGCGGATGAACCTTCGCCCAGTGTTGGGCGATGTCGATGCGGCGGGCGATCCAGACGCGATCGTAGCGCCCGATGTGATCGAGGAATCGGGCCAGCGCCCGTGCCCGAGCCGGGCGCCCGATGAGGCGGCAATGGAGGCCGACCGACATCATGCGCGGTCGTTCGGCGCCTTCCTCCCAAAGCTGGTCGAACGTGTCGCGGCAGTAGGCGAAGAAGTCCTCGCCCTGCGCAAAACCAGCGACGGTCGAAAAACGCATGTCGTTGCAGTCGAGCGTGTACGGCACGATCAGATGGGGTGCCCCGCCCTGCCTCGCGACCCAGTACGGCAGCTCGTCCGCGTATGCGTCCGAGTCGTACGTGAAGCCGCCCACCTCGAGCATCAGGCGGCGCGTATTGGGGCTCATACGCCCCTGATAGAACCCGAGCGGCCGCGTGCCGCAGATGCGCGTGTGCACGTCGACGGCGCGCTGGATGTGCTCGCGCTCTATCTCGGGCGCCACGTTCTGGTAGTCGATCCACTTCCAGCCGTGGGTTGCTATCTCGTGGCCCGACGCGAGCATCGCGTGCGCGACCTCGGGGTAGCGCTCGAGCGCGGAGGCGACCGCGAAGCTCGTGAACGGCAGTCGACGCTCATCGAACATGCGCAGGAGGCGCCAGAAGCCGACCCGCGAGCCGTACTCGTAGATCGACTCCATGTTCATGTGGCGCTGCCCGACGAAGGGCACGGCCCCCGGGATCTCGGAGAGGAACGCCTCCGACGCCGCGTCGCCATGCAGCACGCAGTTCTCGCCGCCCTCCTCGTAGTTGAGGACGAACTGCACCGCGACGCGTGCCCGGCCCGGCCACTGGGGATCGGGCGCGTCCTTGCCGTAGCCGCGCAGGTCGCGCGGGTAGCCGTGGCTCACGCTCAGACCTGGACGTCGACGCGACGACCGGTACCACCGCGTCGGCGACGGGCCAGCCCGACCGCGAGCAACGCCCCGCCGACCAACGCGAGCGAGCCCGCACCACCACCGGCACAACCACCGTCGTTGCGACCGCCGATCGCCTGGCCCGGGTTGCCACCGGGGTCGATCGGGTCGGTCGGGTCAGTGGGATCCATCGGGTCGGTCGGGTCGGTCGGGTCGGTGGGCTCCGTCGGGTCAGTGGGGTCGGTCGGGACCACGACCGGCTCGTAGCAGCTCGCCTGCAGGTCCCACACCCGCACATTGTCGATGGCGGCTTCCGACAGGCTCTGCGGCTCGACGTCGCGCGCCGTGAAGCGCAGCCGGATGGCCGGCGGCAGCGTCGGCACGATGTCGAGGATGCGGAACTCCTTCTGCTTCCACTCCTGGTCGTTCGAGATGTCGCTGTCGATCGCCAGCCAGGTGACACCCTCGTCCGGCGACAGCTCGACCGTCAGCACGTCGTTGTCCTCGGCGCTCACCTGGCCTTCGACCGAGTTGAAGTCGAGGCCCGTGCGCCAGGTGAAGTAGCTCAGGCGCGGGTCGGTCGTCTCGGCCAGGGCGATAGGCGGCGACACGACCGAGGTCGTTCCGCCGTCGAGGTCGTTGCCGCCGAGGCCCTGGCCGCGCGCGGCGCCGGTCACGAAGGCGCGCCCGTTGCCGGCGACATCGCTCTCTGGCTGGGTCTGGAAGTCCAGGCCGGCCTGGCCCGCGTCGACACCGAGCGGCAGGTTGCGCTCCCACATGCCAGACGCCGCGGTGTCCTCACCAAAGGCGTCGACCTGCCAGCCACGGTCGGTCGAGAAGTCATCGTAGAACACGTACTTGTAGCCGACCGGGAACGTGACCGAGCCCTGCACCACGTAGTCAGCAATCGACGCCTCGAGGCCCGCGACCACGTCCACGCCGCAGGTCGCGTCGTCACCGAGGGTCACGATGAACGCGTCGTCGAAGGTCTTCGACACCCCGGGGGCGAGGTCGCCCAGGGTGATGGTCGGCGCCGCAACGGCGAGGTCCGCCGCCCCGTCCGGCAGCGTCAAGGTCAAGGACGGCGCGGTCGCGACGCCGCCACCCGTGTTCTCGAGCGTCAACGAGATAGCAACTTTCTCGCCTGGCTCGGGCATCTCGTCGCCGTCGCCCTCGAGCTCACGCGCGCTCTGGTTGGTGATCTTCAGTGCGGGCCGGTCGCACTTGGCGGTGACGCGCGTGCACATCGTGCCGCGACCGTAGGTCCATTCGCTGAACTTGGCCTCCCAGTTGAGGCGGAAGGTCTCGATCTGGCTGATCTGGTCCTGCACGTCGGCGGCGGTGTCGCCCGGCCTCGTCACGAGGATGAAGGCCATGCGGAAGTCTTTGGCCGCGTCGGCGAAGGCCGGGCGACGCGCGCCGTTGGCGGCGACGATGTCGGCGATCGTGATGTCGGTGCGGTCGCCGGTGACCTTGGCGCCGACCGGGAATGTCGTGAGGCCGTTGACGGCGCTGCTGCGATACTTCGCGTTCTCGATGAGGAAAAAGTCGGGGACCTCCTCGGGCGCGTAGAGACCCATGCCGTACAGGTCGAGGGGGCTGTAGCGGACCATGTTCTCCAAGTTGGAGAAGGTGCCGTCGTTGTTATCGCGCCAGGTGTTGCCGTCCTGCACCGAGCCGTCGGCCTGCAGTAGAGTCGACCAGTGGGCCGCGTCGCGCCCGAGTGTCGCCGCCGAGGTCGTGCCATTGGCGCGCTGGAACTTCATCTGCGCGAGCCAGCGGTGCGAGAACTCCTGGCCCATCACCGGGTACACGTAGTTGTTGGTGTTACGGATGTTCCCGTACACGTCGATCGACTTCATGTTGAGGAAGCCCTGAAGCTTCCCCCGGCTGCTCGAGCCCCAGAAGGTGCGCTGGTCGTAGCGCGAATCACCAAGGCCGTAGGTGTCCTGCAGGATCGGCACGTAGTAGGCGAGCCCGTCCGCGCCGTAGTCCCAGAAGGCCGTCCAGACCACGACGAAGTCGTACTCGTCGCCGAACTGCTTGATGAAGCGCGCGCTGATCGTCGACGGGTCCTGGCGCCCGTTGTCGTAGCGCAGACCGAACTGGCCGTTGCCGAAGTCGGTGACGACGTCGGCCGCGCCCTCCAAGACCGCCACCTCACCCACGACCTTCATCGGGTCGCCCGCCGCGGCGCGCGGCGGCATGAACACGGGCGCGTTCAAGTCGTATGAGCGGCCTTCACGGGCCAGCGCCGCGAGCGACGCGGCCGACGGGCGCATCGTCGAGTTGCGCATGAAGTCGCCGAGCGTCGGTGCTGGCAGGCGGGCCTGCGGGACCTCGGGCGGCGCGGCGAGCGCTTTATCGAGCGGCGGTACGAGGATCGTCAGCAACGAGACGAGACCAAGATAGAACGCCATACGCCGCATGAAAAACCTCACTGAGGGACGACGATGACACGGTTGCCCTGTTTGCGGGACAGGGTCAAAGAGGTTCTCTATTCTGAACCGAGGACGGCCACGGACGCGAGATTCCATGTGTTCGCGCCGTGATTGTGCAGGTGGAACAAGGCCTGTTCGCCGGCCGCGAACGCGCGCGGCGCAATGATGTTCTGGATGACGAAACCACCCGTGCTCGGGATGGCGAACGTTTTCTGCCAGAGGAGCTCGCCGCCAAAGCGCATCTCGACCAGGGCCTGGCCCGGCTCGGGCGCCAGGAGCGGGCCAAAGAAGAAGATCACCTCGATCGTGTCGCTGGCCGCGACGTCGGCCAGAAGCGGCTGCTCGAGGGTTGGCCAGTCGCAGAGCCCGGTCTTGATCTCCAGCGTGCCCGCCTCGATGAGGATGCCCGTTGGGTCGCATACGAGGCCCGCCGGCCGCGCCGCAAAGAACGGGTCCTCGGCGTCCGGCACCCGCACCCAGAGCGTCTCGTTGACCAACGGCACGGCGACCGGCGTGTCGATCTCGGCGGCGGCGGCGCCATCGTCGGGCGCGACCTCGATGGCCAGATCGGGCGCGGCCGAGGCGCCGTCGCCAGCCCGGTCCGCTTCGACCACGTCTGCTGCGTCGGGCACCTCGGCGCCGTCGCGCTGCATGCCATCAGGCACAGCGCGGCCCGAGTCACCACAGGCTGTCAACCAAGCGAGGCTCACACAGAGGCGGTACATCGCGGGCCAGAGTGCACGCGCGGCAGCACCGGCTCAATCGATTTCGCCCGGCACGTAGGGCCCGACCGTGACGCGTCCGAGTGGCGCCTGGCGCATCTCCCAAACGATCTCCTCGGGCAGCCCGCCGAGCTCGCTGTAGATCGTCGACAGGCCGTTGCCGCCGTTGACGGGGTGCTGCCTGCAGACGAGCGCGCCGTCGTCATCGGTCAGCTGCACGGCGGCCTGGATGTAGGGATAGGTGACGTTCACGCCGGCCAGCGCGCGGTCGATGTCGCCACTCGACGCGGTCCCGCTCGCCGACAACTTGCAGTCCTTGCCGGCGAACACTGGCGCCAGCGGGTCGCTATCGTCCGACGGCGTCAGCGCCACGGCGACACTCCAGTAGAGCTTGTCGCCCGCGACCAGGTTCTCCTCGCCGATCGAGACGTCGGCCTGCGCGACGATGCCCGGGGGATCGGCCGTGAACACCTGGTCCGCCGTGGCGACCGGCACGATCGAATCTTCTGCTTCGCCCGCACAATCGATCGCGATATTGGACAGGTAGAGCCGCGTTGTGCCCTCGTCGTCGGCGCCTGCCGAGCAGCTGATCGCGAACACCGCGGTCGGCAGCTTGACCCCGGCAACATCGCGCACGAGGCGGATGACGGGGTCGTCGTCGCCTTCGGGCGTCGCGTTCAGGTAGCGACAGTCGACCTTCGCCGCACAGAAGATGTCGTCGAACTCGACGACGATGTCGAAGAAGCCGCTGTCGCCCTGGCGCAGAATCGTGAAGTCGAATGCGACCGGGGTGTCGGTGTTCTCGCGGCAGTCGGCGACCACGTTGCAGCCGTCAGTTTCGCAAGGGTTCTGCCAGGCGGTCGCGATGGCGACATAGGCGCCGTCAACCACCCTGTAGAGGCCGTCGACCCAGAGCGTCACCTCGTTCTGCACGCCGGCGCGCAACGCGTCGCTGTCGCCGTTGGCGCTCCCGTCGCAGGCGCCAACATAGGCGATGTCGCCACCCCCGCCGCTGCCGAAGCGATCGGAACAGAGGGCGCCGCTGTCGCCGGCGCTCGCGGCAAGCGCGGGATCGCCGCGTTGCCAGACCACGCCGGCCGCCCCGCGGACACGCACGTCGTAGCAGGCGGCATCGATGCCGGGCATGTGTAGCGCGCCGACTGAGAGTGAGAGGCCGGTCGTTTCGACCGCTGCTTCATTGTCCGCGCAGCCGGTCGTGCTCGCTGCGACGAGGGCGACGAAGCACAGGACCGAAATCCGTTCGACTCGCATCACGGCGCTCCTGGCAACAGGCATGGCACGATGAGGGCCCAGTCGGTTTCGTTCCAGAGGACACATGCCCCGGTCGGTGTGATGCGATCACAATCCCAGGGCCGGCCGTCGATGAGCGGCCTCACGATGATCGCGCCGAGCGTCACGTGATCGCTATTGCTGACGAGCAGGCCTATCGCATCGACCCCGCACTCTGCCTCATCCAGATTGGGATCGGGGCACGGGCTGATCTCGGCGCAGGTCTTCTCGATATGGATGTCGGCCGGCACCGGCGACATCGTCTGGCTCGGATCCAGGACCCAGAGCTGACGTTCGCTCATCGGCTCCGGCACGTCGTCGGGCTCGACCGGAAACCAGGACGAATCGTTGTAGCGCAGCTTCGCCGCCATCTGCGGGTGCTGTGCGTTGATCCCGCTGACACCGGTGAGCACCTCCTCGCGCAGCAGGACCACGCTCTGCGATGCGGGAAGCACGCCCCGACTGACCGGCCAAGCCTGGCCATAGGTCGCCGACGCGAGGACCACCCGCTCGACCGAGGTCAGGCTCGGCTCGCCCAGGTGGCAGTCCCAGCCGTTGTCCGTCCACTCGATGATCGCGCGCCACTCGACCGCAGGTGAGTGCGGCACGTGCTCGGCGCGACGCGGGTCGTCGCTCATGTTCGCGAACGCGATCGTGCCCCACGCCGTCAGCTCGCAGAACCCGTAACCCACCAACCCATCGGCGCTCGCGGCCTTCAACGGTCGCAGGAGCTGCGCCGAGTTCGTGTAGACATCCCCCTTGGAGGCCGCCTCGCTCGAAAAGAACAGGTGCTCCCCATCCTCAGGCGTGAACAGTTCTCCGCCGACCGGCCGCCAGCTCGATCGTAGCGCCAGGTCGCCCTCCGTGTAGCAACGAATCTCGGGGTGGTACGCGAGCAGTGCATCCTGCGGCGTTGTCGACGGGAAGCCGCATGAGAAGCCGGTCACGAGCGTCGGTGAGCGCTCGAGGGTGTCCGGGTCGTGGAGGAGGCGGTCTTCGCACGAGAGCTTGGCGCTGCAGTTTACGAAGCGGATGTTGATGGCGCCATCGATCCCACACGGATCGCCCGAGTCACCGAGCCCCTCGCAGAAGTTGAA